>Ga0078972_1001267_pt2 | contig 92588 bp, 65 predicted proteins | sample YelNatPaOPGAMG01_FD_67568 | JGI IMG/M metagenome (GOLD analysis project Ga0078972, IMG submission 67568) | Hot spring thermophilic microbial communities from Obsidian Pool, Yellowstone National Park, USA - OP-RAMG-01 (SPADES assembly) (version 2) | ecosystem: Environmental > Aquatic > Thermal... | reverse complement strand
CCGGTCCAGATATGCTCGTCAGGACCAGTTCAACCATTTACAAAAACATCTCGGTTGAAATGGTCCACTTCTCCGCCAAAGGGAAGGATGAGGCCAGCCGGTTGGGCAGTTTCCCAACCGATTTGTTGAATACCTTCATTCACCGATTTGTCGGAGATTGAAGGTTTTTTTGTTTATTAACACTGACTACTGACAGTTTGTCAGAACCTTCAAACTCCGTCACTGGTCTCAGCCAAATGGTGAGGAGAGAGTTAAACAATCAACCAGTGATAAACATGAAAAACTTGAACACAAAATTAATTGCAGTGCTCATTCTGGGCATCGGTTATTTAGGGCAAAACAACACTTCTGGAAGTTTTGCCTCTGAGGTTATTGATTATAACCCGGGCAATTTACCTGCGTCTCTTGATTCTTACAAAGATCCACAGGCAGCCCTGGGCGAACCCTCCAGAGTTACCCCCGGTGATTATGGTGGGCCAGTTGATCCATTTTCTCCGCCATATCTGAGCTCACAAGTCGTGGCCATTGGCAGCGGCGGACACTTAACCGTTCGGTTGAGTGCACCTGCCAAAAATGATCCACTTAATCCTTTTGGCCTGGACTTTATCATCTTTGGAAATGCAGGCTTTATTATTACCAATGGCGATTATACTGGTGGCGGCATAACCGATGGCTCCTTATTTGGCGCCAATGCCGGCACTACCATCGTTGAGGTAAGTCAGGATAACACGAAATATTACCAGCTAAATTCAGCACTTGCACCTGTTGTTGACGGCCTTTTTCCTACCGATGGTTCAGGAGATTTCAGTATCCCGGTAGATCCATCACTGAAAAGTTCGGATTTCTCCGGAAAAGATTTAAAGGGCATTCGCAGTCTTTACAACGGCTCGGGCGGTGGCACAGGATTCGACATCGCCTGGACCGGAATCCAGGATCTCACGGAAATTAATTACATCAGAGTCTCGGTCGTAGATGGTCATTCAGAAATTGACGGTTTCTCAACAGTTGCAGCCGTGCCTGAGCCAACTTCATGGCTGCTTCTTGCCATAGGATTAGGCCTTGTTTTCAATAAAAAATATCTCGTCAGGTAAAAATTCTTTTAATATCGGGCAGCTTCTCTTAAGCTGCCCGATCGAATCCGAAAGCTAAAATGAAAAAGTTTTTATTGGTACTGGCAAGCTTGACTCTGCCATTGATTGGTGCGGCAACAACTATAGTTGAAGACTTTTCAAAAGACCCTTTACAAAACGGTTGGGAAATTTGGGGGGACTCAGATTTGTTTGAGTGGGACAGTTCAGCTGGAAAACTCATGGTTACCTGGGACTCATCCAGGCAAAACAGCTTTTTCTGGCGGCCATTAAATGTGGTATTAAACAAGCAGACCGACTTCAGTGTCAGCTTTGATCTGGCATTATCATATATTAAAGCCGGTGTAGATTCAAACAAGCCATTCACATTTGAAATCGCGATTGGGTTTGTAAACAGCTCGAACGCGACCAATCATGGGTTTATACGAGGGACTGGGCTGGATTCACCAAACATTGTCGAGTTCGATTATTTCCCCGATACCGGTTTTGGAGCGACGATCTCGCCAGCTGTAGTGTCAAGTAATATGCAATTTATTACCACTATGAACTTCCCAATCGAGTTAGTACCTGACATCGTTTATCATATTAGCATGCGGTATTTGGCATTAAGCAATTCATTGTATACAAGTCTCACGGCCAACGGTCAGACTGTTTCTGAGATTCAACCAGTTAAACTACCTTCTTCATTTACCGATTTTACTCTCGACAGATTTTCGATAACCAGTTACAGCGACTCAGGCCAGACTCCGGGCTTTGGCGGCTCTGTTTATGCTAAGGGGACTATAGATAACATCGTCATCGAATTACCTCAACCATACACTCCGATCATCGACCAAATAATCTATCTTACAAATTCAGTAGTTATCAAATTTCACGGACCTAAAAACTACACCTACTACCTTGAACGCACAGAAGACTTTAAGAATTGGACCACTGCGAATGGTCCGGTTAATGGAACCGACGGTATCATGGAAATTACCGATCCTGAGGCATGCACATTTCAAAGCAGGTTTTACAGGTTAAAAGTCCAGGCGCTCCAACAGGCAAATTAAAAATAAATCATGCCACTGAGTACTTTAAAGTCCAGGGTCAGGCCAGGTTTTCTAAAGCATTTTAGTTTCGTCGTGGTTAAAAACTGTAAGCGCAGGTTAGAAGGTTTCTCATTGATAGAACTGCTAGTAGTTATAAGCATTATCGCACTACTCAGCACGTTAGTCATAGCTGCAATTAACAAAACCAAATCAGCTGCAATGCGGACCCGCTGCACTGCAAACCTCCGTCAGCTAGGAATAGCCACAACACTATATTGGGACGATAATAACGGCTGTGCTTTCAGGTATAGATCTGGTTCCACAAACGGCGGCGATATTTATTGGTTCGGCTGGTTACAACGTGGCTTAGAAGGACAACGCGAATTTGATCCGTCCCAGGGTGCATTGTATAGATATATTTCAGGCAAAGGTATTACTACCTGCCCCGCATTGCCATATACTATGGCAAAATTTAAACTCAAAGCACGTGGTGCTTCATTTGGTTACGGATATAGCCTCGTATTCTCTGCACCCATCTCAGCACCACCGGTTAAAGTTTCGAGTTTCAAGAACATTAGCAGGCTTGCGCTGTTTGCTGACTCAGCACAGATCAATACATTCCAGCCACCGGCCTCACCAGAAAACCCGATGCTTGAAGAATTTTATTACATAACTACCAACGAACCAACGGTTCATTTTAGACATCTTGGTAAGGCTATTGTGGCCTTTGGTGACTCGCATGTGGAGTCAGTCCCGCCATATCCTGGTTCATTGGATTTTCGGCTTCCGGATCAAATTATTGGCACACTTGCTCCGGACAAATTTATTGAAAATTAGTCTGCATTGTTACAAACTCAGGCCATTAAAACTGAGTATTCTAAATGACTAAACGTGAAATCTGCCTCATCTATAACCCAAAAGCCAAAGGCGGAAAGACCCGCAAACTTCAGGCATTCATTAACACACTTAATGCATCGATCGAATTATTACCCACACAAAGACCGGGCCATGCAGAGGTGCTGGCCAGAGATGCCGTAAACAGCGGTATAAAAAAAATTATTGCGGCCGGCGGCGACGGCACAATTAATGAGGTCGTCAATGGTCTGCTTTCTTCAACGAAACAGGAACTTGATCAGATCGTGCTTGGGGTTTTACCCTCTGGTACTGCGAATGTGTTCGCAAAAGAACTCGGCTTGCCCACTGATATCAAGGATGCATGGTCAATTATCTGTATCGGTAAAACTAAATCCATCGATATACCTCGGGTTGAGTATCTTGATAGCGATTCGCCAACTTACAGGTATTTTATTCAACTCGCCGGCGCAGGTGTAGACGCCAAAGCTGTTCAGGACTTAAATCTCTCTCTGAAAGAAAAACTTGGTAAATTTGCTTACCTTGTATCCTTAGCCAGGGCAGTGTCCAGTAGTAAACCAAAACTTCAGGTCAAGTTAGAGTCTGCGCAGCTGCAAGCAGAACAGGTATTGATAGGTAACGGCCGGTACTATGCCGGTAGTTTTAAAGTGTTTCCTCTGGCAAAAAATGATGACGGTTTACTTGATATTATCATATTAAGAAAAGCGAATTGGTTTGGCTTCGTGTTTGGACTAATTGGGTTAGCCTCGCACAAATTATACAAAATGCCCGGCATTACCATGCTGCGTACTCATCAAGCCCATATAGAATCTGCGACCAAAGTACCAGTTGAGCTAGACGGTGAACTTGCCGGCACACTACCAATAAAATTAATAGCTCGGTCGCAGCGCTTAAAAGTTATAATTCCTTAGACATACTTTTTTAGGCTAAATGATTTCTGCCTTTCAAACCGGCAGGACTCACGGTAATCTTTTAGCAATTGGCTTTTGCCAATAGCAATGGATCAAAACTGTTATGAAGTGTTTTGTCACAGGTGCATCGGGTTTTATTGGAATAAATCTTGTTAAAGAACTTTTAAATAGCGGCAACACAGTCAAAGCTCTATACCGCGGTCCAGAGAAACCTAAACTCAATTTGGATTGCGAATGGATAAATGGAGATATACTCGACCATGGACTGCTTGAGAAGGCCATGCGCGGGTGCGACTGGTGCTTTCATGTAGCAGCAGTTTATAAACTCTGGATGCGTGATTATTCGCCCATGTATAAAGCCAATGTGGACGGCACCCGTAACGTAATTCAAGCTGCCGCTGCTGCCGGGTGTTCAAGAATAGTTTACACGAGCACGGTTGGTTGTATCGGCTTAAAAAAGAATCGAAATGCAGCTCTGGCTCCAGCCACCGAAGAAACTGATCCTAACCCAAAACAATTGTCAAATCATTATAAAAAATCCAAATGGCTAGCCGAGTTAGTTGCAAGAGATTTAGCCACAAAGGGGTTGCCGGTTGTTATTGTAAATCCGAGTGCGCCAGTAGGGCCTTTGGACGCAAAGCCAACGCCTACAGGTCAAGTTATTGTAGATTTCCTGAATAGAAAGATACCGGCGTATGTGGACACCGGACTAAACTGGGTCCACGTCCAGGATGTCGCCAAAGGCCATATTCTGGCAGCCAAAAACGGTAAAATCGGTCAAAGGTATATCCTTGGAAACTTGCACGGAAATCTGACACTAAAACAAGCATTTGATATTTTATCTGAGATCACCAGTATACCAGCGCCAGGTATTAAGATCCCCTGGTTCATTGCATTTATGGCTGCATGCTTTGATGAAATTTTTTCAAAAATAACCGGCAAAGCACCAAGAGCACCACTGGCCGGTGTACGCATGGCAAGATACAAAATGTTCTTCGATCCTTCAAAGGCAATCAAAGAACTAGGAATGCCTCAGACCCCGGTTAAAATCGCATTCTCTGACGCCATAAAATGGTTCTCTGAAAACGGGTATATTGATACCAAAGTTGGTTTGTAGCTAAGTTCATCGGCCACTGAAGCAAAATATTGACTTCACTTTTATTAGTTTTTGCTTAAGCTTGAGCCATGCAAAAGTTAGGCTTAGCTCGGAAATCTGCCAAGCGCATAATATCATGGACCCTGGTAATACTGCTTGCGATACTTGGTGGAGCACTCTGCGCAGTAGTGGTAGGTACCTTTATTGCCGGCATGACCACAGTCCTTATAGCGGTATGGGTGATATTTGCCTTATTTACTCTTTATTTTTTCAGAGATCCAACCCCGAATACACCTGCACAAAAAGATGTCATAGTTGCCCCAGCCCACGGAACCGTGGATATAATCGATGAAACAGAAGAAAAAACTTTTATAGGCGGTAAATGCAAACGAGTCTCGATTTTCTTATCGATATTTGATGTTCACGTCCAAAATGCACCTGTAGCTGGAGTGATTAAACTTGTAGAATACACCCCCGGCGAGTTTAAAAATGCAATGGATAAAGATTCATCGCTAGCTAATGAAAATGTCTTAATAGGAATCGAGTCAACAGAGACCCCGGGCGAAAAGATCGGTGTTCGCCAAATAGCCGGATTAATAGCGAGGCGTGTGGTACCCTGGGTCAGCCCTGGCGACACTGTAGCCCGCGGCGAACGACTGGGAATTATCCAGTTCGGCTCAAGATGCGATCTTTATATTCCTCAATATTACGATGTTGTTGTTAATATTGGGACTAAGGTCAAAGGTGGTGAAACCATAATCGCTCAAAAAAATTTTCATAATGTATGAACGAACACGCAAGACATCTTTCAGAAAACGACTCGCCCGATAAGCAGCTAAAGATCTATTTCTTACCAAATGTAATGACTGCCGGGAACCTATTTTGCGGATTTATTGCCCTTACCAAAATCGTCGAAGCGGATATAACCTCGTCAAATTTTACCCGAGCCATACATAACTCTCTCTTCTTCATTCTACTGGCTTGTATATTTGATATACTTGACGGACGCCTCGCCAGAATGGGCGGGATCGAAAGCCCATTCGGAAGAGAATTCGATTCCCTGGCAGACTTGATCTCGTTCGGGGTTGCCCCAGCATTTCTGGTTCATAGAATTGTGTTGCGCGATGTTTTTTCTGAGCACCCGGAGGTCGGTTGGTTTATTGCGTCAATCTATCTCATATGTGGCGCGTTGCGTTTGGCCCGGTTTAATTGCCTTGCTGCTATGGGAACAAGTCCTTCAAAAGACTTTATCGGCTTCCCTATCCCTGCTGCTGCCGGGCTCGTGGCATCAATTACGCTTTTCCTACTTTGGTGGGAAGACAAAGGGTTTGCAACTGGTAAATGGCGTTTTATCCTGCCGGTGCTGATGTTGTTCTTGTCAATTATGATGGTTAGTGACGTAAGATACCCGTCTTTTAAATCCATAGATTGGCGCACGCGCAGGTCATTCGCAAAGACTGTCGTAACTGTCATATTGATTGGATTGATTATAATCTTGCAAACAAAAATTTTACCAATCGTTTTGCCTCTTATCTTCGGCTGTTATCTGTTATACGGCATCATCAGACCAAGAATACCAGCACGCTTAATACAGAAAGTTGAGGAACTAGATGAAGACGACGATCTGTCATCGGAAAACAATGATAATAACAAATCATAATGCAGCCTAAAAGCAACTTGATCTGTGGTCAGCATTTGCTAGATCATACTGATATTTAAAATAAAATTAAACTATGGGAAAGGTACTTATAGCTGAAGACGACCCGGTAATGCTTCAACTGGTGACATTCAAACTTAAACAGCAAGGTTGCCAGGTCATAACTGCCAGAGACGGTGAAACCGCATTGGATCTTATAAAAAAAGAACGTCCGCAACTTATAATCCTGGATTGTATGATGCCTATTATCGATGGATTTGAGGTGCTTCGCAGAGTCAAGTCAGATCCCGAACTCAAAGATACGCCCGTAGTAATGTTAACAGCCAGAAACCGTGATAATGATATAGTCACCGGCCTCGAGCTCGGAGCCGCCGATTATATAACCAAGCCATTTAGTCCAAACGAATTAATAGCCCGCCTTAAAAAATTAGTGAACCACTCGACCTCCCAAAATTCATGCTTTAACTAAACTCCACCGTTAAAATCGATATTTTTTATTTCTTCAGGAGATTAAACTAAACGGACTGCGGATCCGGATGAACCCAGGGTGATCTATAATTCCGTTTCAACAGTCTATTAGCTTCTGGATCATTTACTACTTCGTTCTTAGACGGATCCCAGACTAAAGAGCGACCAAGTTGCATGGAAATATTGGCCAAAATACAGGATATAGTAGATGTAGTGCCTTGTTCAATGTCGGCAACTGGACGTCCGCGGGTTGCAATGTTTCGTAACAAGTCCTTCATATGCCAGCGTATAGCAGAAGCGCAATGTCTTTCCAGATCTTTCTCAGTCTTGTCTTCAGGGTATTTGTCGTATTCATATAATGGCTCACCATGCATAGCCTTTCCGTCGCCAATCGGGGTAAAATCATAACTGAACACGCTGGCTTTTAATGTTCCTTTGTCTCCGTAAAATGTAGCACTCCATGGGTATTTAGGATCAGGTGCCTCACCCCATGTCCTGTGTGTCCAAATTACCTGTAAGTCTCCAAAATCAAAAGTGGCTGTTTGAGTGTCAGTTATATTTGCCTTACTTTCCTTATCAACAAGAATCCCGCCGGCGGAGTAAATACGCTTGGGCCAACCCAGGTCAAGCATCCACCTTACCATATCAAGCATATGGATAGCCATGTCACCGACGATGCCATTGCCGTACTCCATAAAAGCGCGCCAGCCCCGAGGATGCACCCAGGAATTGAACGGACGCATCGGTGCCGGCCCCGTCCACATCTCATAATCCAAATACTCAGGAGGCTGAATATCAGGTGGATTCCCACGTGCACGCATATGCCAGTAACAACAAATCTCTACGTGTGATATTTTCCCGAGCTTGCCCTCTTTAATGACATTATTTAAAGCTTCAATCAGATGCGGTGTGCTTCTGCGCTGAGTCCCCACTTGAACAACTCTCTTATACTTTCTTGCTGCAGCCAACATAGCCAGGCTTTCAATAACATCCACACTGGTAGGCTTTTGAACATAAATATCTGCCCCGGCCTTAGCAGCTTCTATCATCGGCAACGCATGCCAGTGGTCAGGTGTCGCTATAAGAACTATATCCAGATCCTTCTCTTTCAACATTTCCCTATAATCAGTATAAGTCCTTGGTTTTTTCTTTGAAATCTGGCGTTGTGACACTATCTCAGCGGCTTCTGCCAGCATTTTTCTATCTACATCACATAACGATACGACCTCAACCGGAGCCACTTGAATCAACCTGAGAAGATCGCACTTACCATACCAACCAGTGCCAATTAAGCCGACACGTTTTTTCATGTCAGCAAATTCATCTCCAAAGGCATAATGCCTGTGTAATATCAAGCCGGCTGCGCCGATACCTACAGTCTTTAAAAAATTGCGGCGGTTCATAAGTAACCTTTTAATCTCTTCTCGGCCAAAATCAAGAATGTTTTCATTATTTAAACCCAAGTCCTTAAGCTCAAATTTTTTTGAAAAATATTTCAAAGCATTGATGCCTTGATTTTAAAAGCCAAAACATGAAAAGTTAAAGCCTGAAGAACTCACTACCTATCGAGCAATGAAATTAAAGATATGTGAAAACTTCCAGCAAGGAAGGTGGTTGGAAGGTGGTTAATGGTAATCTAACCACTCCCCCGTCCTTAAATCGGTTCATGGCTGAAATGGTTGGTGTGGTTGTTTTTTTCACTGATTTCATCGATGGCTTTTAACATTAAATCTCTTCGAAATTTGCAATAGTGATTGATCAAAAAAAACAGAGTAAACAAATAAAACCATCAATTTGGAGGGGCGTGGTTCCACCCCGATAGATTCCAGACGGCGAGGATGGCGTCCCGCAAGCAAACGTAAATCTCAGACATCATTTCTCTATTCTCAAGCAAAATTGGAATACAAATAATTCGCCAAAATTTTAAAAATGTTCAAAGATCGTAAGGTCTCGAGAGTACTAACACTCACTTCATTAATTGGCCACTGTTACATAACGTATGACTTGCAGTCTAAAAGCAGCTGCCAGCTATCCATTTAAACACAAAAATTTATCATTTTGAAATTGGATTTTTAAACTAAAGTAGAAATAGTGTAGCTATGGCAGTTGACAGGTTAAATTCATTGAGGGAGTTCAGCTCGAGTCAATCTAATCTTATCTATCTGGTATGTACTATAGGTGTCGGTTTTGCTGCCATGGTTGCCCAACTATGTTTCATGCGCGAAGTGCTATGGGTGTGTGCTGGTAACGAATTAACTTTTGGAATATTATTAGGCGAATGGCTTACTTTAACTGGACTGGGCGCGTGGCTGGCAAGGCTTATTAAATCGCCAAAGTCAAATCATAACTTATTTTCGAACACTCTTATTATATTAGGAGTTCTGCCTATCCTCAGCATCGTAGGATTACGATTGTTCAAAGGTATCGTGCTATTACCGGGACAGGTTCCAAACCTGGCCCAGTCGGTCCTCATAATTTTATGCGTTGTAGCACCATTTTGTATAATTTCTGGCTTCCTTGTGGCATTTATTTGCAAGTTAATTCCATACCATAATACAGGTCCAATGGCCAATGATGGACAAACCCTGCGGGAACAAAGGTCGAACATCATAGGCCTAATCTATGCCGCGGATTCAACAGGCGGTGTACTTGGCGGATTGGTCTTTTCTCTTGTGCTAACATGGTACTTTAACCATATCACCATATCAATAATAACCTGTATGCTTAACAGCATACTCGCATTTTTATTTATTCAAAAAACCAGTAATAATTTCCCTGGTAAGGTCTTATGCGGTGCTGTAATTGTAATATGCTCCTTGATTTTATTCATTAACCTCGACTTACTAACTTCTAAAAATTTGGTAATTAACCAGGACATTCGCCTGATAAAGTCTTCGCCATACGGCAACGTGATTGTCACAGCAAGTAAATCAGAAACAAACATTTACGAGAACGGAACGATTACCTCGTCATCACTATGGTTCGCAAGGTACGAAGAATGCGTGCATTTTGTAATGGCACAACGGCCTTCTGCTGCAAATATCTTAATCTTAGGAGGCAGTTTTAGTGGAATTGCCAATGAGCTGCTTAAATATAACATCTCAAAAATAACTTACATGAATCCTGATCCAGTCGTGCTAAACATTCAACGAGGACTAACCAAAGACAACCCGTCACTTACTAATGTGGAGTTTGTAATTGCTGATGTCAGGTCTTACATAAATTATGCGACCAATAAATTCGATATTATTCTTATTAACCTACCTGAGCCATCAACAGCCCTGGCAAATAGATATTATACGATAGAATTCCTTAAGGGCTCAGGCAAAGTTCTTCAAACAAACGGTGTGTTATCATTTTCGTTAGGTGGCTATGAAAATTACGCGAGTCCGGATCTAGCGGCTATCTTATCATGTGCCAGAGCAACTGCAAATGCTGTTTTTAAGCATGTAATTGTATTACCCGGAACCAGGGTAATTTTTCTTTGTTCTAATGCCGAATTATCCAAAGACATCGTCAGCCTCATAGATTTTAACAAATTGAAAACTAAAGTGTTAAATCGGGCGTACCTGCAAGCAATTCACTCACCTGATAGACTGGCAGAGGTCTCAAGGCTATCCTCAGAACAAACCAGATTAAACTCTGACATGAACCCTATCCTTTACTTCTGGTCCGTAAAAAGGTGGCTAAAAATGTTCGAGTCTGGACTTACACCGCTAATGATATTTTGTGCAGGAATAATATTGACTGGATTATTGTTTTATAAAGGGGTTAAAAAGTTGGTGTTTTCTGCTGGTTATACAGTGATGAGCACCCAAATTGCAGTCTTTTTGGTATACCAATCAATATTTGGTTCACTATACAGTGAGATAGGTTTGCTAACTTCAGTATTTCTTGCCGGACTAGCCATAGGCAGTTGGTTCGGCACTGAGATTCACACAAGCAAAAAGACAGTTTTATTATTAGCTCTGATTTTCGGATTGTTAATATGCTCCATTCCCATGTTATTAACTATTTCAACGAATATCCTGAGTAGTAACTTGCTGCTGTCTAAACTGCTAATTTTTTTAATAATATCATCGACGTCAGTGTTCGCCGGCTTAATAATTCCCATTACAGCATCAGTTTTGAACTCAGAAATTATAGAGGCCGCCGGAGATATTTATTCGTCAGATCTTGCTGGAGCAGCATGCGGAGCAATTACAAGCAGTCTATTTACCATTCCAATTACAGGAATAGCATTTTCTTTTTACTTTTCAGGGCTACTGATGATCATCGCAATAATCCTAACAATAATAACAACAAAAAATTAACCCTTACTAAAACAAGCAGTAAACGAGAAAAATTCTAATTACCCGATGTACCCGATGAATAAAAACCGACTAAGTATTCTTGTTTGTTACGGTGTCATCCTCTACCAGGACGGAATTTTTTACAAGTAAATCAATTACTTTACTTAAAACAATATCCTCTGTAAGTCGAATCAGCTCATCATTTTTCTTGATCTGCTCAATGGCTTTCTCGTAAGAGATTTTCTTGAGCTTTGCGATGAAAGCGATGTTTTCTAAAATTTCCTGTGTAGTTACCTGGATTTTTTCTTGTCTTGCTATTTTATGTAAAATGAATGAAATTTTCAGGCGTTCTTTAGCTCTGTTTTTGGCAGCATCCATGAACGCATCCTTTGATTTCATGATTTCATCAGCTGGCGACCCCCGTTGCAATTCTGAGTCAATTAACTCCCCAAGTACTGATCTGGTTTCCGAATCTAGTAATGTTTCCGGTAATTCAAAATCAACTTTGGATGACAAGTATGAAAGGATTTGACTTTTGATATAAGATTTATTGGTTCTTTCTAATTCTTTTTGTAAGTCTAGTTTTACCCCCTCAAGTAGCTCATCAAAATTCCTGGCACCATAATACTTAGCCAGTTCTTCATCAGACCTATAAAATTTTTCGAGTACACTCTTAATTTCGAAATGGAAGGTTACTTTTTTACCTGCGCATTCCTTGATAAAAAAATCCTCCGGGAGATCTGTATCAACATCTTTTTTATCGCCGGGCTTTAACCCCACTAATTGCAAGTCAATTCCGTTAACAAATTTACCATTAATATTTATCCAGAAGCCTTGTCGGTCACTCATCTGTTTAGCCAACGGGAAAATATTACTCAAAGGTTGGTTCTGGTATAAAACAGTATAATCCACCACTAGATAGTCACCGACTTTAGAGGGCTGGTTAGTAGACTTAAATTCAACAGCATCTTCTCTTAGGACATCCAATGCATGCTTGATATCTTCATTTTCAACCTGGCGCTTTTTAAGCCGAACAGGAATACGTTTATATTCTGGTAGATCGAACTCAGGCTCAACATCAATAGTTGCAACAAATGAAAAAGCCTGGCCAATGTTCAAAGGACCATCTTCGACATTTAATACCGTTAAGAGGCGCAGGTTTTTTGACTGTGTGGCTTCGTCGATGGCTTTATCCACCAATTTTTTTCTGGTATCGGCTTCGATAGATTTCGAGAATGTCTTTGCAATAGTCTCTTTTGGGACTTTGCCCGGTCTGAAGCCTGGAAGTTGAGCTTTCTTTTGGTAGTCAGCTACGACTAAATCATAAGTAGACTGGACTGTTTCCGGATCGATTTCTGCACGCAATAAATTCCTGCACGGGCCTATTTTTTCAATATCTAAGTTCACTTTTGATAACAATTTTTAGGTTACTACAACTCAGGTGTAAAAGCTGAAAGGCTTAAACACCACAAAACAGCTTATTAAACAATAAAATTCGAGTCAAGAAATGTGTATTAAAAACCAACACATCTCAAAATCAGATTAATCTGACACCAACCCCTGTCAAAAACCCCTATAACAGATTATATCCCCTGTGGCTGAGCTGGGGTATTTTGCTGGCTCTCTGGTGCCGGTGGCACTTTGGACGGAATCTTTTCCGAGAGCTCAATCATTGACTCAATTACCTGCTTGAATGCCTTGAGTCCAGATACTGGAACAATTATTGAGTCCCTCCGGCCCAATACATCTTCAGTAATCCTAAGGAACCGACCCCGTGGATTCTCTTTTAATGAAAACACAAAAGTCTTGCGTTCTACTTTAATAAAATCAGTTTTTAACATATCCTCAGCCTGAGCAGGCCTATTGCCCTGGGAGAAGCCAGGCTTTGGACTATAAGGCGTTGATCTATCGTTTGATATCATACTACTCATATTGACTTTTTTTCTAGCCCTAAAGGCTGCCTTAACTTTTTTTCCATAAGTTTCCATTTGTCAACCAAAGATTTAATTTTCCCTTATATTTTTCTGGTTTGGATAGAGAGTTCTCTCACACTTCCAAACAATAATATGACGATAAACAAAGAAATTGTTTCATTAATTTTTTGCAACAACTCAAAGAACCAAACAAAAAGATACAGCAAGTTTAATACCTTTTTGAAAATCGCTTATGCGGTTCTTCCTTAGCTGGCGAATTTTGAGATGCCTTGTCCTGCGAGGCATCGGATGTCTGCTGGCTAGTCTGCTGAGCCTGGCTAGCAGAAGATTCAGTTTTTCCCTGTGCCACTTTAACATCCGGAACATTCAAAATTGATTGCGGCGCTTCTACACCAGTATTATTTATCATCTCCACAAACACCATCTTCAGACTGGTCAAACTCTCTGTTAAAAGCTTGTCCTCTTCAGTTGTGAGATTGCCCCTGGTCTTCTCCTTGAGCATTTCTAGCTGATCAATAAGGAGCCTGGCTGATTCAAAATCAACTACTCTTCGGCCTGATTCAGGGTGTTCCACCTGCCCAAGACAAAGCATAGCCAAGTTTGTCTGCTGTAAAACCAGATTCGCAAACAAGGCTGACATCGCCTCGTCTCTGGTCTCAGGCATCCTATGAAAGTCTTTTAAATCTTCTGTCATAATTCACTAAATTATTATCCCATTTGGCCAGTCCCGACCAGCACAAAATATATCAATTATCTCGCCAGGGCGGTAAAAATACCCTGAGTCTGAGGAGCTTTGCTCCATCAACCCCGCATATCCTTCCACTCAAACCCGACGCGAAACACATTCAAATTATGACATAGTTTGTTGATTAATCAAGGCATTAAGTCAACATAAAATAAGATTATTTCTTCGAGATATGCGTGAGATCATTTTTCACAAAAATTATTTCTGGAAGTTTCTGAATATTTCATGACTCAAGACGTCGAAAATTTTGAATTTTTGATTTGCATTGTATTATTTAAAAAATAAAATAGGCATATGAAATCAAAAGGTATTATAATCCTACTGTTGATAATCTGCATTGTTTTGGGTGTGGCTCTGGTATTCTCGTATAAAAATTTCGAAAAATACGAAAAAACTGCCGAATCTGTTATCGCAGAACTGTCCAATCGCTGGGTTCAGGTCTTATCAGAAAAGAATTTATTGATCATGACAAATAACATCCTTAGCACAAACGTCCAGTTGTTAACTTCAGAATTCACCGACTTATCAAACAGGTATGTCAGGGTCGCTGCTGAGCTGGCAAACATGAAAGCCGAACACGAAGTATTCGTTAAAAATGCAACAGCTGAAGCCCAGCAAAAAGATAAGAAAATATCAGAACTCCAGGGTGAAAAGGATGAATTAACCAAACGCATGGAAGACCTAACCGCCTCTATTGAAAATCTGGAAAAACAAATATCAGACGTACAACAAAAATTAGCTGCTGCTGAAGGCGACAAAGAATTTCTTCTTAAAGAGCTCAAAAGATTACAAGCCGAAAAAGCTGAGTTAGAACGCCAGTTAACAAGCCTGACCTTCCTCCGCGAACAAATTAGAAAACTTCGTGAAGAACTCTCGGTTTCACGTCGTCTGGACTGGATACGCCGTGGTATTTATGATCTCAGGGATAAAAAGATCGGCGAAAGATTACAATCTGGTTCAAAAACTCCTAAGACTGGCACTAATTATCCACTAAACGTGGAAATTAAGCGTGAAGGCGGAGCTACAATAATTACAAATACTCCACCAGCAAAATAGATCCATCACAGACTGAATTTAATATGGACAGGCTTAAGTCCCGATCTTTAAACAAAGGCCCAGAGATTTATAGCTTGGCCTGCTGCATCATTTTATTAAGCAATGCAGTAGTTGATTTGCCCGGCACTACAGGCAGAATGATGATCTTGCCATTATATTTTTCAACTATTTCACGTTCGTTTTTATCAAGGGTTTCTATGGTATAATCTCCACCTTTGACGTAGATATCCGGCCTGGCTAGTTCCAGGAACCTCACTGCACGAGTATCAGAAAAAATCGTCACTGCAGATACACATTCCAATGCAGCCAACACAATAGCACGATCCACCTCTGTATTCACAGGTCTACCCTCGCCCTTTAATGATCTCACAGAACTATCGCTGTTTAACCCCACTAGCAACAAATCGCCTAAATTCCTTGCGGCTTCCAGGTAGCTCACATGGCCTACATGCAAAAGGTCAAAACATCCATTAGTAACTACCAGTTTTTTACCTGAGGCCCTAACCTTTTCCCGCCAGTCTGGTAAATCTTGCAACTGTATAATTTTTTCTCTGCTATTCACAGGAGCACTCAAGATTACTTTTAAGATTTATACGCACTTTTACATCATTCATTCAAGTACACAATAAGGATTAATCAAAAAACAGAGCATACAAATGAAACCATCAATTGGGGGGTGGTTACACTTGACCAAATTTCAGACCTCTTTCTGGAGGGTCGGTTACGCCTCGACCCACCGGACGGCGTGGAAGCCGTCCAGCTTACAGATACGTTGAAACGTGTCCCCCCCAATAAACATAAAGCTCGAACATAGTCTCTCCATTTTCAGGCAAAATTGGAAAACAAATAATACACCAAAATTTGCAAAATATTCAAAGATGGAGGTATTCGAGCAAAGATCATGATGCCATTAATTTCTTGTCATTATTTTGTTTACTGGTAATTTATTTGAGGAGGATTAAACTTGGGATGTGCGCGAGTGGCGGAATTGGCAGACGCGCCAGACTTAGGATCTGGTCCTTTACTGGGTAGGGGTTCAAGTCCCCTCTCGCGCACCATATAAAAACTATTAACGCGAGGTTGCCGGTTTTTCGGGTGCTCTGGTATAAGCAGTGACGGATTTGATCTTAGCGGCTCTTGCTATATCCATTACTTTAATGACCTGACCAAACGGCGCGTCGGTATCGGCTCGAATCGATAATACCAACTCGGGGTTCTGATTTGCTCTTTTTAAAATTTCAGTTCGTAGTTGATCATACGTCAAAGGGCTGCCGGACAAATAAAAAAAAGGTGGTTGTTTCGCCACAGTGACAATTATTGAATTACCCTCAACACCTGCTTGTGCTTGTTCGGATTCGGGTAAAGTTATCTTTACTGATGGATGATGTTTAAACGTAGTAGTCATCATCAGAAAGATGAGCATGACTATAAGAATATCGACCAGCGAGACGATGATTATGGCCGGTGGCTGTCTACGTTTGCGTATAGAAAATTGCATACATCAAACTTTTTTTCGCTTCTTTAAATATTGTCTGATGAAGTGATCCAGTAATGTCTCCATTTCCACAGTGACTTCTTCGATCTTTCTGGAATAATATACCCATGCAATCAGCGACGGTATGGCTATCAACAAGCCCATCAATGTAGTATTAAGGGTTATTGAGATGCCTTCAGACAACTTAGCAGCATCGGTTAATGCGGTAGATCCCAGGCCAGCAAACAACTTAATGAGGCCATGCAAAGTACCTACCAATCCAAGTAAGGGTGCAATCCCGGTGATAACTTCTAACACAACCAATCCTCGTTCCAGGTCAACAATCTCTTTTCTGGCGCGGGTTTGAAGTACATCGACAATCTCGGATTTTGAAGAATTAATATGTTCAATTGCGATCTTAACTAGTTTTGATAAAACCGATGGCATGGCATCGCACAATTCAACAAGCTTTTCCAGGTCATGGTGTTTATCATCTATTAATTCACTTTCGAGCTCTGAAGGTATAATTTTTTTTCTACGCAAGGCCAGGCCGCGCTCAATAATAAAAGCAAAAGCCACTATCGATGCTAAAACCATCGGTACCATTACTGGTCCGCCGTTTACAATAAATTTCCACATAGTTGTTTAATTATAATAAAATGTGAATTGTACCTCGCGGTAATCATTTTTAACAAGTCTTCTTAATTCTAATGGCCATCGTGGGTATGGACTGGGGTCCAGGACAGCTTTCTGGCAGATAAGCGCTAAAAGTTCACCCACAGTTGTCTCTTCAACCTTAAGGTCCACGATACGTCCGTCATACATGAGTTTAAAGGTTAAAACGACCTTACCTGTTGGGCCTTTCCAATACCCGTTCTGCTCAATCAGATCATACCAACGTTGTTGTACCGCTGCAATAAATGCTGCATCATAATCCCCGAACGGTGTCGCTTTTACATCGAATGAGGACTTCAAGGCCAGTCGTTTTACTCCCTGATTCTTTTGGTTTATTGCCTCGCCAGCGAGAGCTTGGTTCCGTTGCAAAGCCTCAGCCACTCGTCTGGGTCTGGTACGTGACTGAAGCTTTTGAACTGCTTGAGTAACAATAACAGATGGATTTTTACCAGATTCGATCTGACCTCTTTCCAGGACATCTGTACTTTCCGAATTTCCTTTTGCCGGAGTTTCTTTTACTGATTGTGTTTGGTCCGAGTCATCTAAATTTTTCTCTGGTGAAATAGAAGGTTGCAAAGGTTCAGCTTTTTTTTGTGGGTTAGCAGTTACGGTCTTGGGCACTTTATCCTGAGTTCCGTCCACCCTCGGCTTGCCAGTATCAACTTCAGCAGCAGGGTTAGCTGCAATCGAGTTCTGAGAAGAATAATATTGAGCGGATTTGGGGGCTACATCAACACTTTGCTCCGGAAGAACCTCAACAAACAAAAGTGGTTGTTCATCTGTTTCATGGCTTTGTTGTTTATCAATCATCAATTGTTTATTTTTCAATAAAGAGGAGATGACAAATGGACTTATATCCCAGAGCCCGGTCCGCGAGCCTACTTCGCCTATAATAAACACTGAGATATGCAAAGCAATAGACAGAGCAAAGGCTCTGACCAATGGCCTGCGTGCAAAGTTAATCAGAGCACGCTCGAGCCTTTGCAAGTCTATATCCATTATAATCATCCTTTGCATTATTAGTATCAGACAATACAGGAAACTCAGACGTCAAAATCATTCAATGACTTCAAGATTTGTTTTGGTTGAAGCTGTGCTGTACGAATATAAGAAGCCTGCATTGTTTTGGCCAAATATTGGAGCTTATTTGTGATTATAGAATCAGCTCCGGATTCAATCATCAATGTTCTAATTCCAAGCTTGTGTATTTGTTGCGCAATCAGTGCCAATTCAGAGAACGGATCAGCACCATCGGTTAATGTTATATTGGCATCACCGTCGGTGATTATCACAAATATAATATCAACTGACGGATCTTTTAACTTCTGCTGAGTAACGATACCTAGAGCCTTGACCAAAGCATCCGACATTGGAGTTGCGCCACCCGCCGGCAACCATTCTAATTGCTTACGGGCAAATGCGAAACTATTTGACGGTGGCACCATAATAGTGGCCTCAAGGCCTCCAAAAGTAATTAATGCTATCTTATTTCTCTGCTGATAAGTCTTCTGTAAAAGAGCAAGAACTGATGCCTTGGCAGCGCGCATGCGCAACTCAGGATTCCTGGTCATCGATCCTGATGAATCTACAATAAAGACTATCAACCTGCGACTAGCCGAATATCTTAACTTCTTCCGAAGATCAGATCTTGAAATTTTGAATCCTTTATAACCTTCAGGGCCTGATTGTAAGATCCTGACTGCTGCAGCGCGTATCGTTGCATCTATTGCAACATCAAAGTGCTTTTCCCCGGGCGCTGGAAATACCGCACGCCTATATTTTCCTGAAGATGCACCTTCTAATTTCTTGCGAGCCCGTGCAGTTTTCTGAGCAGGCTTACTCAGCACATCAAAATCAATATCTGGCAAAGTTAATTGCTTGTCTGGGTAGATGATCTGCTGGCTATCTTTTTTTTTAAAAATGATAAAAGAATACTGCCCGCTGCAGTAGCCCCGGGGACTTGCATTTGTTCAGCAATAAGTTCCTGATCTGGATCCGTTACTGTTGCTTCGGCTACAGACTCTTTCGTCTGGTCTTCAACAGATTCTATTTTACCCAAACTATCAAGTGCATCTTTTATCTTTTGTTGAATCTGAGTCTCTGTCTCAAAAGGTGATGACGGTAGCCTGTGGAAAAGTGCATAAATTGCAACAGCCCTGACATCGTCCACCCCGGTCCTCTCCCTTTCTAAAAATGCAGCATGAGCTCTGGCTGCCTTGATTAAGGTAATATCAGCCCTGTGGCCGGGAGTTTTGAGCCTGGCAGTCAATTCAGCAACAAACTCTGTTACATTATCAGGAACATACACTAAGTTTAACTTTGCCCGGGCGCTTGCAATCTGATCTGCCAGTGCCTGTTCTATATCCTCCCACTCACAGATAAAACCTTCCGGGTCCTGATCAAAATTCATCCTGCGCGTGATAATTTCCTCACGTTGTTCTATGTTGTCAATTTCTTCGACCTGAACACACAAACCAAATCTATCCAACAATTGCGGTCGCAACTCACCTTCCTCCGGGTTCATGGTCCCTATTAGAACAAACCGAGAAGGATGTGAAAATGATATACCTTCGCGTTCAACAACATTCACTCCACTAGCTGCAGCGTCCAAAATAATATCAACTAAATGATCGTCCAGTAAATTTACCTCATCTATATAGAGAACACCACGGTTCGCCCGTGCTAAAAGCCCTGGTTCAAACATTCTCTTTGCCGATTCAATAGCTTTTTCAATATTAATCGTGCCGGCAACGCGATCTTCTGTTGCGTTTATTGGTAGCTCGACAAATGGCATAGGCATGGTAATACTTTTCAGCGAAGACAAATCTGCTGGTGTCTGCTTTTTATCTATGAAAAATGGCGAAGCCGGATCTGAATTAAACGGGCAACCCTCTACAACATCGATCTTAGGTAAAAGTTTTGATATGCCTCTGACGGCCGTAGATTTACCAGTGCCTTTTTTACCACGCACAAGCACACCGCCTATCAAAGGATCGATAGCAGCAAGAATCAGTGCCTCTTTGACTGAATCCTGCCCTACAATAGCCGAAAAAGGATATAATGGCCGAACCATCATCTTATTAAGACTACAGTAGTTGATCCATGATTACAAGTATCAAGGTAAATGAAGTCTTGAATCCCATGGATCAATACCTCCTGATTAAGTTCAATGTACATCCTATGCCTTTGGGCAGATATAGGATTCAAATCTGTGAATTCCGATTGTGAGTTTTGAGTTTTGTACTTTGACCGGTAGCATGCGTGGTAAGCCTGTTTACAAAAAAAATTATCATTTCAAAATGTTTTTTAAAAAATTGCAAAATTTCCCGTGGTCACGCAAAGATCCTGGCTGAAGATTATAAATTTTGTAGCTTTTTAAAAAACATTGATTAGATTACCCAGTATGTTTTTGGAAGAACTGGTATACTCGATTAAGCAGCTTGATCATAACATCTTTGACTTCATCCATTCAACCATTCGAAATCCGCTTTTCGATCATATAATGCCATTACTATCCTGGAATCCACTTTTTGCTCCAGGTGCTCTTATCCTGGCTGCCTTACTCATATGGAAGCATAAGATTCGAGGGCTCATGTGTGTAAGCATGTTGGTCTTAGGAATTCTGTTTGTTGATTGTCTGGTGAGTAAATCAATCAAAGATGCCATATCTAGACCAAGACCGTTTGCAAGTGAAACATTGAATACCGAATCCAGCTCAACCAATAATCAAAATGTTTTTAATGACAGCATGCCGTCTTCTCATGCAATGAACTGGTTTGCTGCTTTAGTTATAATGCGCATGTATTTTAGAAAAAGTCTGAAATGGGTTTTACCTGTTGCGGTATTGGTCTCATTTTCAAGAATCTATAACGGATCGCATTACCCTTCGGATGTCCTGGTTGGAGCAGTAGTTGGCGCAAGCAGTGGATTTGTCATGATTTGGGCGATCGATAAAATCTGGCAGTCCATCACCAGAAGGTACCTTCCGGCTTTGCATAAGCATTTTCCGTCCCTTATACTCAAGGAAACACCGACACAGAATAATTTTAACTTTATTAAAGCCCTGGACCAGAATGACCATCAATGGCTCAGACTTGGCTACTTATTAATCGCAACGCTTTGCCTGGCCCGGCTAATATACGTTGGCTCAGGGGTTATTGAATTGTCCGAAGACGAAGCATACCAGTGGTTATGGTCGAAACACCTGGATTGGTCATATTATTCCAAACCACCATTAATCGCTATAAGTCACTTTATCAGTACCTCAATATTCGGTGATTCGGCTTTTGGGATACGTGCGTTTGCGCCAATCATAACAGCCATAATATCAATCCTTATTTTGCGTTTTATGGCAAAAGAGGCAAGTCCCCGAGCCGCATTCTGGGCAATTGCTGTAACAATAGCAATGCCAATGCTTTGTGCTGGAGCTCTTCTCATGACAGTTGATGTTCTGTCGGTGTTTTTCTGGACACTGGCAATGATTACCGGCTGGCAAGCAATTAAAACAGAAAAAAATAGCTACTGGCTAGCAACAGGGCTGTGTATCGGCCTGGGGTTCTTGAGCAAATACACTGGTTTTGTACAAATATTATCATTTTTACTTTTCTTCATCCTGTCTTCCAGATATCGTTCAAACCTTTCCAGACCCGGGCCGTATCTGGCTCTTCTGGTTGCATTAATCTGCTGTTTACCCGTGGTTATCTGGAATGCACAACACAATTGGATTACCGTAAACCACCTGATATCAAGAGGCGGATTAGATACCGCCTGGCGCTTTAGTCTAAAATATATATTTGAGTTCCTTGCAACCGAGTTTTTGCTTCTTAACCCCGGCATATTCGCAGGCTCAATAATTGCAGTAATCGGCCTGCTTAAAAATATCAAACACGCACAGGAGTCCGAACTTTATCTATTGAGCATGAGTTCCGTATTAATCATCATGTACAGCGTTCTGGCTTTTAAATCGAGGGTCCTGCCGAACTGGATCGTACCGGCGGTAATACCTTTGACCTGTTTGACAATTATATATTGGGACAAAAGATGGAGCACTGCAGCTACATGGCTAAAAAAAGCCTTTTTTGTCTGCCTTACGCTTGGCTTCTTAACTGTGATCATAGGCCACGAAACTAATCTGGTCGGTAAAATTACTTCGAAATATTTGCCACCTAAAAAAGATCCGCTGCGGCGCGTGCGTGCCTGGGACAAATTAGCTAATGTAGTAAGAGAAGAATGGATCAAATTGCAGGACTCAAGTGGTCCTGCATTTATTATTGCCAATCATTACGGGCTAACGTCAATTTTATCATTTTATATCCCTGAAGCAAAGAAAGCTGTGACCACGCGACCTATCGTTTATTACAAATCCTCAAAAACACCACAAAATCAATTCTTCTTCTGGAAGAGCTACTCGGATCATCAAAATGAAAATGCTATCTTTGTAATGGAGGCTAAAGAACCTCAACAACCACCGCCAGAATTACTGGCTGAATTCGAATCTGTCTCCGATTTAGGCCTGCGCACAGTGTATTATAAGAACCGTCCATTTCACACCGTGCAAATCTTTATGTGCAAGAAACTTAAATTCGCCGAGCATAATTGATTCATAAAAAATGTGTCGCTGCACCATCAAAAGCACCAGATTTTTTGCCCCGGGTTATAACCTGGAGGCAACTCTGGATTCCGGGCAGGCATTCAGATGGATCCACTGTGGTAATGATACCTGGGAAGGAGTAGTTCACAAAAGCTGGGTTAAACTCTGCCAACAAGGAACAGACCTGATAGTAGAAACTTGTCAGAATGAACCCTCAAAAAATTGGTATTGGCTGAAAGATTATTTACAGATTGAGACACAACCAGATGAATTACTCCGGACATGCCCTCAGGATGAGTATGTAAGACGCACAGTCCAAAGTTGTAAAGGCCTCCGGATCTTGCGTCAGGAACCCTGGGAATGCCTGGCTTCATTCATTTTGTCGTCATGCAAACAAGTTACTCAGATCAAACAAGTTATATCTAATATTTGTTCAAGGTTCGGTAATATAATTACTATTCCAGAAGACAACCGCATAGCATACACATTTCCCGAACCGGAAGTAATAGCATCCACAAAAATCTCAGACCTCGAAAAATGTAAAACCGGATTCCGGGCAACATACCTCAAGAACGCAGCAGAATTGATTGCATCGAAAAAATTTGACTTAAACAATCTGAAAAATATGGATTATCCAGCTGCACGCGCGCGGTTACTGACCTTGCCCGGAGTCGGACCAAAAATAGCAGACTGTGTTTTATTGTTCGCTTTCGGCTTTTTCGAGGCATTTCCGATGGATGTCTGGATAATCCGAACGCTTCAAAAGGTATATTTCGGTGGAGCTAAAGTCAAAAGGAAGGATCTTGAGCACTTTGTACATTCGTACTTTGGTAAAAATTGCGGATATATTCAACAATACTTTTATCACTATGCCAGAGTTGTTTCCAAAACCGCATAGCCTACTTTAAAGAGCTGAACTCACACTCAAATTCTAAAGTCGTTTTTAAAGGCTGATCCGGTAACGGATTTAGGTTCTCAACATTTACTGGAATGCTTACTGTCTCACGTCCTACCCGATTAGTCCTTAAAGATTTTACATCTACCGCAACAACTGCCCCAGCCGGGATGGTGAATTTTGTTGGCCAGGAAAATTCTTTATTGCCATCAGCAGGTTCAATTTTAAATGGAACAGGCGCAAAATTTTGAATCTGTAAAACAACCCGACTTTGTCCTTTAAAACTTAACGGCTGGTTTAAAACCTTTATCGAGCCCCGAAATACTGAGTCGAGCAGATTTGTGGAGCCAAGCAGCAAATCTTTATGCCAGACAATTGTCTGTTTAAGAAACAACGCAGTCTTTATTGATTCAATATCGTTTGTTTTTGCATAGACTATCGTTACTGGCCTGTGTTCTTGCACCCCGCCTTTGTATACCATGGAAATAGGCTCATGAATATCAGAATTGCCAAGCATTGTCAGACCTTTCTCCACACACCATCTGTGAGCTATGGGATCGTAGTCTGAACCATTGACAATCTCAATCCCGTGAAGATTTCCGGCCTCATAGATCTTTTGCTGTTCAGCATACCAAACGGACTTACGGTTAGGCTGTTTCCACCCTGGATGATTCCAAAAAATAAACGCTCCCTGCACAACTGCGTTGCTTATGGCGTCTTCGTATTTTTCTGTACTTAATCGATTGATATCCCTTAAAAAAATCGCATTCCAATGTCCTGGCGGTTCGCCTCGGGTAATCTCCGCACCTTTTATAAGAACCACGTTCAGCTGGTCAGCTATCGGTTTAGCTAAGTCATAAGAACGATTAAACCTTACGTGGATATCATTAGTATGCGGAAGATATTCTATATGATCCGTAATCGCAATCGCATCTAAACCATCCTGCCAGGCCTCTAAAGGACGCGTTGTCGGCCAAACATTTCCATCCGAAAAAACTGTATGAATATGAAAATCGCACTTTATAGGCACAAGCCCGTTTACAATAGGAAACCATAAAACAGTCCGGACATTCGCCGCATATGAATTAAAGCAAATAAATATCGCAAATAAAATATTTACAGCTGCATGCTTTGTTGTTTTCACAATTGAAATAATACCACTCTTCTCTAATCAAAGTCAAACTGCTAGCTAATAACAGAGACACCTGGTTAATGTGACCTGTTAGATATGGAATAAACTCTGGCAGATCAGCCTGGAGGCCAAAGCATTTTTCTGCCCCCGATTAAGTGGCAATGCAAATGCGGCACAGCTTCTCCTGCATCCGGCCCATTGTTGATTACCAGTCTAAATCCCGATTCGAGCACTCCCAATTTCTTTGCGATCTCTGAGCTCTTCAACAAAATATGTCCTAAAATGTTCTTATCGTCAGCAGTCGCCGCTGAAATTCTTGGAATTAATTTCTTGGGCGTTATAAGCACATGCACCGGGGCTTTTGGGTTTATATCTTTAAAAGCTATTATCAACTCATCTTCGTAAACAATACTTGCAGGCACTTCTCTATCTGCAATCTTCTGAAATATTGTTTTTTCCATAACCCTCGCTCGTTAAAATGATTACTTAACAATTATTAACATTTTGCCATGAACATAACTGTTCTTGGCAAAGATTAACCTCAAAAACTCGACAATCTCATCCGCAAGTCTAGAACATTTCTTGCTCCAGCGCTTTGCACCCACGATTGCCTTAACGCACTCGCTAAGCCCATTAAACCTTAAACAATCAAACTTAGAGACATCACTGGTTATGATTTCTCGTAATTCATTAAAAAAGCTGAGCTCCAAACCTGCATCCTTATTCCATAAATCCGGTAACTCATAAGTCTTGGTAACAGGATTCTTTCGGCTACTAAAAACATCCGTGCTTTCTGTAAACGGGATACTGTTGATTAATTGTTCAAGGATCGAAGCAAAATCTTTTAAATCTATTACATTTTGCCCAAGTTCTTCATTGAAAAAGAAAGCCACCGCTCTGGCAATTTGGTAAAGATCATACCTCTCCAATTCCTTTGGTAAACTACCCTGTAACTCAAACTCTAAGTCGTATAATGAACAAGGCACTACTTCACCCGATTCAGTCTTAAAAAGAAATACATTATCATTCAGTTTAATCATGGATTAATTTCTAATTTTTGAACTTCCTGCACAAATTCAGTTGCTTCCTTGAATCTACGATAAACACTTGCAAACCTAACATATGCGACTTCATCTACCTTGCGTAACTCGTCCATCACCCTTTCTCCAATCACAACACAGGAAACTTCTCTGTCGTATTTGTCGAATAATTCATTAGAAATCCTGTCGACCATCTCCTCGATTGTCTTTGCACTTACTGGTCTCTTTTGGCAGGCCTTCTTTATTCCATTGATTAATTTTTCCCGACTAAATGCTTCACGCCGACCATCCCTTTTAACCACCAGCAGGCCTTCCCGCACTATTTCTTCATATGTGGTAAATCTATATCCACAACCCAAACACTCACGCCTCCTGCGAATAGTAATCCCATCACAAGTTGTCCTTGAATCTATAACTTTATCATCAATACAATTACACTTGGGACAACGCATAAAACACACCTACCACACCTAAATGTGGTTTTAGCTTTTATAACACACAACAAATTGTGGTGTCAACCGATTCTTATAGATTTTTTTAAAATCAAAATTGGTCCAAGCCAGTAAAATTTTTCATGACTTGATGAAGTTTTATTGGCAGCTCGTCTTCCAAAATTAAAAAACCAAAATTCAGATATTTGAAGCCCTGGAGTCTCCCCGGCTACGCACCCATGCTTAAAAGTTTTCACCAATCCTCTTTTGATTCACATATCCCAGCTAAGAATTAATCGGCTGAACTCGACAAATTAATGAATATCTGACATTTTAAATGCATGGACACAAGTCAACCAGCAGAAATTTTCCCGATATGCAGTATAGACACAGACAAAAAAGCCACAACTCCGTTAACATTTGTTATTTTTGGTGCAAGTGGAGATCTAACTGCTCGAAAATTGGTGCCGGCATTGTTCTGTCTGTGGCAGGAAAAAAGGCTGCCACAAACTTTTAGAATTGTCGGGGTTGCAAGACGCGACAAAACAGATGCACTGTGGGCATCAGAACTTTTTGAAGCCGTTAAAAAATTCTGCAGAAAACAAGATATCCATTCAGATCAATGGGAAGACTTTGCAAAAAACCTCAGTTACTGCTGTCTGGATTATTTAGACCGCAATGCTTATGAAAAGCTTGCTCTGCATATAGCGAATTTTAAAAAACCAGAATTACAAAAAAACTTAGTCTTTTACCTGGCAACACCACCAAGCCAATTCGTCGGTATTGTAAAAAACCTTTGCTATTCGGGACTGTTGTGTAGATGCACAAATGGGCCACACTGGCAGAGATTAGTTGTTGAAAAACCATTCGGACACGACCTGCAATCGGCCAAACAGATAAGCGAGAGCTTTACACAATTTATTGAAGAATCACAAGTTTTCAGGATTGACCATTATCTGGGCAAAGAAACTGTTCAAAACCTGCTGGTTTTCAGGTTCGCAAATTCTCTCTTCGAGCCACTATGGAACCGGCTTGCAATCGATCACGTACAAATTACAGTCAGCGAACAACACAGCGTTGGTTCACGCGGTGGATATTATGAAGAAACCGGCGCCTTACGCGACATGATACAAAATCATCTTATGCAAATCCTAGCAATGATCGCCATGGAACCACCATCGTCATTAGACTCTGAGTCGATACGGGATGAAAAAGTCAAAGTCCTGAAAGCAATCAGACCTTTCAATGCACAACCGATTCAAACTGTGACGGCGAGAGGACAATACACCGCTGGTATGATTAACGGCAAAACCCAGATTGCCTATCGCCAGGAAGATAAGGTAAACCCGCAATCTAATGTCGAAACCTTTGCCGCAATCAAGGTTATAATCGATAACTGGCGCTGGGCTGGCATACCATTCTACCTGCGCACCGGTAAATGTTTGCCCATAAACGCTAGCGAGATCAGAATCCAGTTCAGATTGCCTCCTGAAACACTCTTTGCCGCTAAATGCGGCCCCAAACTTGACCCAAATTCAATTACCATTCGTCTGCAACCAGAAGAGGGCATTCACCTGAAGTTCAGTTGCAAGATCCCAGGCATTGGCTTCCAATTGCGCCCTGTACGTATGGCCTTTAATTATAAAACAGAGTTCGGGGCATATACCCCAGAAGCTTACGAACGCCTTCTACTTGATGCTATAATCGGAGATACTACACTGTTTATACGGCGAGATGAATTAGAAACCGCCTGGGCACTGGTTGATCCTATCTACAATTTCTGGAGAAATAAACCACTTGATAATTCGGAGTTTTACCCCGCCGGCACATGGGGACCAAAAACTTCAGACCAATTACTTGCAAATGACAACCGAAGCTGGATCAACCCAACCCTGGAATCACCCCAACTTTTATAGCACATGAATTACGAACTCCATTCTTTTACCAATACTAAACAGTTAGAATTAGCCCTGGCCACAAAGTGGATACAGTTAATCTCGGGTCTCGCTCCTAACCCAAGATTCCTGGCCATCAGCGGTGGCCGTGGCGCTGAACTGCTCTTTAATGGCCTGGTAAACGCTGCAAAAAATATCATTCTGGATCTCAGCAACGTTCATTTCTTCTGGGTTGACGATCGTTGCGTTTTACCAAACGCTGAAGAAAGTAATTACGCATTAGCCCAAAAACTGTTCTTACGACCTATGGAAATTTCAAATCCGTGCATTCACCGCATCCTTACCGAAATCCCGCCTGTACAAGCAGTTGAATTAATCGAAAACGAAGTCGACCAACTTGTCCCCAAAAACTCGCAAGATCTTCCAATGTTTGATCTGGTTGTTCTGGGAATGGGCGAAGATGGGCATATCGCATCCTTAACCGCGGATCCAGAAATCGAGTATTTAGGCTCCAGAGGATATTACGCCGTCGTTAATACTCCTAAGCCCCCACCTAAACGCATTACTTTGACAATGCCAGTCCTGGCAGCTGCCCGTCATGCATGGGTAATCATCGCCGGCCCGGGTAAATCAAATGCACTAGCAAACTCCATCAAACGCAATGGTACTACTGCCCTGGCACAATTGATAAGATTACGCCAAAAAACAATCCTGTTTTCAGAACATCAAAACCTGGAAATTGTTAAGGAATCAGAAAATGACCAATACTAAATTCTCAAAAAGCTAATATAACAGTTTCAATAGATGCCCCCAACACTTAAAAGCCTATTCCTTAAAATCCAACGAAACTATCGGCTTTTGTTCCTTTGGATCTTTCTCTTTAATTTAGGCTTTACACTTAATGACCTGCGTAATGACCCAAAACTAACCCCTGAAAAATTTGCTAAGTACTTCGCGGATTTTGAGTTCGAATTCCACTCCGAGGTCCAGGACCCGGCAACATTCATTTCCAGAAAAGCTGGTGACTGCGATGACTTTGCGATCTTAGCCGACCTCATCCTGCGAGAAAAAGGCTACCACACAAGATTGATCGCCGTAAGAATGCCCGGTCTAACTCATGTCGTCTGTTATGTCGAAGAAACAAAATCTTACCTCGACTTCAATAACCGCATCTACCTCAAACGCACCGTAAGCTGCGGGAATTCTATACAGGAGATCGCCGATAAAGTAGCTAAATCATTGGGTGCTAGATGGACCTCGGCATCGGAATTCACATACAAAAACGGTATTAAACAAATGGTTGCCACAGTATCTCAAACCGAGCGGTATATTACCAAACAAACAACATCATCACCGCCGCAAAAAGTTGAATCCCGAAAAATTATCATCGACTTTTGATTATAAACCGCCTATGTTTATGTTTTATGAAAAATAAAACACCCGGGCTAGTAATATCACTATTTGCCTTTTTTCTTATACTCTTGATTAATAATTCTTCTGGCCAAATCCTTGGCTACCATAAAATTCAACTGGACCCAAACGGAAAAATCTTACCATGGTTCTCATCAGACCCTGGCGAGTCTTATGACCACGTCATAAGACTCGTCTGGAAATTCTGGATAAATATGGAAACCTGTCCAAACGGTGTCCCCTATTACCTGCAACACCAGGTCTGGAAACCTGAACACGACCCACGAGGCCTTGGCGGAGACCAAATCAGTATGGCACTGTCATCCTGGGATTTGTTGCACTCATATCTTGGCAACGACTCAGTCCTGAGCAACATGGTTCTTATAGCAGACTTCTGGTTAAATAACGGCCTATCACCGGCCTCTTACAAATGGCCATTCATGCCGTTCCCATACAATTCAGACGTACATTCAGGCAAGTACGACGGAGATATGCGTGCCGGACCAGATGTTATACAACCAGACAAAGCCGCTTCATTTGCCGCTGAACTTTTAACTCTGTACAAAAAAACATTACAACCAAAATACTTAAATGCTGCCATTAAAATTGCAGACGTCCTTGTAGCTAAAATTACGCCCGGCGATGAAGAAAATTCTCCATGGCCGTTTAGAGTCAATGCCAGAACCGGCGAGCTGCCTCAAAATGCTTTCTCGAAATACACCGCTAATTGGACCGGGGCTCTCAGACTTTTTGACGGCCTTGTCCAGTTACACACCCCAAACTCTGCAAATTATAAAAACGCCTTTAATATGCTATCAGCCTGGATCAAAAACTTCCCTTTGAAAAACAACAAATGGGGACCATTCTTTGAAGATATAACCGATTGGTCTAATACAGAAATCAATGCAGACACCATGGCATGGTATATTCTGGAAAACCCAAATTGGGACCCTAATTGGAAAAAATTGGGCCGCCAGATCCTTGATTGGACATTATCAACTTTCGGAACTAATAAATGGCTGGATATTGGCGTCATTCCAATTCAGGAACAAACGGCTTATCGCGTGCCAGGTAATAGCCACACTGCAAGACATGCATCCGTCGAACTTATTTATTCCGAAAAGACCGGTGACCTTGCCAAAAAAGATATGGCTATCCGCCAACTTAACTGGGCAACTTATATGGTAGATACCGACGGCAAGAACCGTTACCCTCAAGACGATATCTGGCTTACTGATGGGTACGGAGATTACGTCAGACACTATCTCCGCGCAATGGCTGCTGCACCTGAGTTAGCACCAAAAAATCAAAATCACCTTCTTAAATCTTCATCTGTCATCCAAAAAGTAGTGTATTCCCAAAATCAAATTGTAATCACTACCTTTGATAAATCCGGCTATCTTTTACTCCACGTTACTCAAAAACCCTCGTCTATCCTCGCAGGATCCAACAAACTTAAAGAGTGCTTATCATCTGAATCAATCCAGAACAACGGTTTTGTATTCAACCATAAAAATGATCCTAAAGGTACTCTAAGAATCAAATATACTAACTCAAACCAGGTAAAAATAAATTTTTAGAGCATTTGCCCGCCAATAACAAATCCCGTGACTTTTTGACTAACCTTATGCTGTTTACAAATTATGTGTTAACTCGAATCAAAGCTTTTCCTCTTTAGCCAGCAAAAAAATTAAAAATTTTTTATTTTTTTCTTTACAAAATTAAAATACTTTGGATAAACTTGACTGAAAATAACGAAAATGAGGTATTTATATGAATAAAATACATCTAATTTTGGCGGGATTATTAGCCGGAGGAGCAGCTGCACATTCACAAATAATTGTGAATGAATTTTTAATCAATGGTTCACTTTCAAGCTCGTCATACATTGAATTTCTTGTCACCCAGGATATTTCATTAAATGATTTAAACAACATATACTTTGGTGATTTGACCGGGACCAGGGCACAATCTATTGGTGGAAGATACAAGTTCAACCTTCCATCTGATGTATTACCCAGTTACGCAAACGGCATAGTGGGGCAAGGTACCATAATTACTGTAGGCGCAGTTAGTGCGGACTTAGATTATCACCCGTTAGTAGCCCAGCCTAATGATAATGCAGCATGGAATATAGCCCTTCCAATTAGTTCACAATATATAACAACGTTAGCAAATGGATCATTGGCCGCAACTATTGATGGCGTCTGGCTCTCACAACACAGCGACGGTAGTACCCCATTTGCCGGTATCGCATACAAATACGATTCGTCAGTTACCTCCGGAACAGCATACAATAATTTAGCCAGCAGCGGAAATATAGAGCTTGTAACAGGTCTTGATAGAACCACGTTACCTCAAACTGTATCTTACATTGGCGGCGCTGGTAATTTAGGAAATCCTGATTATTACTATCCAGATTTTGGTAACTTGACAACATTAGGATCTGGGAATGGTGGCGATAATGACACGTACATTACCACACTCCGAAGCACGTCAGCAGTTCCAGAACCTCATGAATATGCAATGATGGTCGGTTTAGGTCTTTTAGCATTCGCTGGATGGAGAAAATTCAAAACGGCAAAAGCATAAGCTAAGAATATTTAAATAAAGAAGCAGCTTTTGAGAATTTCTCAAAAGCTGCTTTTTATTTACAGTGGCCCCATTACGTCAATTTCTCTATAACCACCTGGCCAATTAGGTTAAAATATGATTCGCCTTTTTGTTACTTTCTTCTATGTTTACCAGTGCTACATGAGCATCCACACAAAAAGAACGTCAGGCTTTTTTAACAAGGCAATAGAGAAATATAAGAAAAGCCTGGCGTTTTTTACTGACATCCTAAAGTTGAATGCTTTAAATGTCCTCGCAGAAGAATCAACGAGTCCAGATTTTTAAATTATGAAAAAACTGTTTAAAACTAGCTTAATCTCGGCATTTTATTTATTTGTAAGTACCTTGTTTTATTTCCAGTTAATTGGCTTTGGTGCAATATGCCTCGCAGCAGATGCGCCTCTGGATCTTGAGTCAGGATCACCTGTTGATGTTGCTCCCTGGGCTGAAAAATATGTGGATGCTGGCGATGACCTTATTTGCCTGCAATGGGAAGACCCAAGAGATCTGTTCAAAATTGTGGCTGTCTTTAGTGATAAAGCACCTGAGCCTTCGGCCATTAAACTTCAATGGTGGCAATCTGTCTGGCCAGAACAACAAATCCCTAGAGATAGACCTATTGGAGCTGGCGAGTCCGGCTGGCTTCACCTGGGAGATAACTATCAAGGTAAATGGGTAGATGCAGACGCAGAAGTCCAAACTGACGGTCAATCCTTAATTTTTACATTTAGACCATTAAATGCCAGAGAATTTCCCAGGCTTCATAGGTTGCCAGTTAATTACAGGACCACGTTAAAAATTAGATTAAAATGTTCGACACAGATTAAAAACAATTTTAAAGAAATCCATGCTTATACAGATTCCACCTGGGATTGTCTGGATTTATCGATAGATTGGTCAAAGTCATCTATCCTTAGCAATACAAACAAAATTTCTGTAAACGTTTTTAACGGTTGGAGTTCTGACCCCATATGTATTATCGATGGCAAAACCAAAAATTTATCTGACTTGTCGCCCCAGGAAAGAGTATCGATAAACTCTGCTCAATTTAATGTCTGGTATACAAAGAGCGGAAACCCTAACTCATTTGATACAACCGTCGTAACGATCAAAAGCGGAACAAATGGTTTTAGTTTTTCCCCTGCAGACATACCGGCAAAAGGGACAATCTTAAGTAAATTTTATGGCATAGTTATCCAGCAGACTAAAACTAAAAAATTCAAATCTTACTCAGACGCCATAGAAAAGCTTAAACAAAGCAGATCGCGATCTATTTATGACCTTGTATTTGATGAGTCAGAACAATCCTTGGAAAGGGCATTACGTGAACAGCCACCTAAAAAAGGTAACATTTATATGCCATTGGGAACTGAAGGCGGGCGTCAACGGTTCGGCATTCAACCTGATGGTAACATTTTTTGTGTTAATGATAGAATCGATTATCCTGTAGGCCGAGATACCGGGCGTCTGCACTGGGATGGTAATAGAATGGAATTCGATTTAGGGCTGCCAAACAAAAAACCTATAAAGCGTGAACTGGAAGAACAATGCCTGCCAATAATACACACTGTCTGGGAAGATAACGGAATCCGTTACACTCAAACAGCTTTTGTCACCAGGTTAACACCGGGTGACTTAGGATTTCCCGGTATGCAGTCAGATGATACGGCGGTGTTAATAGTTAAAATCCACGGTGAAAACCTGGATTCAGAATACAGAGTCGGCAAACTAAATATCAAACTCAATGTCGATGGTAAAAAAGTACCATTGATCCTTGATAATGACCTTATCTTAGCACTATCTTCGAACAATAAACGCTTATTAAGAGCAGCTGTTCAGATTAACGGAACGCCTTCAGTTGTAACCAATGATGGGCAAATCGCCTTCTCTGGAAATATGCCACCCGGAGCCACCGGTTACATGATCATAAAAATCCCATTTATCACGTTGGAAAATGAACAGGAAATTTCTTTGTTAAGAAACCTTGATTACGATGCCGAATTTAGTCGGGTCAAAAACCATTGGAAGAAAAGAATTCAGGACGGGTCCCAAATCATTACACCCGTTGCTGAACTTAACAATTTTTACAAGGCCCATTTGACACATCTGTTGATTAATTGTGTTCGGGAAGTCGGCTCAGATAGGTACATGGCCAGAGTCGGATCTTTTAGTTACGGTGTTTACGGAAACGAGTCGAGCATGATGGTCGCAGATCTGGACCGTCGAGGATTTCATAAAGAAGCTGAACGTTGCTTACAGACCTGGCTTGATTACCAGGGCACTGTTGCTCTTCCAGGTGATTATTCCAGCAAAGACGGTATATTTTACGGGGCAAACGGATGGGAATCCGGAGGTTATAACCAACACCATGGCTGGATCATGTGGGCAATGGCTGAACACTACGCATTGTCTGGAGATCAAGAATGGCTGAACAAAAATGCATCAAAATTAGTCCAGGCTTGTAAGTGGATAAAAGAGCAACGATCACGCACATTAAAACTCACTGGCTACAGAGAAATAGAACGCGGTCTATTACCGCCCGGATCTCTCGAAGACATCGGAGATTGGCGCGTCTGGCTTTCTAACAACCTTTTCAGCTGGTGGGGCATGAAAAAGATCGGACATGCCTTAGCCTATATAAAACACCCTGATGCAAACTGGATTATTCAAGAAGCTGATGACTATGCAAAGACCATCATATCTGCTTTCAATGAAGCCAGTATGCGCTCACCGCTTGTGCCTCTTAAAGATAATACATGGATACCACAAATCCCATCTGAGGTTCACAGACGCGGCCGTTGTCTTGGGTGGATTACTACGACATTAGAAGGTCCAATTTACATGTTACGCACAGGTCTGATCGGTCCTCACGATCCTATAGCACTCCCGATCCTTATGGATTATGAAGATAATCTCTATTTATCAGATCAATTCGGATACCCGTGGTCTAAATACGGAAAAAGCTGGTTTAGCTGCGGCGGCTTTTCTATGCAACCAAACTTACTTTGTTCTCCCCACCCGTACTTACTCAGAGACGAAATAAAACACTTTTTACGAGCGTTCTTCAACGCATTTGCTTCTTGCTATTATACAGATACCCAAATGCTTTGTGAACATCCATTGCCAGACCTTGGCGACTGGCGCGGAGACCATTTCAAGTCCAGCGACGAATCAAACGCCGCATACTGGTTAAGACTTATGTTTATTGATGACGATCGTGAAGATGATTTACTTAGACTGGGTATGGCTATACCAAGAGCCTGGTTTCAAAATGGTCAAGAGATAAGTATCAATAATGCCCCAACGCATTTCGGATTAGTCTCTTTAAAATACATATCCAATGTATCTGATGGCTATATCACTGCTCACTTAAAACTGCTTGGCCGTCAAACACCGAAATCAATAATCATCAGATTCAGACACCCAAATGAATCTAAAATCTTAAGAGCCGAGCTCAACAATAAATCATACAGTAATTTTAACCCTGAAAAAGAATGGGTGATCCTTGATCAAGTATCCAATGAGTCAATTATAAAGGTCTTTTACCAGTAATGACCACTTATAGAAATGGATCAGTCTGATATTCTAAATAAAGAAAATTGACTTTTCTTTAAACTCACGTAGATTTTCAGCGTTTAATATGGGACAAAAATTACACATAGCAGTTGTTGGAGCCACAGGTGCAGTGGGCCAGGAAATGGTGCTTACCTTAGAAAGAAGAAAATTCCCGGTCAGCAAAATCACGCTCTTAGCATCGGCCCGATCTGTTGGTAAAACATTAAAATTCCAGGGAGAAGATATCCCCGTAAACGAACTCAAGGCCGATTCCTTTAAGGGAATTGATATCGCACTGTTCAGTGCTGGTAGCAGTATCTCTAAAGAATTCGCACCAATCGCTGCTAAATCTGGATGTACAGTTATCGATAACTCAAGTGCATTTAGAATGGATCCAGATGTGCCTTTAGTAGTTCCTGAAATCAATGCCGAGGATATCTGTTTGAATAAAGGGATAATTGCCAATCCAAATTGCACAACTGCTATTACATTAATGGCTTTATATCCTTTACACAAAGTTTTCCAGGTTAAACGCATCTTTGCCGCTAGTTATCAGGCTGTTTCAGGCACAGGTGCAAGAGCTATAGAAGAACTCCGACGACAGGTAGAACAAATCGTCAAAGGCCAACCAATAACCAGAGAAGTCTATCCATATCAAATCGCATTTAATGTTCTGCCACACGTAGATTCCTTCCTCCCCACAGGTTACACGAAAGAAGAAATGAAAATGGAAAACGAAGGTAGAAAAATAATGCACCATCCAAATTTTAAAGCTTCGGTTACCTGTGTACGCGTACCTGTCTACCGTGCTCACTCTGTAGCAGTAGCCGCTGAATTTGAAAAACCCGTTACTGTCGAAATCGCTATCAACGTTTTAAAAACTGCTCCGGGCCTGGATCTTATCGACAATCCATCGAAAAATGAATATCCGATGCCCCTATTCATCGCTGGAAAAGATAACTGTGCAGTTGGCCGAATTAGAAAAGACTGTGCTTTTGATAACGGCCTAAGCTTTTGGGTTGTTGGTGATCAGTTACTAAAAGGCGCTGCACTGAATGCTGTGCAAATAGCCGAAGAACTGATTAAATCATAAATGACTTTGTGAGATCTCTACTCCCCCGAAAGTAAAAGCTCGGAAACCTGCTCAATTGCTAATAAAATCACCTCAGCAAAAAGGATAAGTCTCCCTTATTATTATCAGTCGATCGATTCGCCAACGTCCTTTAGCAACAGCATTTTTAAAAACTCGTTGCCAGGAATTAATAATCAGTTGCATTAGCCACATTCACAAAATGCTGGCTAATGCAACCTGATTGAATTGCTATCAGTGATCTATCACTGATAAATTTGAAGAAATCACACTAGGCTCTTTTCTTCAGAATGTTTGCTAAATCATTCTCGGGAGTAGTAATTGGCATCAGGTTAAATTTTTCTGATAAGACCTTTAGCACTGGTGGTGTGACAAAAGCTGGCAACGTTGGCCCTAAGCGCATATTTTTTATACCCAAATAAAGAAGCGTCAACAGAATACCTACTGCTTTTTGTTCGAACCAAGATAAAATTAATGAGAGTGGCAAATCGTTAACCGTGCAGTTGAATACTTTCGCTAAGGCAACAGCGATCTGAATCGCAGAAAATGCATCATTACATTGACCGATATCCAACAGCCTGGGCAGGCCATCTATAGTTCCAAATTCTAATTTATTGAACCTGTATTTTCCGCAGGCCAAAGTTAGAATGATGCAATCCTTAGGTACTAATTCTGCAAATCTAGTGTAGTAATTGCGGCCTGGTCTGGCTCCGTCACAGCCACCAATAAGGAAGAAATGCTTGATCTTGCCCTCTTTTACATAAGAAACCACTTTGTCAGCAACACTTAACACAGCATTATGACCAAAGCCTGTCAGAATAGTGGTATCTGGTCCGTCCTCAAGAAACCCCGGTTCTTTCAATGCCGCTTCAATGACAGGCGTGAAATCCCTGTTGCTTATGTGTCTAACGCCGGGCCATGCTACAAGTCCGGATGTAAATATACGATAGATATACGATTTGCGAGGCTGTTGAATACAGTTTGTTGTCATAAGAATGGCCCCGGGAAACTTTTCGAATTCATCCTGTTGGTCTTGCCAGGCCCCGCCGAAATTGCCTACTAAATGCTTATATGCCTTGAGTTTTGGATACCCATGTGCAGGTAACATTTCACTATGTGTGTATATATTTATGCCTTTACCTTCCGTTTGCTTTAACAGTTCTTCCAAATCCTTAAGATCATGCCCTGAAACGACGATAGCCTTGCCTTTAACAGGATAAATTCTCACGGGTGTAGGGACTGGATCGCCATATGCACCTGTGTTTGCTTTATCCAATAATTCCATCACACGTAAATTCACCTCTCCACATTTTAAACACATGGCTAACAGTGCGTCTGCGCTTTTTCCATCTTCAGCCAAATAATTCAGGGCTTCAAAGAAAAATGCATATACTGCATCGTCCTCTTGACCCAAAATTTGAGCATGGTCAGCGTACGCTGCCATTCCTTTTAATCCATATGTTAAAAGCTCCTCCAGCCCCACAATGTCTTCAGACTTCTGCGCTTTTCGCGATAAAATACCAACAGCCCTGCCCTGATTTATCAGTCCATCAATTGTATCAGCAGGCATCCAGGTAGCCGGACCTTTTATCTCTTGGGGTTTTTGTCCTTTGGCCTCACACGCCTTTTCATAAAGGGCCTTAGCTTGATCTCGAACATGAGCAGCTCTTAACAATTGATCTTTGAGTCGTTGAGGGTCAAAGTTGACATTGGTCACAGTTGTAAATAGCGCCTCAATGACAAACACATTGATTGGCTTAGAACTATAGCCTAGCTGCATAGCTCGATGCGCATACTGAGCTATTCCTTTAACTGCATGTATAAGTAAGTCTTGTAATACAGCAGTTGTTTCATCTTTACCGCACACAGATTTTTCTGTGCAGCCGGAACCTCTAAAAGTTTGTTCACATTGATAACAAAACATATCTATCACCTTCAATTTTGCATGTCTCATGACATGCTTTCTCAATCGTACTATAAAAGACCTGTTCCAATTTAAGCTTGATCTAAGTCAATGTTTTATATTTTTTTCACAGCTAAACCGATTTAAATAGAACCAATGAAATGGCCACACCGCTTAAAATTTGAACTATAGCATGCCAGGTTGAAATGTACCTTTGATAATCGTTTTAATAAATACCGAACCAAAATATGCCCCACTTAGTTTCTAAAAGCTCACGGCAAACACAATTTTGCAAAATTAATTTCCCTGCTTAAATCAATTATCACTGGTTTTCAGTAATCAGACTTTGGCTTAACGTTAATGAATAACCCCAAAAATACAAGAAAAATTTTCATTATCTGAATTCTTATTTTCAAAAATTGAAGCAATCAGCTCGAGCTAAATTTATTCCTTCGACAAGTTTATCGGAATAAGTTTTTTCCGCTTAATCGAGGCAAAAATTATAAAGATGATTTCCAGAACAATAAAAATCACAACTGCGATCTCGCCGCCCACACCAAAGCCATAGCTATGCAAACCTTTTCCAAGTATATAATTAACGCCGTAAGCAGCCATTACTATCGTCTGAAAACAAATAACCGAACCTGCATTTAACCCAAACACATTGATCCACCCAATATGCTTTGCATGGAGAATTGCTAAATAAGATAACAATGCAATTAACGACCAGGTCTCTTTAGGGTCCCACCCCCAAAATCTGCCCCACGATTTTTCCGCCCATAATCCACCTAACACAATACCCGCTGCAAGGAATAAAACCCCTGTCTGCAAGATTCTATTATTAAAATGAGTCAGGTTATTAATTATCTTTGATTCACCTGGTTTGAAAAGGATGTACCCAAGTGCCAGATGGCTTATACCTAAAGAAAAAAGGAACCCTGAATAGCCCATTGTTATGGTTACAACATGAATAGCCAACCAATAATTCGATCGCAAAACAGCAACAAGCGGCTGAATGCCCGGGTCGAAAACCGTTGGCAAAAAATCAGCTAATATCATTGCCGGGGTTGCTACTGCGGCAGCAGCCAGAACTAAATACTTTTGCCGATAAACCAATTCAAAAATTAATGCAAGTAACCCTGCGCCAAAAGCAGTCCACACCATAACCTCGTACATGTTAGTCACCGGCGCTCTACCAGAAATCAATACACGTAATGTAAAACCTAAGACCTGCATCAAAACCGAAAAACCAAATGCGGTTACCCCAGGCCAGTATAACCAATACTTCTTTGAAGTCTTATCAGATGATGAAACCAAAATGATAAAAAACGCTAAAAAGCTTAATACCCATGAGATCCTGAAGGGATGAATCTTATTATAAAACACTTCTAATCTAAACTTCCAATCTTGTTTATAGATGTCAATTCTTGCAGCCAATAGTGAGTCTTTAAATTGTTTTATTGCCGATCTCATCAAATCTGGCTCATCTTTTGAAATCGCCATGCCTAAATCTGTCCAGGCTTTTACTACTTGATCGAGTTCTCGTAAGCCGGAAGCCTCATCCACAGAAAGCCATCTGCCAGCGTGTGAGTTCGGTGGAATTACCTTCCACGAGCGCGGATTAGCAACTAATTCAAGTCGGTTTATAGCTTCTATTATGGCCGAAAGCTCACTTGCAAGCTTTCTTTCGTTTACAGTCTGATCACGAGTGTTAAACAGTTTCCGGGCCAGCTCCGAGACCTTCTCATTAGAAACCAATTCAGACCACGAGAAAAATTTTGCTCCCATATCCAGGTCAAGTATCGCCTTTAACGGCAAATAATCGCATCGGATTATTTTCTCATGTTGCCAATCACCACCCTTAAATGCGAAATAAATAAGAAATGTCATTGCATCCATTTTTTCCCCATTAGGGCCCTTCCAGGAGGCACGTTTAGTAATTCGTGTCAAAGATTCTCTTGCGAAGGTATCCAGTGGTTTCGGCCTCCCTGAATCTAAAATAACAAGCTCACTGAATTCAGTAGCTACATCACCTAAACCAGCTACAACAAACAAACCGATAAACAAGGTAAAAAAAATAAATTTTTGGAAATGAACAATTTTTTTCATGGCATAATTATTAACTGTTACTTGCATTTCCACGTCTTGACCAGCGCAACCAGATATTCAAACCGACACCAACCGTTAACATAAAAGACCCAATCCATTTAAAAGGCGCACCAGGGTCTCTTAACACTTGCAAAATTGATATGTTCGGTGAACCATCCTGTCCCTCTATGTAACTGGCTTGCGAAACCCGATACCCATGCAAGCTTAATGGATGATTCATCCAGATCCTGGTTTCAAACTCCTGGCTGGTAATTTTATCAGAAACATGCACAACACTCTCAAATGTTGCTGGTATTGTGGTGCCCTCGTAGCGTTCAGTTATAAACTTGATCAGTCTTAAGGAAAAAGGCAGTGCCACTTCTCTCGACCTCAGTTCCAGGTTAAATCTTTCTCCATCCATTATTACTTCTGAAGAGCGGCCTCTGGCTAGAACTACGGTTCCAGTCTTGCCCCTCCATACAAGCCTTAGCTCAATCCCCGGGTTTGAACCTTCGCTCATTTGCACATCGTTTAACCCGACTATTTTTTTGATAAACGCCGGACGTTCTACAAACTTGGAAATTACTAAGTTCCCGTCATTCAGCGGAATCATTATTGGGCTACCAGAATAATTAATTTTTTTAACTTCGGATTCACCCCTGTTATTTAAACGGTAATACAATTCGCGGCCAGGACCTACAACCAGCAAAATCCCAGCATCAGCTCCGGATAATCTTTCAATCTGGGGATAATCATAAACAATCTTCAATGTTTCAGATTGTTTTACAATTTCATTGGCGTCATTTCTGATGATCGTCATCTCCGGAAAATTCGCAAAAGCAAACCCAGTCCATTTATTTGTGCCAATTCCAACTTCAAACAGAATAGCAGGATTGTTAGGCGCATCTGAAACACTTATGGGTCTCCTGCTTTCCATGTCCATCCTAAAATCAGCAAAGTACGACACAACCTGTACAGATAAACCATTCGTCAGAATGGTCCTGGCCAATCCGCTTTCTGACACAGGTATCCGAACATTCTTCTCTCCAATTCTAACCACCAATGTCCCTAAGCCTGCCGACTTTGTTTTTTCAGAAAAATCAGCCCTGATAATCTTATCTAAATCTTCCCTTGAATTGAATGAATGTAAAATTATCTTATGAGAACCTATTACGACACTGTCTCTGCCAGGCATTCCAGAGATAAGCCAGGACCTAAAAGTCGCTGGTTTGATATCCGTATTATTTAGACGTTCAAACTCCACTAAAATAGCAGGCCTGAACTCATCTCCAGATTCCACTACATCAAATACTTCCTCAGTATCAGGAAAAAATCTAAAAACACTGCAATCCAAACCAGGCAATCCTTCCCGGACTAACTTTAAATTTGAACGAATTCCGAGCCAAACCGATTGCGGAACCACAAATTCATTTGCAACCCCCGATCCAGCAGAAGACACACGCAAAATATCTTCTCCTGACTTAAACGTGCTCTTAGCTTCGCGCATCTCTTCCAGGGCTATGGTCCCCTCTATTCCACCTATTAAGCCAACGATCGCACCAATTAAAATCACTAAAACACCTGCATGTGTAATTACGAAGCCAATCTGATTAACCTTCCATGGAAAACGAACCAGTGCCGATGCTAAAACGTTTAAAGCCAATAACCCAATCAATCCCAAAAACCAATACGCATGATAAATCGTGTCCTGAACAAATTGCGATGACGTCCTTGATTCGATTATTGTCGCTGCTGTGAGAATTATGGCTAACAATACTAAAACCAAGACTGCAAGCTTAAGTGAGCCGAAAATTCTTAATACTTTTTGCATTACACATTACTCAAAAGAGTTTCACTAAATTAATAAGCTAAGTCCCAATAAATTATTCAAAACACTTTCCATTATGCTGCACGGTAATTATAAAAAAATAAACCATATGCTAAAAATTTTAAGCTTTATACGCAAAAAATCAAATGGGCAATTCTGAAAAACCTGAATCTAACATATACTTCCAGAAATTTCTCATATGAAGTTCCGAAAATTGAAACGTTAAAATACGACTGCCTTGTCAAAAATCAACCTATTGTTTAAAAAACGCAAATGCTTCGTTTAAGCGAAATCAAATAGAAAGAACCGCAAAGATTTAAGCGGAGATTGATATGATCAATCATAGTTAAAAATTGTAATCGACTTGCAGTCAAACGAGTCACCCGCCCATGGAACACACTTGAAAACACCGATTTGCTGCGGAAATAAGGTTCAACTCACTTAAAAACCATCAATCGAAAATCTCAACCGCTTCAACAATAATTTGAGATCTGGCATCAACGTTAATATGTTTAAAATTTTAGAAACTTGTAAGCCATACATGCATAACATCAAAGATGATTTTTGCTCATGAACTTTTCTTGTTTAACTTTCGCTCGAGCAACTCCCCAACAATATTCGGGTTTGCTCTACCTTTGCTTAGCTTCATGACCTGACCTTTAAGATAATTCAATGCTGCAGTCTTGCCTGCTAAATAATCAGCGACTGTTCTCGGGTTAGCAGCGATTACCTCGTCACAGTAACCCTCGATCTGGGAATAATCACTCAATTGCAACAGGCCTTTCTTCTCCACAATAGCTAAAGGTTTTTCGCCAGTTTCAAACATCTGAGAAAATACCTCCTGAGCTATTTTACTACTTATTTTCCCGGCCTCGATCAATTTAACCAGCTCAATTAAATCATCAGGCTTAAACCGTAAGTTATCCAGACCCAGGCCGCTTTCTGCCATCTTTGCCTGGAGATTATTTATTATCCAATTTGCTACGGTTTTTGGATTCGACGCCTTTTCTGCAACTTTTTCAAAATAATCACCCAGGGGTCTATTGTTTACAAAAACCTCTGCATCCCCTGCAGGTATTTTATATTGGCTCATGAGTCTGCGTTTTCTGGCAAGGGGCAACTCCACAACACGTTTGCGCACCTCCTCAATCCATGCATCATCCGGAGCTAATGGCATAAGATCTGGTTCAGGGAAATATCTATAATCATGCGCATGCTCTTTGGTACGCATACTTTCAGTGATACAAGCGACATCATCCCATCGCCTTGTCTCTTGCAGAATTGTTCCACCACTATTCAAAACATCAATCTGCCTCTGAATTTCATACTCCAACGCTTTTTTAACCCCACTAAAGCTATTCATATTCTTTATCTCGACCTTACGACCTAGCGTGGTTTCACCTTTTGGCCTGACACTGACATTTACATCGCACCGAACCATTCCTTTCTCCATGTCGCAATCACTAACACCACCATAAACCAGAATGTCTTTTAAAGCATTTAAATATGCATAAGCCATCTCTGGTGAACGAATATCGGGTTCAGATACAATCTCAAGTAACGGCACCCCAGCCCTATTAAAATCTAATCCACTGTGTCTCTCAAAATGGAAGCTCTTCCCTACATCTTCTTCCAGATGTGCCCGAGTAATTCGGACCTTCTCAATACGCCCATCAAACTCAAACTCAACAAAGCCATTAATAGTCGATGGTTTATCATACTGACTGATCTGATAATTTTTAGGCATATCCGGATAGAAATAATTCTTACGGTCAAACTTGGCATATCCGGGAATTTCACAGTTCAACAATAATCCGGCTAATACAGTCAAACGTAAAGCCTCTTCATTAGGGACCGGCAAAACCCCTGGCATTCCCAAACAAACAGGACATACATTTGTATTTGGCGGTGCGCCAAATTCATTAGCACAACCGCACCACAATTTAGACTTTGTCTTGAGTTGAACATGCGTCTCAAGACCAATTACAGCCTCGTACTCCATATAGCCAATTAAACTCAAAATCCTATTTTAATACAAAGCTAATTTTTTAATCATTAAGCCCAAATCTACCAAACTATCATTCAAATAAACCCGCTTTATATGGAACAATGCTTGCCACAAGGCCATTTTCTAATCTATTCTACCATATGTTATGGTCTCGTTATTTGACTTAAGTAATGAAATAGCCCTCGTTATCGGTGCCACAGGCGCTCTCGGCGGTGCTATAGCAGAAGGTCTAGCCAGCGCAGGAGCTAAAATAATCGTCGCTGGTAGAAACATCGATCGCGGACTCAATAAAGTTAATGAAATTAAAAATAAAGGTGGTTCCGCCGAATTCGTCCAGATCGACGCACTTTCTAGAGATTCTCTAAAATCGGCCCGAATTGAAATCGAGAAAAAAGTCGGGACTCCAACCATCCTTGTTAACGCCGCTGGCGGTACAGACCCTAAAGCCACAGTTACACCAGAGAACCCTATAGAAAATCTTGATATCCAAAGTTGGAAAAATAACTTCGATTTAAACCTTCTCGGCGGGGTCCTGCTGCCGTGCCAGGAGTTCGGGCCCGGCATGGTTAAAATAAGACATGGTAGCATTATTAATATCGCCAGTGTTTCCGGTCACATCCCACTTTCACGAGTAGTAGCATACTCAGCCGCAAAAGCAGCAGTATTAAATCTTACAAAATTTTTGGCCCGCGAATGGGCTAGATTTAATGTCAGGGTTAACTCCATCACCCCAGGTTTCTTCCCCGCTGAACAAAATAAGCACCTGCTTTTTAATCCTGATGGCTCGCCTACTGCACGCGCCCAAGCTATCCTTAACCATACACCAATGTACAGATTCGGTGAACCCCATGAATTAATAGGAGCAGCAATCTTCCTGGCTAGCCCAAAGGCCAGTAGCTTCGTAACAGGAATCGATATCAAAGTCGATGGCGGTTTTCTCTGTCAAACAATCTAAGTGCTAGTTACCCAGGGTATTACCATCAGCCTGGTCCAGATAATTAATAACAAATCTTGTCTTTTACGGATCCCAAGTTCAAAAGTCTTCAACTAATTCTCCTTTTCAATTCTCCTGCACAGCAAATTTTAAAAATTTAATTCAGTAAAATATCCTAAATATTCCTACACACCTGATTAAATTTACATTTTAAAAAGTTTTTCGTGAGCAGATGCTCAAGCTAAACATTCAAAATTCGTAAATTTGCTACCAAAGCTGCTACCTGGCTTAAAAGCTTTTGCCAATAAGGATACGATCATAATAATTCAGAATTCTTCACACACCATAGAATCAGTTCTTGCAAAATAAATATCTGGATCCTACTCTTATTAAAAAATTTAAAAACATTATGAAGACTATAAAAACAATTCTATGTCTACTCGCAGCAGCCTTGGGTCTGGCTTTTACTAGCTCGGCTGCTGATTCACCAAAGATTAAGGTGCTCCTTATCACTGGAGATGATGTTGCTCCAGCTCATAACTGGAAAGAAATGGCTGCTGCAACTCGAGAAGTCCTGGAAGAGTCAGGAAAATTTGAGGTAGTCGTTTCGGAAGATCCGTTAATTCTGGAATCAAAAAATGCATTGAAAAATTATGACCTTATCTTCTTGTCCAGATTCCATCGGACGGGAACTATTACAGACCAGGCTAAAGAAAACTTGCTTAACTTTGTCAAAGAAGGAAAAGGCTTTGCCATCAGCCATCTGTCGTCTGCTTCGTTCAAAGAATGGGACGAATTTAAAAACCTGTGCGGCCGATATTGGGTAATGGGTGTTAGCGGACATGGCCCAAGATCTGTCTTTAAAGCCAATATAAAAAATCATGACCACCCAATAACCAAAGCACTGGATGACTTTGAGACTGATGACGAACTATATGCTAAGTTACAAGGTTCAGCTAAGATTAATGTTCTTGTGACTGCATTTTCTGATTGGAGTAACCAGACTGAGCCTCTGGCCTTTACATTAGAATATGGCAAAGGTAGGGTGTTTCATGAAACCTTTGGCCATGATGCCAGAGCTATAAAAAATAAACCAGTCGCCACACTAATAGTGCGCGGCTGCATGTGGGCAGCAACCGGCAAAGTTGAAAATTAATTAGATTGTTCAGAAAATTAAAAACAAACCCGCAGAAAAACTGCGGGTTTTTTAATCCCTGCAAACAACCATTATTCCATAACTGAATAAACCAGATCATAAACATTGCACCGCTGAGATTTTTTAATTAACCTTGCCGACAGCAGAAATGAAAATTTGGGTAACCCTTTACATCATATTTTTTACTGCGCTTTATGCGTTGTCAGAGATCAATCAGGATCTGCTGCAATATTATTCAACGGTACTGCCGCCTGCCCCTCAATTTGAATCATGGCTTGCTTCAAATAAGACTGCCCTCCAGGAAATAGAATTCCTGCCAACAATTCCGGGCTTGCCTGATCCTCTGAAAAATAACGCTGGCGCTCAAATTACCTCAGCCAATCAATGGCTAGAACAGAAAGCCAATATCTTGGAACTATTCCAACAATACGTATTTGGTCTTTCTCCACAGCCTCCTGTTAAAATATCTCCGACTGAATTCATTACCATTGACAATGCCGATACCAAAATCTACAAAACTGTCCTGAGATTCGGTCCGGCAAATTCAGCAAAACTGACCGTCGAATTAATTGTCCCCAAGACAACTGTAGCACTGCCGGTTTTTTTAACACAGTCTGAGAATAAATCATGGGCAACCTTAGCTGCTCAACGCGGTTTCATCGGTTGTACATACGCCGCATGTGAAACTGAAGATGACACATCGTCATTTACCAGTATCCTACCAACCAATGAATGGCCAACCATCTCCCGATACGCCTGGGCAGCATCGAGATGCATTGACTACCTACACCAGCTAGAATTCGTTGATAAATCCAAAATCGCTCTGGTCGGCCAAGCACTGTGTGCCAAAGCTTGCCTCTGGGCTGCAGCCCAGGACCCAAGAATAAACGCAGTCATTTGTATAAACCCAGGACCCGGCGGCGCAGGCCCGTGGAGATTTACGTCAGAGCATCAATTAACTGAAAGCCTAGAAATAATTACCAGAAAACATCCTGATTGGTTCCATCCAGGGCTCCGACTTTTTGCCGGCAAAGAATTCAAATTACCAGTGGACCAGCACGAGTTACTTGCATGCATTGCTCCCAGGCCAGTCATCATTTCTCTGGATATCAATGATCCTGGAGAAAATCTGTGGGCCATCGAACGTGCATGTTCCAGTGCGCAAAAAGTCTATTCGCTACTACAGGCACCAAATCAAATATTTTTAAGACACCGATATTCTAAACCTATGCCAACAAACGAAGATATTGAGTCATTTATCGATTGGCTAAATGCTGTCTTTTACCAAAAAATCCAGGCACAATCTAATCAATTAATCTTTCCGCAACCCTCAGAAATTGTACAAAACACTTTTCGACAAAATATCCCACTCAGAGAATTACAACGGTCAGAAAAAGATCTATTAAGCTTTGAGAACGGAACTGTAATAACCTCTGCCGAACAATGGAACCTAAAACAACAAGAAATCCTTAGGCGAATTGTCTGGGCACTCGGAGACCCTCCACCAAATATAACAAACCAGGCAAAAATCTACCAGAACGCCGATGAATTCCCCAGCGGTGACCAATTCAAGCCGCAACCACCAATGGAGTTAACCGTAAAAAGAATCAGATTCGGTAATCAACTCTTGGGAGATCTTTATATTCCATCAACAAACCGACTTTCAGAGGTACCGTTGCCGGCTGTTATCTGGGTTCACCCCATATCACCTTCACGAGGTTACCAACAATCAGATAAATCAGGCGAACCTATTTACATCGTTTTAGCTAAAGCAGGATTCGCAACCTTTGCATTCGATCAGATAGGCAACGGCTCGCGAATTGATGAAATCAAGGAGTTTTATAATCGTTACCCAAACTGGTCCATTCTTGGAAAAACTACATACGAGATCTCCGCAGCCATTGACTGCTTAACCCAACTACAGGGAATAAACCCTGAAAAAATATATCTGGTAGGTTTTTCCACAGGTGGAATGATTGCACTGCACTCAGCTGCTTTAGATAGACGCATCGCCGGAGTAGTCGTTATCAGTGGATTGTTTCAGCTAAACAATACAGATATTAATTCACCGCTTACTGAACTCTGGCAAAACCAATACCCTTTTCAACCCAGATTGACCTGGCTGTCAACTGCAATACCGGGAGCTACCTGTTATTCAGAAAAAGAACTCATCGCAGTTATCGCGCCTCGTCACGTCGTCATTGTAGCGCCAGTTTTAAGCTCAATGATCAATTACAAGAAAACAATAAGCACCCTCGAGTCCGCTAGTAAAGTGTTTTCAATCCTTAAAGCCGACGCCAATTTGCAAATTATCGATCCCAATGATTATGACCATCTGAGTTCCATGATTAAATATTCAATAGCATCAACGCTATCCAAAATTGTAAGACCTACAGTGAACCTAAAAACACAAACACAAAATACAACTCCTAAAAAATAACATTTAACCCTGTTATCAAATCCACCAGGATTACTAAAAAATCTTTTCCTTTTTACCTGTCTCCTGTTAAATTAAATCTATGTTTGCTGAATCGGCTAAAGAAGAAAAAATATTTAAAGGAATCCCAGCCTCTGCCGGTATCACAACAGGCTTTGCGTTCGTCATCAGGAATAAACAAACATCTCCTAACCTCCGCCTGATCACCGACCAAGATGTTCCAAATGAGATAGAAAAACTCGAACAAGCACTCCTCTATACTAGAAAACAAATCCTCGAAATCCAACGAAAAGTAGCCGAAGCCATGGGTCGTGATGAAGCTGCTATTTTCGATGCACAGTTACTGGTGCTTGAGGACCAAACCTTGCTCGACGAGATCATTAAATACGTAAAAACAGAGAAGGTTTCCATCGATTACGCTTTCAAAACCGTTTCAGAAAAATACTGCAATACACTCGAATCTCTCGGAGATGACTATTTAAAGGAACGCATCGCGGATATACGTGATGTGGCAAACAGGGTAATCGATAATCTATCAAGTCCACAATCCGAAACTCTTGATATCTCGAAGTTAGATAAACCATGTATTATTGTCAGTCATGACCTTTCACCATCCACCACCGCACAACTCGATAAAACAAAAGTACTGGCTTTTACCACAGATGTCGGAAGCCAGACATCACATACCGCTATTCTGGCCAGGTCCCTCCAAATCCCGGCCGTTGTGGGCCTCGGTAATATTTCCCAGACAGTCAAAACCAGCGATTTCTTACTCATCGATGGTTTCAATGGAATCGTCATACTTAATCCCTCTGAACAAACTTTATTAAAATATGGCCAGATCTCTAAAAAACAGATAGCCATAGAACAGTCTCTAAAAGAAATTAAAGATAAAACCCCGACAACCAAAGACGGTCATACCATTGTAATTTCCGCTAATATTGAAACACCCGATGAAATCCCAATTGTAAAAGAAAGTGGCGCACAAGGTGTAGGGCTTTTTAGAACAGAATTCCTCTTTTTGAAGTCAACCAGTCTGCCTTCAGAAGATGAACAATATCAAGTCTATAAAACCGTAGCATCTGAATTGAAGCCATCGCCTGTGATAATTAGAACACTGGACCTTGGCGGCGATAAGTTCGCCAGCCACATAAATCTGCCAAATGAAGTAAATCCTTTCCTCGGATGGCGCGCTATCCGCCTTTGCCTGCATCAGATTGATATCTTTAAAACCCAGCTAAGAGCCATCCTTAGAGCAAGCACCGAGGGCAATGTCAAATTAATGTACCCAATGATCTCCAATATTAACGAGGTCATCCAGGCAAATGAAATACTTGAAGCTTGCAAAGATGAATTAAAATCAAAGTCTATCCCATTCGACCCAAACATCGAGGTAGGCGTAATGATCGAAGTACCCTCAGCAGTTATGATAGCCGATAGTCTGGCTAAACGCGTCAAATTCTTCAGTATCGGCACTAACGACCTCACACAATATACCCTGGCTGTAGACCGAGTTAACGAACGAATCGCACACCTTTATGAACCTACGCACCCGGCAATAGTCCGATTAATCCATGAAACTGTGCAAGCAGCACACCGACATAATATCTGGGTCGGCGTCTGCGGCGAGGCAGCTGGCGACCCACTTTTAACACCATTGTTGATCGGCCTCAGCGTCGATGAACTAAGCTGCGCCGCTCCTATAGTCCCCCACATTAAAAAATTAGTCTGCAATCTCGATTATTCAGAAGCCAGAAAATTAGCCGGATTCGCCCTCGAATGCGAATTCGGAACTGAAATACTTGCCAAATCAAAAGAATTAGCCGAAAAATCTGCACCCGAACTGTTCTTTCTAAACACTAATAACCCTTAAGCTTAAAAGGAATACCATGGCTATAACAACTATAATCCTCGCAGCAGGATATGCTACCCGGCTCTACCCAATAACAATAAATACCCCAAAACCATTACTCCAGGTTGGAAATAACCGCATCATAGATTACCTCCTCGATAAACTTCGTCCCATTCATAATTTAAACCAATGTTATATAGTTACTAACGCCAAATTCTTTGATCAATTCCTGCAATGGCTTAACCAGAGTAAACACCTCTACCCATTCGAAATCCAAGTAATAAACGATAATACCACCGATGAGTCTAACCGACTTGGAGCAATCGGTGACCTTAACTACGTCATCAATCAAAAACAAATTGGCTCTGATATTTGCGTCGCCGCAGGTGACAATCTATTTACCACAGACTTAACCCAATTCTTTGCGTTCTGTAACCAAAAACAAGCACCCGTAGTTGGAGTTTACGACATAGCAAACCTGCAAGAAATCAAGAAATATAGCTCAGTCGCCCTCGATTCCAATAACATGATTACCTACTTTGAAGAAAAACCAATCAACCCAAAAACAACACTCGCTGCCATAGGTCTATATTTCTACCCCGCTAAAACAATCCAATTAATACAAAAATATATAGCAGAAAACAATAATCATGATCAGCCAGGCCGCCTCGTCCAATGGCTTTACACTAAAACCCCTGTCTTTGGCTGGCTTTTACAAGGAAAATGGTTCGATATCGGCTCCTTCGAATCACTTGAAGACGCAAAAAAGTGTTTTTCTTCCCAACCCTGACGTCATACCCCAGGCTAGACCTGCCGCAACTTTAAATCAATGCTTATCGGACCAGAGTCCTTATCTTAATATCCTTGTAAGCCGCTGTGGTCTGGTATGAAGCAATGCCAAATGGCACGGATTTTTCAATATCTCCAGGTCTCAATGATATCCTCCTCCCCTTGTGTTTAACGTCTATTATCTTTTCATCATCCAGCCATGCTTCAATCTTTTCTTTAGTAACCCGCATCCGAATCACATACCACCGACCAGACTTAAACGACATGTACCTCGATGTCTCATTCTCAGAAGCATCATAACCATCAATACTCGAAATGCCTACCACACCGCCACCCCAGCCTCCTAAGATAAGCGAACAATTAGTCTCATTCACTGGAACAGTCAAACCACAGAAGAAATCCGAACCATCAATACGCATAGCTTTGAGCTCAACCTCATAATCTATTCTGGGAATATCATTAGTCCATACAATCCCGGTTAACATGTCACCCATTCCAACAACTATGGCAAACTCATTTTCATGCCCTTTTCTGGCTTCACCGCTAAGTACAGATGCAAGATTTGTAACTTCTACATTACCATGCCCGGCATATTCTACCACCTTCCATCCTTTTAAGGTCTTACCATCAAACATAGATACCCAATCATCTGACATATTGTCCCCTGTCTTTTTGCTCACCGAGTCAGAGCCTGATAATATCACTTTATTGGTTCCAGCATTCGTACTGACATCGCCGTTTAATACCGACAATACCGAATTCAAAAAAACACACGCTACTAAAAATAAACCACGTAAGAAAATTGTATTAAAATTAGAAATAACTCGATTAGCCTTAACCATAAACATAATTTAGTCGTAATCTACGCTATTAACAAGGCAAATATTGTTGTCCGTCATATGATCACTCATTGCCTATGGTATTATTAATGCCGAGCTTTCTTGTTCCAGTTACTTCCATGAAAAATAATTTTATTGAATCTCCTGGTATTTATGATGTGTTAACCTCATTACAATAACTGACGATAAACCAATCCCGCAGTTCATAAGCAAAAATCAAAATCCTGCTTAAGGGACAATTTAGAAAAAACAGGGTTGCCTTACGCTGAAATATTTTGCCAAAGTTTGGCTTTAAAAAGCTAATCCTTGAAAGATTAAACACCCGAAAAGGCTCATAATTCATCAAGCGATAAAATCGAGGTATATGAATAATTACAAGCAAGAAAAAATGCAACCTAACCATCTTCTTTTTGAAGGGCCGTGTTACATCCCAACCGAATTTCGGACCATTATTGTAGGGTCCGCTCCCCAACCCTGACTCGACGGATACCGCGGAAGACATCAATCCAATTTACTGACACGGCATAACGCATTCCCCGGATAAGTGTAAGTCGCAAACACCACTTCCTATTTCCAGGGAATGCTGGAATTCAAAATAATTCTTCAAAATTTGCAGGACATTCAAAAATCCTGAGATTCGGGCTCGAAAATTAAAATTCATATTTTCTACTTGCAGCATCAAAGATATTTGGTAATATTGATTGAGATTTGTGGGCGAGCGTAGCTCAGGCTGGTAGAGCGTCACCTTGCCAAGGTGAATGTCGAGGGTTCGAATCCCTTCGCTCGCTCCAATATATTATTTTGCAATTTTTCTCAATAGCTACTCCAACTTTATCAGGAAAAATATTTTAATAATCCTCGTTCAAACCAATAACTATAAAAACTTTATTCTTGTCACGTACTCCTGTATTAATTTATTAATGAAGTCAGCAATGCTCCCATGAAAAAATTCAATCCAAGTAAACTTGGTCCTACCAGGAAAAAGATCTCGCGCAGGAAGTTCATAAAGAAAACTCTCACTTTATTTCCCTTTATGGTTGTTCAACCGTACGTAGCTATCCCTTTAAAAGGCCAAGTATCACCCAATAATAAGCTAAATATCGCAGTAATTGGTGCAGGAGGGAGGGGCGCAGAGGATATCGAAGGAGTAAAAACTGAAAATATCGTAGCGCTGTGCGACGTAGATTGGGATAGAGCAGCTCCAACTTTTAAAAAATTCCCTGATACACCAAAATATAAAGATTTTCGAGTAATGCTCGACAAAGAAAAAAATGTCGACGCCGTTATAGTAGCAACGCCAGATCACACTCATGCAGTGGCATCAAGTACTGCAATAAAGTCAGGGAAACACGTCTATTGTGAAAAACCACTTACGAGAACCATGTTTGAAGCAAGAACCCTGGCAAAACTTGCTAAACAATACCAGGTAGCCACTCAAATGGGAAATCAGGGTATGGCCTTTGAAGGTAATAGGCTAATCAATGAATGGATCTGGGCTGGAGTTATTGGCCAAATATATGAAGTGCATGTTTGGTCTGATAGACCAACTCATAGAGGAAAACTACCTTTGTGGTGGGACCAGGGAATAGATAGACCCAAAGACACACCCGCAGTTCCATTATCACTCGACTGGGATCTATGGCTTGGCCCTGCCCCATGGCGACCATACCATCCGGCTTATGTGCCATTTAAATGGCGTGGGTGGTGGGACTTCGGTTCAGGTGGACTTGGCGACATGGGTATACATAATTTAGCACCTGTTTTTGTTGCGTTAAAATTAGATGCGCCTGTGGCAGTTCATGCTTCATCCACTCCAGTGTTCAAAGAAACATTGCCCGCCGCATCAATCGTCCATTTCCAATTCCCTCCAACTGAAACCAACGGACTACCTTTGAAAATCCATTGGTATGACGGAGGACTGCTGCCTGAAAGACCAGAAGAACTTGAAGACGAAAAAATACTCGATCCCGAAGACGGAATCCTGTTCGTCGGTACTAAAGGCAAAATACTAGTAGAAGGCTGGGGCGGACAATCTCCAAGGCTCATTCCAGAAAGTAAAAACAGGGAGTTCCCTAAGCCACCAAAATATTTACCCAGATCTGTAGGACATTACCAAGAATGGATTCAGGCATGCAAACTAGGAACTAAAACTTCGTCCAATTTTGAGTTTGCATCCAGGGTAACTGAAACAGTCCTCTTAGGAACAATATCCGTCAGATTAAACGGAGAAAAACTTATTTGGGATAAAAACAACTTCAAAATAACAAACCTACCTGAAGCAAATAACTACCTGCATTATGAATATAGGAAAGGTTGGACTCTCTAAAATTGTAAACCTTCCATGAAATTTTTATAACCAGTTTATTCAAATAAAAACTGTCGAATAGTCTTTTTTTATCGGTCGCCAAAGGCAAAATACCGATCAATCTAATCATTTTTGCAAATTCATTCTCAACCGATACGCCACGCTGTAACAACCATCATATTGAAAAAACCACTATTCTCCACGGAATAGTAAAGCACTCAAAAAATTTCTGTCAAAGACAGGACAAAAGTAGCTTTCACAGAATACCAAAACTAATATTTTAACTGAATTACCAGTGGCTTGAATTTTACCCTCAAAAACTCAGTGCCAGTCCTTAAACATCATAAAAACCACATCGTTTAAAAATTAAAGGCTCATTATTTTTCAAACTAATTTGTAAAATGGAGAGATAAAAAAACAAAATAGCTAACTAATTAATTCAACTTCCTTAAATTAGCTAGTTGTTCCTCAAACTCCACCAACTCTCTAATCTGCGCAATAAACCAAGGGTCTATCTTTGTAAGTTGATAAATCTCATTATCAGAAAAGCCAGCCCTCATCGCATGACGGATAAAGAAAATACGCTCAGCATTTGGGGTTGATAATTTTTTCAAAATTAACCCACGAGGCAGGATATCACGATCTTGATAGACTTCATTTTCTATCCGTAATTTCTTTCCATCGCCACCGATACCAAAACGACCAGTCTCAATAGATCTCAAGGCCTTTTGCAAAGCTTCCTTAAAGGTCCTACCTATAGCCATTGCTTCACCTACACTCTTCATTTGTGTAGTCAGAGTAGAATCAGCTTGAGGAAATTTTTCAAAAGCAAATCTTGGAACCTTTACTACTACATAATCTATTGTTGGTTCAAAAGACGCAGGAGTTTCTTTCGTGATATCATTGGGTATTTCGTGTAATAAATAACCAACAGCTAATTTAGCGGCTATCTTGGCAATCGGAAACCCTGTAGCTTTAGAAGCCAATGCTGATGATCGTGAAACCCTGGGATTCATTTCTATCACAACCATCCTCCCGGTTTCAGGATTTACAGCAAATTGAATATTTGACCCACCAGTCTCGACTCCAACAGCCCGAATCACAGCAAAGCTTGCATCCCGCATTATCTGATATTCCTTATCTGTTAAAGTTTGAATGGGAGCAACAGTTATAGAATCACCAGTATGAATTCCCATAGGATCCAGGTTCTCGATAGAACATATAACAACACAATTATCAGCCTTATCTCGCATCACTTCCATCTCAAACTCTTTCCAACCCAACAAAGATTCCTCAATTAAAATCTCTGACACTGGTGATAGTTCCAGCCCACGTTTTGCAATTTCTTCAAATTCGACTCGATTATAAGCTATTCCGCCGCCCGTACCTCCCAAAGTAAATGCTGGCCTGATAATTAATGGATAATGCCCGATCTTTTCAGCTACAACCCGCGCCTCCTCAATTGAATGAGCAATACCACTTTCAGGCACATCCAATCCTATCGATAACATCAATTTTTTAAATACCAACCTATCTTCACCACGCTCTATAGCCTCCGCATTCGCCCCTATCATTTCTACTCCATGCCGTTGCAAAATATTCCTCCGCCATAGTTCCATGGCAGTGTTCAATGCAGTTTGTCCTCCTAACGTCGGCAAAATTACTAGCTTTCCATCGCCTTTTTTTTCAATTTCCTTTTTCTCACGAATTATTATCTTCTCCAGCGTCTCACAATTGATCGGCTCAATATAAGTTCTGTCAGAAAATTCAGGATCAGTCATGATAGTTGCTGGATTAGAGTTCACTAACACGACTCTATAACCCTCCTCCTTTAATGCTTTGCACGCTTGCGTCCCTGAATAATCAAATTCACAGGCCTGACCAATTATAATCGGTCCAGCCCCAATGATCAAAACAGTATGAATATCATCTCTTCTTGGCATAATACTCACCTCAAAATCTATGTTCACAAGAACATTTTTCTTATAAACACAATGTCTTTTGCTCCCTTTTGTTCACATCTTTTCTGGTACTTGAATCCCTAGTAAATCTAAACCAAGCTTTAATAACCAGGCCGTTACCCCACAAAGCAATAACCTGCTGGACCGTTCCTGTTCAGTAGCTTTTAACACAGGGCAGTTTTCATAAAATGCAGTAAAATAACATGCCAGCTCGTAAAGATAATTACACAAGTAATTCGGCTTACAATCTTCAACTACAGACTCTAATATAGAGCCGAACTTCAAAATATGTTTGGCTAACTTTAATTCTTCTGCAGTCCCCAACAACACCGAGTCATAATCAAGCTCGTTTAAATTATCGATATTAAATTCCTGTCCACTTCTTCTAAAAATACTTTGAATCCGTGCATAAGCATACTGCAAATAGGGCGCAGTATTGCCGTTTAAAGCCAACATCTTATCCCAGTTAAACACATAATCGCTCTGACGATTCTGCATCAAGTCAGCATACTTTACTGCACCTATCCCAACTATCCTCGCTATATCAATCCGTTCAGCATCAGTCAATGATGGGTTCTTCTCCGATACAATCTTATATGCACGCTCTTCAGCCTCATCCAAAAGATCCGATAATTTCACTACATCTCCTGATCTAGTCTTGAATGGCTTGCCGTCAGGGCCTAAAATGGTCCCAAACCATACGTGGACTAACTTAAGTTTTCCCCTAAATTCAGGTTTCCACCTGTAGAAAATTTCAAAAACCTGCTTGAAATGAAGCTGCTGACGTGCATCAGTCACATAAATAATCTCATCCGGATTCCATTCCCTAACCCTATAATTAATAGTAGCTAAGTCTGTTGTCATATAATTTGCTGCACCGTCACTCTTTAAAATAATAGCCGGATGTGACTTCAATTCAGGTAAATCATCAAAAAATACAACAAGCGCACCCTGACTTTCCTTTGCAAGCCCTTTCTGCGTTAGTTCAGTTATAACTGACTTTAGCTCATTATTATAAAAACTTTCACCTAATATATAATCAAACTTAACCCCAAGCCGCTGATACGTCTTCTCAAATTCATTTAGTGAAAGAGACAACATCCTCTTCCATAATCCCAAGTTTTCTTCATCACCTGATTGCAATTTAACAAGCTCTGCCCTTGCTTCATTAAGTAAATTTTCATCATGCTCACACGCGCCGTTAACCAGCTTATATAATCGCTCCATCTCTCCTATAGGATCTGCCTGTAGATTTTTCTCATCCAGGAATTTTTTCCAGCCCACTATTAACTTCCCAAACTGTGTCCCCCAATCCCCTAAATGATTGTCCGTTATAACATTATGCCCTAAAAACCTGAAAACCCTGGCTAAACTATCTCCAATTATCGTTGACCTTATGTGCCCCACATGCATCGGCTTAGCAACATTTGGAGAACTAAAATCAATTATAACTGTCCGCCTATCCCTTGCCTTTTCAAAAACAAATTTTGAAGATACCAATTCTTTTAAAAACTTAACTACAGCCTCAGGCCTTAATACAAAATTGATAAACCCTGCACCCGCAATGTTAACGCTCTCGCAAAAATCAGAAAAATTGGCCCTCGCCAAAATATCCTCAGCTAATTTCCTCGGATTTAACTTCCTTGCCTTGGCAGCTTGAATTATTGATGTGCTTTGATAATCACCAAAAACCTCCTCATTACAAGGAGTTACCTTTATTAATACGTCTTCCCCTAAGACTTGCCTGGCTGCAATTGTTAGCCTCTCTTCAAGAAAATTGCTAATCACAACAAAACCTAATCCTTTTACGGCTTTTACGGCTTTATAGAAGATCCACGTTTTATTATTTTATACAGGGTCTCAGAATCTTTCGCATTTTCTAATTCCTGCCTGAATTCTTTCTGATGTAATAACTTCGCTATGTTTGCCAAAGTATGTAGATGTTTCTGAAATTGCCCCTGCGGTACTAAAAATAAAACAACCAACTTAACAGGTTGATTGTCTAAAGAATCAAAATTAACCCCCTTCTCAGACCTGCCAAATGCACCAATCGCATCACTAACTAAGTCAGTAGAAGCATGTGGTATACCTATCCCAAAACCTATTCCTGTACTCATCGATGTCTCACGGCGCTTGACAACTGAAGCTATCGATTGAGAATCCTCTGCCCTAATTTTGCCACACTTGACTAAAACCTGAATTAGTTCATCTATAGCTTCCCACCTGTTGGTAGCTTTTAAGTCAGGGATTATCTGCTCAGGACTTAAAATATCAGCCAGTGTCATAACCAATAAATCATTTATACATTCCGCATCACTTTAACAGATTTTTCAAGAATTAACTGACTGTTTTTTATTTTTTAATCTTTAACACTAAGCCTAGAACTTAGTAGTCGACAACAATTTAAAAAATTTTTACCGCGCTCCCTTTGCTCCTCAAAACAGTACCTAAAATAAATAAAACTTCATCCTAAATCAATAAACAAAATTAGATTTTTAAATCATTATGACTTTTTTGGTTTTGACATGAATTCAAAGCCTTAAGCGCCGTGCAACGGACTTCTTTGAAAATCAGCATCTTAAGTTGAATTTTTGCTGTTTTTTTGAACCATCTAACAACTTAAAAGCAAATTTCCTCACTTTTTGAAGGATTTTCTGCACTAAATCAATAATGCTCCGCCCATCCGGGGTTCCCCAGTAGCTCAACTTAACCTATTTTTACCTCCCAGGCCTCAATCTGCACGGCACTGTCATCCAAGGCCGCCCAGGCCCATACTCAGGCCAAACCCGATTAAACCACCGTTGCCACCAGCTTAACCAATCCCCAGACACCATCACCTGCGCTACCCATTGCCGCGAACGCTGATATAACCGACCCGACAAATACATCAAGTTGCTTTATCAACGTCTTTAACCGCCAAATCTGACATTCATCGCCCAAATCCAATAACTTAATAGCCGTCATCAAAAAAGACTTCTAGTTTGCATGCATGCAGTAATCGGTTTGGACCTGGCATTGGTTATAATCCACTCAACAAATTCACGTAACAATTTCCGCAACGCTGCAACGCTTTCCTCACTTTGCTCACGAAGCCATTGGCCTACCTGTGATTGGTCTGCAAACTTCTTTACCCCGAACAACTCAACGGCTAATCGATCCTTGTTAAGCGCCTCACTGTCAGACAGTCAGCCATTCCCTGTGCAAAGGGCATAGATCAATTGTCCAATTATAACCTCTGGCCCATAGCCTCGACGCTTGTCTCTGCGTGGATCCAGACATGAGATCTGGCGGATCTTCTTGCAGAGTCCGAATCGCAGGGCCATAGCTTCTACTAACACAGGCCCTGCGTGAATGCTTTGGTCCTTTGTTAGTAACGACCTCCAGAATTAGCACGCTTTCTATTTTTTATTGCAGCAAATGTCTTAAAATTTTGAATGTTGGCTTTTAAAAGACAAGCCGCCGGCAAAATATTCATTAAAAGTAACAAATCTTTCAAATGTTTACTGATTCAATTACATAACCACACAAATGTATAAAATAAAAGACCCATCCGTAATTTATTTACGGATGGGTTAAGAAAATCTATTATACCGCCTAATTATTTATGCTATTTAGACTGATACCTGTTAGGATCATATCCTGGCTGCGGAGTCGGTGCAGTTGATGGTGGCTGAGTCACAGTCTGGCCACTGATCAACGTTGGCCTAACCACCACTGTTACTGACGAGCTCGCCATCGCAGATGAAGAAGCAGCTCTTACTCTTTCAGCTACTTTCTTCGCTGATTGCGGGACAGCGGCTGTAACTGCTTGAACAATTTTTTCTGATTGCGAAGGCGCAACTTTAGCAGCAGCCACGGCGATCTGATCTGCCTGCTCTTTCACAAGCTTAGCGGCTAATGCTGCAATCTTTGCAGCTGACTCCGGCACAACCATTGCAACTGACGATACAACACTAACGGCACTGGCCGGATTCTTCTCAATCGCCAACTTAACAACTTCTAATGCGATCTCCTCTTTCTGATCTTTCTGAGCCTTTGCCACTAAACCTGCTGCCGTTGCTGCTAATTCAGCGGCTGGCGCGTTTTTAATTTCAACCTTAACTTGTGCAAGTTCTTCTTGAGTCAATGCATTGACCGTTCCTGCTGAGCTAATTAATATAGCTGTTAAAACAGCCGCTAGTATCGTCACTTTTTTCATAGTCATTTTCTCCTTATTCTTTTTCACATTTTCAATCGCAATCAAATTCAAATTAAATAAATAATTAATTACCACCACCCATCTAGCCCTTTTTTAAACTTTTCTTAAAATTTGACGCCTTTCTTTCAAAATGTCAACACCAAAATAAAAAAAATTTTTATTTTTTTTAATTTAAAGTAGCAAATTTTATGCCATTATTATTTTTCAAATTTAACAGCAACTAAAGATGCATTGTGTCCGCCAAAACCAAAAGAATTATTAATGACCGTCTTTACAGTTAGCTCCCTGGCTAAATTTGGCACATAATCAAGATCACATAAAGGATCTGGCTCATCTAAGTTAATCGTTGGTGGAACAATCCCTGTCTCAATAACCTTGGCACAAATAGCCATTTCAACTGCACCCGCAGCTCCTAACAAATGACCTGTTGATCCTTTAGTTGAACTTACCGCCAAACGTTTGGCATTCTCGCCAAAAACAGTTTTAATCGCCTCGGTTTCACAAATATCACCGTGGATTGTTGAGGTTCCGTGGGCGTTTATATAATCGACTTTATCCACGCTCACGCCAGCGCTCTTTAATGCCATTTTCATACACCTAGCTGCACCTTCCCCATGAGGCGACGGCACTGTAAAATGATATGCATCTGAGGTGTTGCCATAGCCAACTATTTCACAATAAATCTTTGCCCCTCTGGCTTTAGCATGTTCTAATTCTTCTAAAATAATAATACCGGCCCCCTCAGACATCACAAAACCATCTCTTTGAGCATCAAACGGTCGCGAAGCTTTCTCTGGCTGATCATTTCTCGTGCTCATAGCCTTCATTGCACAAAACCCGCCTATACCCAACGGTGTGATTGTTGCTTCACTTCCACCAGCTACCATTATCTTTGCATCACCCATTTTTATAACCCTCCAGGCCTCGCCAATAGCATGGCTGGATGTAGCACATGCCGTGCATGTTGCAATGTTAGGACCCTTTAACCCAAATAACATAGAAAAAACACCGGAAGCCATGTTCAATATCAACATTGGTATCATAAACGGCGACAACCGATGCGGGCCCTTCTCTAATAATACTTTATGTTGAGACTCGGTAGTGTTCAGCCCTCCGATACCAGACCCAATATATACCCCAATCTCTTCCCTGTTCTCTTTTTCAAGATCTAATCCTGAATCCTTTAAAGCCTCCAGGCCGGCAACTACGGCAAATTGAGTAAACCTATCGGCCCTTCGTGCTTCTTTTGCAGAAGGAAATGCTGGCGTAGGATCAAAACCTTTTATTTCACCGGCAATCTGCGTGTCAAAAGGAGCAGGATCAAAACTGGTTATTCTACTTATTGCGCATTTCCCTGAAATAAGATTCTCCCAAAACTCCTTAATGTTTAAGCCTAATGGCGTCACCACGCCCAGCCCGGTGACAACCACACGGCGATCAATCGAATAATTAGGCATGTTATAAATAAAAAGGACAGTTTTGATCAAACTGCCCAAGGTTTCTTTTACTTCTGATTCTCTTCTATATACTTAACAACATCACCCACGCTCTGGAGCTTCTCTGCTTCATTATCAGGCACCTCAATACCAAACTCTTCTTCAAGTGCCATGATAAGTTCTACAATATCGAGAGAATCTGCGCCAAGATCATCGATAAACTTAGCATCCGGTGTCACCTGATCAGCATTGACACCTAGCTGCTCGACGATGATATCCTTGACCCTCTGCTCTACAGTTTTTTCTTGGTCCATGATTTTTTCTCCGTTTTTAATTATCTATATTACATGTTTTCTTACGTCAAGCATTGCTTAACCAATGCCCAACTTAAATCTAAAATAAACAGACAGTCAGTTTAAATAGCCAAGCCGCCGTCAACTGTCAATACCTGGCCCGTAATATATTTTGCTCCAGGCCCTGATAAGAATAGTACAGCTTCGGCTACGTCATCTGCATCTCCAAATCTACCTAAAGGAATCTTTGCTAAAACCTCCCTTTTTATGGATTCAGGCAAAATTGCTGTCATCTCGGTATCTATAAACCCAGGAGCAACGACATTCACTGTAATATTTCTAGATGCAACCTCTCGAGCCAAAGACTTACTGAAGCCAATTATACCAGCCTTGCTTGCAGAATAATTACATTGCCCAGCATTCCCTATAATACCAGCAATAGATGAAATATTTACGATACGACCAGCCCTTTGTTTTATAAAATGCCGAATTAAACATCTGGTCAACAAAAAGACTGATTTTAAATTGGTGTCTAATACATAATCCCAATCGTCTTCATTCATTTTTATAAGTAAATTATCCCTTGTCACCCCAGCATTATTTACAAGAATATCAACCTTGCCGATCTCAGATAGCACTTGCTCACAAAATTTGGTTACTTCATCCGAGTTACTTACATCGAACCAGAAAGCCCACGACCGGCGACCCATTGCAGTAATCTCTTTAGAAACCTGAGTCACATTTTTTTCAGTGCGCGCCACACAAACTACATCAGCCCCTGCACTTGCTAACTTCAAAGCTATGGCCCGACCAATACCCCTTCCACTGCCTGTAACTATCGCGATTTGTCCATCCAATATATTCATAAGCACATCTCTTATTTCATGGCTTTACTTATTTTGTCAATTTCCATATTCAACTTTTTAAAAAATAATTAACTGTCTCTTCTAGTGACCTGCAATCGTATATATTTAACACCTGCACATTTGAGCTAATCCTTTTCATAAATCCAGCTAGAGCCTGACCCGGACCAAGTTCTACAAAAAGGTCATACCCGTTATCAATTAAATATTTCATCGATTTTTCCCACAACACTGGCGAAGACACCTGTTCTACAAGCAGCTTGATCATGTCTTCTTTCTGAGTATGTGGTTGAGCTGTAACATTCGAAATCACCTTTACAGCCGGGACTTTTATCTCAATCTTACATAAAGCATCTCTTAACCCTGGCTTGACATCGCTCATCAAAGAAGAATGGAACGCACCAGCCACAGGCAACACCAAGCATCTCCTGGCTCCGCTCTGCTTTGCCAGCTCACACGCTTTTGAAACTCTGTCTGTCAGTCCTGATATCACAATCTGCCCGGGACAATTTAAATTAGCAATCTGCACACCGGCTTCTTCACAAACTCTGGTCACTTGAGCCTCCTCTAATCCAATTATTGCAGCCATCGAACCAGTATGCCGAACACATGATTCTGCCATTAGCAGCCCACGTGTTCGAATAAGTCGCAGACCATCCTCGAAAGAAAAAGCGCCAGCAGCAGCCAATGCCGCAAATTCACCAAGAGATAATCCGGCCGTTGCCTCAAATACAAAATCCGGAACAAGTTCCAATAATAACCTAAAAGCAACCCAACTACATGAATAAATCGCTGGTTGCGCGTTCTCAGTCTTTGTAAGATCCTCATCGGGTCCTTCAAAACAAAGTCTTGATAATTTAAAACCTAAAAGTTCATCGGCTTTGTCAAAAATCTCACGAGCTGTAACAAAATTCTCAGCTATATCTTTAAACATGCCGGCCTTTTGTGCAGCCTGTCCGGCAAACAATAACGCAACTTTCTTATTCATTCACTTTGAGCTATTATCAAACTTTTTAAAATTGAAAAGGTTTTTCCACATTAAATGAAACATTTTGAAAAGTTATTAAGTATTGTCTTTTGAAAATAAAAAAACAAAGGCTCAATATGGACACGCAAACAATAAATTCGCTAATAATCATCATCTGTTCATCAGTATCTATACCAGTTGTATTTATTTGCATCGGTATACTACTAAAAAACCTGGATTTTTAGAACTCTTCCATTTCCAACCCATGCCCATTTAATGAAATACTGTCTTCCCAAACCAATCCACGTTTAAAAATCCCAAATCCTTACGATCCCAGGATTTTTTGCATTTTTTGGTGATTTTTTTATGTGCAGTTTATGTCTGCAAGTACAGTACGATGACTGCAATTAATAAACGAGATACACGGCTTAAGTTAGAATTTGTTGCAAACAAGGATCAAAGCATTCACGCAGGGCTTGTGTTAGTAGAAGCTATGGCCCTGCGATTCGGACTCTGGAAGAAGATCCGCCAGATCTCATGTCTGGACCCACGCAAAGACAAGCGTCGAGGCTATGGGCCAGAAGTCATAATTGGACAATTGATCTATGCCCTCTGCACAGGGAATGGGTGCCTGTCTGACAGTGAGGCGCTTAACAAGGATCGATTAGCTGTTGAGTTGTTCGGGGTAAAGAAGTTTGCAGACCAATCGCAGGTAGGTCAATGGCTTCGCGAGCAAAGCAAGGAAAGCGTTCCAGCGTTGCGGAATTTGCTACGTGAATTTGTTGAATGGGTTATTGCCTATGCCAGGCCTAATCGATTACTGCATGCAGGCAAACTAGAAGTCTTTTTTGATGACACTCAACTGGAGGTGTACGGTTAAAACTTTGAAGGGGCTCGTATTAATTACAATGACGACTGTGCATTATCCTGGCAGACGCTCTGGGTTGGGCCACTGTTAGTCGACAGTCATCTGGAAAGTCCCGGGAATCCGAGCAGCCAGCTTTTGCCGATGCTGGAGCGCAATCGTTATCTCTGGAGAGGCAGGTCGGCACATTTTTATTGTGACAGTGCCAGAAGGCAGTGACTGAGTGGTAAAAATAGGTTAAGTTGAGTTACTGGGGAACCCAGGATGGGCGGAGCATTATTTATTCAGCGCAGAAAATCCTTCAAAAAGTGAGGGAAATTGCTTTTAGGGTGTTTTATGATTCAAAAAAACTGCAAGAATAGACCCTAAGATACCGAATTTCAAAGATTTGACCTTTCGAATCCCGTTCGAACTATTAAATTTTTATCAAGAAGGATTCGATGGTAATGATTCTGGTTTAAAAATAAAATATTTTTCAAAAGTCTTGCATTATTTTTGAAAAAACGTAAAATTGCGAAACAAAATCGAATTAAGTATGAAAACAAAAAAAGTTAATCGACGTAATTTTATAAAAATCTCCGGCCTGACTCTTTCAGCAGGCATTTTTTTACCGCAAATCCTTACACGGCCTGCTTTCGGTGCTGAAGGCACTGAAGGAATTAGAATCGGTGTAATCGGCGTAGGAAACCAGGGCAGGATGCATTTGCTAAGAAACGCTAAAAATGTGGTTGCGGTTTGCGAAGTAGATAAACTCAGGCTAGCGGATAGTAAAAAACAAATTGAAGACAGGACCGGCCGTACCCCTGCACTATACTCAGATTACCGAAAGATGCTAGATGACAAAAACGTGGATGCTGTTCTCATCGCCACGCCAGACCACTGGCATGCTTTGCAAACAATTCATGCATGCCAGGCAGGCAAAGATGTTTATGTAGAAAAGCCTCTTTCATTAGTCATTCTTGAGGGACGCTTAATGGTCAAAGCAGCCAGAAAATATAACAGAATCGTTCAAACCGGAAGCCAGCAAAGATCTGATGACAAGTTCAGGTTAGCTTGTGAACTTGTTCGTTCTGGTAAAATTGGCAAATTGAAAACCATAAAGGTTGGACTTCCGGGTGTAAATTTCAATGAAAAGCCCGTACCTGACAGTGAACCGCCAGCAGAACTGGACTATGATATGTGGCTTGGTCCAGCACCATACAGACCATATAATAAAAACAGAGTTCATTATAACTTTAGATTTTTCTGGGATTATTCTGGAGGCCAGTTAACTAACTGGGGCGCACATCATCTTGATATCGCTCAATGGGGGATGGGAACTGACGACACCGGCCCTGTAGAAATCGAAGGTGAAGCCAGATTCAATAAAGATAACCTCTACGAAGTCCCTGAATGGTTTAGTCTTAAATATAAATATGCAAACGGCGTTACTGTCATTTGCGGCCAATCAGAAAGAAGCGGTACAACATTTATCGGTGAAAAAGGTGAAATCTATGTTAATCGTGGTGTGTTAGAATCTAATCCCCCTGAAATTATTAAGACCGAATTAGGTCCAAATGATGTTCACCTCTACGTGAGTAAAGATCACCATAAAAATTGGTATGAGTGTATCCTTAGCAGAAAATTGCCAATAGCGGATGTCGAAATCGGACATAGATCTGCTACTGTATGTCATCTTGGTAATATTGCTATTCGAACAAAACGAAAAATTATATGGGATCCGTTAAGCGAGGAGATTGTTGGTGATCCAGAAGCATCAAAATTAATGAGCTACGTATACCGCAAACCATGGGAGCTACCTTTAATCGTTTAGACTAAAGACTTAATTGAAGACTTAAGACCTTACCAGGACAATCATTGCATGATTGTCCTGGTTTGTTTCTCTTAAGTTGGTTAATCTTTCTGATAATTTGAAAGAACTGCTTATAGGGTCTTTTCCATGGCCCAGGTAGTTTTCTATATCATCAAAACACTCCCGATAATTTCCGAACCCGGCTAAACCTTTGCCTGTAATTCCTCTCCCGGTTGCCACCATAAAAATTGAATGTACCGGGCCAGATATCTTTTCATTCAAACAATCGAAACACAAATGTTTTTCCCAATCCATATCCGCTAATTTCAACCTATAGTTATCAGGCCAAGCATGGTTTTCAAATGCTTCGTTCATTTTAGAATCAGATCCCTTAACAAAAATTTTCTGACCTCCTAACCTGCCATAAAAAACCTGCCTATGTTCAAAATTCCAACCAGCCAATAATATCTCAATACACAAAGGCCCACAAATATTCTGGCCGAATCTCTCAAAAACTTTATTCCTGGCCCGATTAATGCTTGCCATGCTTAATTTTTTTAAATCATATGGATCAATCACATCATCAATACTCTGTCTAGAATCTATTTCCCCAAAAATAGACCCATAAATTGTCCGGTATCGTCCCAATTGTAATAAATCAAAAGCTAATTCATTTTTCTCTTTAAAGTGTGGTTTCTTAAAAATATTTGATTTTGAAATCTTTTTTACGAGCATGCTAGACCTGAAGAATAATGACTCCTTATTATTAGAGCTTTTCTTTGCTCTGTATATCTCTGATTCGGGACGTTGATTAAATGGCATCTTACTGTTGATTTGAAGAATTGACTCAATCTCTGATACCAAACTATGACATATGAAGTTAGCTAGCATGATTGGCTTGTTTAGAATGATCTCATTATAAATCTCGCGGGATATGACTCCAATAATCCAATTATTTATAAACGTAGCTGCTGCGGATATAACAGATATTTCTGTGTCTGACGTCTTACTAATAAAACCTGACCTGCCTAAAATAAGAATACCCTTTTTACCCAAAATGAACCCGGAATATTGATCTAATCCTTTATCTTCCAATACCTGAGGACATTCAAAATCACTGCAACTCATGAATACCTATCTCCATTCCTTATTTGCCCTGATTAACAACAACTTTTTCAAAATGAGGCGGAACCTTATCAGTAACAGGAAAATATAATATAAATTTTGCGCCACCAATAGATGAGTCCGTACAAATAATTTTCCCTTTATGCTCTGCCATAATTGAATATGCTATTGATAATCCTAATCCGGTGCCTATCCCAACAGGTTTAGTAGTAAAAAAAGGTTCAAAAATCTTTTGCTTGAGGGCATCCGGTACTCCAGGCCCGCTATCTTCAATTGCAACAACCAAAAAGTTATCCTCAATAAAAGTTGAAATTTGCAAAATTCGGTTATTTTTAGGCACACTGTTAAGTGCATGAATTGCATTATTAATAATATTTATTAGGATTTGTTGCATTTGATCTGGGATAATCTTTATTGAAGGCAGACTATGATCCAGATTTAACTTCAGTTCGATACCCGAAACCAGGAAGTCAAATTTCCTGAGCTCAGTTATTCGCTGGATTAATTCATTCAAATTTGCCAATTCAAATTTACTATAAGACTCCCTTGTTAAAGATAAAAATTGTTTCACTAACCTAATAGCCCTATTACATTCTTGTAAAGCAGTGTTTAAATCTGATTGACTTCTTAGAGCTAATAAGTTTCTGTCTCTTCTCAAAACTAAATCAATAAATCCCTTTACCACTGTTAAAATATTGTTTAATTCATGGCTAACGCCAGATAACATCTGTCCAAGGGCTGAAAGTTTTTCTGCCCTCTGTAGTTGTCTTTCTAATTTGATTTTATCAGTAATTTCTCTCAAAAAAATTTGGCAAGCCGGTACCCCATCAAATTCTGTCAAAGAACCATGAAGTTCCGCAATTACAAATGATCCATCAGTTCTAACTAATTGAAGCGGACTCTGACTGTGATAAAATTGAATCCATTGATTCCCTTCTTTAGGCAACGGATGCGGAAGGCTTGCTGGCGATATAAAAGAGATCAATGAAACTCTTTGAGCCGAGTTCTCCGCCAACCCCAATAACGATCGCGCCGTGGAATTATATTCCAATATCTCCTGGTTATCTCGTGTCACTATTAAAATCCCTTCACTCGCACTATCAAATAAACGCTTATACCTGGCCTCACTTTCCATTACTTGATGTCTTAATTTCTGCCTTTCATTTTCTTTGTACTTTAACTCATTTAACACCTTCCTCTGATTCTGATATCTAACCTGCTCGAGAACCAAAACTATCATACTAACAGCTATAAATAGCTGAATTACTGACGAAACAAAAAAGCCTACACATACCAGATCTTCAGAGACCTGCAAAAATGGATAAATCATTATATATCCGCCCCATAATAAAAATCCAAATGCCAGTAGCCCTGCTCCTTTATAATCTCTCTGGCTTCTATACTTAACAAAACCCCATGAAGCAACAAGACTTGCCAAACCAATTAATATAAAAACAGGAATCTGCAAGTGTAACGGCTTAGTATAATAATCTAATGCTATGAAATTCCACACAAATAAAAATAAAGTGAACAAAATCACCAGAAGTTGTGATACTCGTTTTCCCAAAAATTTTAAGCTACCCCATAGTAAAAAAACAGCCGTAACACTCACACACCATTGCCGCAAAACTAAAACCAAACCCACATTCTCTAAATATTTCATTGAAAGGCTTAAAACAATCCATAGGGCATAAAATAACCATGCAACGGTCCAAATGGAAAAATATTTTCGCTTTGTATATCTGTTTAAATAATAAAACACCCCAATTAAAACCCAAACACTGAGCAAGGATACAAACATCCCAGGCTTGAGATATTCCCTAGTAAGCGTAAAGTCTAAACCTAAGTACATAGACTGTCCATTTTTAAACCAATTCTTTATTATTAGAGACATCAAAATTTGTAAACATTTTTTTTACAAAAATTTTAGAAATTTATGACATCGGACAGATAATATGATTAAATAATTTTCGCTAGAGAAAAATCACGCTGTTTAATTCTCTTCATATTTTGAAAATTTCTTATAAACTGCTTAAAAATCGAATAATTCGGTATATCATGAACTTATACAATCTGCGTACTAATAAATTAATACTAAAAATGTTTGAAAATTTATACCTGGACCAAGTCGCTAGATTGATTCAAAATCCATAATTAAAAAAATTTAGCTGGTCACTGAGTCAGCTTGATTGAAAACCAAAACTACAGATAATATGTATAATTATATGACATATTCCGAAGCCTTCCAAATAGCCATATAATTTTTGTCAATGTGTTTATTGAAAAGAATGAAAAATCAGCCGTTATATGACTTACTTAAAAACATTTACCTGGAAAGCACTAAAAAGATAATAAGCATAAGTCCCTCATTAACTCTTTGACAAACCGAAAAACTCATCAAAACACTTGCGGATAATAGCGCGTTTCTTCTCAAGATCCATCAGAAAGTCTTGAGAATTATTGTACCCACAACGAACCGCGACACGGTACAAAGGTGCAGGATCCGCTGGTAAAACTGATTCTCCAGCAAAACTCCATCTTCTTAATATAAGTTCCAGCCTTTGAAGATATCGATAATTTTCTATTATATTAGTTGCAAATGAGCTACTAATCTTATTAGTACGCTGGGCTTCAGTAAGCACTTTGATTGTATTTGGAATATGCCAACCATTTTCTAAACAAATTGCCTGAGCAATAAATTCCACATCCATTAGCCCACCTGCACCGGTCTTAAAAGCTAATTGTGAATGTCCGTGCGGTGTACGTTCCTTCTCTATTCGGCTTCGCATTGAAGCAATCTGCATTTTCCAATTTGTTGAAAAGGCCGAAGGTTTAGCTGATTCATTTTTAAAATTGATAATTTTTTGAATTTTTTTAATAAAATCCTGACCGATTCTTTCATTTCCAGCTATAAACCGGGCCCGCGTTAATGCTTGAATCTCCCAGAGCATTGAGCGTGTCCAATAATAATTTTCATACGCACTTAATGTGTTCACTAATAACCCTTTTTCTCCATCAGGACGTAACCGCGTATCGATAATAAAACATTGACCAAGCTCAGTATGTGCCGAAATAAGTTCAATTAAAGGAATAACTAATTTTTTTAAACCTGCCGGATTTTTTTCTTTATTCGAGGTCACAAATATTAAATCCAGATCAGATCCATAAACGAGTTCTTTTCCGCCAAGCTTTCCTAAGCCTATAATCGCAAAAGGAGCATCAGTTATTTCGGACGACCGTTTTACAACATCCAGTGAATAAATCAAAAACGCCTCGGCCAGATCCGTCAACTCTTCCATAATCATCTCACTATTAGCCAGGCCTAAAATGTCTTTTAAACCAATCCTAAGCACCTCAGCTTGATAGTATCTCCGCAACCAGCACATCTGATCTTCCTCATCTTTTCCTGCCTCAAGCTCCTTGAGATAATCCGGGATTCTTTTTGTCAAAAGCAATTGACCCGTTTGTTCAATATCATCAACCAGATCCGGAACACGTATTAATATTTCCGCCAGATATTCAGATCTATCAAACAACCATAATAAAAGCTGAAGCAGCTTCGGATTAGAATTCCAGGTCTCTAATAATGTTTTCCTTGCACCATATGCATTTACATAACTATCTAACCTGGCTAAAACACGGTCCGGATCAGATAAAAACCGCAGCTCATTTGCCGAATCTATGCCAGTGAGTAGTTCTTTTGAATCCTGACGCGATCCCATTTTTTGGTTTGGGCATAATGACAAAATAATTGGAATTATACGCATCGCATGGTTGATAGTATTTTCAGAAATATGAACATACCCGGGTCCAAAAACAAATACCTTCAATAACTTGAAACTCTTCTCGGGATCTTTAAAACCATACCGCACCAACATTTCCTTCCAGTTCTCTTCATTATCATCTGTTAAATCCGGCAGCCGTTCTTCTCTATCATTATCGCTTATTTTTATAAAATCGTTATAACATTTTCTAACTGCGGACCTCAGGGCTTCTAACTTCTGATCGAACTCTTCAACATCTCTAAACCCAAGAATCCTAACCAGTCTAATTCTTGAACTCTCATCTGAAGGCAAACTGTGTGTTTGCATGCAATATTCCATCTGTAATTTATGTTCTATATCCCTGAAAAAGCAGTAAGCGTCCTCTAATTTTTCCGCATCCTCATAAGGTAAAACTTCGTATGTCTTCAACTTTTTTAATGCTTCAAGTGTGTTGTTACATTGTAAAAATGGTTGCTTCCCGGCATGCAAAAGTTGTAAACCCTGAACAATGAACTCAATCTCTCTTATTCCACCCCTGCCTAACTTGATATTCCTCTCATAAGCATCAGACTTCAACACCTCTGTCTCAATCCTTCTCTTCACGTGCCCAATTTCTTCCAGGATTTTATCACTAATATATCTAGGATACCGAAAAGAATTTATTGTTTCTAAAAATTCATTGCTCAGTGATCTATCTCCTGCTATATGTCTGGCTTTTATTAACATCATTCGTTCCCATGTCTGGCCCATTTGACTGTAATAGTCTTCATAGCTTGCCAAAGACCTCGCTAAAGGACCCTTATTACCATCTGGCCTTAACCTCAAATCTACACGATACAACACACCATCAGGCGAAAGATTTGAGATCTCGTTTACTATGTCAGCAGCAAGCCTGTTAAAATATTTATGATTTGAACCTGAAAATACCTCCCTCTGTAGATCCTCACGAGTCGGGGGCTTATCTTTAAACACTGCACCTTCACCAGAATATATAAAAAGAATATCGATGTCCGAACTATAATTAAGTTCCCGACCTCCAAGTTTTCCTAGACCTATAACACATAAACTAGCTTCTGACACCCTATCATCACTGTCCAAAAAATATGGAACTCCTACCCGTTTAATCATCCTATTACGGCATACCTTCACTACAGCTTCAATGCTCACCTCAGCCAAATTACTAAGCTCATCAACTACTTCTCTGAGCCTTCCAGGATAACCCAAATCCTCAAACGTAATTCTTATCATCTCACCAAGCTTATATGTCCTTATTTTCCCCAACGCTTTTTCATATTCCTCGTGACTGAGTAATATCTCTATTTCTTTAAATAACCTTACTTGATTACTTTTATTGTCCTTTTTCTTTTCTTCCAATAAAACACCCCAAAACTCCGGATGATTTTTTAACACCTCAATAACCCAGGGTGCAGCTGAAAACAATATACCAAGCTGCTCAAGCAACTTTACAGAAGGTACTTTCCCATTCCTTTGCCTTAAATAATTACTAAGGATTTCATACCCTTTTTTAGCTCTTTCTGCATCAGGGACTCTGGATAACAGGTTTTTATAGTTGAAAGTTTTCATTAAAATAAACTTATACAAAATTAAAAATTTCTTCTACTCCCTAATTACTCTACGCACCATCTGGATCACCAAATATCTGGAAAGACTTTTGAAAATTAAATACTGCTAAATAAAAAAGAGACCAAGTCGAAACTTGGTCTCTTTGTGTTTATTTAATCAATTTCTAGTTTATCGGTACTACTACTATTGTAGTAGGCATTGCATTGCCAGCTTTATCCTTAATACCGGTTACTGCCAGATAAGTGCTGGTACCGGTTAAGTTGTCAACTGTCAGTACTACTGTATCTACATTGTCACCTAATACTACTTCAACTGCTGTAATCGTTGCACCACTTACAGCATAGTTAGACAACTTAGAAGCAGAGACGGTGTCAATGTATTCATCGAATTTGATTGTTATCTTCTTAGTAGCTGAATTCCCGACAGCACTGGCAATGCTCGCAGGTATAACATCCTGCACAACTTGTAATGTAGTACTTGATGTAACAGATTTACCAGGTACTGACGCTTTGACAGTGATCTTTGCATTGTTATCAGCTGCAGTCAGATGTGATAATGTTATCGAGCTATTGGTTTGTCCGACTAACTCAGAATCGTTCTTGTACCATTGATAGCTGAGTAATGGACCAGCATCAGAATTACCTGTCGCCGTGACCGACAATGTCACCGATTTGTTTTCAGACACAACCACGTTTGTAGGAAGCGCCTGGACAAACGATACTGTTGAGTTTTCAGGATTAACCCAGATGCCATTGACCAGGATAAACACAGGGAATGTCTTGGTTACTGGAACCATGGTATTACCTGCTTCATCTTTGATACCTTTGATGGTAATGGTGTAAATCGAACCAGCAGTCATGTAAGTTGTTGTTACAAGCACGTTCGTCGGACTTACCAGTGTTGCACTGGTCGGCAACAGGCCGTCACTGAATGAGTAATTTAACACGTTCTCTGCAGTTGCCTTTTGAACAGGTTCAGAGAAGTAAACGTTTACACGCATTCTTGTATTGTGATCCGCAACCACACCAACAACCTGAGGTTTTACCGTATCTGAACTCACGTTCAACACTGCTTGCCTGGTCAGAACACCGGTTGGATTACTGAATGTATAGACCTTGCAAGAGAACGTTATCCCATTATCGTCTGGGTATGCTACTGCTGGCGTCGTATATGATGCCGCTGTAGCACCAGGAATCTCCTGTCCGTTTCGATACCATTGATAGAATATTGGGCCTGTACCACTTGCAACAACCGTGAACGTTGCTGTCTCACCCTGGACTGTTGATACATCCTGCGGTTCTTGAGTAATTGTTAACGGTACAACTGCTGTCGGGCCATAGCTACTGTAAGCAGCAACTGTAGTATATGCAGGATTATTGTTCTTAGAGCTTGTTACCACACCGACGTATAGAGTCGATGGCATCGTAACTTCGGTCTGCGCTAGTATTGTCCAGTCCTTGCCATTTGTACTGCGTGAAGCAGCAAACTTGTTCCCGGAACGCTGGAGACGTATCCATGCAGGATACTCAGCATTAGCACTGTTTTGAATTCCTGCCCACTGCCCGACAGTGCCATTTTGCTCAGTTCTGCTCAAGCAATCGTACTTGTTTGCCCCAACACCACTGCCATCCTTTGCTTGTTTTGCTGGAGGAGTCACAACTGCTGCCACAAACTTACTGCCAGCACTCATGTTCTCCCTGGCCATCAGACCAGCAATGCTCATCGCATTTGCAGCTTCGAGGCTTTCAACCTTGACACTGATATCAAAGTCGCCGGTCTTTTCCTCGAGTATGAAGCTTACACCGTCTTCCTGTCCGGATAATCCTGTACCACCGGCCGTTACATTGAATTCACCAATTCCTTTTGCTAACGTTTCACCTGGCACTACAGGATTAGTATAAATGTAAGTATCAGGATCCCAAACACCAACATCAATGCCGGCCATGTGATTCACCACACCGGTCTTCTTCATTATGTTAGTAGTTGCATTACCAGCGAGATCCTTGATGTACTTAACGTTTACACTCACCTGATCACCAAACAACCACGGTACATTGAGGATTACGGTCTTCCCGTCATTAGCCACCCTTGCACCAACTACAACAGTCCCGGCGACTGCATAGTTACTTAGGTTGGTTGCAACGGTGGTATTGATTAATTCATCAAAGTATAGATCTACTTCGCCACTGTCAGAAAGCGCTCCAACTGCTGTCAACACAGGTGGCACTTCGTCTTTGTTAACAGTGAGTAACGCCTCATAACTGAACACGCTCTTTCCTGGCGTCGTAAGCAGGCATCGATACTTCTTACCAGAATCATTCGTGGTCAGCATCGAAGTAGTGTACACTGGATTTGTAGCCCCCGGTATATTCTCACCGTTCACCTGCCATTGATAAGCAATCTCGTCACCGTATTGGCATCCGCCTCTTGCAGCTACTAAGAACGTAGCCGTACGGTTTTCAAGCGTAGTAATGTCATAAGGCTGCTTGTCGATTTCTATCCAGGACAGATCAGGATAGATGTATAGGCCGAAATACCAACCAAGTATATCAACTGGAGCATTTGTAGATGCCATGCTTGGCGTACGCCATTTCACTGAAAGCGCATCATTACCGGTCCCGGCTTTCATTAGAGCCTCAACATAGTAACGCATGCCAGCCTCTAAAGCCACCTGTCCAGATAGCACACTGCCAGAACCTGCACCTTTTTCGGCAATCTTGACCTTGTTTTCTGGATTTTCGGTTGTGCTTAACCATAACTGAGCTGAATCAGCTGCAGTTAATTCAAATACATAATTCCCTGTTTCTGGAACCCAGAGCCAACCATAAATCCGCTGACCATAATTATCCCCTACATTACTTGGTGCAGCGAACTTATTCCTTACTAGTTCCTTTATATCTGGAGTCCCAGCCTGGAATTTAGCGCTATTTACTAAATCACTGACTGCTGTTCCTTCGATGCCTAAGTAAACTTCCCGAGCCAACATTTGAGCCTTGAATACATAGCTCGTGAAGCTGAGAACCTTTTCTTTTAACTCGTTACCAACAATGTCTGTCAATGCAGACAGGTTAACCGTATAGCCTGTAGCCGGAACCTGAGGCTCCGTCTTGAGAATTACATTTGTCTTACCTTCAACTATGACATCAAGGATTTCAAGCGCCGGAGATATGACGTATGACGCTTTATTAGTGATCGCATCACACATTGGTTCCGAGAACGAGATATGGATCTCATTTCTTTCTTTGTTAGCCCACAGAGCAGTCACCCAAGGCTTAATATCGTCTGGATTAATGGTCAATACGGCGACTGCGCTGGTAACGACGCTGCCATAGTAGTTAGATATTATGCAACGATACTGCGAACCATTGTACGTATTGTAGGTGAGCATTGGTGTGGTATAGCTAGAATTCGTTGCACCAGCTATATTCCTACCATTTCTTTGCCACTGATAATAATACGGGCCTGTACCCGTTACACCAACAGAGAAGGTTACCGTCTTGTTACCCAAGGTGTAAATATCTTGCGGCTGATTGGTAATTGTCACAGGAATCTTGATAGTATCACCAAAGTCACTCAGAACTGCTAAGGAATTATTTCCACTGCTATGGCTTGTTAAGGCAATGCCTAAGAACGCGTTTTTAGCCAATGCACCAGCAGAGTTTGCATTGGTTGAAAAGCCTGTAACGGCAGTGTTCTTGGCCTGATGTAAATACCAGTTTGTACCATCAATGCCCCAGTAAGTATAAACTATATTGCCAATGCGCTGGAGCCTTATCCAATTGTTAGGATAATTCGCTGGCTTGTTGTCAGCAGCACTGGTGGATCCATTTGCCTGATCCCTGTACTGCATAGCATATTGTCCGGACCAACCAGTAGAAGGAGGTGTAATAAATTCTCCTACATACCGTGCACCAGCATCTAGTGTCTCACGAATCATCAATCCGCATTTACCCCAATAGTCCTTATAGTCCTGATATATCAGTTTTACACTGACATCAAAGTCGCCATTAGCATTCAAATACAAGAATGCGAATTGATCGCTTGTCTCCCAAATATCTGAACCATCGGCAATTATCCTGATTTTATCACCAGAGCCGATAACAGTGCCAGCAGTACTTAGATTAATTGAAACATCGTTATCGAAATTGAATGGTTTGAAGAATTTTGTAGTTGGCATCATTACGTTACCAGCTTTTGCCTGGTCTTTAACATTTTGAACAGTAAGTTCGTATTGTTTGCCTTTTGTTAATTCTGGAGTTACCAAAATAACTGTAGTCTCATTGGTTTTATAAGCAGCTAATATGGAAATGCTTGTGGAGCCGCCTTCTTCTTTCAGTGCATAATTACTAATATTAGTAGCAGTCGCAGTATCGACAGGTTCAGTAAATACCACATTAACCTTGCTTTTTACAACACTGCCGACATGCGATACAAACGGCGGCGTGTCATCCAGGATAAGTGTAATACTTATCGGATCACTCATTACACTACTGAAGTCGTTTTCAACCTTGACTTGATACTTATTGGTAGCAGTAATGACATCAACTCGTGGAATTGTATATGTAGCGCCTGTTGCACCATCTATCTTTTGTCCATTAACGTACCATTGGTATCGATACGGTGGTAAGCCATCGACCATGTTGGGTGCGCCTAAAGTAGCCGAGCTATTTTCATAAACCACAGGGTTCTGCTGGAGATTAGTTATAACTACTGGTCCCACTGTTGCAAACGGAGTAAGATAATCCCCTGGGATCGGTGACTGACCATTAGCTATGTTGCCGTCTCCGGGTTTTTGCCAGGTAACTGCAAGGTTATCACCGCCACCGCCTTCCTTCATCAAAGCTTCAATGTAGTACCGTTTACCCGCCTCAAGTACAATATTTGTCGATAAATTTGTCGATATCTGGGAAGCATACTTGTTATACTCGCGCGAACCCGTCCAGCCACTTACAGATGCTATTTTGACCTTGTTGGCAGGGTTTTCATCTGAGCTCAACCACAACTCACTACTATCGTCAGATGCAATAGCAAACACATAATTCCCCGTGATTGGTGCAGTGACAAACCCGACTAGTTGCTGTCCGTAGTTGTCGCTCCAATCAGTTGGTGCCTCAAACGAGGTTTGGTATGTCACTACATCGGGTGTGTTGTTCTTAAACTTACTGTTATTTGTCAAGTCAGAGACAGAGCCACCACCAATACCGGTGTAAACCTTGCGTGTGATCGATCCACCTACTACGAAAAATTGCTTACTTGTCTCATCCATGACATTTGGAGTCTTTGCAAGGTCGCGGATATTTCTAATTGTTAGTGTGTAGACAAAGTTGGGGTCCAATAGAGTTGTATTTAATTTTACTGTCCTGGAATCGACAACGACCGCAGAGTTGATTGTTGCAGATCCATTTATTTCATAATTTGCAATGTTTGTTGCGTCTGATGAAAGCACAGGTTCAGAAAACACAACAGTAACAGTATACGGATTGCCTTTGGAAATAACTGAAGATATGGTAGGTTTGTTTGTATCGGCTTGAACTGTTAAGACCGCCTGAGTGCTAATAACAAACCCCTTCGGATTTGCAACCACGACATTGAACTTTGCACCGTTGTCGTCAAGTTTTGCAAAAATTTTGTAATATCCAAAGATTGCACCTTCTATTGGGAGCCCGTCTCTTAACCATTGATAGTATACGGGTTGGGAAGCGTTAACGTCCACAGCAAAAGTCACGGGCGTGTTTTCCACAACTGTGATTGATGCGGGCTGTTTTATGATCGATGGATCAGCTAAATCAGGTACAGGATATTGTTGCAAATAGATAGATGGTATCGGCCTTTCGTATGTGCCATCCGGCAACTGCCAGCCTACCGCAATGTTATCGCCACCGCCGCCTTCCTTATGAAGCACTTCAAAGTAATACTTTTTACCTGCTTGAAGTGCAATTAACCCCGATTTTTGCGATGCGTATTTATCCCATTGACGTGAGCCAGTCCAACCGCTCACTGAAGCTATTTTAACTTTGTTTGCTGGATCAGCATCCGTGCTAAGCCAAAGCTCTGAATCATCATCGCTGGCAATCCAAAATGTATAGTTTCCTGTCTGTGGAGCCTCAATGAATCCGCGGATCCAGCTGCCATAGTTATCGCCTATGTTACTTGAACCTTCCAAATAATTTGATAACCGCTCTGATCCGCCTGGTGAGGCTGGAAAATTCGTACTTGATGTAAGTGCACTGACAGCAGTGCCACTAATGTTTGTGTAAACCAGACGCACAACAGAGCCGGCGCCTACATTCAAGCTGCTCAGGCCAATTAAGAGCAGCACAGTTAATAAGGCCTTTAAAAACGAGCTTCGCATATTTTTTCCTCGTAATTTAAAACCGTTCGGAATACCAACTGAATCTTGTCAAAAAGACAAAATCAAATTTCACAGCCTGCTTCCCTTAAGCTGCGAAATGGTATCCCAACGATTCATTTTTGTATATTTTTGACTAATTTTTGTTCTTTTTGCAACAAAAAAATAAGTTTTTTTGCATTTTTTGGTTTTGGTACTACTCAAATTCCCTGCAAATTCATAAATTGCCGTTGGGTTACAAGGTTTTTTTACTCATTATAATTAACCTTGATCCATTTTCCAGTCCTGGCTGACTTCAGTACTGCGTCACAGACTAACTGTGTCGCAAGGGCCTCCTCGAAAGTTGGCTGGGCTGGCTTGCCAGAGGTCAATCCGTTAATAAAATCCGCCACCTGGTGCACAAAGGAATGTTCATAACCAATCTGCAAACCGGGCACCCACCATTTAGACATATATGGATGTTCACTGTCTGTAACATGGATTGATCTCCATCCTCTAACTAAGCCCTGGTCTCTGTGGTCAAAATACTGTAACCGATGCAGGTCATGAAGGTCCCATGCAATTGATGCATGTTCTCCATTGATCTCGAAAGTATAGAGGGCCTTATGGCCTCGGGCGTACCTGGTTGATTCAAAAGTAGCCAAAGACCCGTTGGCAAACCTGGCCAGGAAGGCACATGCGTCATCTATACCCACCTTTTCTACTTTTCCTGTCAAATTATGTTTTCGTTCCTTAACAAAGGTTTCGGTCATTGCGCATACAGAATCGATAGGCCCATTGAGCCACAGAGCAGTATCTATACAATGTGCAAGCAGATCTCCTGTAACACCGCTGCCTGCGGCCGCCACATCCAACCGCCACAGGCCAGTACCGCCTTGAGGTAGTTCAGGGCTGATAGTCCAATCCTGCAAGAACTTTGCTCTATAATGAAATATTTTTCCGAGTCTTCCTTCATCGATCAGTTGTTTAGCCAATGTTACGGCTGGCACACGTCGGTAATTGTACCAGACCATATTAGGCACACCTGTCTTTTTGACTATATTTACAATTTTTTTACCTTCGTTGCCGTTCATAGCCAATGGTTTTTCACACAAAATCATTTTCCCTGCTTTAGCAGCGGCTATGGCTATTTCGGCATGGGTATTGTTTGGCGTACAAATATCTACCAGGTCTATATCCTTACGTTCAAGTACCTTTCGCCAATCTGTCTCCCAGGATTCGAAGCCCCATTTTTCAGCAAATGGTTTGAGTTTTTCAACTGACCTGCCACAAACGGTTTTCAAAACCGGTTTGTATTCAAGGTCAAAGAAATTATAAACTTTTCTGTAAGCATTTGCATGGGCTCTCCCCATGAACCCATATCCAATGATAGCAACATTTAAATTTTTCATAATTGGATCACAGAAGTTTAAGTTTTATTGGCTACCGTATTTTAAATTGAGTTTATCAATAAACTTTTTACATTTTGCCACGGCCTTCCATGCATCTGGCCAGAAGCACAGATCTATTGTCCACCAGTCATCCGGGCAACCGGCTTTAACTAATGCAGGCATGAACTCATCGAAGTCAAGAAGTCCATCGCCAAACGGTACATGCGAAGACGTGCCGTGCTCATTTAATTTACCGTCGGTATCAATCAGATGCACTCTACCAATCTTGCCTGTTAGTTTAGAACAAAGCTCTGCTATTCCGCCCGGCAGAACTTCTTTTTTCCCCGGTTGTCTGGCACCTACCACAGCAATCATGTACGCATGGCAAGAATCTACCATTGTATAGAAATTGTCGTGATTTACTGCATCGATGATGTTGAAGATATCCGAAGGTTTGTTAAATGCGAAGCCAGGTTCAAACTCCCAGACCACACGAATGCCATTATCTGCAGCTTCTTTACAGCAAGCCTTCCAGGTCTTTGCAACGCGGTTGATAGCGGTTTTATAATCAATCACCGGTGTGCCGGCTGGTGTTTTTTCGCCGGGGACCTTCCCAAGAACATTGGGCGGCTCTGTTGTGTCGACCCTTATTACATTGATTCCCAAAAGTTTACAAAAGTTCAGGTTTTTACGAAATTCATTCATGTACGATTTGGCGTCAGGCGCTGTTATCAACTTTTCCTTCCAGAGATCAGCAGCCAGGCCGCTGCATCCTAGTCCCGCTGAATCCATTAAGTTTTTAACATTTCTGCAGATCTCTTCATATGCTGTTGTTGGGGACTCTTGCCACGTTGCCACAGCCCAGGCCGTTGTCGGATTGGGATGAATACCAAATCCGCCCAGCTCAAGACCGTCGAATCCAAGTTTTTTTAGACCATGAACAATTTCATGAAACTCTACAGGGCGCTTTTGATTAAATAAAAATGCCCAAGTGCCTATGGATATTCTTTTCATACAAAAGTATTAAAGGTTTTTTGTGAATATTAAAGAAATCACATAATGATTTCAAGTCTCAATTTATTATGAGGCACATAAAATGCTAACGTATTACGAATTAATGGCAAAATAAAAATTTAACCCAATTAAAATAATTTGTGGAACTTAGACAAACATTGTTGGTAGAATGGCAGAATTAAAACCATCACATGAACTAAAATGAAAAATCTAGAGCATATTAAAGAAATGATTAAATCGGCCGGGTGCAATTTATTATTTCAAAAATTTCATAACCATTTTAAATGTCATAACTCTGGATCTAAACTTAATAGTATTGTCTGGGCGCTGCTTGCAACATTAAGTACTTATATTTCAGGCATTGACCAGGCACATGCGGGATTACTTCAAGAGCTTTATTTTAACATCCCCGGCACATCTATTAGTGACTTAACTAATTCTGCTGCTTATCCGTCAAGCCCAAGTCAAACGAATATACTTACCGATTATTTTGAAGGGCCAATAAACCAGTTTGACAACTATGGACAAAGGATTCATGGCTACGTATCACCACCTGTTACAGGCAAATATACTTTCTGGATTGCAAGTGATGACAATGGTCAGCTCTTTCTTAGCACAGATGATTCACCAGCGAACATGCAATTGATAGCATCAGTAAACTCATGGACCAGTTCACGAGAATGGAATAAAGAACCAAACCAACAATCTGCAGAGATTTACCTTCAAGCCGGGCGTCTGTACTATATCTGTGCACTCCAAAAAGAAGGCACTGGCGGAGATAACTTAGCCGTCAGATGGCTGCGGCCTGACGGTGTCGATGAAGCGCCAATCCCGGCAAGTTATTTCACGCCATGGGGTGTACCTGTAACCCCGCCAATAATTATCGAACAGCCAAGCGACGTAACAGTTACAGAGAATCAACCTGCAACCTTCACTGTTAAAGTAAGCAATCAAGACCCCATTAAATACCAATGGCGCAAGGGAAACACAAATGTACCGGGGGCAATTGGTTCGATTTTCACTATTAATCAAACCAGGATGTCTGATAACGGTGCCCTCATAAGTTGCGTTCTAAGTAATTCTCTAGGGACGACTAATACCCGTACAGCTGTTCTGACAGTACTACCCGATACAAACCCGCCGGTTTTGGTCTCTGCCATAAACATTGGGACTAATTCAGTCCAGGTTAAATTTAACGAGCCAATTGATCCTGCAACAGGAACAAATAAAATCAATTACTCCATAAACAACGAGGTTTCAATTAACTCAGTCACGATACTCGACAATCAATCCAACGTCCTTCTTTTCACTACCCCATTACAATATGGCGTAAAATACACACTAACTGTATCAAACATACGCGATCAGGCCGCCAAACCAAACACCATCGCACCTAACAGCTCAATTGATTTTACCCCGGTTGAATACACAGACACCGCAATTGGAAGCAACTTTATTACCGGTAAAGTGGAGCATGTTCCCGGGGGTTGCAATGTTTCAGGCAGCGGTAACGGGGCAACAGGAACTTCTGACCAATTTCAGTTCGGTTACAAGCCTGTTACCGGGGATTTCGATCTCAGGGCACGTGTGGATGGGCTTGAGATTACGGACCCGTTTGTCCAGGCGAGCATAATTGCCAGAGAATCGTTAGATTCTCAAGCCCGGTTTGCCGGCGTGTTTGCCTCATCTGCGCAGCTTGGCTGCTTTTTCGAATACCGTGCCACAGCAGCAACAGCCGCCAGCACTGCTGCACCTGTGGGAGGATTTCCGGTGAATTATCCACAAACCTGGCTAAGATTAAAACGTTCTGGCTCTACCTTCACCGGGTATGCCGGATTTGACGGAACAAACTGGGTCCAATTAGGATCAGTATCAATTTCTATGCCTGGCACAATATATTTCGGACTGGCAGCTTCAAGTCGTAATACGAACCGAGTTACAACAGTCCGTTTCCGAGATATTGGCACTGCACCAACACCTAAAACTATAAATTATAAGCCAGAAAAAGAGCCGTTGGGCCCATCAAACCGGAGAACAGGTCTTGTTATCTCAGAAATTATGTACAATCCTTTGCCTACAACAAACAATGCCAACCTCGAATTCATTGAGATCTATAATGCCGAAAGTATCTTTGTAGAACTCACCGGTTGGAAAATTACCGGAGATATCGAATATGAATTTCCGCAAGGGTTCCAGTTAGAAGCCGGTCAATTCGCCGTTATAGCAGCTGACCCCGCTGCAGTCGAAAGCTTCTATAAAATCAGTGGAGTTCTTGGCCCGTATAACGGAAAACTACCTAAGACAAAAGGTAAAATTGTTCTCAGGAATAAAGCCGGCGCAATACGCTGGGAAACTGAGTATTCATCTGAAGCACCATGGCCCGCAGCAGCAGCCGGTGGAGGACATTCTCTTGTCCTTGCAAAACCAAGCTATGGAGAAAATGACTTCAGGGCCTGGGCCGCCAGCGAATTAATTGGAGGCTCACCAGGCGAAGTCGATGCAGTTTGGTTCAATCCATATAAAGGTGTAGTGATTAATGAAATTCTTGCAAATTCTGCGCCGCCAAATATCGATTTTGTAGAGCTTTATAATAAAAGCAATTTCGACATCGATATCTCTGGCTGTGTGCTTACTGATAATGCTAAAACTAATAAGTTTATCATCCCCAGTGGAACCATTATCAAAAGCAGAAGTTTCATTACCTTCTCAGAAAATCAATTAGGCTTCGCCTTAAAATCTTCTGGCGAAACAATTTATTTAATCAGCCCTGACAGAAAAAGGATTATTGACTGCATCCAATTCGCTGGTCAGGAGCAGGATGTAAGCCTGGGACGGTATCCTGACGGCTCAGAGGAAATTAAGAGATTGGCAGATTTGACGCCCGGATCCCCTAACGCGCCTCGGAAAATAGAGCCAGTAGTAATAAATGAAATTATGTATCATCCGATCAATAACGATAACGACTACGAATTTGTGGAGCTGTATAACAATTCTTCAAGTCCAGTCGATCTCAGTAACTGGCAACTTGCCGGGGATATAAGTTTTGAATTCCCACAAAATTCAGTAATCCAGCCCGATAACTATGTTGTTGTAGCCAAAAATATCTCAAAACTATTAGCCAGCTATACCAATCTTAATAATTTAAATACATTCGGTAATTTTAAGGGCTCATTAAAAGATTCTGTTGGCCGGGTTACATTACTAAAACCAGAATATACAATCTCCACAAACTCCACAGGTCTCATAACGAATAAGTTTTTGATCCCTGTATGCGATATTATTTACAGAGACGGTGGGCGTTGGCCGGAACTCGCTGATGGCGGTGGTTCAAGTCTGGAATTAATCGATCCGCGCTCTGACCCCACCAAACCCTCAAACTGGGCCGCCAGCGATGAAACCGCAAAAGCACCATGGACAACTGTGCAATACACAGGGAAACTCGAGTTCGGCAACTCATCCGTAACAGCCAATAGATTTCAAATCATTATGCTTGGTAAAGGCGAATGCCTCATTGATGATATCCAGGTCTTACTCCAAAACACCAACATCTTACAAAATGGCGACTTTGAAAGAACTACAAACGGCTGGGCATTTCAGGGGAATCATAGCGCATCAACTATCGATAATAAAGGTTCTATTCAAGGAAATTATTGTCTCCATGTGCGTGCGCAAGGCGATGGCGATACAGGTGTAAACTCTATTCGCGGAACTCTGACTAATAATTTGACCGCTAATCAAACAGTCACGATAAAAGCAAAAGTCCGATGGCTCGCGGGCTGGCCAGAAGTACTCTTCAGAGTTCGCGGTAATTGGATCGAAGTACCCGTCAGAATGGAACTTCCACCAAACCTCGGCACACCGGGACAAAAAAATAGTAAATATTCAGAAAATGCTGGGCCGGCGATCTTTAACGTCTCTCACTGGCCTGCATTACCAATGGCCAATGAACAAGTAAAAGTTACTTGCCAGGTCGATGACCCTGACGGAGTTGTAGCACCAACTCTAAAATACAGGAAAGATCCAAATACATCATACTCGTTTGTCAGTATGAACGACAACGGTACAAACGGCGATGAAGTCCCAGGTGACGGAGTCTTTACTGGAATAATCCCCGGTCAAGCTGCAGGGACGTTAATAGCATTCTCTATTATTGCATACGACGATGCAAACCCGGGGGCTAGCTCTGTATTTCCGGAACTCTGGCCAACAAACGAATGTCTAATCCGATGGGGAGACCCGGTGCCATTCGGGACATTCTCTCACTACCATATGTGGAACACTTATGCAGTTGACCAGGCCAGAAGTAAGTCCATTGCTCTGGATAACACCTACAGAAACTGCACTCTTGTTTATAAAAATTTCAGAATCATATACAATGCCGGTTTTAGAGACAAGGGAAGTCCATACCACGGTGGGGCCGGTGATTGGGCTGTAACTGTGCCCAAAGACGACCTCCTGCTTGGCACTGATGATCGCGTCTTTGCATCTACAAGCAATGGTGGAAATGAAAGTACAGATAAATTAGGTAATCCAAGTAATACAGGTATGCGTGGAGATATAAGTGCCTGGATCGCACATGAACTGGGAATCCCGTATTTACATAGCCATTATATGTTACTTTACAGGAACGGTTCACAATTTAGGGAAATCTTATACGACCTGGAACAACCAAATCGGTATTACGCCAAAAGCTGGTTTCCACCAACATCAGACTTTGATGAATTATACAAGATAGCTGTATGGTTCGAGTTTCAAGACAACAACCAAAGATTCGATTCAGTAGGAGCTACACTCGAAAAGTTCATGTCTGGTAATTCTTATAAAACGGCTAGATATAGATGGAACTGGCAGATCCGTCCCGGTGGCAACACGGCTAATAATTTTACCAATATCTTCGATCTTGTCACTGCCGCTAATCTGACTACCGATAAAACGTCCAGACTTTTGACCTTAACTGACATGGAAGAATGGATGCGTGTTTTTGCTTTTAATCGTTTACTCGGCAACTGGGATTCCTGGACCTACAACGTAGGGCAAAATATGTACATCTATTTTCCTCCAGGTCAAAAAGCTGTCCTAATGCCGTGGGATATTGACTTCGTCCTGGGCCTTGGTGACGGAACAACTGCTGCGCTCTGGGGTGGTGACCAGGATCCAGTTGCAGCAACATTCTTTAATATTACAACTTTCCGGCGCATGCTCTGGCGGGCATATATCGATGCCGTAAACGGACCAATGCAATCAAACCGGTATCAACCACAACTTAATGCCAGAAGAGCCGTCTTGCTTAAAAATAATATTCAGGGACTTGTTGAACCTACATCAATCCGATCATACATTGAGGGCAGACGAAATTACATAGTTTCACAACTTAAATCGTCAGATTCATCAAGCTTCGTTATCCTAACTAGCTCGGAATTCACAAATACTACTCCGTTAGCATCGATTTCTGGTAATGCACCATTTGCTGTTGCGACCATAGAGGTCAATGGCGTTCCGTACCCAGTAACATGGTCGAGCTTTGTCCGCTGGCAAATCAATGTCCCACTCACCGCCAGGACAAACATCCTTACAATAGTGGGTAAAGACCTGCGAGGTAATATTGTCCCTGGCGCATCAAATTCAATCACCGTGTATTACGAAGGCGAACCACCGAATCCAAAAGACTGGATCGTCATTAATGAGATCATGTATAATGCACCTGTTAAAAATGCAGAGTTCGTCGAACTCTATAATAGAAGTCTTTCTTCCGCATTTGACCTCTCAGGCTGGATCTTCTCAGGGCTTGGTCTCACCATCCCCCAGGGAACCATAATCCAGCCTAACGGATTCCTTGTGTTTGTCAAAGATCCCGCAGCCTTTGCCCTGGCTTATGGAGCTACAAACCCTGTGGCCGCACAATTCCCGGGGAACCTTGATAAAGGTGGTGAAACGCTAACATTGCTTAAACCTACAAATAATACAAATGAATTCGAGGTTATAGATGTGGTTCGTTACGACGACGACCCGCCCTGGCCAATCACAGCCGATGGCCTCGGCCCATCATTGCAACTCATTGATCCCAACACAGATAATTGGCGCGTCGGCAACTGGGCCGTCACTGATAATAACAGCCCGTTGCGCGCTACCCCCGGAAAACAAAATTCTACCAGACAGTTCCTTGATCCATTCCCTGAGATCTGGATCAATGAAATTCTACCTAACAACTCGTCCATTAACGCAGACAATTCAAACCAATTCGACCCATGGATAGAACTTTTCAATTCCGGGGATACATCAATCGACCTATCAGAACTCTACCTTTCTGACGACACAGACAATCTTCTGAAATGGCGTTTTCCGTCTGGTGCTTATCTAGCTTCAAACCAATTCTTAATAGTTTGGTGTGACGCACAACCAGAACAAACAACCCAGTCAGAATTCCATACCAACTTTAAATTGAATCCTACAAACGGAATCGTTCTTATAAGCCGACTCCAGTTCAATTCCCCAGCTGTTGTCGATTACCTCACATATAATAACTTGCCTGTGGATAAAAGCATTGGCCTGATACCAGATGATCCACGCACTAAGAAAATCCTTATACCGACACCAGCCAGCCCAAACATCATCCAGCCAGTCAGTACAAACTTGTTCATCAACGAATGGATGCCTATCAATCAAACCTGCATGGCTGACCCAGCCGACGGCAAATACCAAAGTTGGTTCGAATTATTCAATCCTAACCCCGAAGCAATCGACCTCTCAGGATTCAGTCTTTCAATATCTAGTAACACACCCAATGAATTTGTCATACCTGATGGAACGGTTATACCAGCTAATGGATTCCTGATAGTCTGGGCCGATGCCGAGCCATCCCAAAACTCAACAAATAATCAATTGCATGCAAACTTCACGTTAACCGCACCTTCTGGCCAGATTAATTTGTTTAATCCCGATGGTTTCTTAATCGATAGCATCCAATACACCAATGCCATATCAGATCAAGCCGAAGGACGATACCCGGACGGCAATACACCGCCATTCTTTATCATGGACCCACCAACACCGGGCGAAGCCAACCAATCAGCCATTTCCAATAAGCCTCCATTCATCCAGCCAATTGCAGATATCACCGTTTTTGAAAACCAAACAATATCTTTTAAAGCGCTTGCCTCGGATCCGGATGCTCCGCCTCAGCTCCTTAGTTTCGAGTTAGTCTCTCCGCCCAATGGTGCAACTATCGACCAGGCAACCGGCGTATTTAATTGGACGCCATCCGAAGTTCAAGGCCCGGGTAAGTTTACCATTGGTATCAAGGTTTCAGACAATGGTACGCCCAGCTTATCATTTACTCGGTTTTTCAATGTGAACGTCCTGGAAACCAATTCTCCACCCGTCATAGAATCAATCCCTGATTTTAACATAACTGAACACTCAAACTTTACATACCAGGTCATAGCTAAAGACAGTGATATACCTCAACAGCAATTAATCTTCTCACTCGGCCAAAATGCACCTGCAGGCGCTCAAATTAATCCAGCTACAGGACTATTCTCGTGGACCCCAGATGACAGTCAGGGTGGTCAGACATTCCCAATCACCATAATCGTTTCCGACAACGGCACTCCACCCATGCAAAGCACCCAGAACTTTAACATAACAGTTATCGAAGTCCAGGATCCACCCGTTATTTCACCGGTAACAGATATTTCCGTCAATGAAGGTGACACGGTTAACCTCACAGTCCAAGCATACGACCCTGACCCAAATCCTGTGCCAATTGTTTACTCACTGGATAATGCGCCAGGTGGCGCTAAAATCGATCCAGAAACAGGTTTGTTCACATGGACAACAACAGAAGCCGATGGCCCACGCGATTATAACGTAACTATTAGAGCAACCAAGAAAGGAACGGATCTCTCATCAACAATAAGCTTTGTCATCGGAGTCAAAGAAGTGAACTCACCACCTATATTAATGCCCATCCAGGATTATACTCTTTTTGAAGGCGCTTCTTTAACCATTACAAACTATGCGACTGATCCCGATATACCCGCTCAGAATCTCACCTTCAGCTCACCTGATCCACTACCCGATGGTGTTTCTCTTAACCCGCAAACAGGAATGATAACTGTCAATGTCCCATACGATGCCTTGGAGACGACAAATATTATAACGGTCATGGTGAAAGATAACGGCGAACCGCCAATGTCTACCACCCAAACATTCAAATCAGACTGATCAAACGCTCACCAGACGGCATACCTTTAGAAATTGTTGATGAGGTACAGTTCTCATTAGAACAACCATGGCCAACTAACGCTTCGCAGGGTGCATCCCTGCAACTAATCGACCCCACAAAAGACCATAAAAACCCGGCAAACTGGATAGCCATGGTCGGTCAGATCACAAATCCCCCAGTAACGTTAGTACAAATGACCAATAGCTGGAGGTACTATCAGGACGCAACCGCACCACCTGCTAACTGGATGACTCCAGCGTTTGACGACTCAAGCTGGCCAAAAGGCAATGCCTTGCTGTATGTGGAAAACGCGGAATTGTCAGCCCCCAAAAACACACCCTTAACACTCGGACGAATCACTTACTATTTTAGATCAACCTTTGTTTATAATGGAAACCCGTCCAATGCTGTCGTCAGATTATGGACAATGATAGACGATGGTGCAGTCATCTATCTCAACGGACAGGAACTTACCAGAATCCGAATGCCAGATGGCAGCATCAGTAATACAACCTTTGCTCTTTCACCAGCCGTAGGCGATGCCCAACTGGAAGGGCCTTTCGATTTTACCGTGCACGCGCTACAAAAAGGTACTAACTTAGTATCCGCAGAAGTGCACCAGGTCAACGCCACCAGCAGCGATATCGTCTTTGGCGCTAAAATTGATATCATAGATACTCGCTCCGTTACTTGTACTCCGGGCACAAAAAACGCCACTAATGACGCATTTGTACCCATAATCCCCAAAATCTGGATTAATGAAGTAATGCCCAACAATTCCAGCACTATCCCTGATAACTACGCCCAGTATGACCCATGGATAGAATTAGTTAATCTGGAGCACACCCCGGTTAACCTCTCAAACTTTGCACTCTCAAATGACCCAACAACACCTCAAAAATGGATCTTTCCTCCAAACACTTACATGCCAGCCAATGGCTACCTGCTAATCTGGGCAGATGCTCAAACTAACCAAACCTCGGGGAATAATATCCACACAAACTTCAGACTCAACCCCACAAATTGCTTCGTAAGCCTGGCAATGAATTATGGAAATCAATGGTACGTTATTGATTCATTGCAAATTAAATCAATACCCAAAGATAATTCCTTTGGCTCAGTACCCGATGGCAACCCAACCCGCAGACAAGTTATTACTAACCCTACGCCAAACCAGGTAAACAAACTCGATTTCGAAACTAAACTCAACCTTAGAGTATCAACTTCTTCTAATCTCAAACTAGGACTACAACTGCAACCCGGACTTAATTACAATCTACAGTTCAGCCCGTCACTGGATAATCCACAATGGCAAACAATCTTGTCAGGCGTCGCTTTAAACCCATCAAATGATTTATCGAATATTATCTACCCAACAAATCCTGCAGGATTCTATCGAGTTATTCTGACTCAGTAAAAATACTAAACTCAATATCCAGAAGGGTCTGGTAGCCAGACACCGATGAAATCGTAGATTTATAATAACCACTGGTAAGACCGGTGGTAAAATGGGAACCTTTCTATTACCTCATAAATCAACCGGTTCATGGTTGGTGGTAGGTGCGGTAGTTTGTTGCCTTCCACAGATTTCATTTGCATGTATTATCTCTCTCAAATAGTAAAGCCACTGCCAAGAATGCCTGTGCCATATTCATTGGATGTGTTCCTGGTTGGGCTCCAACCCGACCTATAT
>Ga0078972_1001351_pt1 | contig 92671 bp, 72 predicted proteins | sample YelNatPaOPGAMG01_FD_67568 | JGI IMG/M metagenome (GOLD analysis project Ga0078972, IMG submission 67568) | Hot spring thermophilic microbial communities from Obsidian Pool, Yellowstone National Park, USA - OP-RAMG-01 (SPADES assembly) (version 2) | ecosystem: Environmental > Aquatic > Thermal... | reverse complement strand
CACGCTCGGGGCTCGGGGCTCGGGGCTCGGGGCTCGGGGCTCAGGGCAGGCTCAGGATTGGCACGTCGGACAGTAGTGCGCCGATCGCCCTGCGACACGCGAGCGGATGATCGTCGTGCCACAGCACCTGCACGGCTCGCCGGCTCGCCCGTAGACGCAGTGGTGCTCCTGGTAGGAGCCGTGGTTGCCGGCGAGGTCACGGTAGCGGGCGTCACCCAGCGTCGAACCGCGGGCCTGCACCGCCGCGTCGAGCACACTCGTCAGCGCCTCGCTGATCGCCCTGATCTCGCGAGCCTGCAAGGTCTCGGTCCGTCGCACGGGCAGGATGCCGGCGCGAAAGCAGATCTCGTCCGCGTACAGGTTGCCGATGCCTGCGATGCGCCGCTGGTCGAGCAGGAACGACTTGACGGTCGTGCGCGCCGAGCCGAGGAGGCGACCGAGCACCGCTGCGTCGAACTCGTCGGTGAGCGGGTCGACACCGAGAGAGCAGAGTGCTTCGGGTAGCCCACCTGGGCGCAGGTCCCTCGTGACGAACAGCTCGCCGAAGGTCCGGGGGTCGACAAACCGCAGCTCAGAACCGTCGTCGAGGTAGAGCACCGCGTGGGTGTGCGGGGCCATTGCCCGACCGCCGGGTCGCGCAGGAACGAGCTGGAGCTGGCCGCTCATCCGGAGGTGGACGACGAGGGCAGCGCCGTCGTCGAGGGGCGCGAAGAGGTACTTGCCCCGCCGTCGGACCTCGGACACGGTCCGACCCTCGAGCGCTCCGCACAGCTCCGCGGCGGTCTGCCGACGGACTGTCCGCTTGCCGGTCACCACCGCGGTGACGACGCGGCGGCCGACGACTCGCGCGTCGAGGTCCCTCCGGACGGTCTCGACCTCCGGAAGCTCAGGCATCGCCGCGTGCCCCGCCGGCCGCGACCGCCGCCCCACCGCGCCCGGGACCGTCGGCGCCGACTGGCCCATCTGGCTGGACGCCACGGAGCGCGTCGAGCGCGTCGAGCGCAGCGGCCCGCTCCGCCTGCTTCTTCGACGATCCGGTACCACGACCGACCACGCCACGACCGACGACGACGACGGCAGCGAACCGCTTCGCATGGTCGGGGCCGCTCTCTCGGACCTCGTAGTGCGGAAGCTCGTCGCCACGGCGGGAAGCGAGCTCTTGAAGACGGTTCTTCGCGTCGCCGAGCTCGATCCCCGACGACACCTCGGCGATCTTGTCGCCGAGCAACTCGACAACCAGGCCGCGGGCGCCGTCGAGGCCACTGGCCAGGTAGGTCGCCCCGATGATCGCCTCGAGCGCGTCCGCGAGCAGCGACGGCTTCTCCCGGCCACCCGAGGCGTCTTCGCCCCGCCCGAGCAACAGCGCCCTGCCCACTCCGGCGCGCTCGGCAACCGGCGCGAGAGCAGCCGTGCTGACGACGGCCGCCCGCATCCGAGCGAGATCCCCCTCGGGCACGTCGGGCTGGCCGTGGAACAGCTGCTCGGAGACGACGAGTCCGAGCACTGCGTCGCCGAGGTGCTCGAGCCGCTCGTTCGAACCCATCGTGCCCGCCTCGGCACAGTAGGAACGGTGCGTGAGCGCACGCCGGAGCAAGGTCGCATCTGCCAGGTACGGCTCGAGACGACGAGCGAGCTCGTCCACGGACGCCGCGCGCCGGCCGCCTACGCCGACGGTCCGGGCGCCGTCACCGCGCTGCGAGCTTCGCCGTCACGTAATCGACGGCATCACGCACGGTGCGCAGGTCCTCGAGATCGTCGTCGTCGATACGAAATCCCGGGACAGCGCTGGCGAGCTCCTCTTCGAGCGCCTCGACGAGCTCGATGAGCGCAAGCGAGTCCGCATCGAGGTCGTCGGCGAACGACGACGATTCGCCGATTTGATCCGGTGCGATCTCGAGGATGTCCGCCAGCTGCGTGCGGACGAGCTCGAGCACTTCCTGCCTGCCCATCGGCGCAGCCACAGGCGACGTCTGCTCGCTCATGGTGTCTCCCTTCTCCCTCGGTACGCCCAGCCAGCACGCGGCACCCGCCCGCACTCTACCGGGCCGGGTCCTCCGCACGCCGAGAGCCCGACACCTTGGGTCGGCAGGGTCAAACCGCCTCGGTCGGCTCGGTCGGCTCGGTCGCGAATGCCGCGTGAAGCTCGCCGACGAGGTCCTTCTCGGCCATCTCGTGCGCGACCTTGACCGCGTTCACGATGGCCGACTCCGACGAGCTCCCGTGGCTGATGATGCACACGCCGTCCACGCCGAGCAGCATCGCGCCGCCCGTCGCGTCCGGGTCCATCTGCAGCCAGTACGGCAGCAGGGCCGGCACGAGCGCGTCGCCACCCGCCTTGGCCTCCGGGCTCGAGCGCATCGCCCGACCGAGGATGTCCACGAAGCTCGACAACGCTCCTTCGAGGGTCTTCAATGCGACGTTGCCGGTGAAGCCGTCCGTGACGACAATGTCGGCGACCCCACGCAGCAGGTCTCGACCTTCGACGTTGCCGGTGAAGCGCACGTCACCGCGGCTCGCGAGGAGCCGGTGCGCGCTCTTGACGAGGTCGTTGCCCTTGGTGTCCTCTTCGCCGTTGGAGAGAAGGGCGACGGACGGGTCCGCGACGCCGTAGCGCGCCGTCATGTACACGGCCGACATCCGAGCGAACTGGACGAGCCACTCCGGCCGGCATTCGGTGTTCGCTCCCGCATCGATGAGGATCGTCGGTCGACCGTCGGGGACGGGAAGGGGCGTCGCGATCGCCGGTCGCGCGACACCGGGGATGCGCCCCATCCGCAAGACTGCGCTCCCCATTGCGGCACCGGTGTTCCCGGCACTGACCATCGCAGAGGCGCGACCGTCACGCACCGCCTCGGCGGCGCGCACCAGCGTCGAGTCCTTCTTGGTCCGCACGCCGCGAACGGGATCATCGTCCATCGCGATGACCTCGGAAGCCGGCAGGATCTCCAGGTCCCCGACGTCGCCGAGAGTCCCGTCGGTCGGACCGACGAGGACGACCGGCAGGCCGAGCTCCTCGTGGGCACGGCGGGCACCGGCCACGATCTCACTGGGCGACTTGTCGCCGCCCATCGCGTCGACTGCGACCGGGAGCGTCAGTCGACCTCGACCGCCTGGCGGCCCTTGTACCAGCCGCAGCTCGGGCAGACCACGTGCGGGAGCTTCGCCTGTCGGCACTGCGGGCAACGGCTCTGCGCGGGCATCGACAGGGTCCAGGCCGAGGCCCGACGGCTCCTGCTCTTGGACTTCGACGTCTTCTTCTTCGGGACGGCCATGACGCTCTTCCTAGTCGGCGGTCTCGCCCGCCACCCCATCGGGCAGCGCGGCGCCTCGTGCCGTTTGCACCTGCGGCGCCTCGTCCCGCACGAGTGACAGCGCACCCCACCGGATGTCCGGCGACGGCGAGCACGCACAACGCTCGATGTTGCGGTTGGCGCCGCACTCGGGACAGATCCCGAGGCAACCCTCCCTGCAGAGGGGCGCGAGCGGCAGCGCGAGAATACACGCGTCGTGGGCGATCGGTTCGAGATCGAGCTCGTCGTCGTCGTCGAGCGGGTACGTCGTCTCTTCGTCGCCGTCATCGACGCACAGCTCCCGGACCTCGACGAGGAGATCCCCACGCGCGAGCTCGAGGCAGCGCCTGCAGGGACCTTCCCAGCTCGCAGTGACCTTGCCGGTCACGAGGATGCCGTCGTGGACCGACTCGAGGAGCACGTCGACGGCGATGTCGGCTCCTGCCGGCACGCGCGAGCCGCTGACAGCGAGGTCTTCGATCGGGGCAGCGTGCTCGACGTGTCGCCGCGACCCAGGCTTGCGCAGGAGCTCGGCCACAGGCACGACGAAGTCTCGCCGCCGCTGCCGGTGGGCGCCCGGCGCTCTCGGTCCGGTCGCCATCACGACCCGTCCTGGTCGAAGAAGCCCTCCTCGGGGCGGAGAGAGTCGTCGCCAACGCGTGCTGCCCTCTCGTCGTCCGGCTCGTCGGGCGCTGCTGTCAGCCGGTCCCGGCCGATCTGGACCGTCCGCATCGTCTTGTCCAGCACGATCTCGAACGCGGCAAGCTTGCGGTCGACATAGTCGTCCGCCTCGTGGCGGATCTTGCGCCCTTCGGCCTCGGCGTCCTCCACGAGCCGCTCCGCGAGGTGGCGTGCCTGGCGGACCACCTCGGTTCGCTGGACCATGTGCGCCGCCTGGGCGCGCGCCTCGTCGATGAGCTCGGACGCCTCACGCTCTGCGCGCTGGCGAACCTCGTCACGGTCCTGGAGCACCCGGCGTGCCCGTTGGAGCTCCGACGGCAGTGCCGCGCGCGCGGCATCGAGCAGCTGGAGCACCTCGTCACGGGCGATGATCGCCGAGGAGGACAGTGGCATCGACTTGGCCTTCTCGACAACTGCGACGAGCTCGTCGAGCAGCACCTCGACCTCGCCGGTCTCGCCCGACAGTCCGCTATGGCCGTCGTTCGCCTCGTCCTCAGGCACCGCAGCGCTCCTTCATCCGGACGAGGACGGGATCGGGGACGAACGCGCTGACGTCGCCGCCGTAGCGCGCGATCTCACGGATCAGGCGGGACGCGATGAACGAATGCGTTGACCCGGTCGGGATGAACAAGGTGTCGATCCCCGAGAGCTGCTGGTTCATCTGGGCCATCTGGAGCTCGTTCTCGAAGTCCGACACGGCACGCAGGCCCTTGACGATGATGTCGGCCCCGACGGTCCGTGCCACGTCCACGACAAGCGTCGACATCGACACGGTCTGGACCTTGTCGCTGTAGCCGACGCTTTCGTTGATCATCTCCTCACGCTCTGCCGCGGTGAAGAGCGTCTCGGCCTTCTGTGGATTCCGGACGACGGCGACGACGACGCGGTCGAACAGCCGGATCGCCCTCTCGACGACCTCGAGGTGCCCATTGTGGAACGGGTCGAACGACCCGGGAAACAATGCCGTCGTCACCGTCAGGTCTCCTCGTTCGGTCCCGCGCCTCCCGGATCCGCCGGTTCCGGCGGCGTGACCTCGGTTACCACCGTGACGAGCGTACCGCCATGGCGGTAGACGCGATGGACGGCGAACGTCTCGGGCACGCTGACCGGCGCCGAGGACTCGAGGACGGCGACGCCGGCTCGCAGCCGTCCCAGCAGCTCTGCCCACCGGTCGAAGCGGTACGGGGGGTCGACGAGCGCGAGGTCGTAGCGGACGCGCGACCCGGCGAGGAAGCCGAGCGTCTCGGCGCGCACGACGCGGACGTCTCGCCGGCCGGCCATCCCGACCCGGACGAGGTTGGCCTCCACCGCGGCGACGGCCTCACGGTCGCTGTCGACGAACGTCACCGCCGCTGCGCCGCGTGACAGCGCCTCGATGCCGAGAGCACCTGTTCCCGCGAAGCAGTCGAGGACTGTCGCCCCCTCGACCTCGTCGAGCGCAGCGAGCACGTCGAAGATGGCCTCGCGCACACGGTCCGAGGTCGGCCGCACTGTCGGCGTCGACGGCGCGCGCAGGGATCGACCACGGGCCTCTCCGCCGATCACGCGCACGAGCGCACGCTAGCGCTGGCGCATTCTCTCCCGATCAGCTCCGGAACAGGTAGGCAGCTTCCTCGTCGCCGACGAACAAGCGCAGCTCCTCGGCGAACAGCGGATGGCGCACGAGCCCGGGGTCGCGGTCGAGGACGGACTCCGCGAGGCGACGGGCCGGCTCGACGAGGTCGCCGTCTGTCGCGAGCGACGCGAGACGCAAGTCGTTGCGGCCCTGCTGGCGAGCGCCGAGGACCGTTCCCTCCCCGCGCAGCTGGAGGTCGACCTCCGCGAGCTCGAAGCCGTCGGTCGACGCCTCCAGCGCTCGCAGACGCCGCGCTGCCGGGGTGTCGCCGTACTCCGGGGCGAGCAGGTAGCACACAGACGCGTCGCTCCCTCGACCGACCCGGCCACGCAGCTGGTGCAACTGCGCTATGCCGAAGCGGTCTGCGTCCTCAACGACCATCACCGTTGCGTTCGCGACGTCGACACCGACCTCCACGACCGTCGTCGCGACGAGCACGTCGAGAGCGCCAGAGCGGAATGCGGCCATGACCTCCGCTTTCTCCGAGGGCCTGAGCTGGCCATGGAGAAGACCGATACGGCAGCTCGCGAGCTCGCCGCAGGCGAGCCGCTCCCGCTCCTCCACGGCACCGTGCAACTGGCGCGCCGCGCCACCCGCGTCGGGGTCCGTGCCCGGGTCCGAGTCGGCGTCCGCATCCGAGTCGGCGTCCGGGTCCACGTCCACGTCCGCCGGCTCGTCGTCGGAACGGACGAGCGGGCAGACGACGTAGGCCTGGTGACCGCTCGCAACCTCTCGGCACACGTGCTCCCAGACGGCGCGCTCGCCGGCAAGGTCGACGACCCAGTGCGTCTCCACGGGCGTGCGCCCCGGGGGCAGGCCCTCGAGAACCGTCGAATCGAGGTCTCCGTAGACCGTCATGGCGGCAGTACGTGGGATCGGGGTCGCGGTCATGACGAGCAGGTCAGGATCGTGCCCGTGCGCCCCTTTCTCCCGCAGAGCAGCCCGCTGGTCGACGCCAAAGCGGTGCTGCTCGTCGACCACGACGACGCCGAGCCGCGAGAAGCGCACGTCGTCGGTGAGCAGCGCGTGCGTCCCGACGACGACGTCGATGGTACCGCTGTGCAGACCGGCCGTCACACGCTCACGCTCTGCCGCCGCGGTCCTGCTCGTCAAGAGGGCAACCGAGACGGGTCGCTCGCGACCGCGGCCACTGTCGTCGGCGACGGTGAGGCCGGAGAGGAGCCGCGTCGCCGCAAGCGCGTGCTGCTCGGCGAGGACCTCGGTCGGGACCATGAAGGCCCCCTGACATCCACCCCCGACCGCTGCCAACAACGTGGCGAGCGCGACGACGGTCTTGCCGGCGCCGACGTCGCCTTGGAGAAGACGGTGCATCGGTCGGGGGCTCTCAAGGTCCCTCCTGATCTCCTCGAGGGCATGCAGCTGCGCGCTCGTCAGCGTGAAGGGCAAGCCATCCAGGAACGTCTCGACCAGACGCGCCCCGGAGTCGTGCCGGATGCCCCGCGCCTCAGCCGTCGCCGCGCGCTTGCGCATGACGAGCGCAACCTGGAGCCGCCAGAGCTCGTCGAAGGCAAGTCGCCGGCGTGCTCGAAGCCGCGCGCTGTCGCTGCTCGGCACGTGGATCTCGTGGAACGCCTCCGCTCGCCCGACCAGGTCGAGCGCCTCCCGCCGGGCGTCGGAAAGGGGATCGGTCAACGCCCCGAGCTCGTCCGCGAGTCGCAAGGCCTGCTCGACGAGCTCCGCTATCTCGTACGACGCGATCCCGGCCTTCTCAGATTGTGGGTAGACCGGGACGATCCGCCCGGTCTGGCGGCCTGCGTTGCGGCCGGACGACGCCGCTGCGCCGGTGCCGGCTCCCGCCGTCGGGCCCAGCTCGGCCGCGCCGTCTCGTTGGTCCGCGGCGACGACGTCGAGACGAGGGTTCGTCATCTGCACGCCATGACGGAACGTCTGGATGCGGCCGTGCACGACGACGACGACCCCCTCTGCGAGCTGGCGGGCGCGCCAGGGCTGGTTGAAGAAGGTCACCGTCAGCTGGGGTCCGGACGCGTCGTCGAGGACCGCTTCGACCATGGACCGGCGACCGCGGAGCTGCCGTGAGCGGCAGTGCCGCACGACCGCTCGCACGGACACGTCGCCACCTTCGACGAGCCCCGCGATGCACGACATCGCCGTCCGGTCGTCATAGCGGCGGGGGTAGTGCATGAGCAGGTCGAGCACGCTCGACACTCCGAGAGCCGCGAGCGCCACCGAGCGGCGTGAACCGACGCCGCGCAGTTCGCCGACAGGGATCTCGGCGAGCTTGGCGAGCCGCTCGCTCACTCGATGGAGAGCAGGAACGGATAGAGCGGCTGGCCGCCGACGTGCCGCTCCACCGTGACCTCCGGGTGCTCGGCGCGCATCCACTCGGTCACCTTGCGGGTCTCGGCGACCGACGTCCCCTTGCCTTCGATGAGCGTGACGATCTCGTGGTCTGGCCGCAGGAGCCGATCGATCAGCGCACAGGTCGCGTCGGACAGCGTGTGGCCGATCGACTCGACGCCAGAGCGGGACAGCCCGATGAAGTCGCCCTCGACGATCGCACCCACCTCGCTGTCGGTCGCCCGGACAGCCCGCGTCACCTCGCCTGCCACGACGCGGCGCGCCGCGCGACCCATCGCAGTGGCGTTCTCCTCGAGCGGGGCTTGGGGGTCGTAGTCGAGCAGCGCTGCGAAGCCCTCGGGGATCCCGCGGGTCGGCACGACCCGGACACGCTTGGTCGAGCGGGCCGCGGCCTGCTCGGCGACGGGGACGATGTTCGAGTTGTTCGGCAACAGCACGACGTCTCCGGCGGGGACGGCCTCGATCGCGTCGAGGATCTCGGCCGTCGACGGGTTCATCGACTGGCCGCCGCGGACCGTGACTCCGACGCCGAGGGAGCGGAAGATCCTCCGCAGCCCCTCCCCGGTCGCGACAGCCACCACGGACGTCAACGGGGTCGGCCCGGTCGGCCCCTCGACCGGGCTCTCGCCCGCCTGGCGGACCCACTGTTCCTCCTCGACCTGCTCGGCGAGGTCCGTTACGCGGATGTCCCGCGGTCGGCCGACATCGAGGCAGGCCTCGATCGCCGCGCCGACGTCGTCGGTGTGGATGTGGCAGTTCCACAGTCCGTCGCCGCCGACGACCACGATCGAGTCACCGACACCGGCCCAGACGTCCTTGAAGGCCGGGATAGCCTCGTCGGGGGCGCTGAGGAGGTACATCACCTCGTAGCGGAGCTCACCTTGCCCGTCACCCGACGACGGCGCAGACATGCGGGTGGCACCGCCAGTGGAGCCCGAGTCGAGGGCCGCCAGCACGCCGGGGGGCAGCTCCAGCTCGACGCCGTGACGCTCGCCCGTCGCGACCTGGCAGAGCGCGTCGAGGACGAGGACGAGACCTGTCCCACCCGCGTCGACGACACCGGCACTCGCGAGGACAGGAAGCTGCTCCGGCGTCTTCCACAGGGCAGCGACGGCGGCGCGGTGCACTGCTCCGAGCAGCTCACAGAGATCGAGGCCGTCGTGAGCCGCAGCAGCCGCAGCAGCCCCAGCAGCGTCGGCGACCGACAGGATCGTGCCCTCGACGGGTCGGAGGACCGCCGCACGCGCCGACTCAGCTCCCGCCACGAGCCCACGGGCGATGACGTCAGCACCCGCCCGACCGTCGACGGACTCCGCGAGCGTCCCCGACAGACCACGAAGGACCTGGCAAAGGATGACCCCGGAGTTGCCTCGCGCACCCATCAACGAGCCATGCGCCACGGCCTGGCAGACGGCCCTCATCGCCCGCGCACCAGTCCCGACGGACTCGAGCGGTCCGATCTCTTCCACGACCGAGCCCACGGTGAGCAACATGTTCGTGCCCGTGTCTCCGTCGGGGACCGGGTAGACGTTCAGGCGGTTGATCGTCGCCTGGTGGAGCGCGAGGAGGTCGCGTGCGACGACGACCACCTCGGCGACGCCCCGCGCGTCGAGCACGTGACAGCTGGGCGCGGCGCTCCGGTCCATGGCGGAGGATGGTAACCTCGTCCGCCGGCCCGCCCGGGCAGGGCATTCCGGGCAGGGCATTCCGGGACGAGCCAGGAGTTGGGGGCGCGTCGGGGCGCGATGGACGTAGACGAGGCGTGATGAGCGCGAGCGAGGTGGCAGGTCGTCGTGGCAGCGGTTTGTGAGATCTGTGGCAAGCGCCCGAACTTCGGCATGAACGTCTCGCACTCTCACCGGCGGACCAAGCGTCGTTGGGACCCGAATATCCAGCGTGTGCGAGCACTCGTCGCGGGCACGCCACGGCGTCTCAACGTGTGCACGTCGTGCATCCGCGCGGGCAAGGTCACCAAGCCGCCACGCCGGACGGCCCCAGAGCGCGCCTCGTAAGCTCCCGCTGCGTGTCGAGCGAAGCCGGATCGGACAGGTCGGCCCCGCTCGTCGTCTGCTGCCGGGGCGCGACACCTCGGTGGCGTGCTCACCCGAGACGGTGCTCGTAGCCCGTCACCGCGAGCTTCTCGCCCCGGAGTCGTCGGATCGACGGGTCGTGCGTGCACGTCCCGATCGCAAGCGGGCACGCGAGACCGTCACGGGCGAACTGCGCAGCGACTCGGTCGGGATCTGGAGCCGCGAAGACGAGCTCGTAGTCCTCACCGCCACCGAGTGCCTCCTCGAGCGTCGCGCCGCGTGCGACAGGGACGTCGTCGAGGTCGATCCCCACACCTGACGCTCGGGCGAGCCGGTCGAGGTCGATCGCGAGCCCGTCGGACACGTCGAGCATCGCCCGCGCCCCTCCGCGCGCGGCACTGGAGCCGTGCCCGAGCCGTGCCACCGGTCGCCTGTGCGCGTCCGTGCACTCGTCGTCGAGCCCTGGGTCCTCGCGCAGCAGGCGCAGCCCGGCTGCGGACCGACCGAGCACCCCCGTCACGAACAGCGTGTCACCATCGCACGCGCCGGAGCGCAGCACAGGCGCCACGTCGCGGACGGTCCCGAGGACGGCGACGGACACGACGAGCTCGGTCGCGGCCGACAGGTCTCCACCGACCACGGGGCAGCTGTAGGCGTCCGCAGCGGCCACGAGCCCGTCGTAGAGAAGGCCGAGATCGGCGACCACCGCGCCTGCGACGGCAACGACGCTCGCGATGGGCTCGCCCCCCATCGCTGCGATGTCGCTGACGTTGGCCGTCAGGGCCTTCCAACCGACGTCGCCGAGACGTGACCATCGGCGATCGAAGTGGACACCGTCGACGAGGGCGTCGGTCGCGAGCAGCAGGGTCGACCCTCCCGGACCGCCGAGCACCGCCGCGTCGTCGCCGATCCACGTCTCACCATGGGGAGCCTGGGGCAGCAAGCGCTCGAGCATCGCGATCGCGGCGCGTTCGGTCTGGCCCACTTGCTCACCCTAGCGACCTGACCGTTCCGGCAGATCTCGGCCGCTGTGCCCCGACGTGGAGCGTGTCGAGACGCGCCCGGGCTGGGGTTGGCTAGGTGGACTCGGGATCCGCGGGCTCGGACCGCACGACGAGCGCCGATCCGGCGGCACCCCGGTGCCCGCGGCGGGCGCGGCGCCGGCCCGCCGCGGACTGAGCGGACGCGAACGAGACCCCCGCGACGCCACAGCCGAGAGCGACGACGAGGTCCCCCGCCGCGAGGGGAAAGGGGATGACGACGGCGACGAGCGAGACGAGGACCCAGAGGAGTTGCAGGCGCGTCTCCATCCGCCCGAAGGCCCGGCCGAGCAGAGCGGGTGGGACGTGCCGCTGGACGATCGAGTCGAGCGCAGGCTTCGCGCTGGTCGGCCCGGCGCCGACGACGAAGGTCAGCAGGGCTTGAGCCCACAACCCGCCGACGATCGCCGCGGCCACGCTCCCAGCAGCCATGGCGAGGAGGGCGGCGACGATGATGCGACCCTCGGTCAGCTGCCGCCGCAGCCGGGGCACGAGCATCGAGCCGAGGAGCGAGCCCGCGCCCGTCGCGATCAGCAGCACTCCGTACCACCACGTCGCAGCATGCGCGCGACGCAACCCGAACGCGAGGAAGAACTCCACGAACCCGACGGAGGCCCGAGCCACCGACATCGCGCTGATCGCCGCGAGGACGTCTGCAGGGTAGAGCCGGAGACCCGCGCGCCGTCGCGCCGCGCGGAGCTCGCGCAGGCTCGCGAACCCGTGGCCGCCGCGCCCGAGCCGCTGTGACGAGCCGGCGTCGGACGGCTCGCCCGGGACGGACGCGACGGTGACGGTGTCACCCGTACGCGGCAGCCGCAAGGCTGCGACCGTGCCTGCGGCGAACACGACAGCAGCAAGCCCGAGCACCCAGCTCGGACCGGCTTGCAAGAACGCGAGACCGAGAGGGAAGGCTGCGAATCCCGACACCGACGCGAGCACGGCAAGCTTCGCGTTCGCGATCGCGAAGTCGTCGCCCGGGGCCGCCATCGACGGCACGAGAGACGACTTCGCGACGAGGTACAGCTTCGACAGCACGAGCACCCCGAAGGCCTCCGGGAACAGCAGGAGGGAGTGGACGTCTCGCGCCATACCGAGGCAGAGCAGCACCGTTCCGCTCGTCGCAATGGCGACCGAGACACGTCGCGCCTGGCGACCACGGTCGAGCAGCGGGCTGAGCGCCGGTCCGACCAGGGCGAAGGGAGCGATGGTCAAGAGCAGGTAGAGGAGGACCTTGCCCTCTGCGGCGTGCGGCGATATCGAGAAGAACAGCGAGCCCGCGAGCGAGATCGTGATGAGCGTGCTTCCTGCACCCTGCAGGCTGTGCACGAGAGCGAGACGACCGAACGGCCTCGACTGGTCGAGCAGCTCGGCGAGCGCGGAGCGGACGAGGCGGGTGACCCTGGCGATGTGCCCGGCAGCCTCCACTCCTCCGATGCTACGGCCGGCCGGTGCCGCGGACCGACCGGTCAGCGATCGGCGTGGTACCAGACGTCCATCCCGCCAGACTGCACGGGCGCCCGGCCGAAGGCAGCCGTGAGGTACTGGAGGACCTGCGCCGTGCCATAGCCGACCGCAGGGTCGACGAGGACGGTGGCGACGTGCCAGCGCGTCAGGAACTCCCGGAGGTCCACGAGGGTCAGGTTGTCGAACGGCGGCAGTGGCAGGGGGCTGTCGCGCCCCTTGACGCCGAAGGTGAAGAGCTCGAACATCTCCGGGGGACCGAGCGGCAAGACCGCGCTCGTCCCCTTGCCGTGCAGGCCTGGTCGCGTCGCCTCGCCCCCGACGATCTCGAAGCGCATCGCCGTCGCCGCCTGCCAGAGCATGCCGTCGTTGTAGGGCGGAGCGTCGTAGGGGTAGCTGAGCACGACGCTGCCGGGGGGGATCGCGCGCACCGCCGGCGAGGAGAAGTACGGCGGTATCTCGGCCGTCTGGTAGCTGTAGGGAAAGCTCGGGACGAGCGGCACGAGCACGACGACGACGAGAGCGGCGATCGCGACGGCTGCCTTGCGTGCGGGCTGGGTGCGCTGTCGCCGGCGGGGCCGGCCGCGGCGCGCGTCGCGCGCGCGCGCCTGCGCGCTGCGGCGCGCCGCGAGGAGCCGGTCGACCCCGATGCCGAGCAGCACCGCCGCGCAGAGGTCGACGTAGAGCGAGAAGCGCGACGCGAGGACGTTCGCCAACAGGAACGTCTTGCGCAAGAGCGCGAACGGGAGCGGGATCGCCGTCGCATGGCCGTCGATCGTGAGCGGCGAGCCGAGAGCGAGCACGAAGCAGCAGAGCCCGACGACGGCGACGGTCGCGACGAGCAGGTCCCTGCGGTAGCGGACGGCGATCGCGACGAGCACGAGGACGAGCGGGATCCCGAGGTAGATGCCGTCCTCGGCAGGGTTGGCGTGGCCGAGCCTCGTCCCGAGACGGATGAGGCTCGCGGGACCGATCCGCTGGTCCGACGTGGGCACGAACGGCCCGAGCAGGTCCGCCCGGTAGTGCGCGAGAGCCGAGACGACGTGCGGCGGGCCGACGACGTGCTCGGGGCCGCGTAGGAAGTACCACGCCGGGTAGGCGACGATCGGGACGAAGACAGCGAGTGCCCAGCCCAGTCCGGCACCGAGACGGGGCAGCTGGGCGAGGGCGCGGCGGGGCGAGCGCACGGCGGCGAAGACGAGGCCGATCAGCGCGCAGATCGCGGTCGTGACGAGGATCTCCTGGGCGATGAGGTACTGCGCCGCGCAGGTGCCGCCGAGCAGGAGCCCCGCACGGCGGGGCGAGGGACCGGAGCTCTCCGTGCCTGTCGCGAGGAGGTAGATCGTGTAGAGCACGAGCGGCGGGAGCGGGACGAACAGCAAGAACAAGTGGCCGTTGCCCTGGCCGACCATGTAGGGCGAGAAGCCGTAGAGCAGCCCGGCGACCGCCGGGCCGGCGATGCCCGTCGTGCACAGCTGGCGCATGACGAGCAGCATCGAGGTCGCGGAGGCGACGAAGGCGAGACGGAGCAGGAGGTTGTACGAGGCGATCGCGCCGTGGAGGAAGGTGAGCGGAGCCGCGAGCACCCCGAGCAGCGGCATCGAGGTGTTGAGCGCGAGGTTGACGCCGCGGGGATAGTCGATGTAATGCGTAAAGAACGGGTTCGACCCGCTCCGCAGCGCATGGGCGATCCACGCGAGGAACCACACCTCCTGGGCCTGGTCTCCGCACGCGCAGCTCGGCACGACGGTGCTCGACACCGGGGAGACGGGCCAGAAGGCAACAAGCGCGAGCACGACGTAGAGCCCGATCACGGCCAGCACGGGCCACGTGCGGCGCAGGTGGCCACGCCCGTCGGGAGGCTGTTGGCCGGGTGGGTCGGCAAGAGGGTCCGCGTCGCCCCGTCGACGTGACGGGAGACCGGCAGCCCGCCCCGACTCCAACGCGTCAGTCACCACCTGCTTGCCCCCGGGTACCGACACGCCAGCGCTCGCGCCCGAGACCTTAATCGTACGTCGCCGGCCACGCACGACCGCGGCAAGCGCTGACCCGGCTTGCCCCAGCGCTGAGCCCGGAGGATTGGTCCGAGCAGATTGCCGCAGGTCATCTCGAGCCCTGCGTCCGGCTAGGAGAACAGGCCTCCGAACGGATCCGGCCCGATCGCCGGCGCCGCGACCTCCGCCTCGGTGTAGCCGGCATAGCCGGTGCGCTCGAGGTCGTCGGCGAGCTCGGGGCCACCGCTCGCGACGATCCTTCCCTTCACGAGGACGTGGACGGCGTCAGGATGAAGCTCGTCCAGCAGCCTGCGGTAGTGGGTGATCGCGAGGACGCCGAGCCCGGCTGCGCCGGACGCTCCGTCGGCCGTCGCGCGCTCGACCCGCCGTGCGACCGCGCGCAGCGCGTCGACATCGAGCCCGGAATCGAGCTCGTCGAGGACGGCAAACCGGGGAGCGAGGATCGCGAGCTGCAGAGTCTCGATGCGCTTTTTCTCCCCACCCGAAGCGTCGACGTTGAGCGCGCGACCGAGGAACGCCGGCGCGAGACCGATCCCGGCAGCTTCTTCAGCCAGCTTGGCCGCGAGCACGGTGGTCTGTGCATCTGCCTCGCGGCCGCCGGCCACGAGAGCTGCTGCCAGCACGTCGGCGATCGACACACCGGGGATCTCGACCGGGTCCTGCGGCGCGAGGAACAACCCGGCCTGGGCCCGCTCGTAGGTGTCGAGGCCCAGCAGCTCGACACCGTCGAGTCGTACGGACCCGTCGAGCACCTCGTAGCCCGCACGACCCATCAAGACGTGCGAGAGGGTGCTCTTGCCGGCGCCGTTCGGGCCCATGATGGCGTGCACCTCGCCGCTGCGCAGCTCGAGGTCGATGCCGTGGAGGATCTCGGTACCGCCGACCGCCGCGCGTAGACCTGCGATCGTGAGCGTGCTTGCGCGCGCCGGCGTGCCTGACGAGCTCATGGCAGCACGACCGACACGTCTGCGCCGTCGACGAGGACTTCGTAGACCGCCACGGGACGCGTCGCGGGCAGCGTCAAGGGCATTCCGTCGAGGAGGGAGAACGCGCTGCCGTGCTTCCAGCACTCGATCTCGCAGGCGTCGGGGTCGACCGCGCCGTCGGAGAGCGAGAAGTCCTCGTGGCTGCACGTGTCCGCGACGGCGCGGAAGCCCTCCGAGCAGCGCACGAGACAGATCGGCACCCCGTCGGCGTCGAAGAGACGCGCTTCGCCGACGGCGAGGTCGTCGACACCGCACAACCGGGACCGCGTCACGCCGGCACCTCGCGGCTGCCCACGGCCCGACTCCCGGTTGCGAGCACGCCGGCAGACAGGCGTCGAGCGACCGCCGCGCGAAGGTACGGCGCGACCCCCGAGACGGGCGCCCTGTCGAGCAGGTCGTCGAAGAAGCCGAGCAGGATCAGCCTCTCCGCCACCTCCGGGGGCACTCCTCGGGTCGCGAGGTAGAAGAGCTGGTCAGGGTCGATCGGGCCGACCGCCGACGCGTGACTGCAACGCACGTCGTTCTCCTCGATGTCGAGGTTCGGCACGGAGTCGGCGTGGGCACCCTCGGACAGCACGAGGTTGCGGTTCGTCTGCGAGGCGTCCGCTCGCTTTGCTCCGGGATGCATGTGGATGAGGCCGGTGTAGACGGATCGAGCCGTGTCCGCCACCGCGCCTTTGAAGACAAGCTCGCTGCGGGTTCTCGGGGCCTCGTGCTCTTGGAACGTGCGCATGTCCTGGACCTGCGTGCCGTCGCCGAGGTAGACGGCGAGCAGCTCGCTCGCCCCGCCGACACCGGCGAGCACCGTGCTCGTCAGCTGACGGGAGTACTCCCCACCGAGAGCAGCGAGGAACGAATGCAAGACCGCGTCGCGACCGACATGGCTCGCCTGGTAGCCAAGATGCCACGCCCGACGTCCGAGCTGCTGGACGCTCGTGTGCTGGAGGTGGGCGCCGTCGCCGAGCTCGACCTCGAGCAGCGGGACGACGACGCACCGCTCGTCGCCCGAGACGAACATCTCGACGACGCTTGCCTGAGCGCCGGGACCGAGCACGACGAGCGCTCGGGGGAAGATGGCAGCTCCCTCCGCATCCTCCCCGACCTCGTGGACGACCACGATCGGCTCGCTCAGCACCACCCCTGCCGGCACCCGTACGACGACCACGTCGGGACAGAGCGCTCCGGCGAGCACAGTCAGTGCGTCGGCCCGGCGGGCGAGGTGCGCGTCGAGCTCATCCGGCTGCGCGGGGAGCTCACGCGCGGTCTCGACGCGCACGCCGAGATCGGACGCACCGCTCGCGACCGCCACCTCGACGACAAAGCCCCCGACGCTGCGCACGAGGGCGCTGCGCGCGCCGACCGCCTCGAGGAAGACCCGCGCCTCGGCCGAGAGCGGGAGGTCCTTGCGTGGGGGCTCGAGGACGGGCGCGAACGCGTCGAGATCGAGCTCGTCGATGCGGCTGTAGCGCCACTGCTCTTCGGCTTCGCTCGGGACAGCGACCGTCGCGAGCGCACTGAGGCCACGAGCGCGGAGCTCGGCGAGCCAGGCCGGTCCGGCGAGGGTCGACGAGCCGGCAGCGAAACCGGCGAGGCCGCCGTCGCGAGCGGGCGCCGAGACAGGCGTCGACGTGGGCACGTCAGGCTCGCGCGGTGCGGACGCGACCGTCACGACGAGAGCTCGTCAGGCGAGGACGGACCCCGCCTCGGCGAGCCGGGGCGTCGGACTCGCTGCCACCATCCACCACGGGCGCGTTGAGCCGCGCGTTCACGGGCCTCGGCCTCGGCGCGTGCTGCAGGGCCGACGGCGTTGACGATGCCCTCCGCCTGGTCGAGCAAGCTCGCGATGTCCGACCTCGACCCGACGGGCTCGTCCTCGATCGCAGGCTCGACGAGCTGACCGTGCGCCCATCCGGCGTCGGCGAGGCGGCGCTCGTAGCGAGCGCACTCCTCTGGGCACCGCCACGGCGCCTCGGGCGCGAGATCGAGCACGCAAAACCGCGCCACCTCTCCCGAGCTGTACGTCCTCGACTGGAAATGCTTGCACTCCTCGCGCATCGGCACGCCTGCTGATCCTCCTGCCACGCGTACGCCTCGATGCCGCCCCTCGACGGGGAGGCGTGACGGCCGATCAGCCGACCGATCCTTCCATCTGCAGCTCGATGAGCCTGCTCCACTCGACCGCGTACTCCATGGGCAGCGTACGCGTGATGGGCTCGATGAACCCGTTCACGATCATGCCCGTCGCCTGGGCCTCTGTGAGGCCCCTGCTCATCAGGTAGAAGAGCTGGTCGTCACCGACCTTCGACACCGTCGCCTCGTGCCCGATCGACGCGTCGCGCTCGCCGACCTCCATGTACGGCATGGTCTCGGAGACCGACTCCTCGTCGAGGATCAGGGCGTCGCAACGGACGAAGGACTTCGCGTGCTTCGCGCCCTCGTCGACATGGACCTTCCCCCGATAGGTCGTCTTGCCCCCGTCTTTCGAGATCGACTTCGAGATGATCGTGGACGTCGTCTCCGGCGCGCAGTGCACCATCTTCGCGCCCGTGTCCTGCATCTGGCCCGCCCCTGCATAGGCAACCGAGAGCACCTCGCCGGACGCCTTCGGACCCATGAGGTAGACCGACGGGTACTTCATCGTGAGCCGCGATCCGATGTTGCCGTCGATCCACTCGACGTGGGCCTCCGTCTCTGCGCGGGCCCGCTTCGTGACGAGGTTGTACACGTTCGAGGACCAGTTCTGGATCGTCGTGTAGGTGATCCTGCTCCCGGGCAGGGCGACGAGCTCGACGACGGCTGAGTGGAGCGAATCGCTCGAGTAGACCGGCGCCGAGCATCCCTCCACGTAGTGGACCTGCGACCCCTCGTCGGCGATGATGAGCGTCCTCTCGAACTGCCCCATGTTCTCCGCATTGATGCGGAAATAGGCCTGGAGTGGCATGTCGACCTTCACGCCTGGTGGCACGTAGATGAACGAGCCACCGGACCACACCGCAGAGTTCAACGCGGCGAACTTGTTGTCGCCGGGCGGGATGATCTTGCCGAAGTAGCGCCGGACGATGTCGGGATGCTCGCGCACCGCCGTGTCCATGTCCGTGAAGAGCACACCCAGGCGCTCGAGGTCCTCGCGGTTGCGGTGGTAGACCACCTCGGACTCGTACTGCGCGGTCACGCCTGCGAGGTACTTCCGCTCGGCCTGGGGGATGCCGAGCTTCTCGTAGGTCTGCTTGACCGAGTCAGGCAGCTGCTCCCATGCGTCGACCTGCTTGTCGGTCGGCTTGATGTAGTAGTAGATGTCCTGGAAGTCGAGATCGGGCATCTTCTGGGCAAACCACGATCGCATCGGCTTGTCGGTGAACCGCCGCAGCGCGTCGAGGCGGAACTTCAGCATCCACGCTGGCTCGGACTTGATCCCGGACATCTCACGGACGATCTCCTCCGAGAGACCCTTGCGCGGTTTGAAGACGTAGTCCTCCGCGTCGCTCCATCCGAGCTGGTACTTGCCGAGGTCAAGCTCCGTCACAGCCATCTCGTCCGAGACTCCGTTCCCCCCGGCGGCGCCGAGGATTTCTCCTGTCTGCATAGTAACAAATAGACCGTGCTGCGAGAACGCCGGTCGGCGACGTCACGGTGACCGGGGCGCGGCATCCTGCGCCATCGCAGACAGCTGGCGCCGGTCCGGGCATCGGTCCGCCAGCCGGTGCACGTCAGGCCGTTGCGGCCGACCCGGGTACGAGGCTGACGTCGTAGGGCTGGTCCCGGCCGGCCGGGAGGGCGAGGGGGGTGCCGTCCACCGAGATCGTGACGTAGCGCGGCGCTCCGATCTTCACGACGAGCGGACCGGACGCGGCGTACGACGCCTGCTGGCCGGGAGCAAGGGTCCACATCTTCACGTACGGCCCGCCGACGAGCTGCTGTGCCCCGAGCCAGCACGCTCCCGACGCGACGGAGAACGACACCGTGTAGGACGGCGCGTGGAGCTGGTAGGTGACGACGCTCGGAGACGTCGAGCTCGGCTCGAGCGTCGATGGCGCCGCCGTCGGGACCGTCGTGGTCTGGCTGGGCGCCGTGCGCTGGTGCCGGACGTGCGGCGGCGCGGCAGTCGGGTGCGTCGGCAACGACTGGCTCGGCGTCGATCCGGACTTGTGGCTCGCGAGCTGGTAGCCACCGACAGCAAGAGCGCCGATCGCCACCGCCGCAGCGGCACCGGTTGCCGCACGACGGATGGTCCTCTCGGGTCGGGGGCGGCCGTTGCGCTCGACGTCCCGGTCTCCGGCGCGGAGCCGCCGACCCGCGTCGGCGTCGGCGTCGGCGTCGAAGACGACAACCGCAGGCCTGGGCGTCGGCCCGCCGCCGCGGTCGGGCTCGGCCGAGCTGTCCACTGCGACCGCTGGACCGTCGGGGTCCCCCGCACCGCCGAGGTCGGCCAGGGGGACGACCGGCACGAGCACCGTCGGCGGGTCCTGTCGAGCGGACACAGGCACGAGCACCGTCGGCGGGTCCTGTCGAGCGGACACAGGCACGAGCACCGTCGGCGGGTCCGTCGGCGCGTCCACGGCCACTTCCGCTCCGTCGGCCGTGCGGTCCTCGTGCGCTCCGTCGGCCTTTCTCGGTGGCAGGATGCGCACCGAGCTCTGGATCGGATGCGGACGCGGGTGCTGTCCGGGGTCATTCGGCCGGACGTGAGGGCGAGCGACGTCCTCGGGAACGGGAAACTTGACGTCGGCGACCGCGTCGGATCGACGTGCGACGTCGCCGAGGACGTCCAGCGTGCGCTCGTAGGTCTCGAGAGAACGGCGCTCTGCGCGAGTCGAGGTCAAACGTGCCCACAACGCACCGCCGACCACGATCACGAGAACTGCTCCGACAGCGATGGTCACCACGGCGAGCCGGCTCCTCGCTCAGCTATCACGATACCCATTCAATCGCAGATCACGAGCGGCCACACCGCGGTCGGCGTCCTGTCACGAGATCGAAAGCAACCCCGGCGCCACCTGCCGACCCGGTGCGAGGCCGCACGCCGTCGACAACGACGTCAGGTGCGCGCCCCGTAGAGCGGACGACGCACCGGGTCGATCTCGGAACGACGGGGGTTGCGCCTGTCGCGCTCCGACAAGATCGGGTCGCCGAGACCCCAGTCTGCACCGATCTCCGGGTCGTCCCAGGCGACGCCGAGCTCGTCGACGGGGTTGTAGTAAGAGTCAACAAGGTAGGTCAACGTGAGGTCGGCGAGCGACGCGAAGCCGTGGGCGACACCCGGTGGCACGAACACGCCACGCTCCTCGCCGTCACCGAGCAGCATGTGCAAGGTTGCTCCTTCGGTCGGAGAGCCCGACCGAAGGTCGTGCAGCACGACACGCGCGAGCCCTCGGGTGACGTACCAGTAGTCCGCCTGGTGGAGGTGGTAATGGAGCCCGACGACAGCGCCGCGCTCTTTGTCGGAGCGGTTTGCCTGCACCATCTCGCGTCCGAGAGGAAACCACGACCTGCGGTAGCTCTCCACGAAGCGGCCTCTGCTGTCTCCGTGTGCGTCGGGCACGACGACGGCAACGTCCCGGATCACCTCCGACATCGTGACCTCTGCCACCACAGCCCCTTTCGCGTCCTGGCCGGCTCACCCGGCCCGCAGCGAGACGCTACCGGACCGATTGGCCCCGGTACGACGAGCGCACCCCGCCTGGCCGTGACGGGCACGCTCCGGGCGAAGCCCGTCACGGCAACCTGAGCTCGCCTGCCGGACCCCGGACGAGCAGGCCGTCGGCCACGAGCGATGCGGTGACTCGCCGAGAGCGCTCCTCGTCCCCGTTCCACCCCGTGATCCGCGCGAGCTGGTCGGGCAGCACGGGACCGTCGCACGCCGCTCGCACGATGCGGCCTCGCCCTTCGCGGTCAGATCCGGCGAAGCGGCTCTGCCTCCCCGTCACGCCCGCCGATCCGACTGCCGGATCCGGCGCCAGACACGCGCGCAGACCGCCGCCGGGGGCGCTCCCGGCTCCCCCGTCGCCGCCGGACGCTGCGCCAAGTCCGTCAGGACCGTGCGGAGCGCTGCGCCACGCGCACGCGCCGACCCTCGACAGCGGGCAGGTCGCACACAGTGGCCGGCGCGACTGGCACACGAGGCTCCCGAAGTCCATGACCGCGAGGTTCCAGTCGCGGCTGCGCCCCTCGGGCACCAGCTCGTCCGCCATACGCTGGGCCTCGGCCCGGCCAAGTGGGCGGCCGGCGACGGCACGGGCGAGGACCCGGCCGACGTTGGTGTCGACGGCCGCCGCGTCGAGCCCGAACGCGGTCGCGAGGATCGCGCGTGCGGTGTACGGGCCGACCCCAGGGAGCGCGACGAGCTCGCGCAGCGTCGACGGCACGGCTCCTTGATGCCGCTCGACGATCGCACGGGCCGCGGCGTGCAGGCCGAGCGCCCGACGGTTGTAGCCGAGCCCGGCCCACGCACGCACGACGTCGCCGATCGTCGCCGTCGCGCAGTCCCGCGCAGTCGGGAAGGCTGCGACCAGGTCCGCGTAGCGCCCTGCGGCGCGACCGACCGAGGTCTGGGCGAGCATCGTCTCGGCGAGGAGGATCTCCCAGGGGTCCCTCGTGCGCCGCCACGGCAGGAGGTCCCGCGTCACTCGCGCGCCCTGCCACCATGCGAGCACGGCGTCGACGAGATCCGCGTGACCTGCGCCGCCGGGACCGGTGACCGCCGCCGCCCGACTTGCCGGGTCAGACAACTCGCCGCACGAGGATCGCCCCCGGGTCGGGGTCAGCGCGGGCGGATCACTCCGGACGAGCAGGACGCGTCGAGAACGCGAGTGCCCAGTCGTCCTGGGACTCGCCGTCGATCGTCAGCCGCCAGCTGTAGCGGGTCTCGGGTGTGAGCGGGAGCGGGCCGAAGTTGAGAGCGAGCGCGACGTCGACCGGGCTACCGGGCGGTACCGCGACGGGCCGGGCGACTTCGAAGTCCCCGCGGACCTCGATCGCCTGGGGGCCGTCAGGCGTCTCCGCGATCACCGGCTGGCCGTCCTCGTCCGCGAGATAGAGCTCCCAGTGGTGCGGGCGGTCGACCTCCGTCCAGTCGACGTCGATCTTCATCGCGATCGCCGACGGCATCGGATCGGGCCCGATCAAGCTCCAGCCTCCTCCGAGCACGTAGAGCTTGCCATCGGCTACCTGGGCCGCGTCACACAGCATCATCGTCAAACGCACGGACCAAACGTAGCTGCTCGCGCGGCGCGCTTTGACGAGGCTGTCCCTCGGTCGGCAGGTTAGGCTCCCGCGATGACCGAGCTCGGCCTCCGCAACGACGTGTACCGACGGCCGCTGGCGACCGCGCTCGAGCGCCTCGGAGTCGGGTCCGGATGGCGCTGCGTCGACGTCGGAGCGGGTGCCGGCGACGTGTCCGTGGCGCTCGCAGAAGTGGTCGGACCGACCGGTCGCATCTTCGCCGTGGACAGCGATCCGCGAGCGCGTGACGAGGTCGCAGCGGCCGCCGCAGCGGCCGCCAGCGCCCAGGTCGTCGCCCTCACCCAGGCGGGAGAGGACCTCCTCCTGCCCGAGCTGGTCGACCTCGCGTTCTGCAGGTTCCTGCTCATGCACGTCTACGAGCCGGCGGTCGTCCTTGCCCGGATGCGGCGCGCGACGCGCCCCGGCGGCTTCGTCGTCGCACAAGAGCCCGTGACGACGGCAGGGCGCATCGACGGCACGCCGATGTCGATGCCCGGGGCACGGCACCCTGACGTCGGAGCCTTCCTGCCCGCGCTCGTCCGCGATGCCGGGCTCGACCTCGTCGACGCGTGGGCCGAGGCTCCCGCCGGAGCCGGGCCTGGCCCGGTCGCGGCCTACCTGGCCTCCCTGACGGGCGTCGACCCCGGTGACGACCCCGTCGTCCTTCCCCCGCTCGTCACGGTGATCGCTCGCCACCCGAGCTGATCGCCGCCCCCCCGATCCGGCGGCAGCCACGGAGCGGGCCGGGCGGAGCCGGATCCCTCTCGAGCCAGAAGGACGCGACGGCGAGGGCAAGGACGAGGGCTCCCGACGTCACCAGCGCGTCGAGCGCGACACTCGTCGTGGAGCCGTGGGCCGCGACCACGGCGACGACGAGCCCCCCGGCCCCGCCCCAGGGCAGGACCACGGCCGTGCTCCGGTGGGCGAGGTGGTGGCTGACGAGGTAGGCCGAGACTCCGAGCAAGGCGTAGGAGACCGCGAGGATGCGCAACGCCACCGTCGCACCTGCGTAACGGTGGCCGAACACGACGAGCACGACCAGTGGGGCCGCGGCGCAGAGCACGCCGGCCGTGCCGAGCGCAAGGGCGGCAACCTCGGCGAGGCCGACCCGGAAGGCCCGGTCGTCACGCGAGCTCGCACCCCTCGCGACGTCGGGGAAGATCGACGTCGCGGCGGCCGCCGAGACGAAGTACGCGATGCTCCCGCCTGCCGACGCCGCCGCGTAGTACCCGGAAGCCTGTGGGCTCAGCCAGTGGCGGGCGGCGACGGTGTCGATGCTCATCAACGAGAGCAGGCCCGTGAAGCCGACGACGGAGAGCCCGACCTCGCGGACCCGCAACGGCATGCTCCGCGCACCGGGTCGCCCCGAGACGAGGACGAGGACGAGCAGCACGAGAGCGGTCGCGACCTCGCCGAGCGCAGCACCGGCGAGCGGTCCGACGACTCCGGGACGCAGCGCGACCCACGCCCAGCCGACGGCGAGCCGCAGAGCCGCACCACCGGCCGCAGCCAGACCGACCCACGCGTAGCGCCGCTCGCCGACGAGCGCACCCCTTGGCACGCCTTCGAGGAGGATCGCACCGAGGTAGGCGCCGCACAGCGCGACGGCCCAGTCGCCCGAGATGTGCAGGAGAGGGTCGAGCACCGGCACGAAGACGAGCGCCGTGCCGACGAGAGCGGCCGCTCCGCCCACGGTGAGCAGGATGGGGCGCCCGAGGCGGAGCGCACCGGCAGGCGCGACGGCAACCTGGCGAGTGACCGCGGCCTGGACTGCCGAGAGCGGCACGGCGAGGAGCGTCGCGAGAGCGAGCACCGAGCCGACGGCGCCGTAGGTGGAACGCCCGAGCAGCCGTGAGAAGACCGCGTTCGCCGCGAAGCTCAGGACGCTCACGCTGAGCAGCCCTGCGGTGAGCACATGGCGACCGCGCCCGTCCGTCCGAGGGGCGCTGACAGCGCGCACAGGGTCGTCGGCCGCTCGGCGGTCACGGCGCGCGCGAGCTGTGTCGGCCAGCACCGCGTCACCGCGCGACGGCTGCCGGCGTGCTGTCACTGCCGGCGCGTCGTCATGGGCGCCGAGGCGGTCTCTCGAGCACTGCCGCAGAGCCGGCCGCACGGCGCGAGCGCAAGCCACCCCCGGCCCTGTCGTGCGGGCCTCGCGCGTCGCCTGCTCCCACGTCGTGAGCGTCTTCGTCGTCCGGGTCACCGATAGCCCCGCGCTCGACGATCGGGTAGATGAGGCCGAACCCGGCGAGCGATGCCCCGTCGACGACCAGCGACTGCGCAAGCGCGGCGAGGGGGATCGCCCTCGAGAACGTATGGTTCGTGTGGACCCAGAGCACGAAAAGCACTGCGTCGATCACGATCCCCGCGACAGCTGCGACGAAGCCGACGGTGAGGCACGCCGCCGGGAGCGACGCCCGCGCGTGGCCACGCCGGCGCCGGACCCGACCGGTGAGCGCCCTCTGGCGCTCGGATAGGACGAACCCGGCGACGAGTGCCTGCACGCCGAGTATCAGGGCGATACCGGAGATGAAGCTCGGCTGCCAACGGAGCGAGCCGACCGCGAGTCCGGCGGGGTCGACGAGCCCGACGACCTCGAGGCCGGCGCCGATGGCCAGGAGCACGAGCCCCGGGGTGACGAGCATGAGGTGGGGTGCCAGCAACAGGATCTGACGGACGTGCCGCCAGCCGTCGGAGAAGGTGTTGAGCTTCGAGATGCCCGTGCGCGCCCGGTAGCCCGTGCTCGTCTCCTGGACCCGCAGGCGCGCCTGGCCGGCGAGGATGAGCATCTCCGACGCGAACTCCATGCCGGTCGAGCGCAGCCCGAGCGACAGGATCGCATCTCGGCGAAAGGCGCGGTAGCCCGACTGGCTATCGGTCACGTTGAGGCCTGCGGCCGCCCGCCGGACCAGCATCGTGAGCATCGGCGTCCCGACTCGCCGGTGGAGGAACGGCATCGTCGAGCTCGGCGCCTCGGTGAGCCGCTCGCCGACGACGATGTCCGCCTCGCCGTCCGCGATTGGCCCGACGAGTAGGGCGATCTTCGACAAGTCGTAGGTGAGGTCCGCGTCGGCCATCACGACGATCTCGCCGCTCGCCGACTCGATCCCGGTGCGGAGTGCCCTGCCGTAGCCCGGCCGTCCCTCGTGCACCACCCGGGCACCGTGCGCAGCCGCGACCTCGACCGAGCGGTCCGTCGAGTTGTTGTCGACGACGACGACCTCACCGCGGTACCCGGCAAGATCGAGAGCGGCGAGTGCCTCGTCGACGCACTCGCCGACCGAGTCCTCCTCGTCGAGGCACGGCAGCACCACGGTCACGAAGACGGGATCGACAGCGATCGCCTCGACGCTCACGAGTTGCGAGCTCCCCGCTCGTTGTCGGGCACAAGACGCAGCACTTCGCTAGCCTAGTTGGCCGTTGGCGCGCGCGGTCGTCGCCTGCGGTTGGTACGCGGGAGCGCTGGACCCGTCCACTATCGTGAGGCGATCCGCACAGACCCGATCCGCCTGCTCGAGACCCCACCGCGCTACCCCCCGTTCACCGGGGGCGTGGAGAATGTGGCACAAGCCATGTGCACGCGGCTCGTCGCCGGAGGTGACGAGGTGCTCGTCGTGTGCGCAGACGAGCCGCGGGGCGCAGCCGACGTCGGGGACGGCGTGCCCGTGCGCCGTCTGCCCTGGCGGGTGAAGCTCGCGAACACCAACGTCACGACGAGCCTTCCACTCGCCCTCGTGCGCGAGCCCTGGGACGTCGTCCACACGCACCTGCCGACACCGTGGTCCGCAGACCTGTCGGTCTACGCGGCCCGCCTCCTCGGCCGGGGGTCCGTGCTCTCCTTCTACAACGCGACGGTCGGCGAAGGTTGGGCCAACCTGCTCGCGCGGGCCTACAACGCCACAGCCTTCCGCTGGACCCTGCGGCTGGCAGACCGCGTCGTCGTCGTGTCGGACCGGTGGCGCGACGAGCTGCTCGAGCTCGAGCCGTCCCTCGCTCCCCGCCTCGTCGTCATCCCGACCGGAGTCGACCTCGAGCGCTACCAGCCCGGGCGACGCGGCGACGGCCGGCAGCTGCTCTTCGTCGGCGTCCTCGACCGCTACCACCGCTACAAGGGGCTCGACGTCCTGCTCGACGCGCTCCACGAGGTGCGCGAGCCGTTCGAGTTGACCGTCGTGGGCGACGGCGAGCTACGACCGGAGTACGAGCGACAGGCGGCGCAGCTCGGCCTCGGCGACCGGGTGCGCTTCGTCGGCCGCCTCGACGACGAAGCGCTCGTCGCCCGCTACAGCGAGTCGGACGTCTACATCCTCCCCTCGGACTTCGCGCGCCAAGAGGGGGGGTTCACCCTCACCGCCCTCGAGGCAATGGCAAGCGGCCTGCCGGTCGTCCTCGCCGACGGCGCCGGTCAGGTGGCGGCCGAAGCCGAGGAGGCTGGCGCCGGACTGCGCGTCGCAGCGGGGGACGTCGGCATGCTCGCGACGGCGATCGCGCGCCTGCTCGGCGACCCGGACAGGCGCTCGGCAATGGCACGCGCCGCTCGGAGCTTCGTCGAGCGCAGGCACTCCTGGGACGAGATCGCAGAGCGCCGGCGCGCCCTCTACGCGGAGGTCGCAGAGATGGCGCGCACCCGGCGACGCGAGCGGTCGTGGCACCGAGTGCCGTGACCGTAGCTGGCCGCGACGTCCGGGTCGCCGCGGTGGTCGTCGCCTGGCGAGAGCTCGAAGCCACGCTCGAGGCACTGGAGAGCCTGCTCGCCTCGACCATCGCGTTCGAGCCGATCCTCTGCGTCGCCCAGGAGTACGAGCCCGACGACCTCGATGCCCTCGAACGTGCGCTGCGCGGCCACGAGGTGATCGCCCTCGCGGACAACATCGGCTTTGCCGCAGCGGTGAACCTCGCCATGGGCCGCGCCCTTGCCATGGGCGCCGACTGGGTGCTCCTGCTCAACAACGACGCGACGATCGATCCGACGTGCGTCGACCGCTGCCTCGTCGAGGCGGCGCGTCACCACCGCGTCGCCGCAGTCGGTCCTGCGGTCGCGTACGCGCACGATCCGTCTCGGCTGTGGTTCGCCGGCGCCGCGCACAGCCGTCGGCTAGCTCTTGTCTGGCACCGCGGCCACTTCGCGCGACCAGGAAACGTCCCTGCGAGCGCCGACAGCGACTACATCCCCGGCTGTTGCGTCCTTGTCTCCGCGGCAGCCTGGCGCGACGTCGGTCCGCTGCGCGAGGACTTCTTCATGTACTACGAGGACGCGGAGTGGGGCGAGCGCGCGCGGGCGCGCGGCTGGCATCTGCGCTACCTCGGCGAGCTGCTCTGCCTGCACGCGATGGCTCTCTCGTCGGGCCAGGACGGCAGCAGGCTGCTGGCCGAGTCCGCCGCGTACTACCTCGAACGCAACCCGCTCCGCTACGCCCGTGACACACCCGGGCCGCTGTTGCGCCTCAGCCGGACCGCAGGGGTGCTAACCGTATGGACCGGCTACAACCTCACCCGGATCCGACCGTCGCAATGGGCGACGGTCGGGTGGGCCGTCGCGCAGGGGATCCGTGACGGCTGGAACGGCACGATGGGTCGCCGTCAGGCCGACGATCGCGCTCCTCGACGAGCCGGAGCGACCGGAGAACGTGCCAGCGAGGCAGCGGACGTGCCCGGCCCGGCGCAGCCTGCAACCGAGATCCCCGGTCTCCCGCTCGCCGGAGCGCACTGCGTGGTCGCGTACGACTGCCTGTTCCCCTGGACGATCGGCGGAGCCGAGCGATGGTACCGGGCGCTCGCCGAGCAGCTCGTGTCGGCCGGGGCGCGCGTCACCTACCTCACCCGCGTCCAGTGGGACGGCGACGCCCCTGCGATCCCGGGAGTCGAGGTCGTCGCAGTGCAAAAGCAGTGCGACCTCTACCTCGCAGACGGGACGCGCAAGACCGGGCCGCCGTTGCGCTTCGGTGCCGGCGTGCTCTCCTGGCTCGTACGCCACGGGGACGACGTCGACTCCGTGCACGTCGCGAACTTCCCCTACTTCTCGCTCCTCGGCGCTCGCCTCGCTCTGGCTGGCAGGGCGACACCGCTCCTCGCCGACTGGTTCGAGGTCTGGCCGGCGACGTTCTGGCGGAGCTACGCCGGAACCGTGGCCGGGACGATCGGCGCTGCCGTCCAGTGGACCTGCATCGCCTTCTCGCCGCACGCGCTCGTGTTCTGGGAGCACACTGCCCGCCGCATCCGGGCGCACCGCCACCACGGCGAGCTCACGGTCCTGCCCGGTCTGCTTCCCGGCCGACACGTCAGCCCTGCAGCGGAGCTCGAGGCCCCGTCCCGTCCCGTCGCGCTCTTCGCCGGGCGACACGTGAAGGACAAGGGCGTCCGGCAGCTCGCCGAGGCGCTCCGCCTCGCCCGCCTCGACGTGCCGTCTCTCGAGATGGTCATCGCCGGAGAGGGACCCGAGACCGCGCTGGTCGAGAGCGAGCTCACCCGCCTCGGGGTCCGCCACGTCGCCCAGCTTCCGGGCAAGGTAACCGACGACGATCTGGAGCGTCTCGTCGCGCACGCGTCCTGCGTCCTCGTCGCGTCGGTTCGGGAAGGCTACGGGCTCATGGCCGTCGAGGCGGCAGCGCTCGGCACCCCCGCCGTGGTCGCCGCCCACCCGGAGAACGCCGCAGTCGGCCACATCGTCGACGGCGTCAACGGCTTCGTGGTCGAGCCCACCGCTGCCGGCATCGCCCGCGGCATCGCCCGTTGCGTCAAGGGCGGTGGGGCACTGCGGTCGTCGACCGCCGAGTGGTACGCAGCCCATGCCCCGTCGATGAGCATGGAGAGCTCAGCTCGCGCCGTCGTCGAGCTCTACCGTCGGCTGGGAGTCGGCTCGCACTAGCTGCTCAGCGCGGACCGAACCGACAGAACGTCACCGGTTCGAATCCTGCGCCGATATGAGCCGCCTCGACGTCGCAGGCACGCGCGACGAGCCCGGGCGCACCGAGCCGGGCGAGGTAGCGCGACGTCCCCTTCGGCGTCGAGAGCCCGTGCCTCGTCGGCACGTCGACGAACACGACGTCGATGTCGCCTCCGTCGCGACGGACGCGTGCAAGTGCTCGATGGACGAGCACGCGGTTGGCCGGCGTGAGGAGGTTCCCGATGCCACCGATCGCGACAAGACGCGACGGGAGCTGGGGGAACAAAAAGCCCATCGGCTGACCACCGACCTCGACGACGGCGTCGACCTTGCCGTTGTCGAGCACGTGGGGAAGCCGGAGGCTGAAGTACCTGTTGCCGAACGGCACGCGCAGCCAGTAGTTGCCCGGCCATGCGGTGACGGCGCACAGCGTGCAGACGACGAGCACGGCCGGCACGAGGCCACTCGCCGCACGTGTGCGCCACGGTGACGACGTGGGGACGAGCGCAGCGAGGCGGCGCAGGACGGCCACGATCACGACCGGCGAGAGCACCTCGAGCGGGAGGATGTAGCGGTAGATGCTGAAGACCTTCATCCAGACCGCCAGCGACACGGCAAAGGTCGCGACGATGTAGCGGTCAGCGTCCGCGTCACGGGCGCTGCCCCCCGCGGCCACCGAACCAACGGCGAGCGCCGAGCGGCCTTCGAGCGCCGCCCCACCACTCCGGCGCTGGCCGGCAGCTCGCCCGAGCAGGCGAGCGGCGACGCCGAGGACGAGGATGCACGCGAGGACATACGCGAGCGGCAACGAGAGCTCGCGGAAGCGGATCTCCCCGACGGCGAGGGGGTGCGCGGTCCAGCGGAGCGGAAAGCTCAGGCCCGCGAGCAGCGATCTCGGGCCGTACCCTCCCCCGGCGAGCCGGGGCTTCGGGACGTACGGCGAGTGGAAGATGCCGAACGACGCCTGCGTGAAGGCGATGGGGTCCCGGTAGTGCACCCAGAGGAACCAGCTCCAGTACCCGGACGTCGCAGCCACGCCGACGACCCCGCCGGCGGCTCCCGCCCCGAGCCTCCTCAGCCGTTCGCCGAGCGAGCCTCCGACGACGACGAGGCCGAGCACGATCCCGACGGCCACGGGGAGCTCGGAGAGCTTGAGGCCCGCGCCGGCGCCGGCGATCGCACCGGCAAGAGCCCAGCGCCACAGCTCGCCCCGCTCGTTGCGCCGGTCGATCGCCTGCAATGCGAGCAGGACCGCCCCGACGAGGGGCACTGCGACGATCGTGTCGCCCATCGAGTTGCCGATCTGCGCGGCGAACCCACCCGCGACGGCACTGGCAACGCCGGCTGCGAATCCGACGACCCACGACTTCGTGAGACGGTGGGCGACGAGGACGACGAGCAGCGGAGCACAACCTTGGACCGCGCCGACGACGACCGCCTCGAACCGGGGTGGGGTGTGGCCGATCAGCAGGTAGATCGGAACGTCGAGGAGCGGGTTGATGAGGGACTGCAGCTGCGCCGGGTAGACGTCCACGCCGAGGCGGCCGTGGAGGAACGCGTAGGCGATGTAGTAGTGGTAGTTGAGCAGGTCGTAGTTCGCGTCCTGGCCGATCGCGAGCGCGGCGAGCGCGCAGCCGACGGGGAAGACGAGGAGCAGGAGGCGCCGGAGGACGGGCGCGTGGGCGCGCGCCCACTCCGTCACGGCGGTCGCTGCAGCGCGAGCCCCTTGGCGGTTCACGAGTACGTCGAACGGCTGGCTACGGCGCGTCCCTTTCGAGTCGCGGGCCGAACAGGCAGGACGAGGCCCTCTCGGCCCGCGCGGGCCACCTGTCGGAGCCTACTTGTCAGTTGTGTTACGAACCTAGCACGAGCTGCGCCGCGCCCGCTGCCCTCTCGCAACGGCAGGGGGGCCACGGACCGTCACCGGGGACGGCACCGAAGGCAGTCGAGCAACTACCGTGCCAGCACCAGCGCGTGCGCCACGACCGGCGCAGGGACAGGAGGCTCGATGGCGCACAGGGCGCCGGCAACCACGGCAGGGCCACGCCGGACGCATCGAGCGACGAGGCGAGCCCGCCAGCTCGGCTGGCCCGAACGAGCCGTGCTCGCGCTCCTGCCCGTCGGCTGCGCGCTCGCTGCGCTCGCGATCGGCCAGGACGCGAACTTCGACCTGCTCAACTACCACGCCTTCGACCCGTACGCGTTCCTCCACGGCAGCCTCGGCGTCGACGTCATCCCCGCGTCGCTGCAGAGCTACCTCAACCCGCTCATCGACCTCCCGTTCTATGCGCTGATGACCCACGTCCCGCCCCGCGCCGAAGCCGCGATCGTCGGAGCTGTCCAGGGTCTCAACCTCGTGCTCGTCGCGCTCATCGCGCGCAAGACGACCGGGTCCCGGCTCCTCGCGCTCGCGGCCACGATCGCCGCAGGGGTCGCCGGAGGGTTCGCCTCCGAGCTCGGCAACTCGATGGGCGACACGATCGTGAGCATCCCCGTCCTCGCCGGCGTGTGGTGCGCGCTCGTCGCGATCGAGCGCGGGACCGCCACAGCAGACCCCGTGCCACGGCAGACGCGCCGCGGCGCGCCGCGCCGAGACGAGACGTGGTGGTGGCTTGCCGCAGGCACCCTTGCGGGGCTCGGAGTCGGCCTCAAGCTGTCCGAGCTCGAAGTCTGCGTCGGCCTCGTCGTGGCGGCCGGGGCCGTCTCGGGATCCTGGCACGATCGGCTCCGGCGCTTGCTCGTGACCGGGCTCGCGGACGCAGTCGGCCTGCTCGCTACTGCTGGGTACTGGACGGTCCACCTGTGGCTCGCATACGGCGATCCGCTCGTGTTCGACGCGTCGTCGAACGCGCTGTTCCCCACCCCGTACCTTCCCGCGGCTGCCGCGCAGGGACGGGGCTTCCTGCCTGCGAACATCGTCCAGGCTCTCGTCTACCCCGTCTACTGGTTCCTGCACCCGCTCGCGGTCGCGGAGATCCCGTTCCGCGAGCTCTCGATCCCGCTCGCCTACGTCCTCACCGCGGCCCTCGTCGTTGTGGTCGTGGTCCGATCTGGGCTGCGCGTGGCGCGGTCGTGGCGGAGCACCGGGAGCACGCCGGGCGCGCCGCACGAGCGGGGAGGCTCTGCCGACCCACTGCTCGCGTCCGACGCACGAGACCGCTTCGCGGCACAGGCCGACCGCTTCCTGCTCGTGCTCTTCGGCGTCTCGCTCGCGATCTGGACGAAGCAGCTCGGGGTGTACCGGTACCTCATGCCGGTGGAGCTCCTCGCACCGCTCGTCGTCTGGGCAGCAGCACGGCGGCTGTCGCTCCTCGTCACCACTCGCCGAGCGGGCAGGCCCGGCCAGCCAAGCCATCGCCGGCGCGCCCTTCCGTTGAGCTTCGTCGTGGCGTGCGCAGTCTGCGCAGCGACGGCCTATCCGGCGAGCTACTGGCTCCGCGTGCCATTCGGGACGCGCTATTTCCGCGTGCCGACGCCACCCTTGCTCGCAGGGAGGCGACCTGACGCCGTGCTCCAGGTGAGCGAGCAGCCGCTCGCCTTCGTCTACACCGTCCTGCCGAGCCGGATCATTGCCGTCGGCTACCTCGGCAACATCCTCGACTCGACCTACATCCGACTCGCCGACTCTGCGGTACGCCGCGCCGTCGACGCCGGGGGGTCCGTGCTCGTCGACTTCGTCGGCTCCTACGGCCCCGGGCTCAGGGTCCCACCCGGCACGGCCGCGTACCTCGCCGAGCTCGGGCTCGGGCACCTCGCCCCCGATGCCTGCGACGTCGACCATGCGCACGTCGGCGGCGCGCCGTTCTACCTCACGTTCTGCCGGCTCGGGCCCCGTTTGCCGGCGCGCCCGGTGTCGCACCCCGGGCTGTGACGCCGCGCGCCACCACGGCCTCGAGCCTCTCCACCATCTGCCGACCGACCGTCGCCGAGCTGAAGCGCTCACGGGCGACGGCGGCAGCCGCCTCGCCGAGCCGGGCGCGCACGCGGGGGTGCTCGTAGAGCATGCGCAGCCGCCTCGCCGCCTCGCCGACGTCCGGCTCGGCCCACGTCTCCCCAGCGACGTAGACGTTGCGCGCCGCAGGGTTGAATCGAAGCTCACCGGCGTCGACAGCGCACGTGCGGTACCCGACCGGGCAGCCAGCGGCGACGTCGAGGAAGTCGCTCGGTCCCGAGTACGCGGTCGCGACGACCGGACGGCCGGCGAACATCGCTTCGGCGATCCCGAGCCCAAACCCCTCTGCCCGGTGCAACGAGAGGTAGACGTCGCACGCTGCCGTCAGCCCGGCGAGCTGGCTGTCGCTCATCTCGGTGTCAAGGAGCGTCCCGCCGACGTCGGAGACGGCGCGGGAGAGCGCGAGGAACGCCTCGGGCAGCGCCGCCAGGTTGATGGTCTTCACGACGAGGTGCACGGAGCGTGCACGTTCGGCCGGCGAGAACGCCCGACGATAGGCCTCGACCGCTCCGAAGGGGTTCTTGCGTGCGATCGTCGAGCTCGCGTCGAAGCTGGAGAGCACGAGGAAGCGGTCGACGGGCAGGCCCAGATCCCGACGGGCACCCAGCGCACGTCGCGTGCCGGCCGCCTGCCCGAGGGCGCCGCCCGCTCCTGTCTTGACGGCTTCCCTCTCGTCGGCTCCGGACTCGTCGGCTCCGGTCCCGACGATACAGGGCACGACCGCTACCGGGCAGGTCGCGTGCCGCTCGAAGACCTCCGCCACGAAGTTCGACGCCACCCAGATCTCGTCGACCCGACGCGTCTCGCGGACCAGGTCCGGCGGTAGGCAGGACAGCTCCCAGAACCACGAGACGACGACGGGTCGCGCCTGTGGCTCCGGCCGCAGGAACGCCTCGGGGACGACGTGGAGCTCGTTGACGTTCAAAAAGCAGAGATCTACCTCGTAGGGTCGACCACGCGGGAGGTCGCGCAGCTGCGCAGGGAGGCGGTGCGGTGCCCGCGGCGCGCCGTAGTCGTAGTCGACGAGCGCGACGGGAACACCTGCCTCGACCAGTGCGAGGACGCTGCGGCGCGCCGCCTGTGCGAGGCCAGTCGTCGACTCCCAGCTCGCGATGGCGTTGACACCCGGTCGTGGCCGGAGTCGCCCGGCTGTACTGGGCGTGGTGGTCGCCAACCGTGCCTCAGGGACGCCGCGCCACGAGCGCGGACGCGCCGGCGGCGACCAGCGCGGCGCCTCCCGGCGACGCGAGTCGGCGGAGCTCGACCTCGACGAAGCCCCGTGCCGCCAGTGCGAACGCGAGGAAGGCGCTGCCGACGTGACGGTCCGAGCTCGTCACGGCGATGGTCGGCTCGGTACCGGCGGCGATGCCGACGGGGTCGGACATGTCGATCACGAGGACCCCGCCCGGCTCGATCGCGAGCGCCGCAAGGTCGAGCAGATCGACGAGCTCACCTGCCGTCAGGTAGCCGACGACGCGGGCCGCCGTGATCGCCGCGAGGCTCGACTTGCCGATGCCGCGCAGGTGCTCGACGACATCGTCGACGGCGACGACGTCAGCCGAGGTGGCCCCGCCTGCTGCGGCGTGGCTTCCCCACGAGGAGCCGGCTTCGACGCCGTACGCGTCGAGCCCCGCCTTGCGGAGCCACTCGAGCCACTCCCCCCGCCCCGCCCCGATGTCGAGGACGGGCTTCGCTGATCTCGTCGCGAGGATGTCGGCGAGGTAGGTCGTCGCCCGGGCCTCGGCGCGGGTCGTCGGCTCGCCGAGGGCATCGGCGTACGCTGCCCACAGCTGCTCGACGGCGCCCGACGGGTCGGAGCGCCGACGGGCGTGGGGCTCTGGCTCAGCGTTGGGCACCGCAACGCGGATCCCGGCGAGCACGAGGTCGACCTGGGCAAGCCGGATGCGCGCGGCGGCGAGCTCGCGCTGGAACGCCTGCTCAGTCGCGCGCAGCCTCGTCGCGAGCTTCTCGCCCGCCGCACGCTCGGCTTCGATGCGCGCGGCGACGTCGTCAGCCTCGACCTCGACGCGAGCGGCCAGGTCGCCGATCGCGCTCCGGATCGAGCCGATCCCGTCGTGATAGCGGGCAAAGGACTGCCGGTCGACCACCTCCAGCTCCGCGCGCAACGCCTCGATCGCCTCCTCGAGAGTCGCAAGCGTGTAGCCGTGGCTCTCGAGCTTCGGGACCGCCGCCTCGATCGCCCACCCCTGGTGCTCGATCGTCGCGCGCAGGTCGCGCGCCGCCTCCTCGAGGTCGGCGACGGCGGACCGGACCGCGTCGAGCTCGCCGCCTTGGTGCTCGACGCGCGGCGCGAGCGCTTCGAGCGCGTAGCCGTGGCTCTCGAGCTTCGGGACCGCCGCCTCGATCGCCCACCCCTGGCGCTCGACGCGCCCGGCGATCTCGTCGACGCGAGCAGAGACTGCGGCGACCTCGGCGCGCAGCCCGGCGAGCGCAGGTCCCGCGTCACGGGCCACGCAGTCGGCGTGCTGGTCACCAAGCGTGACGCCGATCGCGCGCACGTCGTCGGCGAGCCGGTGGTTGAACGCGATCTGCTCTCGCAGGACGGGCCACGCGATCCGGGCCATGGCACGCCGCACGACGCCGACGTGGCGACCGTCGGACCTGTCGAGCCCGAGGTCCGGCGACGACCGTGGCCCGGCTGGACCTGCGCGGTCTGGCGTCGGCTGCGACAAGATCCTCTCCTTTCGGCCCGGCTCGCCGGCTACGAGACGACGGCGGCTACGAGACCCTAACCCCACCCGGCAGATGCGAGAGGATCTCGAAGGCCTCGTCGGCCGGCCGGGTCGTCGTGACGAGACCTGCGAGGGCGGCACGACCTTCGGACGAGACAACAGCGGGGAGCAGCACCTTCTCCGCCGTCTTCCTCGCACGGGCCCCGATCCGCGCACGCAGCGCCGGGTCCGCAGCGAGCCGGCGCATCCAGCGAGCTGCGCCGGACGTGTCCGGCTCGAGCCAGAGATAGCCGGTCCCTGGAGGTGACCCCGACCCCGCGTCGAGGTAGAAGTCGGCGTCGGTGACCTCACGCACCTCGTAGCCGACGAGGCAGCTGTCGCCGCCGCTCGTGTGGCCGTCGAGAGCCGACCAAGCCGTGGCGACGACGACCTTGCCACTCGCCATCGCGTCAGCCATGACGAGCCCGAGGGGCTCGGCACGGTGAAGAGAGACGACGACGTCGCTCGCGCCGAGGAGAGCCCGCAACTTCTCCGGCGATGGGTCGAAGACGACCCTGCCCTGGACTCGCGCCAGCTCCTCTGTCAGGCGAGCGGAGGATTCGGGCCGTGCTCCCGACCCGCCGAACGCGACGGTGAGGCGCGCTACCCGGCCCCGCTCGTGGCTCGGGAAAGCGGCACGGAAGGCGTCGACGACGGCGAAGGGGTTGGCGTAGGCGACACCCGTCCCCTCGTCGACCACGGCGAGGAACTCGCACGGCCGCCCCGCTGTGCCCTCCGCCGTCGCGCGCACGTCGGCGGCCGTCGCGACGTCGGCATCGGCAGCGGCATCGGAAGCGGAAGCGGCAGCCGGCCAGGGCACGATGCGAACGGGCGAGGTCGTGCTCATCGCCGCGACCTCCGCACCGTGCTCGCCGGCGACCCACACGTGCTCAGCGAGCTCGAGCAGGAGCCGGTAGTCGGTCGTGAGCGGGGTGAGGCTCGGCGCGAGGACCGCGACTGCGCGGTGTCCTCGCGCGCGACGGACGCGGGCCAGGCGACCCATCCGTCCCGCCGACACGTCGTCGGCGACGTAGAGGTCGACGACGTGCGGGCCGCGCGTCACCAAGTCCCGGTCCGCTCGATCCATCTCGTCCTCTGCGAGCTGGACGAGGGCACGGTCCCGTGCCGCACGTGCCGCTGCGTCGGCTCGTCCGTCGTGCCCGCTCTGGATCGCGGCTTCGTCCGCCGTCGCGTCACCTCTGCCCCATGTCGACGAGCGCAGCGCGACGTCGTCGGGAGATCCGGCATCCCCGGTGCCGGTCACCGGCGGACGCTCTCCTGCAGCACGTGCCGGGCCGAGAGGCGCCCCCAGCTCGGCGACCACCACGTCGACCCCACCGTCGCCGAGCGCGGCCGCGAGGCGTCGAGCTCCTCGGACCACCTCGCCCGAGTCCCGAACGACGAACAGGTTGGCGCCGACGACGGACCGGGAGCCGAGGGAGAGATGCCTCCGGCTCGCCTGCTTGCTCGCCCGATGCGCTGCACAGTGCTCGACGTGCTCGACGTACTGCTCCGCCACGACCCGGTAGGTCGCCTCGCGCTCGACGAAGCGCCTTGCGGCGTCTCCGGCCCGCCGGCAGCGCTCGGGATCTGTTGCGATCGCGTCCATGATCTCGACGAGGCTGTCGTGCTCGCGGTCGAAGTCCGTCGTCACGCGCCAGCAGTACCGGCTGTCCAGCTCGCGGAACTGCAGCACGTCGCTCACGATCGCCGGCCGACCGGCACCGAGCGTGCGCATCAGCGTCGCGCTCATCTCTCCGGCCGTCGGCCAGCGAAGGGAGATGCCGACGTCGCACAGCGACATCTCCCGCTCGAGCTCGTCGAGTGCGAGGTTGGTCTTCACCTCGATCGCGCCGGCAAGCTCGGGCCGCGCCGCGATCCTGCGCACCTCGATCTCGAGCAACCGGTCGTCGGAGCGTCCGGCGATCACCATCCGGGCATTGGGCCGGCGGGAACGGACCTCGATGAACGCCTCGACGATCGGCATGATGCGCTTGTAGTAGTTGATCCCGCCGAAGACGCCGAACACGACCTCTCCCGGCCGTCGCGGCTCGGGTCGAGGCGCGTCGGGGACGATCTGGGCAGGCAACTGGATGGTCGCGATGTCGGCCCCCTCGTAGCGCCGCCGCATCTCACGCGCCATCGCGCTCGAGTGCACGAGCGTGCGCACGTTGGACTCGACGATCCGGCGAGCCAGGAGCACCGAGATCCTGTCGAGGTCGATCCTGCCGTTGCCAGCGTCGACGAGCGGGAGGTCGTCCTCCGGTCCGATCGCCGGGCAGTCGTACGCGACCTCCTCGCGAAAGATGGTGCTCCGGGCGTCTCCGCACATCTCGGCGGTGAAGTCCGCGAGAGACGGGTCGTGGAGGACGAGCAGGCCGGGCTCCTCGAACGCCCGTCCGTAGATGAACCGGTGGAATGTCGGGTTGTTGCCCATCTGGTAGATCGCGCAGTCGTAGTCGCCGTCGCGCACGCTCGAGTCGCCGACCACCTCGACGCCCTCGGGCGCACAGGCGCTCCAGAGCACCTCGTCGCTCACCACTGCTGTCACGTCGAGAAGGTCTCGAAGCTCCTCGAGCAGCTCGTAGCTGTAGTCGCCGATCCCCGTGCGCTCGGGCGGCAACGGGGAGAAGTACGCGACCCGCACCGACACGGACCCTAGGGCCGGTGACCGACGACCACGTAGTCGGCGGGAGCGAACAGGTGGACGTTGACGGCGTCGACGACGGCTCCGACCGTGTCGGCCCACGGCTCGTCCGGCTTCGGACGCTCGAGACCCTGTGCCTGCTCCTCCCGCTCGAGCCGACGGACTTCGACGTCGGTGAAGCCACGTGCGCCGACGAGGAAGGCGAGCAACGGCGACGGGAGCGGGCGGCGGTGCGTCGGATCGAGGTAGAACGACGATGCGCCCACGACGAGGTTCTCCGGGTTTTGCGTCTCGAGAAGGATCAGGCCACCTGGCCGGATGGCTCGCGCGCTCAGTTCGATGAGCTCGATGAGCTCGTCGACCGCGAGGTGCTCGACGACCTGGATCGCCGTCACGGCACCGAGGGAGCCGGCGGGCAAACCGAGGAGATGGGCACGAGCGTCCTCGACGCGGACGTCGAGGCCCCGCGCTCGGCAGGCCGCTGCGTGCTCGGCGTTGAGGTCGACCCCGTAAGCGGGGACAGCTCCTTCGGCGAGCACGTCGAGGAGCTCGCCGCGACCACAACCGACGTCGAGGACCGGCCCGCCCGTGTCGGCCAGGTCGTCGAGGTAAAGCCGGACCCGCTCGCGCACGACCGGCTCAGGCCCACGGAAGGCCTCAGCGAACACGGCCTCGAGGCTCGTGAAGCCGCTCGGCAGGCTGGCGAGATCTGCAGGTGTCGGCACGTCGGGGAAGCTCCGGCGGACCTGGGTGAGGAACAGGTCGAGCTGTCCCATGCGGAGCCAGACGTCGTCGAGGGCAGCTCGCCAGGCGTCACGGTGGGTGGTGGCACCCTCGAGCGCTTCGCGCGCGACTGACCGGGCCACCTCGGACGCCGCAGCGATCGCTTCGTCGAGCCCAGCGCGCGCAGCGCCGACGACGTCGTCTGCGAGCGCGCCCAGCCCCGTCGTCGCGACCTCCGACGCGATCTCCGACGCCGCAGCGACGGCGGCATCCCGAACGCCGGGGAAAGACGACTCGACGCCGTCGAGACGCAGCTCGAGCTCGTCGAGAGCGGCGCGGAGGCGTCCGACGCCGTCGTGGTACCGGGCGAGCGCCTGCCGCTGGCCGAGGTCGACCTTGTCCTGGACGAGGTCGATCTGCCGGATGAGGTCGCCGGTCGCCCGCTCGAGGTGAGTGAGGAGGAACTCGTGGCGGTCGAGCGGCTCCTCGTGGCGCACCAGAACGCTGCTGTGGTGCGCGAGGTCGCCGTCGACACGTGCAAGACGGAGCTCGTCGCTGTCGAGCCGTGCCCGCACGGCGTCAAGCTCGGCAAGCAGGGCGCGGTTGAACTGGACCTGGTGTCGCAGGAAAGGCCAGAGGAGGCGACCGAGCACGCGCCGTGCGGAACGGAACCGCCCCGAGGCGACCGGCAATCCGACGTCGGCATGCTCCTCGGCGACCGACCAGCTCGGGGTCAGACCGGGCACGAGACGTCGCCCGTCGTGGTCGGCTCGCTCGTCGCCATGGCGGGACCATCGTACCGAGAGCTGGGCCGCCCTGCCGAGCTCGGCACGACGCTGCTGGCGCGAGACGGGGCGAGACGCCGCTAGACGGCGGGGCGAGGGCGCCACGGCGCCCGTCTCTGTCGTGGCCGCCGGCGCTCGGTGAGGACGGTCTGCGCGTGGGCAAAGCGCTCCGCGACGACGCTCGCCCGGGCGTCCAGCCCGTGACGCGCCAGCACGTCGTCGCGCGCCCGTGCCCCAAGAGCGCGCGCGCTGTCCGGATGGTCCGCGACCTCACGCAGCAGTCGCGACGCTGCCTCGAGGTCTGGCTCGGCCCAACGCGCGCCGTGGGGGTACGGGTCGTGGGCGACGGGCACGTGGCCCTCCGCGTACGGCACGAGGTAGGAGTTCTCCTCGGACATGAAGTCGAGGTTCCCCGAGTAGCCGGTCGCGACGACCGGCTTGCCGAGTGCCATCGCCTCGGCCAGCGTGAGGCCGAAGCCCTCCGAGCGGTGCAGGGAGACGTAGCAGTCGCACGCAGCCATCAAGGCCGACTGACCGGCCCGGTCGAGGTAGCTGTCGAGGACGACGACGTCCGGCCGACGCGCGGCCTCGCGCTTCAACCGCTCGAGCTCGGTGGCGCGCCGCTCGACGTTGACTGCCTTGAGCACGAGGAACGGTCCCTCTCCCGGCTCGAAGGCCCGGCAGAACGCCTCGAGGACCCCGAAGGGGTTCTTGCGCTCGATGTCGCTCATCACGTCGAAGCAGAAGAGGAACATCGTGCCGTCCGGCAGGCCGAGCTCGCGACGATCGGTCGGGATCGCAGTCTGCGGGGCGACGATCGGGAGTGGGAACGCGACGACCGGCACGGTCGCGATCGCTGCGATGGCCCGCCGTGTGAACTCGCTGTTGGCCCAGACCTCGTCGACGTAGGAAAAGGACCCCGCGTAGCGCGCCGGGAACTCCTCGAGCTCCCATGCCCACAGGCCGATCGTGTAGTGGTCGGAGAAGAACCCCGGTCCCACCCGAGCGGCAAAGCGTGGGAGCTCGTCGGCATTGACGCAGACGAGGTTGACGTCGAGGTCCCGGCGTCGCGACGCGTCGAACTCGTGGAGCTGCCTGCTGACCGACGTCGAGTCGACATAGGTCGACGTCGTGATGCCGGCACGCTCGGCAGCGAGCACGGCGAGGCGACCGTGCTCGCCGACCCCGGTCTCGGCCCGCAGGTACCCTGCGACACGGATGCCCGGTTCGGGGCGCGGGACCACGGACGCCGTCGCGCGGTCCGGCAGCGCCAGGCGAGGATCGAGGCGGCCCTGCGCAACCTCGTGACGGCTCCACTCGGCCACGTGGTCGCTGTCGGCGCCGTCTGGGTCCGCGAAGACTGCCTGCAGGTCAGGGCGGCTCGCGTGCAGCGCGGCGAGGTACCGAGTCAGCCGACCGCCGGGTCGCTCGGCAGGCACGGTGCACAGCCAGTCGAGGAAGCGCTCGCCTCGGTCTTCGAAGGGGTTCGGCGGCGGCACAGGCGCTCCACCGTCGTCGGCCTCGCTCTCGAGCAGAGCCGACCGGTAGAGCGCTCGCATCACGGCGTCGTAGGCGAGCCCGTTGCCGAGGCGTGCGAACGCGTACTCCGGGGCTGCGCCCCCATGGCCCGCGTCGACGAGGCGGCTCCCGTAGTCGTCGCACAGACGAGCCAGGCCGGGCCGCTCCGACAACAAGATGCGCGGCTGCTCGCCCTGGTGCTTGCTCAGCAGGTGCGGCGCGTCGGGGCTGTAGCCGCTGAAGTGGAAAAAGTGGATGGGCTCGCCGTCGAGGAGCGGCCGCACACCGTCGAAGGCGACGTCGCGACCGTGCAGGTTCCAGTACGCGACGTTGAAAGTCGGATCCTGCACAATTGATGTACAAAACAATCCCGGGACGAAGTCGACCCACCGCTGGTCGACGAACCGCATGTGGACCGGATCGGTCACACACTCCCGGCGGAGGCGTACCTTCCAGAAGTCGAGGAACGCGACGGCGGCTCTCGACACCGCAACGAAGCCGAGGTTGTAGATCCCCGACGCGAGGATGTCGCTCTCGGTGACGCTCCGGCCGTCGCGCGGCAGTGGTCGGGTCACGTGTGGCGTGAGGACGATGCCGGCGTCGGCGGCACGCTCGACGAGCTCGTCCAAGGGGGCGTAGACGACGATGTCGGGATCGAGGTAGAGCACGACGTCAGCGCCCCCCGCGAGGAGAGTCTCGAGCAGCCAGGGCTTGACGGCCGTCGCGATCTCGAGGACGTCGTAGATCGCGATCATCTTTCTCAGCTCGTCGTGTGGGATACCGATGTCGTCGAGGTGCAGGACACAGAACGGCTCCGACGACGCGTCGACGCTGCGGTTGACGTCGTCGAGCAGCAAGACGTCGAGCACCGAGCCCGGGTGGTGGTGCGCGAACGACTCCGCGAGCACGCGTGCCGCGGGCAGGTAGTTACGGGCAATGATCGTGCAGGCGCGTCGGGGCACGGGGCTGTTCCTCGGTTCAGAGCGAACGACGGACCGCGTCGGCCGCCGCGCTGGAGTAGCCCTTGCGCAGCATCTTCTCGACGGCATCGACGCGCCGTCGCACGAAGCGCTCGGCCTGCGCGACGCCGTGCTCGCGCAGCACGCGCTCGCGGGCGCGCCGGCCGAGCGCCTGCGCGTCATCGGGACGGGTGACCACACGCCGCATCAGCTCCGCTGCTGCACCGACGTCAGGCTCGAACCAGTGGTCGGCGGCCTCGTAGGGCTCGCGCCCGGGGCCGACCAGCACGCGCTCGCCCGGAACGAGCAGCGCGGTCTCGTCGTCCATGACCTCGAGGTTGCCCGAGTAGCGCGTCGCGATGACCGGCTTGCCGAGAGCCATCGCCTCGCCCATCGCGAGGCCAAATCCTTCGGCCCGGTGCAGCGACACGTAGCACTGGCAGCTGTCGAGCAGGGCACCGCGCTCCGACGCCGTCAGGTAGCCGTCCACGACGACGACGTCGGGACGCTCGGACGCTGCGATCGTGAGCCTCTCGAGCTGGGCTCGTCGCTTGTCGCCGTTGACGCTCTTGAGCACGAGGACCGGCCCGGACGCCGGAGGGAACGCCGCCGTGAAGGCATCGAGGACACCGAGGGGGTTCTTGCGCTCGAAGCCGGACAGGAAATCGTAGGTGAAAAGGAAGCGGAAGCCGTCGGGGATCGCGAGGGTCGCCGCGTCGAACGTGGCGTCGCGCGGTGGCTCGACCACGGGGTGGGGAAAGACGTGCACCTCGCGGTCGACTGCAGGGGCGACCGCGTCCCGGACGTAGGTGCTCGGCACCCAGATCTCGTCGAGCATCGCTGCCGACCCGGCCATCGACGCCGGCAGGGTCTCGGTCTCCCAGGCCCAGAATCCGACGTTGTAGCGACCGTCGAAAAAGCCCGGCCCGACCACGGAGGCGAAGCCGGGGAGCTGGTCCGCGTTCACCCAGATGAGGTTGACGCGGCGGTCCGCGAGCGGCAGGTGCGCAGGACCAACCCCATGCGGGCCGTCGTGGAGCTGCCGGCTCGACGTCCCGCCGACCGTGATGGCCGAGACCTCGATGCCTGCCGATCCGAGGGCGTCGAGGGCGAGACGAGCGGCCTCCCCGACACCGGACTCGGCACGCAGGTAGCCGGCCACGACGACTCCCGGACGAAGAGCCGCTGGCTCGACTGCGACGGCTCCCGTCGGTGCCGACCACCACGGCGTCGCAGCCAGGGCCGCACGCAGGGTCGGAGGGACGCGCGCCTCGTCGAGGCCGTGCTCGCCGACCCATTCCCGGAACCTCGCTGCGTCGACCGTCGCGAGTCGCGGGAAGTGCCACACGAGGTCCGCGCGCTCTCGGTACACCTCGACCAGGTAACGGGGGATCTCGGGTGCGACGGGATCCGTACGGTCCGCAGTCGCCAACCAGTCGTAGAACGGCTCTGCACCGGCCGGACCGTACGGGTCCGGCATCGCCGGCTCGCCCCACTCTGCCGACGCGACAGCCCGACGGACGATGCGGCGCATGCGCTCGTCGAGGACCACGTCGCACCCGGGTCCCTGCGTGGTCGGTGCGACACCCGGATCGCAGCGGCGCGGGAGCGCCTTGGAGCTGTCCGCCAGGAGCTGCCGTGCACGCTCCTGGCACAGCCGGCGGAGCGCCGGCATCTCGCTCAGCAGCGCACGGGGTCGACCTGTGCCGGCTTCGCCGACCAGGTACGGCTGCTCGGGATCGAACCCCTGGAGGTGTGCGAGCACGAGCGGCGCGCCGTCCGCGCGGTAGTCGTCGGAGGCGGTCCAGGTGACGTTGCGCTCGTGGGCGTTCCACGCCGCGACGCCGATGCCCGGCGATCGGCTCAGCTCCACGCCAAACAGCTGCGGTGCGAACGCGAGAGCCGGCTGCGCGCGCGTCGGCTGGCCCTCGGGCGACGACGCGAGGCGCCGCAACGACCGCTGCCACCAGCCGAGGAACGCGTCGGCACCCGGGGCGACGGCAACGATCCCGGGGTCGACCGGACCGGCGTCGACGATCTCGCCTTCGCTCGGCGCGCGTCCGTCGCTCGGCACAGGGTCGAGCAGGCGCGGCACGAGCACGGCCGGGACCCCGTCCGCGGGCACAAGGTCGTGGAGGGGCCCGAGCATCACGACCTCCGGGGAGAGCCAGACGACCGGTCGACCCCGTCCGAGCAGGGTAGACACCAGCGCCGGCGCGACGCATGCCGCCAGGTCGTCGCCGCTGCGCACCAACGCGAGCTCGTGGTACATCCAGGGCTCGAGCGCAAGCTCGCGTGCACCGACGATCTCGACCGGCGGCTCCCCGTATGCCAACGGACCGTCCCCAGCCGGACCGGACTGGCCTGCAGGCCCGCCGTCACGCCACACACTGCCTACTTCGGCGAGCTCGTCGACGAGCAGCGCGACCAAGGCGTCGCCACCGTGGTGGCGCGCAACGGCGCGCGCGAGGGAGCTGACCATCCCCCACCGGTCGGGCGTCGCGGCCGTGCAGACCAGCGGCACCGTCACCTCGACGGCTCCCTCTCGTCCGCGGCGACGGGACGAACTACGCGAGTGACGACCGGAGCACCTCGAGGGTTCGCTCCCACGCGAGCCTCGACGCCTGCTCGTCGTAGACCTCCGGCCGCGTGTCGTTGAAGAACGCGTGCTGCGTCCCGGGATAGGTGTGCATCGTCACGTCGGTGACGCCGGCCGAGCGAAGAGACTGCTCGAGCTCGGCGACGTACTGCGCGCTTGCGAAGTCGTCGTGCTCCGCGAAGTGCCCGAGCACCGAGGCCCGCAGAGCCGGCCAGTCCGGCTGCGCTTCCGGCCACATGATGACGCCGTAGAACGGGACCACGCACCGCACGGCGTCGGGCCGCTGCGTGCCGAGGACGAGAGCGAGACCGCCTCCCATGCAGAAGCCGACGACGCCGATCGACACCCCCGACGAGCGAGCGAGAAGGGCGTCGACCGCCCCGGAGAAGTCCCGGCCCGCCGTTGCCAAGTCGAGCGCCATCGCGAGCTTGCCGGCCTCGTCGGGCTCGCTCGCGGTCTTGCCGTGGTAGAAGTCCGGAGCGAGCGCCACGAAGCCTTCTCGGGCAAAGCGGTCGCAGACGTCCTTGATGTGGGGAACCATGCCCCACCACTCCTGGATAACGAGGACTCCCGGACCGCTGCCAGCCTCGGGGACCGCGAGATACCCCTGCCCAGTCGTGCCGTTGCTCGGAAACTCGATCATCTCGGACATGGTGCGAGGCTACCTTGCCCGGCCCGCGCACGGCGTCAACGGCTGAGCTCGAGGGGTGCCGGGCAGTCGCTCGCAGCAAGGACGCTCGCAGGTCGACCGGGGCCGGCCGGACCCACCACCCGGGCGATGTCGTCGACGGCAACGAGCCGATCCTGCCCGCAGCGGGCAGCGGCAGCCGTAAACAGCGGCGCGGGCAAGATCCGCCCGACACCGACCATCGCCCAGAGTGCGACCCGTGCGTCCCGGGCCAGCGCCGCGAGGCGGGTCCCGTGGGGAGCGAGAAACCCCTGCGGCCCGGCAGCCGTCGCCTCGAGCACGAGCACGTCCGCGTCGGCGAGAGCTCTTGCTGACTCCTCGGTCGTCCATGCCGTCGCGCCGGGACCCGCCGTCAGCTCCCCGAGGGCACCCTGCAGGGCAAGCGGATCGCCGACCAGACGGACCTCGAGGTCCGGTCGGGCACACAGCGATCGCGCGAGCGGGATCGAGGCGGCAGCGACCACGACGGCACCTGCCGGGAGCGCCGCCGCGAGCTCGTCGCCGGTGCAGTCGCCCTCGAGGAGGGCACAGGCGCGGTCCGCCGCGGCGCGGGCCTCCCTGGCCCCGTCCGCGCAGAGCACCAGAGACGTCGCCCACCACAGCGGGCCGCAACAGGGGTGGGTGTCGACCAGCCGACGCGCTGCCATGACGAGGACCGGCTGCTCACGGGCCAGGTCGGCGAGAGTCGCCGCAGCCTCGGGCACGAGGATGTCGACGTCGAGGTCCTCGTAACGTGCGAGATACCGCAAGCGCTCGATCGGGTGCACCCACTGCAGGCTACCGGCCGTACGGGCCAGAGCTCAGCCGATGATGCCGCCTCGCGTCATGGCGAGCACGTCGAGGGCACGGTCGACCTCGTCTTCGCCGAGCAAGCCCATCTCGAGGACGACCGTCTTCAGGTCCTTGCCCTCGGCGAGCGCAGTCTTGACGACCTTGGCGGCGTTCTCGTAGCCGATGTAGGGGTTGAGCGAGGTGACGATCGACGGCGAGGAGAGCGCGTAGCTCCGGCAGCGCTCGACGTCGGCGACGATGCCCACGACGCACTTGTCGGCGAGAGCCCGGCTCACGGACGCGAGGAGTCGGATCGACTCGAGAAGGTTGCGCGCGATGACGGGCAGCATGACGTTCAGCTCGAAGTTTCCCGCCGAGCCGCCGAACGCGACGGCGGCGTCGTTGCCGATCACCTGCGCGACCACCTGGCAGACCGCCTCGGGGACGACTGGGTTCACCTTCCCCGGCATGATGGAGCTCCCGGGCTGGAGATCCGGCAGGTGGATCTCACCGAGCCCGCAGCGCGGTCCAGACGACATCCAGCGCAGGTCGTTCGCCACCTTGTAGAGCGAGACGGCGACCGTCCGGAGCACTCCGGACGCTTCGACGAGGGCATCGCGTGCCCCTTGGGCCTCGAAATGGTCACGGGCCTCGCTGAGGGGCAAGCCCGTGACGCGACGGAGCCGCTCGATCACGGCGGTGGCGAAGCCCGGCTTCGCGTTGAGGCCCGTGCCGACGGCCGTTCCGCCGAGCGGCAGCTCCCCGACTCGCACGAGGCTGGCCTCGAGCCTCTCCACGCCGTGCTCGACGGCCGCGGCGTAGCCACCCAGCTCCTGGCCGAGCGTCACGGGCGTCGCGTCCATCAGGTGCGTCCGGCCCGACTTGACGACCTCGGCGAGGTCACCAGCCTTCGCGCGCAGCGCCCCGGCGAGGTGCTGGAGTGCAGGCACGAGGTCACCGACGATCTCCCGGCACGCCGCGAGATGGATCGCTGACGGGAACGTGTCGTTGGACGACTGTGACGCGTTCACCTCGTCGTTGGGTCCGATCTTGCGCCCGAGCCGAGCACCAGCGAGGTGAGCGAGCACTTCGTTCATGTTCATGTTCGTCGAGGTCCCCGAGCCCGTCTGGAACACGTCGACCGGGAACTGTTCGAGATGGTCACCCGACGCAACCTCCGAGGCAGCCTTCTCGATCGCCGCGGCAACACCGGGGTCGACGACACCGAGCTCCGCGTTGACCAGGGCTGCCTGGCCTTTTATCAAGGCGAGCGCCGAAACCAGGGCAGGCTCCACGGTACGACCCGAGATGGGGAAGTTCTCGACGGCCCGCTGGGTCTGCGCGCCCCACAGCGCCGTCGCCGGGACGAGGACGTCACCCATGGAGTCGTGCTCGACCCGCATGGTCGAGTCCGCCACGTTCCCGCCGTCCTCGTGCGCGCCCACGGCCCGTCCTCCCGCTCTCGTCGCTCGTACCGGTCTCGCCTGCTGGTCTACACCTGCGCGTCACGTGCACCTCACGCAGGATGCGTCTGACGCGGCCGACGTCACCACCGTAGTGGTCCGTCTCCCAGCCGGCGAAACGCGACTGCAACGAAGCGTGCTTGCGCCAGCGAGGCTCGCCCCGGTAGGTTTCCAAGACATTGTGACAGCAACCGAGCGGATTCTCGCGTCCGTGTGGCCGCCACGGCACAGTCGCTTCCGCGACATCGCCCTGCCGGGAGGACGTCGTCTTCGCGCCGTGGTCGTGACCGGAGCCGCGCTACTCGCATCGGCGGCCGCACTGCCCGGAGGCCTTGTAGCGGGACAACCGGCCGCAGCCGCCTCGGTGGCCTCCCTCCAGGCCACCGCAGCCCACATCGCTGCCGAGGTCAACGCAGCCGACACGCGGCTCCAGGTGCTGTCCGAGGAGTACGACCAGGCGTCGCTGCGCGTGCAGGCACTCGGCCGGGAGATCCGGGCAGATCGCAGCCTGCTCCATCGGGCAAGCAGCTCGGTCCATCGCGACGCTCGGAGCCTGCGCAGCGACGCCGTCGCCGCCTATGTCGACGCCGGATCGACGAGCGAGCTTTCTGTCGCGCTGTCCGCCGACGCGAGCTCGCTTCCTCTCCAGCAGGCCTATCTACAGGCAGCATCCGGATCGCTCAGCACGGCGATGACGTCGCTGCAGGACTCCCGGCACAGCCTTGCAGTGCGCCAAGCGACTCTCGGGCACGCGCAGAGCGCGGCGGCGCGCAGCGAGCAGACGCTTGCGTCGTCGAAGCAGGCGGCATCGTCCGTCCTCGCCGGACTCGGCAGGCTCGAGCGTGGGGTCAAAGGCCAGTTGGCGGCGGCCGTCGCGCAGCAGGAGCAGCTCCAGCAGGCACAGGCGGCCGCACGAGCTGCCGCGCTGCGCGCCGCCGCACCTGTCGTCGCCGCAGCCGTCTTGCAGCCGGCGCCCCCGGCGCCGACCCTCGTGCCTGCAACGGCGTCGTCGGGCAGCTCCGCCGGGGCGATCGCGGTGCGTGCCGCCGAGAGCCAGATCGGCGTGCCCTACGTCTGGGGTGGGTCGACGCCAGGTGCAGGGTTCGACTGCTCCGGTTTGGCGATGTGGGCGTGGGAACAGGCCGGAGTCAGTCTTCCCCACAGCGCCCAGGACCAATACGACAGCATCGAGCACGTGTCGCTCTCCGACCTCCAGCCGGGCGACCTGATCTTCTACGCGAGCGGCGGCTACATCTACCACGTCATCATGTACATCGGTGGCGGCCAGGCGGTCCAGGCCGAGAACACCGGGACGAACATCCAGATCACGCCCGTCTGGCCCGGCGCCTACGGCGCCGGGCAGCCGTAGGCCCCACCGGACGACACGGCCCACACCCGTGCACGCAGCAGTCGTCGCCGACGGCGCCGTCGAGTGGCAGGCACGTCCTGATCCCGTCCCCGGCGCGCACGAGATCCTCGTCCGTGTCGATGCGGCCGGGCTCAACGCAGCAGACCTGCTGCAGCGAGCTGGTCATTACCCACCTCCTCCGGGCGCGCCGGCCGACATCCCCGGCCTCGAGTGCGCCGGCACCGTCGTCGGGCTCGGGCCCGGCGTCGAACGTTTCACCATCGGCGATCGCGTTATGGGACTGCTCGGAGGCGGCGGCCAAGCGGAGCTGGCCGTGCTCCACGAGCGTGTCGCACTCGCCGTGCCCACGAGCGTGTCGACAGACGCGGCGGGCGCGTTCTGCGAGGTGTTCGCGACTGCCTACGACGCGCTGTTCACCCAAGGCCATCTCTGCTCAGGGGAGCGACTGCTCGTGAACGGCGGAGCCGGAGGAGTCGGGGTCGCCGCCGTCCAGCTCGCCCGAGCCACGGGCGCGAGCGTCGTCGCGAGCGTGCGCGACGCCGCCAAGAGGGCCAGCGTCGCCGAGCTCGGTGCCGTCGTGGTCGCACCCGACGCCACGCACGAGCTCGCTCCGTACGACGTCGTCCTCGAGCTCGTCGGCGCGCCCAATCTGGCGACGAACCTCGCTGATCTCGAGACGGGCGGACGCGTGATCGTGATCGGGACGGGTGCAGGACGTACAGCGGAGCTCGACCTCGGGATCGTGATGGCTCGCCGGGCCACGATCCGGGGATCGACGCTCAGGTCGCGACCGCTCGAGGAGAAGGCGATGCTCTCCCGGGCTCTCGAGCGTCACGTCCTGCCGCTGCTTGCCTCCGGGCGGATCTCCGTTCCGATCGAGCAGCGCTTCGCCTTCGCCGACGTCGCGTCGGCCTACGAGCGCTTCGCCGCGGGCTCGAAGCTCGGCAAGATCCTCCTCGCAACTCACAGCACGAGCACAGCAACTACGTAGAATCGCCACAGCAACGAGCGCGAGTGTGGCGGCGTGCGCACGCCGAGACAGCTCGTCCGCAGGCAGCCCCGTGGATCGCTCTCTCCCGCATCTCCACCGGCTCGCCAGGAGACGTCACGTCGCAAGACGGTCGCCTTCTACTCCGTCTTGCTCCTCGCAGTCGCAGCGGTGGCCGGCTTGGGGCTGAGCTCCGTCTTCGACACCGGCTCTACCCAGACCACGGTCGTCCGCACCACGACGGCGACGATCGGCACCGTCCAAGCCACGGAGAGCTCGACGGGCAACGTGGCCGCAGCCAGCACTGCCTCGCTCGCCTTCCCGGTGAGCGGGACGGTGACCTCGCTCGACGTCGCCGTCGGCGACGACGTGCGGGCCGGGGAGATCCTCGCACGCATCGGCACGAGCCAGGCCGAGGCGAACCTTGCCACGGCGCAGGCGACGCTTGCCGCCGCGCAGCAGAACCTCGTGACCGCCGAGCAGGGCGGTAGCGGCGCGACGCTCGACGCCAACCAGGGAGCGCTTTTCGCCGACGAGGCGTCGGTCACGAGCGCCGAGCAGCAGGTGAGCTCCGACGAGAGCACGCTCGCAACCGCCCGAGCCCAGCTCGCATCCGACGTGCGCCTAGGCTGCCCGCTGTCGGGCGGATCAGGCTCGGCGGGGAGCACCTCGGGGAGCTCGACGAACGCGGCGACCTCGGGGAGCTCGACGAACGCGGCGACCTCGGGGAGCTCGACGGGGAGCTCGTCTGGGAGCTCGACGAACGCGGCGACCTCGGGGAGCGGAGGCTCGACAACGGGACAGCTGCGCGCCTCGAGCGCGCCGACGAGCTCGGCACCCCAGGTGACGACGGGATCGGCGAGCAGCGTGACGGCGACCGGGGCATCGCTCGGCGGATCCGTCGACCCCGAGGGCTCCGACACCTCGTATGCCTTCGACTACGGCACGACACGTGCGCTCGGTCGGTCGACCGCGGCGACGGCCATCGGGAACGGGACGACGGCCACGGTGGTCACGGTCGATCTCCAAGGCCTGCGCCCGAACACGACCTATGCCTTCCAGCTCGTCGCGACGAACGCGCTCGGCACCACCCACGGCGCGACGGTGAGCTTCACCACCGCGGAGAGCACATGCACCTCGGACCGGACCGCCGTCACGACCGACGTGCAAGCCCTCGAGCACGAGCAGGTCACGCTCACCCAGGCACGCCTCGCCCTCGCAGGCGAAAGGAGCACGATCGCGGCGAGCAGCCAGACCAACGCCGTCACCGTCGCCGAAGACCGGGCGACGGTAGCGCTCGACGAGGCCACCGTGGCCACCGACGCCTCGGACCTCGACGGGACGACGCTCACGTCGCCGATCGCCGGCACGGTCAGCGCCGTGAACGGATCCGTCGGGTCGAGCGTCAACGCCGGGACCTCGACGGTCACGACCGCGACGCAGACGTCGAGCACGGGGGCGACCTCGGCTGGCACGTCGGGTAGCGCCGCCGCATCGGGATCCGGCTCGTCGGGGTTCATCACCGTCACCGACCTCCGCCAGCTCGACGTCGTCGTCGGCTTCCCCGAGGCCGACATCGGGACGGTTGCCGTCGGTCAGCCCGCGACGATCACGCTGCCGGCTCTTCCCGGCACAGAGCTTGCCGGCAAGGTGGCGGCGATCGCGACGACCTCGACGGTCTCGAGCAACGTGGTCACCTACGACACGACCGTCAGCATCGTCGACCCGCCTGCGACTGTCCGCGACGGCATGACCGCCGACGTCGACGTCATCGTCGCGTCGAAGACGGGCGTCCTCGAAGTACCGAGCGCCGCGATCACCACCGTCGGGACGAGGTCGACGGTGACCGTCCTCCACGGCACGACGCAGACGCCCGTTCCCGTCGTGCCGGGTGTCGTCGGGAGCTCGACGACCCAGATCGTGAGCGGGCTGACTGCGGGCGAGAAGGTCGTCCTGCCGACCGTCACCGTCGCAGCCGCGTCGGGCGCGGCGACGTCGGGCGCGGCGACGGCAGGCGGGGGGTTCGGCGGCGGCGGGTTCGGCGGCGGCGGGTTCGGCGGCGGCGGGTTCGGCGGCGGCGGGTTCGGCGGCGGTGCAGGATGACCACGCCGACGGGAGCAGCGGCTCCGGGCGCAGCAACGCCGCGCCCGGTGATCGCCCTCACGAACATCGTCAAGACCTACGCGATGGGCGAAGCGGAGGTCCACGCGCTCCGAGGCGTCTCCCTCACCGTCGAGCGGAGTGACTTCGTCGCGATCATGGGCACGTCGGGCTCGGGCAAGTCGACGCTCATGAACATCATCGGCTGCCTCGACGTGCCGAACCGCGGGCACTATTGGCTCGACGGCGTGGACGTGCGGACGCTCGACGAGGACGCGCTCGCGACCGTCCGCAATCGCAAGATCGGCTTCGTGTTCCAGAGCTACAACTTGATCCCGCGCACCACCGCCCTCGCGAACGTCGAACTGCCCCTCGCCTACGCCGGGGTCCACCCGGCGGAGCGGCGTGCACGCGCACGATTGGCGCTCGAGCGGGTCGGCCTCGGGGCACGCGGCGCCCACGTGCCGAGCGAGATGTCCGGTGGGCAGCAACAGCGCGTCGCGATCGCGCGCGCTGTCGTGACGAACCCCTCGCTCGTCCTCGCCGACGAGCCGACCGGCAACCTCGACTCTTCGTCGAGCAACGACGTCATGGCGATGTTCAGTCAGCTCAACGCCGAGGGTCGGACGATCGTGCTGATCACCCACGAAGACGACGTCGCCGACTTCGCGAAGCGCATCGTGCGCCTGCGCGACGGTGTGATCGTCGACGATCGTCGGACGGCTCCCGTCCTAGGACCGCCACCTCTTCTCGACCATGCGCCCCACGCCGAGCGCTACGGCGAGGTCGCCCAGGCGGGCCCGCCGTCGAGCTCTCCCGCGAGCACCCGCTCGTGACCCCGCTCGACAACCTCCGGATCGCCGTGCACGGCGTCCTTGCGAACAAGCTCCGCTCCCTGCTGACCGTGCTCGGCGTCCTGATCGGCGTGGGGGCCGTGATCATCCTCGTCGCCGTCGGCACGGGGTCGTCCGCTGCGGTCCAGGCGCGCATCGATCAGCTCGGCACGAACACGATCACGGTGATCAACCGCGGGTCGTTCGGGCGCGGCCCGTCGACGACGGCAACCCAGACCCAGCTCGCGGAGCTCACGCTCGCGGACGTCCAGGCGATCGGCGACCGGTCGCAAGCGCCGGACGTGCTCTCGGTCTCGCCCGTTATCTCGACCAGCGCAACGGCGACCTTCGGAGCAGCGACGACGACCGCGTCTGTCATCGGCAGCACGCCGTCCTACCTCACGGCCGACGACTACACAGTCGAAGCCGGTAGCCCGATCACGAACGAGGAGGTATCGAGCAGGGCACGCGACGTCCTCATCGGCCAGACCGTGCTGTCCGACCTGTTCACGTCCGGCACGAACCCGATCGGCCAGAGCATCCAGCTCGGCTCGGCGACGTTCAAGGTCGTCGGGGTGCTCGCCACGAAGGGCACCTCCGGCGTGACCAACCAGGACGACGTCGTCATCGCGCCGTACACGGCCGTCCAGGACGAGCTCACAGGAGAGGCCTCGACGTTCACCGAGCTTCTGGTCCAGGGCCGGTCGTCGAGCACTCTCGACCTCGCTGCGACCGAGGTCGAGGACATCCTCGCGGCGCAGGAGAACACGACGGTCGCAGACCTGCCGTTCACGGTCGTCAATCAGGCCACCCTGCTCAGCACCGCGACCTCGACTTCCAGCACCTTCACTGTCCTCCTCGGCGCCGTCGCCGCCATCTCCCTGCTCGTCGGGGGTATCGGCGTCATGAACATCATGCTCGTCTCGGTCACCGAGCGGACGCGGGAGATCGGCATCCGCAAGGCCATCGGCGCACCGAAATCGGTGATCCTCGCCCAGTTCCTCTTCGAGGCCGTCCTCCTCTCGTTGCTCGGCGGCGCGTCCGGTGTCGTCGTCGGCCTGATCGGCTCGCGCTTTCGCATCGACGGCGTGCAACCTGTCGTCGCCACCTACTCGATCGCGCTCGCGTTCGGGGTTTCGCTCGCCGTCGGCATCTTCTTCGGCTTCTATCCCGCAAACCGTGCAGCCTCGCTCCGCCCGATCGACGCGCTGCGCTACGAATGACGAAAGGGCCGACCGATGCCTGACGACGTGATGGGCGACCTCGAGGACGACGAATGGCCGGTGCGGTCGGCTCGTCCAGGCGTGTCCGTGCGTCGCCCGACCGCCGTGCTGCTCGTGCTGCTCGTCGCGGCCGGTGCGTTCTGGGGCGGGGCGGCCGTGCAGCGGAGCCAGACCAGCCCGGCCAGCAGCCTCGCGTCGAGCTTCGCCTCGCGGTTTCGGGCCCTCGCCGGTGGCACCGCCGGAGGTGGCTCCGGCTCCGCCAGCGGGTTCGGCGGAGGTGCGGGATTTGGCGGAGCTGGGGGGTTTGGCGCAGGTGCAGCGAGCACGGCCGCTGCGACGGGGACGATCACGGTCGTCGACGGCAACACGCTGTACGTGACCGAAGCCGGCGGCACCATCGTCGAAGTCAACGTGGGCTCGTCCACCAAGGTGACGCGTGACGCTCCGACGAGCGCTGCGGCCCTTCACCCAGGTGACTCTGTCGTCGTCCAGGGGTCCAAGTCAAAGACCGGCGCGGTGGACGCGACGTCCGTCGCCGCCACGGCCGCGAGCACGGCACACCAGGGCTCTGGAAGCTCGACAGGTTAGGACGATGAGATGAGAGGTCGACCCATGCACACCGCCCTTTCGAGCGCGCCGCCACACGGGCGGGCTACGACACCTCGGCGGCACGTGCCGCTCGTCGGTCCCGCGCGCCTTTGGTCGTCGGCGGCCGGATCACTCGCGGCAATCCTTGCCATCTCCCTCGTCTCGCTCCCGGCTTCGTCCGCCGTGGCAACGCCTGCAGCGAAAGTCCGGCAAGCCGGGACGTCCCAGCCAGCGCACGCGCCGGCAGCACGCAAGCCAGCGGCACGCAAGCCAGCGAGATGCGCGGTTCGACCCCGCGCGGGCGCGGACCTCGCGGGCTGCGACCTCGCGGGCAAGAACTTCCGCGGCGCCGACCTCGCCGGCGCGGACCTGCGGGACGCGGACCTCGGCGGAGCAGACCTCGGCGGCGCGCTGCTCCGCGGCGCACACCTCGCAGGCGCCGACCTCGGCACGGCGACGCTCGCCGGCGTCGTCTCGGGCTCGGTGATCGGCAAGCCGCGGTCGCTCCCGCCGGGGTGGTCCCTCGTGTCCGGCTACCTCGTCGGGCCGGGCGCAGATCTCGCCGACGTGAGCCTGGCGGGAGCAGACCTCGCAGGGGCAGACCTCGCAGGGGCAGACCTCGTCCACGCGAGCCTCGCTGGCGCGAACCTGACCGGCGCGGATCTCGACCAGACCGCGCTCACGACCGTGACGCTCGCCGGCGTGGTGTCCGGGTCCGTCACGGGCACGCCCGCGTCGCTGCCGACGGGCTGGTCCCTCGTCTCCGGCTTCCTCGTCGGGCCAAGAGCGAACCTCGCGACCTCTCTCGGCACCGGCACGAACCTCGCCGGCGTCGACCTCGCCGGCGTCGACCTCGCTGGCGTCGACCTCGCTGGCATCGACCTCGCTGGGACGACGCTGACCGGGGCAGACCTCGGCGGCGCCCGGCTCGCCGGGGCGACACTCTCCGGCGTCGTCACAGGCCAGATAACAGGCGTACCGGCCTCCCTGCCCGGCGGTTGGAAGCTCGCCGACGGCTACCTCGTCGGTCCCGGTGGGGACCTCGCGGGTGTCGACCTCGCCGGAGCTAACCTCGCCGGAGCGAACCTTGCCGGCACGAACCTGTCGGGAGCGACGCTGTCCGGAGTGATCTCCGGTCATCTGCGCGGCACGCCGTCCGCCTTGCCGTCGGGCTGGAGCATCGTCCGCGGCTACCTCGTCGGTCCGGGAGCGAACCTCACGCGCGCGAACCTCTCCCGAGTGGTGCTCGCCAACACGAGCCTCGCGGGCAGCGTGCTCACCGGCCTTGACCTCGCGGGCGCTCGTCTCACGAACGTCGACCTCGCAAATGCCACGATGACAAAGGTGGACCTGCGCGGCGCGCTGCTGTCGAACGTCGACGTCAGCGGTGCGAGCCTGACCGACGCGGACATGACCGGCCTCTCGCTCGCCGCGACGTCGCTCTCCGGAGCGAGCCTCACGGGCGTGACGTCGGGCGCAATCAAGGGATCCACGACGTCGTTCCCCTCGGGATGGGTCGAGGTTGCCGGCTACCTCGTCGGACCGGGGGCAGACCTGGCCCGTGCCCGTCTCGCCGGCGCCAACCTCGCCGAGGCGGACCTCGCCGGCGCGGACCTCGCCGGCGCGGACCTCGCGTCGGCCAACCTGACGAGCGCCAACCTGACCGGGGCAGCCGTGGCCGGCGTGGACCTGGCGGGAGCGGACCTCACGTCGGCCAACCTGACGGGCGCCGGGATCGCGAAGGCGAACCTGACGGGCGCGAACCTCGCGAGCGCCGACATCTCGAGCCTGCCTCTCGCAAGCGTGCGCCTCGCAGGTATCAGGAGCGGCAACCTCGTCGGCACGCCGTCTTCGTTGCCGACGGGCTGGGTCCTCGCCGGCGGCTACCTCGCCGGACCGGGAGCGGACCTCGCGGGAGCGAAGCTCACGGGCGCGAGCCTCGCAGGCGCAACGCTGTCGAGCGCGAACCTGACCGGCGTTGTCTCGGGCGGGATCACGAGCGCGCCCGCCTCGCTCCCGGCAGGCTGGGTCCTCGCGGACGGTTACATCGTCGGGCCAGGGGCCGACCTCGCCGGTGCGAGCCTCACGGGGGCCAACCTCGCCGGGCTCGACCTCGCCGGGGTGGACCTCTCGGGCGCGACGCTCACCGGCGTCAGCTCCGGCGGTGTCACCGGCACGGCAACCGCGCTCCCGTCGGGATGGAGCGTCGCCAACGGCTACCTCGTCGGTCCCGGTGCGAACCTCTTCGGCGCATTCCTCGACGGGGCGGACCTCGTCAGCGCAGACCTCGCGGACGCGAACCTCGCGGACGCGAACCTCGCGGACGCGAACGCGCCGAGCGCGGACTTCACGGGCTCCGACATGGCGGGCGCCAACTTGACCAACGCAGACCTCTACGGAGCGAACCTGACCGGAGCGAGCCTCGCTGCTGCCGACGTCTTGGGCACCAACCTTGGCAACGCGAACCTCGCCGGGCTCGTCTCGGGCGACCTCACCGGCACGCCGAGCGTGCTCCCGACGGGTTACTCGGTACCGACGAGCGGGACGGGAGCAGACTCGATCACCGGACCGGGGATCGGGACGGGATCGTGAACCGTCCGGGTCAGCGGCGCGTCGCCGCCGGACCGACGAGGCGCCAGGAGGCCGGCAGAAGCCCTGACGCGAGGCCCATCTTCACGGCGTCTCCGGCGAGGAAGGGCGTGCAGCCGAGCGCAAGGGCTCGCGCGATGTCGACGTGGAGCGCGAGCGCCAGCCAGGGCACTGCGATCACGTAGAGGACCACCTCGCCCGCCACCATGGTCGCAAGGGCCCGCGGCACCGTCCGGTCGCCACGATGTCCTGCGGCCCAGCCGCACACGGCCGCCGCGGCGACAAAGCCGACGAGATAGCCGGTGAGAGGTCCCTGCCAGCCAGACGCGTGGCCGGCGAACCAGGGCACGCCGGCGAGACCGGCGGCGAGGTAGAGCCCGAGGGCGAGGGTCGCCCGACGCCAGCCGAGCGCCGACCCCGCGAGCACGACACCGAGGGTCTGGCCTGTCACCGGTACGGGCGTGAACGGGAGGTGGACCACGACCTGAGCGAGCAGGCCGACGATCCCCGCGGTCCCGAGGACGAGCGCGGCGTCTCGTGCGACCGTCCCGGGGAGCAGGTCCGCGAGGACAGGCGGTGCAGGCGGTCCCGAGACTGGACCGAGGCTCGCAGGGCGGGCATGCGACATGCCACGACACGGTAGCGGCTGCGCAGGGACCGAGGCGGCTCGAGCTGCGCTCAGGTGCAGCCCGGCAGATCGCCGTCGGGCACGACGATCTCGCGCCGCCGCGCACGGGCACGCGGCCAGTCGGCGCGGGCAGACTCGGCGATGCCGAGAGCCCGTGAGAGCCATGGCGCGTGGGCGCCAGCGGGCGAACCCGGCCCGATCTGCGCGGCCGGCAACCAGCAGATCGCGTCCACCTCCTCGGGCGACGGACGCGGCTGCTCTGCCGTGACGCCGACGAGGACGTGGTCGAGCTCGTGCTCGACCATGCCACTCACCGGACAGACCGCCCGGTAGACGAAGCTACCCACCTCGGCCAGCGTGCACGTGATGCCGAGCTCCTCGACGAGCCGGCGCTCGGCCGACGCGACGACGTCCTCGCCGGGTGCCGGATGGCTGCAGCAGGCGTTCGCCCAGTGGAGGGGGAAGTGGTACTTCCCCGCCGCCCGACGCTGCAGGAGCAGCTTGCCGTCGGCCCGGTAGATGAAGACCGAGAACGCCAGGTGCAGGCGACCTGGCGACTCGTGCGCCGAGAGCTTCTCCTCGTCCGCGACCACGGTCCCGTCCGGGTCGACGAGCACCACACGGCCCGCAGGCGGCGTGGGGCCGCCATGGATGGCGCTGCTCACCGGCGACCTCGGCCCGGACAGTCCAAGCACGCCTGGCAGCTGGCTGCCCTGCGTCCCGGCATCTCGTCTCCCCAGACCATCGATCCCCCGTCCGGTTCCTCCGGACGTCCGGAGCGCGGCTGTTCTTCCGTAAGAATGGCAAACGGTCCCGAGGCGCGCCATTTGGACGCACGCGGCCGCTCAGACGCTACGCGACGAGGAGGAACGAGAGATGGAGTACCGAAGGCTCGGACGGTCAGGCCTGAAGGTGAGCGTGCTGTCGTTCGGCTCGTGGGTCACATTTGGCCCGCAGCTCGCAGGCGACCTCGCCGAGCGATGCCTCGCAGCTGCCTACGACGCCGGCGTCAACTTCTTCGACAACGCCGAAGCCTACGCAGGTGGCGAGTCCGAGCGCATCATGGGCGAGGCGATCGCCAAGCTCGGGTGGGCACGCCACAGCTACGTGGTGTCGACCAAGCTGTTCTGGGGTCTGCACGAAGGCGTCAACACCAAGAACACCCTCAACCGCAAGTACCTGCTCCAGGCGATCGACAGCTCTCTCGACCGGCTCGGGCTCGACTTCGTCGACCTCGTCTTCTGCCACCGCGCGGATCCAGAGACGCCGATCGAGGAGACCGTGTTCGCGATGCACGACATCGTGAGCTCGGGCAAGGCCCTCTACTGGGGAACCTCGGAGTGGAGCGCCGACGAGATCCGCGCAGCCTGGGACATCGCGGACCGTCACCACCTCCACAAGCCGGTCATGGACCAGCCGCAGTACAACCTGCTCCACCGCGAACGCGTCGAGAAGGAGTACGCGCGACTCTACGAGGACATCGGCCTCGGTCTCACGATCTGGAGCCCGCTCGCGTCAGGCCTGCTCACCGGTAAGTACCTCGAGGGCATCCCCGAGGGCTCGCGTGGCGCGCTCCCCGGGTACGAGTGGCTCCGCGACCGCCTGACCGACGCATCGACCCACGACACGGTCCGTGCCCTGAAGGTCGTCGCAGACGAGCTCGATTGCACCCTCGCGCAGCTCGCGATCGCCTGGTGCGCGGTCAACCCGAACGTCTCGACAGTGATCACCGGGGCGAGCCGGGTCGAGCAGGTCCACGAGAACCTGCGCGCGCTCGAGGTCATGGCGAAGCTCGACGCCGAGGTGCTCGCGCGCATCGACGCGATCGTCGCCTAGTCGGCCAACCCGGCGGCGTCACGCTACGCCGGCACGCGGCCCAGATGGGGCATCCACCTCACGCCGCGTGCCGGCATGACCGCAGCGAGCCGGCCTCGCGGCGCGCCGGCGCGCCGGCGGCTACGTCGCCTCGTAGCGGAGTCGTGACCGAACGTGTCCGGATCCTGTGCCGTGCGCTAGTCTCAGCACCGCGTGCGGACACCCCATGCCTTCGTGAGCACCGTCGTCTCTGGCCGTGACGATGCCCGGCACGTGCCGAGTGCCGCAGGCGTGACGACCAAGGACGACGCAACGGGCTTGGCCCGGACCGGCGGCACTGGCGGTCCTTCCCATCTGCTGCTCGACGCGCTCGCCGACGAGTTGGGGCGCTCTGCTCTCGTCGTCGACGGGACGGGCCGCATCGTCGCGGTGCTGGGACGCGGACCGCTCGGCCCGGGCTGCGTCGGGACGCGACTTCTCGACCACTGCCATCCCGTCGACCTTCCGCGGATGCTCGACCTCGCCGCGGTCGCCCTACGCTCGGCACCCGGCTGGCGCGGCGAGGTGGCCGTGCAGCTCGACGCAAGCGACGGCGACTGGCACGACGTCACGCTCACTGTGCGGAACCGTCTCGACGACCCGGCCATCCGTGGCTTCACCGTCGTCGTCGACGTGGCCGGGGAAAAGGCACGTGGTGGCGCGCGGCCAGGTGCCGCGGCACACGGCAGGCGGCGGCCCGAGCCAGAGCTCGAGCTGCTGGCCAGCGCGATCCCGTTGCCGATCCTCGTGCTCGACCCGGACGGTGCCGCCTCCTTCGTCAACGACGCGGCGCGCAGCCTCTGCGCGCGCCTGCTCGTCCCGCTCGCAGAGACCGGGCTCGCCGGCATCGTCGATCCGGGAGACCGGCTGGCGGTCGAGGAGACGCTCGACTCCCTTGGCCAGCGAGGCGGCGAGCGGACGATGTCTCTGCGGCTGCTCGCGTCGCGGCGTGGCGCGGAGGAACGGGTCGTCGACGCGACGTTCCGCGCCCGGACGCGCCATGGCGTGGTCGCGGCGATCGTCGTCTCGCTCGTCGACGTGACGGTGCACCGTGCCCGCGAGTCCGAGCTGAGGCGCATGGCGAGCTGTGATCCGCTCACGGGCCTGCTCAACCGGACAGAGGTCGAGGAGGTGCTCGGGGAGAGACTGCTCACCGCGCCCGAGAGAGTCGCCCTGCTCTACGTCGACCTCGACGGCTTCAAGGCGGTGAACGACACCCACGGCCACGACGTCGGCGACGAGCTGCTCGTCCAGATCGCCCAGATCCTCGACGCAAAGACGAGGCCGGGCGATGTCGTCGGGCGTCTCGGCGGCGACGAGTTCGCCATCGTCACCGAGAGCCCCGACCCGACGGACGCCCAGGGCCTCGCGTGCCGGATAGAAGTCGCGATCGCCGAGCTCAGCACGTCCCGGCGCCTTCCGGTGAGCGCGAGCGTCGGTGCGGCGACGGCGCAGCCGGGCGACACGCCGCGGGATCTGCTCCGTCGAGCCGACTCCGCGATGTACGCCGAGAAGCGTCGCCGGCACGCGCTGCTGCCGTCGGCGCGCTGACGAGATGCGGCAGCACGCAAGTACCTTGCTCGGCTCGAAGCGTCGCTGCGTACCGTGCGACGGGGTCGGCGCAGCCCGGACCGGGAAGTTCATGCTCTGTTCACAATGCCGTCATGGGGCAGAAACGTGCCGCTGGCAGCCTTCGTGACGCAAACTAGTCAGCCATTAGCGGACCTCGAGAGCGCAGGAGCAGTGCGTGAGCTACCAAGCTGAGTACATCTGGATCGACGGCACGGAACCGACGGCGCAGCTGCGCTGCAAGACCAAGATCGTCGCCGACGGCAAGGAACCGGGCATCTGGGGCTTCGACGGGTCGAGCACCAACCAGGCGCCGGGGAGCAACTCCGACTGCGTGCTCCAGCCCGTCTACGTCGTGCCCGACCCACTGCGCGGTGGAAAGTGCGTCCTCGTGCTGTGCGAGGTGCAGCTCGTCGACTTCACGCCCCACCCGACCAACACCCGCGCAAGCTGCGTCGCCGTCGCCGAGAAGTACGCCGACCAGGAGCCGATGTTCGGCATCGAGCAGGAGTACACCTTCTTCGAAGATGGTCGCCCGCTCGGATGGCCGGAGGTTGGCTTCCCTGCCCCACAGGGGCCGTACTACTGCGCGGTGGGTGGCGACTACATCGTCGGGCGCGAGATCGTGGAGCGCCACACCCAGGCGTGCATCGACGCCGGGCTCGCCATCGAGGGCACGAACGCCGAGGTGATGAAGGGCCAGTGGGAGTTCCAGATCGGGATCCTGCCGCCACCGGCGATCGGAGACCAGCTCTGGGTGGCTCGGTGGCTGCTCGAGCGGATCGCGGAGGACTTCGGGGTCCAGGTGAGCTACGCCGCGAAGCCAGTCCCCGGGGACTGGAACGGCGCCGGGGCGCACACCAACTTCTCGACCGTCGCGATGCGCAATGGCTACGACCCGATCATCGCTGCGTGCGAAGCCCTCGGCGCCCAGGTCGACAAGCACATCGCGGCCTACGGGGCAGGGATCAAGGACCGCCTGACCGGAGCCCACGAGACCGCTCGCTGGGACCGCTTCAGCTACGGCGCGTCGGACCGGGGGGCCTCGATCCGGATCCCCTGGGCGGCGGAGAAGGCAAAGAAGGGCTGGATCGAGGACCGGCGTCCCAACGCGAACTGCGACCCCTACGTGGTGTCGCGGGTCATCGTCGAGACGGTGTGCGGAGCAGCAGCGGGCAACTGAGCTGTCGTCTCGACGGCCGAGCGCCGCGCGTGCGGCGCGGTGGGATCGACAACGCCGCCGCGTCGCCCGTCACGCGACGCGGCGGCTGACCTCGAGCGCCCACTCGACTGCCTCGGTCCACGCGCTCGCGAGCGCGCGCAGGCCCAAGTCGCACCTGCTCGACGCGCCCGGAGCACCAGGCTCGCTCAACTGGTAGGCGGTGACATCCGCGACGATGTCCCCGACCGGGGACCTTCCTCCCGACGCCGCGATCCGGAGCTCCTCGGGTGCACCGATGCCGTCGAGGACGACGTCGAGGGGGACTCCGAGCAACACGTCAAATGCCGACACCATCCCGGCAGCAAAGGCCAGCCGCGCCGGGGCAGCCGGCACGCCAGAAGCGAGGAGCTCGCACATGCGCGCCCGGACGAGGGCCGTCGTCGACTGCTCGCTCGTGGTCCGCCGGCCGCCGGCGATGAGCAAGATGGCGGCCCAGCTCTGCAGCCGGCGTCGCCCGAGCAGCACCAAGGCGTCGCGGATCGTGTCCACGGGCCGGCGTGTGCCGTGCGCTGCGCCGATGCCTGCCAGGGCGAGGAGCTGGTAGACGAGGCCCGGAGCGCTCTGCACGATCTGCTCGATCTCGTCGACGTCGCACTCGTCGGCGATGAGCTTGCCGGCGAGCTGGAGGCGGACGGCCTCATCAGGCTCGAGCGCCCGCCCCGCGACGACCTGGGGACGCGAGAGAAGGTAGCCCTGGAAGTAGTCGAAGCCGAGCTCGACGCTTGCCTCCAGCTGACGAGGTGTCTCGACCTTCTCCGCGAGCAGGTCCACTCCGGCGTCGCGGCCCCGACGGACGAGGTCGGGCAGCTCGCCAGCGGCGACGCCGAGCAGGTCGACCTTCACGATCGACGCGAGCTCGAGCAGGTCGTCGAGACCCACACAGCTCACGACGTCGTCGAGGGCGAGCTTGTAGCCCGCGTCGACGAGGCGGCGACAGCCGGTGAGCGCGTCGGCGTCGGGCACGACGGTCTCGAGGACCTCGATGACGACCCTCTCCGGCGGGAGCGCGAGCAGTGTCTCGCCAGTGAGCAGCTCGCGGCCGGCGTTGACGAACACCTGCTTGTCCCCGACGAGCCGCTCGACGCCGATGCCGATCGCGCCGAGCACCACCTGCGCGGTCATGAGCTCGCCGTCGGTCGCATGAGCGGCGCCGGTCGACCCCGGGACTTGGCGGAAGAGCAGCTCGTACCCGACAACGACCTGCTCGCGATCGAAGATCGCCTGGCGACCGACGACGACGTCAAGGACGCCCACCAGTCCCTCCTCTCCGGCGCCCTGGACACATCCTGCAGCCACCTCCCCTGCTTACGGCACGCCGCCGCCCGAAAGACAGGAGCCGGGCACGGTACGCAAGGGCAAGGCAGCCAGTCAGCGCTCCGGTGGGGGTATGGCTGGCCCGGCGGCGCGTCGCTCCGGCTCGACGACCTCTCCTAGCTCGACGAAGGACCCCCGGTAGTAGACGAGGGGCGTGCCGTCGTTCGCAGCGAGCTCGACGACCCGACCGACGACGAGCTCGTGGTCGCCCGCGTCGTGGACGAGATCCAGCTCGCACTGGACCCAGGCGAGCACACCGGCGAGCACGGGTGCGCCGAGCACCCCGGGGCGCCAGTCCACGCCGGCGAACTTGTCGGCGGCCGAGCGGGCGAACGACCGTCCGAGCTCTTCCTGACCCCGAGCGAGGATGTTCACGCAGAACGCTCCGGCGGCGACCATCCGGGGCCAGCTCGTCGAGCTCTTCGCCGGGGCGACGGCGACGAGGGGCGGCTCGAGGGAGAGCGAGACAAAGCTCTGGCACGTGAAGCCGACCGGCGTCCCCTCCTCGAGGGCGGTGACGACGGTGACGCCCGTCACGAACCGCCCCATGACGTCGCGCAGGCGCTCGCTCCCGCGGACCGGCTCCATCGTGCCCCTCTCCGGTCGCCGCGGCGACCTCGTCATTGCGTGCTGCGCTCGTCGCGTGCTGCGCTCGTCGCGTGCTCCACGACCGCGGCAGCCACAATCGTCCTCTGCCGCCGAGTGCGCGCACCTGTGCCGTCGAGGATAGGGGCCGTCGAGGATAGGGCGCGCCTCGGATCTCGCACGCGCCGGACGGCCGCGTCACGACCGAGCCAGACTGAGCGCATGGCCACCTCCACCGCGACGGCCGACCCCCGCACCGGCGTCTGGCCGTGCGGCTCGACGGTCCGGGCTACGGCAGCGTCGGGACCATCGCTCCGTCGACGAGGATGCACTGGCCCGTCACGTACCCCGCTGCGTCGGACGCGAGGAACGCGACAAGCGCCGCCAGCTCCTCGGGACGCCCGTAGCGACCGAGGGGGATCGCGGCCTCGGCGGCGGCACGCACGTCCTCGTACGCGAGCCCGTCGATCTGCGCCCGCTGCTCGTCGAGCGAGCGGACACGTCCGGTGTCGATACGGCCTGGGCAGACCATGTTCACCGTGATGCCCGACGGCCCGAGCTCGACCGCGAGGGACTTCACCAGTCCGTCGAGGGCGGGACGGAACACGTTCGAGAGCGTCAGGCCGCGGATCGGGCTCCTCGCGCTCGACGAGCCGATCACCACGACACGGCCATGCCGTCGTGCCGCCATCACCGGCACGGCAGCGCGCATTGCGGCGACCGCGCTACGGAGCACCAGGTGGAAGCCCGCCTCCCAGTCGTCGATGCTCAGGTCCACGAGCCCACCGATCCGAGGCCCACCGGAGCTCGTCACGAGGACGTCGAGGCCACCGTGCAGGTCGACAGCACGCCCGACGACCTCCTCGACGGCACCGACGTCGCGCACGTCGGCGACGATCCCCGTCGCGCCGAACCCCGCCGACCGCAGCGCGGACACCGCTTGGTCCACCCGGCCCTCGTCCCGACCGCAGAGCACGACCGCGTGACCGGACCTGGCCAGAGCCTCTGCGCACGCGAAGCCGAGCCCCTGGGTGCCGGCGAGGACCACCGCCGAACGAGCGGTCACTGTGCCCACCTCGCTCCTCCTTCTCCGTCGCGCCCTTGCCTGACGCCTCCGCTCCGACCACAGGGTCGCACGCCCGCCGCAGCAGCGCCACCGCCGGCGGCGGTGGGACTCGCGTGGGTGTGGCTGCCGCACCATGCGCGGAGCAGCGAGACCGAGCACCAGACCGAGCACCAAACAACGATGGGCGACTGCCGCCTTTAGTCCCGTCGTCGTTGCTACGATCCGGCAACCTCGCATACGGGGCCCGAGCGGTTTCGACGGGGCGTGCGCCCCGCGATGCAAAGGGACGGACTTGATGAACGCGACCAGCGCGGCACCTTCTCACCTCGACGACGGGGAAGCGGGCGTCCTCGACGACAGCACGCCGCTCGGGCTCGACGTCGGTGGCGCCCTTCTCACCGAGAGGCTCACGACACTGCTTGGGGACGATGTCGACGACGTACGCCCCGACAGCCCGGACGAGAGGCCACCAGCGCCTGGACGCGTCCAGGCGCTCGTCACGGCCCTCATCGTCTTTGGTCCCCTGGCCGGCGTCGTCGCGGCGATCGTCTCGTTGTTCGGTCACGGTGTCGACGCCCTCGACCTCGTGCTGGCAGTCGTCTTCTACGCTATCGCCGGGCACGGCGTGACCGCCGGCTTCCACCGGATGCTCGCCCATCGCGGCTTCAAGGCCCGGCGAGGTACCAAGATCGCCCTGAGCATCGCCGGCTCCCTTGCCTTCGAGGGAGCGGCGATCGGGTGGGTGGCGAACCACCGCCAGCACCACGCCTACACCGACCGTCCCGGAGACCCGCACTCGCCGCACCTCGGTGACGGCGGGCCGTGGTCCAAGACCAAGGGTGCCATTCACGCCCACGTCGGCTGGCTGTTCGACGACCGGACGACCGACGTCGCGCGGTGGGCTCCCGACCTCGCCGCCGACCGCGACCTCGTCGTGATCAGCAATCTCTTCCCGGTGTTCTGCGTCGTGTCACTCGGCTTGCCAGCCCTCCTCGGCTGGGCGATCTCCGGAACGGCCGCCGGAGCACTCGGCGCGTTCGTTTGGGCCGGCCTCGTCCGGGTGTTCGTCCTCCAGCACGCGACGTTTGCCGTGAACTCGGTGTGCCACATCTGGGGCAAGCGACCGTTCAGGACACGATCTGCCGATCGCGCGACAAACTTCGCGCCACTCGCGCTGCTGTCCATGGGCGAGAACTGGCACAACCTGCACCACTCGAACCCGCGTCTCGCCCGCCACGGAGTAGACCGCCGCCAGCTGGACTCGACGGCGCGCTTCATCCGCCTCCTCGAGCTCGTCGGTCTCGTCTCCCAGGTCCGCTGGCCCACGCGCGAGCAGCTCGACGCCAAGCGCAACGAGGGATGTCGCGCCCCGCGCCGTCGGCGTGACGTGGTCCCTGTCGACCGCTGACCTGCCACAGGGCCGGGGCGCGCACGCCACCGCCGGGCTCATGGGCTACGGTGTAGGCAGCACTCGGGGGTATCACGCGACCGAGCAGCGCTGCGTCCGGGCGTCCGCTCGTCTGCGGGTTAGTGCGTGAAGAAAACAGCGAGATTATCCATGGCTACTGGCACCGTGAAGTGGTTCAGCGCAGAAAAGGGCTTCGGCTTCATCACCCAGGACGACGGCGGCGCTGACGTGTTCGTCCACCACAGCGCGATCGAAGGCTCCGGCTACCGCGAGCTCGCCGAGGGCCAGCACGTCTCCTACGAGACGACGCAGGGTCCGAAGGGCCTCCAGGCGTCGGCAGTCCGTCCTGCCTAGGCAGGGGGGCGGCCACTCCGACCAGCGGCGCTCCGGCGACTCCTCGTCCGAGGGCCAGGAGCGCCCGCGCTCTGGACCCCGACGCAACGTGGACCAGGACGTGCTGACGCTGCGAAGCGAGGGGCGCTCGTTCTCGGCAATTGCAGGTCGGCTCGGGCTGAAGCGGTCGCGTGACGCCTACCAGGCGTTCCACCGTGCGCTGAACGAACGGCCGGACGCCGAGCGACCGGCTCTCGTCGGTCAGGAGCTCGGTCGCCTCGAGACGCTCGAGGCGCGGATCCGCGACCGCGACGCGGCGGACATCGCGAAGATGAACCACCGCCTCGAGGCGCTCGAGCACATGCGCCAGGACTTGCACTAACTCGACGCGCCGACGACGGCACGGCTGCTCCTTGAAAGTGGCCGTGCCGTCGCCGCGTCCGTGGCGATGCGCCGCCGGTTGCCGCTGTCAGGACAGGTCGAGGCGGAGCCGGCGCGGCGAGGCAGCGACGAGCTTGCCGAGCACGGGCAGCTCGACGAACGACTCCGCCCGGGCCACCGCCACCGCGATCGGCGCGAGGTCGGAGAGACGCTCGTAGACGACGTGTCGGGCGACCCACTGCGGGTCGTACTTCGTGCAGTACCGCCAGAGCGACTCGATCTGCATCGACAACGACAGCCGCCGCAGCAGCAAGCGCCCCGCTCGTGCGACGAGAGAGCGGTCCTCACCTGCGACGACCGAGCGCATGACGGCGAAGTTGAGAGCGAGACCGGTCATCCCCCGCTCACGGAGATGCTCGATGGTCGAGACGACGATGAAGTCGACCAGGCCGTTGGGGTGGCAGAGCCCGTCACGTCGGGTCAGGTCGAGCGAGTAGCCACCGATTCCCGGAGCGGGCACAAACTGACAGAACGCCGCTGCCGAGCCGTCCGGAGCGTGGGCAACCGCGACGAGCAGGCCTTTGTCGTCGGGGTCAAAGACCCGTCCGAGCGTCATCGAGAAGCCCCGCTCGCGCGCCCCCCTGCGCCCGGCGGCGAGGATCGACTCGAGCTGGCACACGAGGCCCGGTTCGAGGTCCGACGGGTCGTGGAACGTCACGGTGTAGCCATGGTTCGCGATCCGGTTCACCGCCTGGCGCAGGCTCTTCATCTTTCCGCCCGCAAGATGGAAGGTCGTGAGGTCGACGACCGCCTCGTCGCCCACGTAGAGGTGACGCATGCCAGCCTGCTCGTAGAAGCGCAGCCATTCCTCGCCGGTACCGAGCGCAGCCACGCGCCATCCCTGGCGGTCGGCGAACTCGCGAAAGCTCGTCCATGCCTTGCCCCGCTCGGAGGCCGGACCGATCGGGTCCGGCGAGACGAGGCAGACGCCACCGTGGACTGCGTAGGTGACGAGCGTGTCGCGGTAGAAGAAGTGCTGCTTGTCCGTGCGCAAGGCGAAGTAGTCGAGCGTTCCCGACCCGTGCCGGCCGACCACAGCCCGAGCGCGCAGCAGCGAGGCGACAGCAGCCGCACCGCGACGGTCGACGACGGGCCGGAAGACGAGCCGAGACGCGGCGAGCAGCAGGACGACACCGATGACGAGCAGGCCGGGATCGAGGCTCGCCCCGAGCTGGGTCGGCAGCGGCATGGTCCGCAGGCCGATCAGTCGTTGACCGACGGCGAGAGCCGTCCGGGCAACCGGAGGGGCAGCACCGTCGCGGTCGACTCGTGCGACGACCTCGATCGACATCGTGGCAAGCGACACGGTCGCGAAGCCCCCGAACAGCAACGCGAGGAGCCCCCACCTGCGCGACGGCCGGTCCACGCCCGTCCGGAACGAGTCGTGGCTCGCGACGAGCATCCCGAGCACCCCGAGCGAGACGACGGACCCCCCCACGTCGGCACCCCTCACCAGGTGCAGGGCCGTGCTACCCGCCACCAGGCAGACGGCGACGAGCCACGCCTGGCGTTGGCCGCGCCGGACGCCGCGCGCGAGGACGAGCAGACCGAGGCCAGCGAAGAGCACGAGCGTCACTGCCGCGCGGGAGACGACGAGCGGGACGACCAGGTCGACAAGGTGCAACCGGCCGTGCAGCGGAGGCCGGAGAGCCTCGAGGACGTCGACCGCACCGGCGAGGGCGACGACTCCCGCGGCGATCGAGCGCCTGCTCCGGTGACATTGCGGTGGCGTTGCGGCAACATCGGGCTCGCGCATGGGACGCCCATCTTGACAGCCGGACTTGTCGTTCGGATGACGACCACGGCGCGTACGATGCAGCCGTGCAACCCGGCAGCCGATCGATCCCAGGCGTGAGCCCTGGCGAGCTCACGCCTGACCGCATCGAGGCAGCGGCACGCCGGATCGCCGGCCACGTCAACCACACCCCGATCGTCACCTCCCGAGGCCTCGACGAACGCGCCGGTGTCGAGGTCTTCGTCAAGCCGGAGATGCTCCAACGCACCGGCTCGTTCAAGTTCCGCGGCGCCCTCAACCGCCTTGGGTGCATGACACCACCCGAGAGGTCAGCCGGCGTCGTGACGTACTCCTCCGGCAACCACGGTGCCGCCGTCGCACTCGCCGGCACGATCGTCGGCACTGCGGTGACGGTCGTCGCGCCGGTCGACGCTCCCCGGATCAAGCTCGACGCGATCCGGTCCTTCGGTGCGCAGCTACGGCTCTACGAACCGGAGCGGGAGCGACGAGAGGACGTGGCAGCAGCCATCGCCCAGGACCAAGGTGCTCTCGTCGTGCCGCCGTTCGACGACATCGAGGTGATGGCAGGTCAAGGGACGGTCGCCCTCGAGCTCGTCGACGCGCGCGCGGACCTCGACGCCGTCGTCGTGCCCGTCGGGGGCGGAGGCCTCCTCGCAGGCGTGGCAACTGCAGTACGGTCCTCGATGGGCCCGAGGTGCCGCGTCGTCGGAGTCGAGCCGGCCGGAGCCGACGACACGCGGCGCTCCCTCGCCGCCGGACGCCGCATCGAGCTCGACGAAGTGTCGACGATCGCGGACGGCCTGCGAGCCCCGGTACCCGGAGCACTGACGTTCGAGGTCAACCGACGGCTCGTCGATTGCGTCGTGGTCGTGAGCGAGACCCAGATCGTCCACGCGATGCGCTACTGCTTCGAAGAGCTGAAGCTCGTCGTGGAGCCGAGCGGTGCAGTTGGCCTGGCTGCCCTCCTGACGGGGGCAGCCGGCACCCTCGGCTCGCGTGTCGGGCTCGTCCTCTCGGGCGGCAACGTCGACCCGGACCGCTTCGCGCAGCTCCTCGAGGGTGCCTGACCACGCTCTTGCCCTGCCCCGGCACGCGACCTCGCCGCCGGTCAGGGTAGGGACGTCAGCGGCGGGGCCCGCTCTCGTCACGCCGAGCGACGATCTCGCACAGCTCGTCGTCCCGACCGCACGCGTCCAGCGCGAACGACGCTCCGAGGGCGTCGAGCTCGTCGTCGTCCACCTCGGCGAGTGCGTCGGCGAACTCAACCGCGAGCGGCTCGGCGAACAGGATGTTCCGCACGAGCAGCTCGACGTGACCCTGTAGGCCAAACGGGTACGGATCGAGACCGGGCATCTCCTGTGCCATCCGTGCGACGATCGGAGCGACGAGGTCTGCGACTCCAGACCCGGTCATGCCCCAGGAGTCCGCTCCGAGCCGCTCCTTCTTCGCCCGCACCGACGCTGTGCGGGCCATCCACGGTGAGTCCGGACGAGCGGAGACCAGGCCCTGGACGCCGATGTCCTTGTAGGTCCACAACGACCACCCGGCACCCGCGGCCTCGTAGATCTCGATCTGGTCGGCGAGGAGCCGATGGCGCATCGCGTCGACACGGGGGTCTCGCGAGTAGACCGGGCCAAACTCCCCCACCCAGGCCGGCACGTCGTGCTCCCGCATGTACGTCGTCCGCTCGAGAAACTGCCGCTCGACTGCTTCCCTGTCGTAGCGGACACCACCGCTCACCCCGGGATAGTCGCCGCCACGCGCCGAGCCCGGGACCGGGTACTGGTGCAGGGCGTAGACCGCATTCTCGGCCGGCTCGCCGAAATCACCGAACTCCTGCGCGTAGTGGTTGCCGTCGAGGAACACCGTGTGGCGAGGATCCACGTCACGGATCTCACGAACGAGGCGGTCGTGCAGCGCGACAAGACGTCGACCTTCTGGGTCGGCCGGCTCGTTGATGAGGTTGTACCCGGCCACCGCTGGCTCGTGCCGGAAGTGCTCGGCAATGCTCCGCCAGAGCGCGACGGTGCGATCCTGGAAGTCCCGGTGGTCGAAGAGCAGTGGCGCATGGAACCGGTTGTCGCTGTGCCAGTGGTAGTTCTGCCCGCCGGGAAGGGCGTGCAGGTCGATCACGCTGTAGACACCGTGCCGGGCGCAGCTCGCGACGGCACGGTCGAGGCGCTCGAAGCAGCCCGGCAACAGCTCACCCGGGCGCATGTCGTCCTCGAGATGGTGGTAGTTGAGCGGGATGCGCACTGCGTTGAAGCCGAGCGAGGCGACGAACGCCGCATCCGCGTCGGCGAAGAAGTTGTCGAGCAGGCTCCCGAGGAGCCGCTCGTAGCGCTCTCGCCCGAGACGGTCACGAAGCGCCCGCCGGTGCAGCGACTCCGTCGCCGGGTAGCCGGTGATGAAGTTCTCCATGTTCAGCCAGCCGCCGATCCCGACCCCACGCAGGCGCACTTCCACACCAGCCTCGTCGACGAGGGTGCTGCCCGCCGTGCGCAACCACGGCAAGGTCCCGGCTCGCCGGTCCGGGGCGTCGACGCGCGCGCTATCGACCCCGCCCGTCATCGGGCGGCGGCCGCGTGCGGTCGGGCGGCCATCGAGTCGCCGACTGTCGAGGTGGTCGCGACGACGAGGTGGATCGGATGCTCGACGGTCTCCCCCTCGATCTCGACCGTCACCTCCGAGCGCAAGTCGGCGTAGGAGCGGCCCACCGCGAAGCGGAACGCTCCGGGCTCGGTTACTCGCCGGAGCGACTCGTCGAAGAACCCGAGCCGGCTCGCGTCGACTACGAAGTTGACTCGGCGGCTCTCGCCGACCCCGAGATCCGCCCTCACGAACCCGACGAGCTGTCGCTCGGGCCGCGCGACGGAGCCGACCAGGTCGGTCACGTAGAGCTGCACCACTTCGACTCCCTTGCGCGACCCGACGTTGACGACTTCGACGGAGCAGGTGACGGGCGACGACGTGTCGCTCGCATGCACCTCGAGCGGACCGTACTCGACGGTCGTGTACGACAGTCCGTGACCGAACGGGAAAAGCGGGCTCGTCGGGCTGTCGGTGTAGTCACCGTAGAACATCGCCGCCGAGCCACCGGCGCGCGGTCCGGCATAGACGGGAACCTGCCCGACGGTGCGCGGGATGCTCACCGGCAGACGGCCCGACGGCTCGCTCGCACCGACGAGGACCGACGCGAGGGCGCGACCACCCTCCTCGCCCGGTGGGAACACCTGGAGCAGCGCATTGGACCGGGCGGCGACGTCGGCGAGAGAGTGGACCCTGCCGCTCTGGACGACCGTGACCACAGGCGTCCCGGTCGCCGCGACACGCTCGACCAGCTCGACCTGGACTCCAGTCAGGGCGAGATCTGTCGCGTCTCGTGCCTCGCCGACCGTCGCGGACGGTCGCAACCCGGAGCGACCCGCGACCACGACCACGGCAACGTCGGCCCACTCGGCGAGACGCACCGCCTCGTCGATCCCGGACACGTCCGATCCCGTGACGGCACATCCGTGCGCGCACCGAACCTCCGCAGAGGCACCCAGAGCCTCGACGAGCCCGGCAAAGGGCGTCACGTGCGACGTGTAGAAGGGACCGGGCTGGAACGACCCGGCCGATCCGGGCAGGAACGCCGTGCCGGCTGCCTGCGCGAACGAGTCCGTCATGGCGCCTTCGCCTTCGGACTGCGCGCCTTCGCCCGTCGCCTCGCCATCCGTGTCGAAGATGATCTCCTGGTGCGCCGGGTAGTGATAGTCGCCTTGAAGAAGGCGCACGTCGTCAGCTCCGGGTCCGATGACCGCCACTCGGCGCGTCTCTGGAGCCAACGGCAACACCCCGTCGTTCGCGAGCAATACGACCGACTCCGTCGCCGCGCGCAGTGCCAGCTCACGCTGGACAGCCGTGTCGAACACGGCACTTGCGCGTTCACTATCAACATATGGCTGCTCGAACAGACCGAGGCGGAACTTCGTCGTCAGCACGCGCAGCACCGCGTCGTCCAGCGCTTCCTGGGACACCTTGCCCGCCGCCAGCGCTCCGACGAGCGGCGCGCCGAAGCAGTCGGTCTCCGGCAGCTCGATGTCGAGCCCGGCCTCCAGCGCCCGCACGGCTGCATCGGCCTTGTCCGCCGCCACCCTGTGATGCGTGACGAGCAGCGCGATGGCGAAGTAGTCGGCGACGACGATCCCGTCGAAGTGGAGCTCCTCACGAAGAAGCTTCGTCAAGATAGATCCCGATCCGGCGCACGCAAGACCATCGACCGAGCTGTAGGAGTTCATCACCGACGCAAGACCCGCCTCCCGGATCGCCGCAGCGAACGGCTCGGCGTAGACGTCACGCAGCTCACGCGCACCGACTTGGACCGGAGCGTGGTTCTTCCCTCCTTCTGGCAAGCTGTGCCCGACGAAGTGCTTCCCGGTCGCCAGCACGCCGTCGCTCACGTCGGCGGTCTGCAGGCCCGAGACGAAGGCCGACCCCATCGTCGAGACGAGGAACGGGTCCTCCCCGTAAGTCTCCTCGACACGCCCCCAGCGAGGGTCGCGGGCGACGTCGAGCACCGGGGCGAGGCACTGGCGTGCGCCGGCGGCGCGCATCTGGTCGCGCACGACACCGGCAACCTCCCGGACGAGCGCAGGATCGAACGTCGCCGCGAGACCGAGGGCCTGGGGGAAGACCGTCGCGCCACGCGCGGAAAAGCCACCGGTGCCCTCCTCGTGCACGATCGCCGGGATCCCGAGGCGCGTCTGCTCGACGAGAAAGCGCTGGATCGAGTTCGCGAGCGTCGCTACCTCCCCCGGCAACAAGGCCGTCGCTCCGGCGATGCGCGTGACCTCTCCGATCCCATGCCCGATCACCCGACGGGCGCGCACCTCGTCGAACCCGGACGCACCGAGGATCGAGGTGATCCAGACGCATCCGACCTGCCCGATCTTTTCCTCCATGGTCATCCTCGCGAGCAGATCACGAGCCCGCTGCTCTGCGGGCAGTGTCGGATCCCTGTAGGGCTCCGCTGTCGTGTCCAACCTTGCCTCCATCTCGTCACTCCTACCCGATCCGATACTTCCCGCCTACGCGTCGCTCCAGCCCCACCGGGAGCCGGCACCGCCACACACCGGCCGGCGTTGGCCGGCGGCCGGCGGCCGGCGACCGGAGCTCACCGGATGGAGAACCCACCGATCCCGCGAACCATCTGTCGCCTCATCCCGATATACAGCACGAGCAGCGGGAGGACCGAGAGGACCACAGCTGCGAGGATCGCGGGAACGTCGATCCCATAAGTACCCTCGAACTTGTACAGACCGAGGGGGAGAACCGACACGCTACTGCTCTGGGTCAGCACCAATGGCAGCAAGAAGTTGTTCCAGACGTTCAAGCCGTCGTAGATCGCGACCGTCGCGAGCACCGGCAGCGACAGCGGCCAGATGAGCTTCGCAAAGACCTTCCATTCGTTCGCGCCGTCGATGTTCATGGCATCGAGCAGCTCGCGTGGTATGTCGCGGATGTAGCTCAACATGATGAGAACCGAGACCGGGATCGCCGACGCGCTCATGACGAGGATCAACGCCTGCAGCGTGTCGTAGAGGTGCATCTTGTCGATCAGGAGGTAGAGCGGCACGATGATCGCCTGGATCGGCACGGCCAGCCCGAAGAGCAGGACCTTCAAGAACGCACCCGATGCTCGGGACGTCCGCCTCACCATGCGAAAGGATGCTCCGAGCGATATCGCCACCGTCAGCACGATGCAGCTCGCCGTCACGACGAGGCTGTTGACGAGGTAGGTGCCGAGCCCAGCGTTGAACACGAGCGAGTACTCGCTCGTCGTGAGCGGTCCGGTCGGCAGCCAGGGATTCGCAGTCAGATAGTCACCTTGGGTCCGCAAGCTGGCGAGCACCATGAAGTAGATCGGCGCGAGAACGACCACAAGCCAGCCGGTCCCGAGCAGGAACGTAAGGAGGTTCCAGGGACGCAGCCTCCATCGAGGCTTCATGCCATGCCCTCGCGCTGGCTCGACATCGAGCTGAAGCCCGTGAAACGTACGAGGCCGAGAGCGACGACGATCCCGATGACCCCAAGGATGACCGCAAGGACGCTTGCATAGCCGAACGTGTTGTCGAGGAACGCCGCCTGGTACATGTCGAGCGACAGGACCCGCGTCGTGTAGCCGGGGCCACCTCCGGTGAGCACGTAGATGATGTCGAAATAGGTGAGTGAGCCGACGAGCATCAACGTCGACGACACGACGATCGTGTACCTGAGCTGCGGGAGGGTCACGTGCCTAAGCGTCTGGACCCGTGACGCACCGTCGAGTGCAGCAGCTTCGTAGAGGTTCTGCGGGATCTGGCGGCGTCCAACCTGGTAAAGCAGTGTGTGAAATGGTATGAACTGCCACGCGATGAGCGCCACCAGGACGTAGAGGGCGAGACTGCTGCTACCCAGCCAGTTCTGTACGAGAAACTGCGCATGGAGGTGAAGACCGAGCCATGCAAGGCCGCCAAACTCCGGGTCGAGCACAGACTGCCACACGAGTGCGATCCCCACCGTCGAGAGAAGCAGCGGGAGCAGGTACACCGCTGCATACACGGCCCGGTAGCGCTGCCTGCCGGCGACGAACATGCCGAGAGCCATCGAGATCGGTGTCTGGACGATCCAGCTCAAGACGACGAGCTTTGCGGTCACCTCGAGCGAGTTGTGCGCGATCGGGTCGTCGACAAAGGTTCGCCAGTTCGCCAGCCCAGCCCAGGTGGGTGTGCCAAGGCCATTCCAGCGGAGGAAGCTTAGGACGCAGGCGGCGATGATCGGCACGACGACGAACACTGCGAAGAGCGCCATCGACGGCGAGAGCCCGATCAGGTCTGCAAGGGCATGGTTTCCCTGGGGCCTCGGCCTCTGTCGCGCCGCGTGAGGCCTTCGAGCTGTCGTGATCATTGCCTCTCCGGTCGCCATATCGCTTCTCACCTTTGCCAGATCTCACGGACCACGTCAGCGACGACAGTCCGGCGCGGTGCCGACGACGGCACCGCGCCGGGCCAACTACGACCAGCTGGTAAAGCCCTACCGACGACCGCTCGTCAGGCGCCCGTCGACGAGCTCTCGAGTGCCGACACGAACTGCTGCGGTGTCTCGGTCAGCTCGAACACCTTCGACAGGTTCGTGAGCATCGGCTGTGCGCGCTGGGAGCCGAGGGCCTGGTCCCAGGAGTACTGGAAGTTCGGAGCCTTGACGACGGCGTCGTAGATCGGCACGAGGTAGTGGGCGAGGGACGTCTTGCCGAGCAGGGCTCCGGATCCCTTCAGCACCGGCACCTCGCCGGCGGCGACTTCGGTCTTCGCGAACTGCGGAGTCGTGAACGAGTCCTCGAGGAACTGCTCCGCCACGTACTTCTGCGCGGGCGAGATGTGGCTGGCGATGGCGAGATACGTGGTCGTGTTTCCGGCGAGGTCCGCCGCGTTGCCCTTTCCGCCGGGCACCGACGGGAAGGGGGCCTGGCCGAGCTGACCGCTCTTTACGAAGTTCGCGTCCTCACCGAGAAGGCTCGAGATGTCCCAGTCGCCCATCAAGGTCATCGCTGCGCGACCCGTGTACATGAGCGCGTCCGTCTCCGAACCGAAGTCCACCGAGTCGTACCCGGGCTGGAACGCTCCCGCCTTGACGAGCTGCTGGATGTCCGTCAGCGCCTTGACGATCGCCGGGTTGCCCCAGGCGTGTGGCTTGTTCGCGATCACCGCATCGAACGCCGACGGCCCACCGATCCGGTCGGTGAGATATTCGAGGTAGGTGAGCCCCTCCCATCCCGAGAGGTTGCCAAGGGCGATCGGTGACGCCAGGCCGTCCTTCTTGAAGGCTGCGACAGTGCTCAGCAGCTGCGGCCATGTCTTCGGGAAGCTCATCTTGTACTTCGAGAAAAGAGGCTTATTGTAGTAGAAGAAGACTGGTTGGGTTCCTCCCGCGGGCACGCCGTAGAGCTGACCTTTGTACGTGACGGCACCAAGCGACGACGGCAGGAAGTGACCCGCCCAGGCCGGGTTGCCGAGGGAGACGACATCCCCTGCCTTGATGTACTGGTCGAGGATCCCACCACCCCAGCTGAAGAAGATCGCCGGAGGCTTGTTCGCACCCATGGCGAGCAGGATCTTCTGTTTGAACGGCGTATTCGCGACGAAGTCGACCGTCACCTGGTCGCCGGGATGGGTCTTGTCGAACTGAGCGGCGAGAGCCGTCATCGAGTTGTTCACCGGACCTGGGTTCGTCACGAACCAGACGGTGATCTTTGCGGTCGGTGCACTGGCTTTGGTCGCCTGGTGCGACCGCGGTGCGACGGACGCACCTGCCGCCGTCGACGCCGTGACACCGATCAACGCGGCGAGTGCCGCCGCTGTCGCGCTGCGCACTCCCCGCGACGCGCCACGGCGCCGCACTGCGCTACGTACTAGGTCTTTTCGCATGGATGTCCCCTCCTCGTACTTGTCGTTCCACTTCAGCTGACCGTCGCCGCGCTGTCCCTCGCAGGCGACGCTGTCCCGGCGGCAGCCGCCAAGAGCGCATCCCCTCCCTCACCACAGGCCGGTACCGTTGCCCGCCCGCTGGCCTCTCCCCGATGGTCTGCCCGCTCGTTACGAAAGTTTCGTAACGCATTCGAATCATTCGGCTGGCCGCGTGAGTATCGCGCCCGGCCGGTCGGCCGTCAACAGCGGAGGCGGACAATCGCCGCGCTAGCATGCGCCCATGCTGCGCGTGCTGGGGACAACTTCCAGGAGATCGCTGCCGATTCTCGCTGGACAGGTGCCACAGCCACAATGAGAGCGGGAGACCAGCCAGTTCGCAGCCGCCAGGCACGCTTGGCCGACGACGCCGCGACACAGGGGGGCCGCGTGGTCACGATTGCGGAGATCGCCCGCAAGGGAGGCGTGTCGCCGGCCACGGTGTCCAAGGTGCTCAACGGTCGCGAGGGCATATCTCGCTCGACACGCGAGCGCGTCCAGAGCCTTATCGTCGAGCACAGCTACCAGCGACGCGGCACGAGCTCGATCGACTCGGCGCCCATCGTCGACCTCGTCTTCGATGCCTTCGACAGCCCCTGGGCGATGGAGATAGCGCGGGGAGCGCTCGCGGCGGCACACGAGGCTGGCCTCACCGTCTCACTGACGTCGCTCTCCGAGGGCGGCGAGCGTGCCTCGTGGTTCGACCACGTGACCGCTCGAGGAACGCGCGGCGTCATCGTCCTGCTGTCGCGCTTCAGTGCACGGCAAAAGGCCGAGCTGCGGTCGCGCGGGCTGCCCTTCGTCGTCGTCGATCCACGCGGCGAGCCGGACCCCGACGTCCCGACCGTCGGTGCAACGAACTGGTCGGGCGGACTGACGGCGACCCGGCATCTCCTCGGTCTCGGGCACGAGCGCATCGCCACGATCGGCGGGCCGACCGATCTCCTCTGCAGCAGGGCCCGTCTCGACGGTTACCGCTCGGCGATGGAAGCGGCCGGGATCGAGGTCGATCCCGCCCTCGTGCGCACCGGCGACTACCGCGTCGAAGGTGGCTTCAAAGAGGCGATGGCCCTCCTCGACCTACCGGAGCCGCCGAGCGCCATCTTCGCAGGCAGCGACTTGCAGGCGCTCGGCGTCCTCGAGGCAGCACGGCTGCACCACGTGCGCGTGCCCTCGGACCTCAGCATCGTCGGCTTCGACGACCTCCCACTCAGCGCCTGGACCTCTCCCGCCCTCACCACCGTCCGCCAGCCTCTGGCCGAGATGGCCTCGGCGGCCGTCCGTCTCGTCCTCACCGGCGGCGCCACGGCGGACCGGAGCGTCGAGCTGGCCACGAGCCTGGTCGAGCGGGAGAGCACCGCACCGCGTGGCGCTCCCGGTCATCGGCAGAGGCGATAGCGGGCTCCTCGACGCTGACCCTCCTGGACAAGCACACCCCGAGCGACGAGCGTACGGATCGTGGAGGTCCAAGCAGCTTCCGCGACACCGCTCAGCTCGAGCAGCTCTGACTTCGCGAGTGCCCGCCCCCCGGCCTCGCGCAGAGCGTCGAGGATCGCTTGCGCCGCCTCCTCATGGTCGGGCATGTCGTCGCGCTGGGCACGGCCACCAGACGTGCGCTGCGGCGGTCCCGCGGATAGCGCGGGCGGATCGTCGTGACGTCGAGCCGGGAGGCGGACGACACCGACCGCGTGCGGCTCGAGACACTGCTGCGCGATCTCGACGACACGCTCGTGATGGGTGAACAGCAGCACCTGGGTCCGACCACTGAGCTCACCGAGCACACGGATCGCCGCAGCCGAGCGACGGTCGTCGAAGTGGACGAGGATGTCGTCGAAGACCACCGGCAAGGCCTCGACGAGGGAACCGAGCTGGTGCTCCACCCCGGCGACGCGCAAGGCGAGGTAGAGCTGGTCCCGGGTCCCGTCGCTCAGCGCTGGCGTCGCGCACAGCTCGCCCCCCCGACGCTTGGCGAGCAGGATCTGGCGGTGCCCGTCGCCATCGGGCACGAGCTCGACGAATGCGCCGTCGGTGAGCTGGCAGAACAGCGCGCCCGCGCGCTCGAGAAGTGGTCCACGATGGCGCTCGCCGTACTCGGCGATGGTCCGCCGGAGCACCTCGGCGGCGAGGGCGGCGCGCGCGTAGTCGCCGACGAGCCCGGAGGCGAGGGCGAGCTCGGCTTCGGCATCCTGCTCGAGGTCTGCCGCCGTCGCGGCGTCGGTGACCGCGTCGCACGCCCGCTCGGCGTCGACTACCTGGGCGATGGCGAGCTCGAGCTGGCGGGCGAGATCCTCGACCCGTTCATACGCCAGCTCTGCCTGCACAGCCAGGGACTCGCCGGCTGCTGTCGCGTCGGCCGTGATCTGCTCGAGACTGCGACCGTCGCCGAGATCGAGGAGGCCCTGCTCGAGCGCGACGAGCTTCTCCCGGAGCGCAGCGGCCTCGAGGGCGCGGCTCGCCACCGCGTCGATGCCGAAGTCGAGCTCGCCGCCGGCGTCCGCCATCGCCGCCTCCGTCCTCAGCGACCGGAGCAAGCGCTGCACGTCGTCGAGCTCACGGTTGCGCGCGTCGACCACAGCCTCGGCCTCGGTGAGCTCCTCGGTCAGCGTCGCGTGCCGTTCGCGTGCGGTTCGCGCCCGGGCGACCTCGCCCTGGAGCCGGAGGACCACGCCGAGCGGCGCGTCGACGTCCGTGACGATGGGCAGTTTGCGTGCAATCTCATCGACCTGCTCCTCGTAGCGACGGCGATCCTCCTCGATCCCCGAGATCCTGCTTTCGAGGCCGGCGACATCGGCACGAGCGACGACGAGCGAGCGCAGGGCCGAGACGACACTTCCTGCGACGTCCGGTGCGAGCGCGCCAAGAGCAAGGGGCCTGACTGCTTGCTCCCACTGAGCCCGCCAGGCCACCATCTCCTCTCGATGTGCGTCGAGCGATGCTTGCTGGCGGGCGACGCTGTCTCGAGCGAGACGGCTCGCCGTCTCGGCATCGCGCCGGCTCGCGTCCTGCGCGCGAGCCGCCCGCACCATCTCGTCGGCGCGCGCCACGGCGAGCTCCAGACCCTCGCCCACGGGCGTGCATCCGGCCCGTCCGAGCGCGTCGTCGAGCGCGGCGCGGCAGCGATCCACCTGCTCTGTCGCGGCGTCGAGGTCACGCTGGTCTGCACGCCACCGCGAGATCGCGACCACGAGCTCGCGATGACCCTGCAACCACTCCGCCATCACCTCAGGTGCAGCGGCGTCGAGGCCGGCGGTCGCCCAACGCGCCGCCCAGCGCGCGGAGGCGACCGCGTCGCTCGCCTCGATTCGCCTCTCCTGCTCGTCGAGCGCGCGCTGTTGCTCGGCGAGCCGCCCGAGACGACCCTGCAGCTGGCGGAGCCCAGCGACAGCATCGGCATGCTCGTAGCGCTCGTCGGCAGCGGCGTCAGCGTCGCCAATGGCCTGCTCGAACGCGGCGACGAGCGGGCGACCAGGTTCCCACTCCTCCCCGGGTTCGCCGCCCTCGAGCATCTGGCGGACAAGCCGCCAGCCTGCGTCCCTGTGACGCCGGGCGACCTCGAGCCGATCCGGGTCCGGGACCTCGCGTCCGATGCGCGCCGCCTGCTCGGACACCGAGCGCATCTCGGCGACGACCGCATCCCTCTGGTCGCGTAGCTGAGAGAGGGCGAACCGCTGCTCGTCGCGTCGCTCACGCTCGATCTCGACCTCGGGTGCGAGGGGCAGGGCAAGAGCCTCGACCTCCTCCCACCCGCGTCCCGCCAGTCCCAGCCGTCCGACAGACGCGGCGAGCTCGGCGACGGCGTGCGTCTGTGTCGCGCGCCGCCCCGCCAGGCTGCGGTCGACTTCGAGAAGGGCGCGCGCTGCTACGAGCGCCCGCTCGACGTCGGCAACATCCCTCGGCTCCGGATCCTCGGCAAGTCGGGCAGCCGCGTGTGCCACCTGCTCCTCGGCCCTTGCCAGCTCGTCGTCGATCGCATGCCCTGCGGCGACAAGCTCGACGTGCACGCGGGCGAGCCGCTCGACGTTCGCGAGCTCGGCCTCTGCGACGATCCGTCCGTCGTCGGCGCGCATCCCGAGTGCCCCCAGCTTGTCGCCGAGCCGCCGCCGAGCGGCCTCGAGCTCGGCCTGTCGCTTCGGGAGGTCGACGGTGTCCTTGCGATAGCGGTCGACCCCCTCGACGAGCCTGTCCACCCGCTCCGAATGCTCGAGCACGATCGGCGATGCCGCGACCGACTCGGCAGCGGCGGCGATGCGGTCCCGCAGCGCTACTGCCGCCGCATGGGCACTCTCGACGGCGCGGCGGCGCGTCAAGGCGCTGCGTACGCGCTCCGCCCAGTCAGTAGTCGGGACGGGACCGAGGCGCTCGAGCTGACCGACGATGTCGGCACGCCGGGCGAGCAGGGGTCTCGCCGATCGCAACCGGTCGAGGCGGGCGTGCTCGGCGCGGGCGCTCTCGAGCTCGGCCCGCAGCGCGACGCGGCGAGCTTCAGCGGTCGCCACCGTCTCTCGTCGACGCTCCCACTCCCGGGCACGGACACGCGCCGACCTCGCCTCGTGGACACCCGTCCGGTAGGCGTCGAGCGCCTTCGGTATGCGCTGGACACGGCCGCGCTCGCTGAACAGTCGCCCGGCGCGCTCGTCGAGGTCGCGCAGCACCGCAGCGACCGCTCCCGAGCCGAGGCTCGCGCCGTAGATGAGTCGACCGATCTCACCGTCGGCCTCGAGCAGCGAGTCGGAGCCGACGCGAAGCTCCTCGTGGTCGATCGCGAACAGCCGCGTGTAGGACTCCCGGCTCATCCCGCCGACGAGCCCTTCGATGCCAACAGCGTCGACGTCACCACCGTCTGGACGACGGATCCGGGACGCACCTTCGCGGACGAACGAGATCCGGCGGCCTCCGTCGACCGAGACCTCGATGCCGAGGCGCACGCCGTGCCGACCGTATCGGTAGGCGCCCGGCTCGTCTCGCTCGAAGCCGAAGAGTGCCGCGAGAAGAGCGTGCCTTGCTGTCGACTTTCCCGCTTCGTTCGGCCCCCAGATCACGGTCAGCCCGGCGCGGGGCGAGGACAAGTCGAGCGTCGCATCCGCGTAGTGACCGTATGCGACGAGGTCCAGACGCTCGACCCTCGTCACCGGTCCCCCTCGAGCTCCGCTGTGAGCAATGCCTCGGTCTCGTCGAACAGGACATCGAGCGACGTGTCGTCGAGGCCGATCGCTCCGAGCCGGATCGCTGCGTCGCGCTCGGCCCCGAAGCGAGCCCGGACCCCGGCAAGCAACCTCGCGGCGGTACGACGCCCTTCCTCGCTATCGCGCAGTGCCGCGAAGGTAGCGGCGATCGCCGCCATGGCTTCGCCCGATACTTCCGGTCGGCCGCGCCCGGCGTCAGGCCGGACCTCGACCCGCTCGACCCATACGGAGCCGTCTGCGCCTGCAGCGTCGGCACGCAGCTGGGCCTCGGCGCTCTCGGCATCGTGCAGCCACGCGCCCCGGGCACGCGCGCCGGCGACGACGTCGAGACGGACGGCGTGCAAGACATCGGGGCCGCTTCGTCGTGCTCGCGCGACGTGGTCGAGCATGACCTCGGTGAGCCCGGAGACCGACGACACGTCGCGCGCGTCGACGTCGAGGAGGTGCCAGCGAACCGGAGCGAGCTCGCGGTGGGACACGCGGGTCACGAGGTCGCCGTCGTACTCGACGACGGTCGCGCCCTTCGGACCGGACTCACGCACCTCCCTGCCACAGATGTTGCCGGGGAACACGACGGTGCTCCCGTCTTTCACGTGCTCCTCGCGCCGATGCACGTGGCCGAGCGCCCAGTACTGGTAGCCCCGGCGCGCGAGGCCCTCGAGCGTGCACGGCGCATAGCGCGCATGGCCAGGCCGGCCGTCGAGGGACGTGTGGAGGACGCCGACGTTGAACATCCCCGGCACGGGCGCTGGGTAGCCCGCGGAGATGTCCTCGTCGACGACTCGGGTCGAGTAGCTCTGGCCGTGGAACGCGAGCCCGGCATCGTCGAGCACGACCGACCGTGGACTTGACGTCGGAAGGACCGTCGTGTTCCCCGGCACGACGAGCCGGCGAGTGATCTCGCTCTCTGCGTCGTGGTTGCCGTAGGCGAGCACCACCGGCACGTCCGCCTCGCGGAGGCGGTGAAGCTGACGTTGGAGGAACACAGCCGTCTGGTAGTCGTCCCGGTTGCCGTCGTAGAGATCACCGGCGACGACGACCGCACGGACCTGCTCGTCGATCGCGAGGTCGACCATCTTCTCGAGAGCGTGGCGCGTCGCGCCGCGAAGCGCCTCGAGCGGCGCCCCGTCGTAGCGCGCGAGACCCCGCATCGGGCTGTCGAGATGCAAGTCGGCGCAGTGGAGGAACGACATCGCCAGCCCGGTCCGACCCGCCATCGCCGCGTCCGACGACTTAGCGTTCGGTCGCCGGGTCGGCTGTGGACCCGGCGCACTCGCGCATCTCTCGGGGGCGCCCGACCGAGGTCCCGAGCTCGACGTGGGTGCCGGATGTCGCCGAGCGCTCGAGCGCGAGCATCGCGTCGAGGACGTGCAGAGCGAGCCGTCCGCTTGCGCGGTTCTCTCCTTCGCCGCGCGTCGCCCCGGCCAGGTCCGCGAGCCCGATCCCCCGCTGGTGGAGCGCGAAGCGGTCGGTCGAGACGTCCTCCCAGTCGCTCGCACCCGCACGGAAGAGCCGGACCGGGCCGCCGAAGGTGTTGGGATCCGGGAGGGAGAGGCTCCCCTCGCTGCCGTGGATCTCGAGCCTCGGCGCGCCGGACGCGAAGACGTCGAAGCTCATGACGATGCTCGCGACGACGCCGGAGGTGAAGTCCAGCACGCCCGCGACGTGGGTCGGGACCTCGACGCGCAAGACCTCACCGGCGCGTGGTCCGGTCGTCACTGCACGATTCGCTCCCGCCCCCCTTGACGACGCGGTGGCACGGGCGATCGGCCCGAGGAGGGTGACGAGCGCCGTCAGGTAGTACGGGCCCATGTCGAGCAGCGGACCTCCGCCGCGCGCGTAGTAGAACGCCGGGTCGGGGTGCCAGTGCTCGTGCCCATGATTGACCATGTGCGCCATGGCTGCGACGGGGGTCCCGATGGCTCCCGCGTCGATGAGCCTGCGGCAGGTCTGCAGCCCTGCTCCAAGGAACGTGTCCGGCGCGCACCCAACGAGGCGTCCAGCCGCGTCGGCCCGGTCGAGCATGTCGGCCGCCGCGTCGAGGGCGAGGGCGAGTGGCTTCTCGACATAGACGTGCTTGCCGTGCTCGATCGCCCTGCGGGAGATCTCGAGATGCGCGGCAGGAACCGTGAGGTTGCACACGATGTCGACGTCGGTGGACCCGAGCAGCTCCTCCACGGTGCTCGGTCGCAGACCATGTGCCTCGGCCGTCGCCGCCGCCCGCGACTCGTCGAGGTCGGCGCAGGCGACGTAGGCGAGCTCGGGGTAGCTCGCCCGCAGGTACGTCTCGCTGATCTTGCCGCAGCCGACGAGGCCGACCCTGCTCGGCGCGCTCACGACTCCCCGCCGTCTCCGCGCGACCGCGCCGCCCAGGCACAGCCGCGGCGCACGAGCTCGCCCACCTGCCAGGTCGCGAAGTCGCTCGCGTCATGACCGAGCGCAGAGCAAAACACGCGCCCCGCGCCGTAGGTGCGTGTCCAGACGACGGGCATCACGCAGCCGTCGATCCAGGGTGCCTCGTCGGACGCATGGAACGTCGTCGTCGCGAGCACATCGTTGCTCGGATCGACGTGGAGGTAGTACTGCTCGGTGTGGACGGAGAAGTCGTCAAGGCCAGCGACGATCGCGTCGTCGCGACGCGCCGGCACGAGGTTCACCTCGTAGTCCACCTTGCCCCCCGGGTGCGCGACCCATTGGGCACCGGTCATGAACTGATAGGCCGGCGCTGACCTGAACGCGTCGCAGAGCCCCCCATGCCATCCGGCGAATCCCACTCCCGACTCCACCGCACCGAGAAGGCCCTCGAGCTCGTCGGGAGCGATCTCGCCCATCGTCCAGCACTGGATGACGAGGTCGAGCTCGTCCATCACCGAGCGGTCCGCGTAGACCCCGAGCGAGTCGGCCACCGTGCACTCGACGCCGTCCTGGCGGAGCAGTTCGAGGACGATCTCGGACGTCTCCACGGGTTCGTGACCCAACCACCCACCGCGCACGAGCAGAGCCCGAGTCGTTCTTGCCCCCATGGAGACCTCCGTATCGAGTTCGACCTCTACAGCGATCCTAAGCGAGCATCCATGCCACCAGGCGGGACCGCTGCCGTCCGCGTCGTTCGCGCCCCGGTCGATCTCACTCCGACTCCGAGCAGGACGGCGGCGACGACGACGAGCATCACCCCTGCGACCAACGACGCCGACCTGCGCAGCCATCGTGTCGAGGTGATGCCACCGATCTCGGAAAATGCACCCCGCGCTCAGCTGATCGTTGCAACACCTCGGTGGACTACATGTAGTTCCCAGGAGGTGGTTGCGAGGTGCCGGGTAGACGGGTGAGCATCGAGGAACGAGAGGAGCTGTCGCGGGGACTTGTGGCCAAGGAGAGCCTGTGCTCGATCGCGAGACGTCTCGGCCGGCCAGCGTCCACGCTCAGCTGTGAGGTCGCCCACAACGGCGCCATGGCGCACTACCGGGCGGCGAGGGCGCACCCGGGCGGCCCACGCCCGCGCTCGTCGGCTGACAGAGCACCGGCTGGCTCGCCATTGTGACCTCGCACGGGCGGTCGAAGGGGGCCTCGAGAAGCGGTGGTCACCTGATCAGATCGCCAACCGCCTCCGTCTCGAGCATCCGGCTGAGCCATCCTGGTAGGTGTCGCACGAGGCGATCTACCAGTCCCTCGACGTCCAAGGCCGCGGAGGGCTTCGGGCCGAGCTCGTCGAGGCGCTGCGAAGCGGCCGAACCTGCCGGCGCAAGAAGGGACCGAACCCCGGCCGGGGCAAGCGTGGCCGCATCGTCGACCCGGTCCGCATCTCCGAGCGTCCCGCCGAGGTCGAGGACCGAGCCGTCCCCGGCCACTTTGACGGCGACCTCGTCCTCGGCCGGTCCGGCCCGTGCCCAAGTCGCCACCTTGGTCGAGCGCACGACCCGCTTCGTCGTGCTCGTCCACCTGCCGGGTGATCGCAAGACCGAGGCCGTCCGGGACACCATGCAGCGAAAGATCGCCACGCTTCCCGAGGCGATGCTGCGCTCGATCACCTGGGACCAGGGCAAGGAGATGTCCACGCACGCCGCCTTCAAGGTGGACACCGGCATCCAGATCTACTTCTGCGAGCCCCACCACCCTGGCGGCGTGGAACGAACGAGAACACCAATGGGCTGCTCCGCCAGTACTTGCCGAGGAGCCTCGACCTCTCCACCCTGAGCGAGGAAGAGCTCGACGCGATTGCCGACGAGCTCAACGGAAGGCCGCGAGAGACGCTAGGTTAGCGCACACCATCGGAGAGGTTCGCCGAGGTTGTTGCAATGACCGGCTGAGCGCAAATCTCTCTGCTTTGGTGGATTCGAAGCGAAGTACGCGGCAGCTTTTCCAAAAAAGGCCAGGTCCTTGTCCTGCTCCGCGACCTGGCGGCGAAGCCGGGAAAGCTCGGCTCGCTCAGCCGAGCCGAGTGGCTCACCACCGGATCCCTTCAGGGTCTCCATGCGTCGACACTCGTCGCGCACCCATTTGTGCAGGGAGTTCTCGACCACAGATAGCTCTCTCGCGACCTCTCGAACCGATCGTCCGGTCTCGATGACGCGATGCGCTGCTTCGGTCCTGAACTCGAGCGTGAATCGTCTTCGGGTTGCTCCCACGATGACATCCTCCCAGCCGACGCGAGGATCGGCTTATCGGGTGTCCACTTCCGCTGGGGAATCTCGGTCACCCAGAGTGCGTTCGGTCGAGCCGCACTGAACACCTACTTGACGAGGTCCGCAGCGCGGGTCGCGTCTCGGTCCTCGCGGGTGGTGAACACCTTGGGCCGGCGGCTCACGCCGCAGAGGGTCGCCGCTCGCGGCTGTTGTGGGCGTCGTACGTGCTCGGAGCCATCTGCAGTGCCGTGCAGACGGGCTCGACACCGAGCTCGTGGCGGTTCTCGTCGATGAAGCCGACGATCAGCGATACGGGCGGTCGAGCTCCGCCTGGGTCAACTACGCCGACGCCCCGCGCAGGATCTCGTTCGCCCGCTTCAGCTCGCGGTTCTCCTCTCGAGCTGTTTGATCCGTGCAGCGTCCTCGCGCGAGGTGCCCGGCTTCTTGCCCTCGTCGATGTCAGCCTGGCGAACCTAGGAGCGCACCGACTCGACACCGAAGCCGATCTGGCGGGCGACTCGCTGGACCGTTGCCTGCTCGGTGCCGAGCTCGGCGCGCAGCTGGCGGACGAGTCGCACTGCTTGCTCTTTCTCCGTCGGGCTGTATCGACACGTCGACGGCTTACCGGGAATCCTCGCTGTTGGCATGGCTCCATCTTCGTTCCCAAGGTATGGAGCCTCCGTCGAACCCAGGGTGGTTCAAGTGCCGGACCCGGTGGCGACCGAGATGGGGCCGGACGTAGGTCTGCGCCTAGACGCGGTAATCGTGGAGCGTCTTCGGCGAGAGCCGTTCGTCGGCATCGATGCCGTCGAGGTAGATATCGAGGAGCTCGTCGACGCTGACGAGGCTCCGCGCGGGCTGGACAAGCCCGGCATCGATCTTCGAGACGAGCTCTCGCCGAGCACGGCTCGCCTCCGACGCGGCGCGATAGCCGCGACGGGTGATCTGCTCCCGGCGACCGGTCAAAAGGTCACGCCCGACCGTGATCTTCAGGTACCAACCGCCCCTGCCATCGGGGTAGGCCCCCTCGGGCTTCGCCGGCATCGCACACCCCCTAGTGAGAACGCTTTGGTTCTCGCTAGGTTCTCATGGCGGTGCGCCGGTCACCATCCCGAGGCATTCGCAAACCTTCTACCTGCTCTTTCGCGGTGGAGGCGATGGGGCTCGAACCCACGACCTCTTGACTGCCAGTCAAGTGCTCTTCCAGCTGAGCTACGCCCCCGCGGGGCATTGATCTTACCAGCCGCACGAGGGCACCGGTCCCGTGCGACGTCGCACGCATCCCACCCGAGCGGTGCGGATCCTGCCGATAGCCTGTGACGCCGTGAGCGACAGCTACGACTTCTCCGACGTCGAGACCCGCTGGCAACAGCGCTGGGCGGAATGGGGGACCTACGAGGTCGACTCGGATGATCCGCGCCCGCCCTACTACGTGCTCTGCATGTACCCCTACCCGAGCGGGCCCGCTCATCAAGGACACGTCCGCAACTACACGCTCGGCGACGTCCTGGTCCGCTACCGCACGATGCAAGGTCACGCCGTGCTGTCGCCGTTTGGCTTCGACTCGTTCGGCTTGCCCGCGGAGAACGCCGCGATCAAGGGAGGCGCTCATCCCCGCGAGCACACCGAGGCGAGAATCGCGGAGCTGAAGGCGAGCGTGCAGCGGCTCGGCGCCGTCTACGACTGGCGCCGCGAGATCCGCAGCCACGACCCGTCCTACATGCGCTGGAACCAGGTCATCTTCACGCGACTGCTCGCCGCTGGGCTCGCGTACCGAGCCGAAGCACCCGTCAACTGGTGCCCGGGTTGCCAGACTGTGCTCGCGAACGAGCAGGTCCTCGGTGACGGTACGTGCGAACGATCGGGCGACGTGGTCGAGAAGAGGAACCTCGAGCAGTGGTTCCTCAGGATCACGGACTACGCGGACGAGCTGCTCGAAGCGCTCGACGAGCTCGACTGGCCGGAACGGGTCAAGACCATGCAGCGCAACTGGATCGGGCGGTCCGAAGGGGCACGAATCACCCTGGCCGTCGTCGACGCGGAGGGCAAGCAGGTCGCCAGGCCGGACGGCACGCCGCTCGGCATCGAGGTCTACACGACCCGGCCCGACACCGGTTTCGGCATGACCTACGTCGTGCTCGCGCCCGAGCATCCCCTCGTCGAGCTGTGCACGACTCCGGAGCAGGCGCGTGCAGTCGAAGACCTCCGGGCGCAGGTTGCGCAGCAGAGCGACGTCGAGCGCGTCTCGACCGAGGGCCCGCTCGACAAGCGTGGCGCGTTCACGGGCCACTTCTGCCTCAACCCCTTCAACGGCGAACGCGTTCCTCTCTACGTCGCCGACTACGTCCTCGCAAGCTACGGCACGGGCGCCATCATGGCGGTGCCGGCAGAAGACGCTCGCGACTTCGACTTCGCTACCGCCCACGGCCTCCCGGTCGTCCGCACCGTCGAGCCTCCCGAAGGATTCGACGGCGGTGCATGGTCCGGCGACGGCACCAAGGTCAACAGCGGCTTCCTCGACGGCCTCGACGTGCCGACCGCGAAGGCGCGCGCCATCGAGTGGCTGGAGCAGACCGGCAGGGGGAGCCGCTCGGTCCAGTACCGCCTCCGGGACTGGCTCATCAGCCGCCAGCGCTATTGGGGGTGCCCGATCCCTGTCCTCTACTGTCCGGTCGACGGGATCGTCCCCGTGCCCGACGAGGACCTCCCCGTGCTTCTCCCCGACGACGTCGAGTTCCTGCCGACCGGAGAGTCGCCGCTACGCTCCCACGGCGGCTTTCTCCATGCGACCTGCCCGCGTTGCGGCGGTCCAGCGACGCGCGAGACCGACACCATGGACACCTTCGTGGACTCGTCCTGGTACTTCTTGCGATTCTGCAACCCTTGGGAGCAGGACCGGCCGGTCGACGAGCAGGCGGCGCGTCACTACATGCCCGTCGACCAGTACATCGGCGGAATCACGCACGCGATCCTCCACCTGCTCTACGCCCGGTTCTACACCCGGGCGATCGGCGACGTCGGCCTCGGGCCGTCGGAGATCCGTGAGCCCTTCGCTCAGCTCTTCACCCAGGGGATGATCCGGCTCGGTGGACGCGCGATGTCGAAGTCCCGGGGTAACGTCGTCTCGCCTAACGAGTACTTCACGAAAGTCGGTGCTGACGCGCTCCGGCTCTTCCACCTCTTCATCGGTCCTCCGGTCGACGACATCGACTGGACCGAGCAGACCGATGAGATCATCGACGGCTGCTCACGCTACCTCCGACGCGTGTGGCACCTCGCGACCCGCTCTTCCTCCGAGTCGCACACGATCCTCGAGAGCACGGGACTCGACAGTAGCGATAGAGTCAAGAATTATCCTGCTCAGGAGGGTCAGGCCACGAGTCCGGAGGTCGCGTCTGACCGCCTGCGACGGCTGGCGCACCAGACGGTCGCGCAGGTGACTGCGGACCTCGAGCGCTACGGGTTCAACACAGCAGTGGCTGCGTGCATGAAGCTGACGAACGAGATCGGCGGGGCGATCCGGGCGGGCGTGCCGGACGCAACGGTCGACGAGGCGACCGACGTGCTCGTCAAGCTTCTCGCACCGTTCGCGCCGCACTTGGCGGCAGAGGCCTGGGAGCGGCGCCACGGCGGGCACGTCCATCTCGAGCCGTGGCCGGTGCCCGATGCCGCCCTTCTCGTCGACGAGCGTGTGACAATGATCGTCCAGGTCGACGGCAAGATCCGGGACCGGATCGAGGTCGATCCGGGCATCGACGAGCACGAAGCGACAGATCTCGCTCTCGCCTCGCCTCGCGTGCAGGACGCTCTCGGCGGGGCACACCCGAGTCGCGTGATCGCACGTGCGCCCCGCCTCGTCAACGTCGTGCGCTGAGGGCTGCTTCGACGCTGACCCATCGTCGACGGTCGAGCGTGCAGACCGGTCTTGCACCCGCGAGCCTCGCTAGTCTCCTGAGGTGAGAATGACGTGAGTTGTCCGCGCGCGTGGGCGCGCCAGTTCGGGGTGCGGGGCGGAGCCCAGCTCGGGGCGTAAGCCCCGGTGAGTGGTTGGCTCAGGCGGCGGGCTCGACGGTGACCTTGTAGCCGAGACGCTCGATCTGGTGGGCGAGGCGTCGAGCATGTCG
>Ga0078972_1001350_pt1 | contig 92682 bp, 85 predicted proteins | sample YelNatPaOPGAMG01_FD_67568 | JGI IMG/M metagenome (GOLD analysis project Ga0078972, IMG submission 67568) | Hot spring thermophilic microbial communities from Obsidian Pool, Yellowstone National Park, USA - OP-RAMG-01 (SPADES assembly) (version 2) | ecosystem: Environmental > Aquatic > Thermal... | reverse complement strand
TGGCGGCGCTGCGCGCGCCGAAGGCCCGCGGCCGGTGGGGCGAGATCCAGTTGCAGCGCGTGGTCGAGATGGCGGGCATGCTCGAGCATTGCGACTTCACGCAGCAGGAATCGGTGGATACGGAGAACGGCCGGCTGCGCCCGGATCTGGTGGTGTACCTGCCGAACGACAAGCGCGTGGTGGTGGATGCGAAGGTGTCGCTGAAGGCGTACCTGGAGGCGCTCGAAGCGGCGGACGAGAACGCGAAGACGGCGAAGCTCAAGGAGCACGCAGCGCAGGTCCGCGCGCATCTGATGCGGCTGGCGGGCAAGTCGTACTGGGAGCAGTTCGAGGCGACGCCGGAGTTCGTGGTGATGTTCCTGCCGGGCGAGGTATTCTTCAGCGCGGCGCTGGAGCAGGACCCGGGGCTGATCGAGTGCGGCGCGGGCGAGCGCGTGATCATCGCGACGCCGACGACGCTGATCGCGCTGCTCAAGGCGGTGGCCTACGGGTGGAAGCAGGACAACCTGGCGCGGAATGCGCAGCAGATCAGCGCGCTGGGCAAGGAGCTTTACGACCGGCTGCGGACGCTGAGCGAGCATTTCGACGATCTGCGGCGCGGGCTGGAGCGGGCCGTGGATTCGTATAACCATGCGGTGGGGTCATTGGAGGCGCGTGTGATGGTGAGCGCGCGGAAGTTCAAGGAGCTGGGTGCGGGTTCGCCGGAGGAGATTGAGGTAGTGGGGGCGGTGGAGAGGGCGCCGCGGATGCTGCAATTGGCCGATAAGTGAAGCGGCCGTAGATGTTAGGATGTTGGGCAGGATGGAGCTAGCGATTCGGATTCAAGTCGAGGAACTGCCGGAGGGGCTGTTTCTGGCCACCTCGGATGATCTGCCCGGGCTTGTCGCTCAGGGGCGGACGATTGCAGAGACTCTCGATATTGCCCGCGACGTTGCGCGCAAGCTGATTGAAGCCCGCCGCGAACGCGAGGGCGATGTTTCGTTCCCTGCAGCATCAGAGCGTCACGACTACACGATTGTGGTGGCCGCGTAGGTGGGCCGGCTTTCGGGTTTTCGTTATCGCGACATCGCGCGGAAGCTGAAAGCCTGCGGGTTTCAGTTCGACCGGCAGGCGGCCGGCAGCCACGAAATCTGGTACAACCCGACAACGAACCGCTACACGACTGTGCCGAACCACCCCGGCGGAATGCCCGAAGGGACCCTCCGAGCGATTCTCAGGCAGGCCGGCATAGAGCCGGATGCTTTTCTGGATGCGTGATGCCTCGAATCGAAGCCCGAATCTCGCCTGATGCTCTGAACATGGTGAAGCGCGCGGCGGAGTTGCGGGGCTGCAGCATCGGCGAGTTTGAAGAGCAGCAGCGGTTTGTGGATTTGCTGATGAGGCGCGCCATTCCTGAATCGAAGACGATAAGATCAGATCCATGAATCAGCCGGTCATCGTTGTGGCCGGAGCTACCGGCAACCTCGGCGGGCGGATCGCGCGGGCTTTGCTCGAGCGGGGAGCGAGCGTGAGGGCGCTGGTTCGCAGCAGCACCGCCCGAGAAAAGATCGAGCGTCTGGAGGCGCTCGGAGCCACGATTGCTTCCGAAGCCGCACCGGCCTGCTCGGGCGCGGCCTGCGTGGTTTCGGCGCTGGCCGGGCTGCGCGACGTGATCGTGGACGCGCAGACGGTTCTGCTCGAAGCCGCGGTCCGGGCCGGCGTGCCGCGCTTCATTCCGTCCGACTTTTCGATCGACTTCACGAAGTTTCCGCCCGGCGAGAATCGCAATCTCGACTTGCGCCGCGAGTTCCACACGCGGCTCGACAAGACCTCGATTTCAGCCACCACGATTTTCAACGGCGCATTTGCCGATATGCTGACCGGCCGGATGCCGCTCATCCTCTTCAAAGCGAAGCGCGTGCTCTATTGGGGCAACGCGGACCAGCGCATGGACTTCACGACGATCGACGACACGGCTGCATTCACCGCAAGCGCGGCCCTCGATCCGTCCACCCCGCGGTTCCTGCGAATCGCCGGCGATCAACTTAGCGCGCGGGAACTGGCGGCGGTAGTCAGTGAGGTCACCGGAGAGAAGTTCCGCCTGTTTCGCGCCGGAGGCCTGGGGACGCTCGGCGCACTTATCAGGATTGCGCGCGCCATAGCTCCGGGAGAGAAGCAGCTTTACCCGGCCTGGCAAGGCATGCAGTACATGCGCAACATGTTCGACGGGCGGGCAAAGCTGGAGCCGCTCGACAACAGTCGCTATCCCGGCATTCGTTGGACGGCCGTGCGGGATGTGCTCAGGGCGCGTCTGCCGTAACCTGAGCGCCGTTACGCCCCCGCTGCGGGTGGCGGGCTCGTATGCTCGGTGTGCCCCGCGAGCAACTCCAGGATATGCGGCACCACGTCGATGATCGCGTCGAGCGATTCGACGGCGCCGCGGGGAGAGCCGGGCAGGTTCACCACCAGCACGCCGCCGCGCGTTCCGGCGATGGCGCGGGAGAGGACGGCCAGCGGCGTCGATTCGCGCCCGCGCTGGCGCATCAGCTCGCCCAGTCCCGGGATCTCGCGCTCGATGACGTCACGCGTCGCTTCGGGCGTGACGTCGCGCGGACCGATGCCGGTGCCGCCGGTGGTGAAGATGGCCGAGACCTGGTTGCCGTCCGACAGCGTGGCCAGGCGCTGCGCGATCAACTCGCGCTCGTCCGGCAGCACTTCGAGCACCGAGATGGCCCAGCCGAGCCGTTCCAGGCGTTCGCGCACGGCCGGGCCGGAGTGGTCGGCGCGCTTGCCGTTATGAACCGAGTCGCTGATCGTCAACACCGCTGCATTCGTCATCGCGATTTCCGTGGGTTCCGTGTGCGGCGGTAGTCGCCGCTTTTGCCGCCGGTCTTTTCGAGCAGGTACAGGTCCTGGATCTCGATCGATTTATCGAGCGCCTTGGTCATATCGTAAACCGTGAGCGCGGCGACGGAAGCCGCCGTGAGCGCCTCCATTTCGACGCCGGTCGGCCCGTGCGCGGTGGCGGAAGAGATGATGCGCACGCCGCGCGGTTCCACCTTCACTTCCACGTCGGCGTGCGCCAGCATGAGCGGATGGCAGAGCGGGATGAGCTCCGCGGTCCGTTTTGCCGCGGCGATTCCGGCGATGCGGGCGATCTCGAGCGGATTGCCCTTGGGATTCTCGGGCAGGCGCTCGAGCACCGAAGGCCGTATGCGGACGAAGGCGTGCGCGCGCGCCGTGCGGTCCGTATCCGGCTTGGCGGAAACGTCCACCATGCGCGCGGCGCCGGCCCGGTCGAAATGCGAGAGCGTCTTCATTTGAGCAGCACCGGAATAAGCTCGCCCGCGCGCCAGCACTCGCGCTCGGCGCCGGCCACCAGGAATGCGTTCGCGCGCGCCGCGGCCGGGATGTCGCTCGATCCGCGCCAGCCCGCGGGCTTCACGCGTCCCTCGTTGAGCAGCGCAGGGATAAAGCGCGTGAGTCCGGGCTTGTGCGAAAAATCTTCCGCAAGCAGCGCGTAGACGAGCGGCAGCGGCGCCGCGGACTGCCCGGAGAGCAGCTCGAGCGCGGCGCGCGCGAACACCTCGAAAGTCACCATGGTCGAAACCGGATTGCCGGGCAGCCCGAAGAAAAACGTGCCGCGCGCGCGCCCGAAGACCAGCGGCTGGCCGGGCTGGATGAGCACGCGGTCGAAGTAAAACTCGGCGCCGAGCGCGGCGAGCGCCTGCTCGACCACATCATATTTACCCGCGGAAACGCCGCCCGAAAGCAGCAGCAGGTCGGCCGAGAGCCCGCGCTCGATCAATTCGCGCGTCGGTTCCAGCTTGTCGCGCGCGATGGGCAGAACCTGCGGAATCGCGCCCGCACGCCGCACCTGCGCGGCCAGCGAGTGCGCGTTCGAGTTGCGCACCTGGTGCGGCAGCGGCGTCCCGGTGACCTCGATGATCTCGTCGCCGGTGGCGAGCACGGCGACGCGCGGCCGGCGATAGACGCGCGCGACGGCCTTTCCCGCCGAAGCCAGCGTCGCGATCTCGGAAAAGCCGATGCGCCGGCCCACCGCGAGCAGCTCGTCCCCTTTACGCGCTTCGCTTGCCTGTGGATTGATGAACTGGCCGGGCTCGCAGGCGGGCACTTCGACATGATCGCCATCGCGCCTGGCGTGCTCGATCATGACCACCGCGTCGGCGCCTTTCGGCAGCGGCGCGCCGGTCATGATCTCGACCGCTTCGCCGGTTCGCACTTCGCCCGGAAAGGATTCGCCGGCGCGCACTTCCCCGATCACGCGGAGCCGGCCGGGCGCGTCCGCCGCGCGCAGCGCGAAGCCGTCGCGGATGGAGCGGGGCGTGGGCGGATAGTCGCGATCGGCGCGGACGGATTCGGCGAGCACGCGTCCGGCGGCATCGTCGAGCGCCGTTTCCTCGATGGCCGGCAGCGAGCGCAGCGCGCTCACCCTTTCGAGCACACACTGGCGCGCCGCGCCGAAGTGCAAAGTAGCCACGACGTAATTCTAGCAGGGCGAATTCAGGGATAGCGGGCAGCTCGATGCAATGCGCGTTATGCCACACTGTAGGGCATGGCTGAAGGCAGCGAGTTCCTGCGCAGTCTGATCGGCAAGCGGGTGCGGGTGATCGCGGTGGACGAAACCCGGCTGCCGCCTCTTCCGGCGCTCACGCTCCGCGAGGTCTCCGATTTCGGCATCGTGGCCGGCGACGGCCGCACCGACCGCTTCTTTCCCTGGCACCAGATAGTCGAGATTCACCCGGTGGATGAAACACATCCGCTGAGCTGGTCCGGGACCGTTTGATACAATGCCCTGCGGGGTGTGCCATGTTCCTTTCCCTGGCTCTTATGCTCGCGTTTCAAACGCCGCCGGCCGCGGCCGTGGTTACGAAGCCGGTGGTCAACATGTACTCGTCGGCGACCGAAGACGCCGATGTCGTCTCGCAGGCCCTCTACGGCCGGCCGCTCGCGCTGCTTGAAGAGAAGGACGGCTGGGCGCGCGTGCGCACCGAGGACGAATACACCGGCTGGATGCCGGCAAGCTCGTTCCGGCGGCTGGCCGCGGGCGAGCAGCCGTACGCGTCGAAAGGCCGCGTGGCAATGGTGGAAGCGATGTTCGCGAACATCTACCGCGAGCCGGACGTGACCAAGCACGCGCCCTTGCTGGTGCTGCCGTATGAGACGAAACTCGAGATCGCGGCCGAGCGCGACGACCGCTGGTTTCAGGTGAAGCTGGTGGACGGCGCGACGGCCTGGGTGCAGCGCGGCGACCTCACGTTCGACACGGCGCCGATGTCGATCGACGCGATGATCGCCTTCAGCAAGCGTTTCCTCGGGCTGCCATATCTCTGGGGCGGCACCTCCACATTCGGTTACGATTGCTCGGGCTACATGCAGATGTTGATGCGGCGCCGCGGCGTTCTGATGCCGCGCGATGCGCAGCCGCAGGCGGACTGGGATCGCTTCGTGCCGGTCGCGACGAAGGACCTGCAGCCGGGCGACCTGCTCTACTTCGGCCGCTCGGACAAGCGCATCACACACACCGGCATGTACATCGGCAACGGGCAATTCATCAACGCGACCACGCACGAGAAGCCGATCGTGCAGATCTGCCCGCTGGGCGATCCCTACTGGACGAAGCTGCTGGTTGCGGCAAGGAGATTGAAATGAACCGGCGTGACTGGATGAAATCGATGGCGGCGGCAGCGGCGCTCCCGGCGCTGCCCGCGGGCGCGGCGCGGGCCGCGGCTGCGGCTCCCGCGAAGATCGAGACCGAAGTTCTGCGCATCAACCTGCGGCACACCTGGACCACGGTGATGTCCTCGAGCGAGTTCCGCGAGACGCTGCAACTGCATTACACGCGCGACGGCGTCACCGGGTACGGCGAGGGCGCGCCGATCGTGCGCTACAACGAGGACCCGCGCGGCGCGCAGAAAGCCGTCGAGGCGCAGCGCGCGTTTCTCGAGGCGGCCGACCCGTGGGAATTCGAAAAGGTGATGCGCGAGATGAACCGGCGCGTCGAAGGACAGTGGGCCGCCAAGGCCGCCGTCGATATCGCGCTGATGGACTGGATCGGCAAGAAGCTGAACGTGCCGCTCTACCGCTATTTCGGGCTCGATCCGCGCGAAGCTCCGGTCACGACGTTCTCGATCGGCGTCGATACGCCGGAGGTCACGAAGCAGAAGGTGCGGGAGGCCGACGCGTTCCCGGTGCTCAAGATCAAGGTGGGCCTGAAGACCGACGAGGCCACCATCGAGGCCGTGCGCAGCGTGACGAAGAAGCCGCTGCGCGTGGATGCGAACGAGGGCTGGACGGACAAGGAAGAGGCGGTGCGCAAGATCAACTGGCTCGAGACGCAGGGCGTCGAGTTCGTCGAGCAGCCGATGCCGGCCGCGATGGCCGACGAGATCCGCTGGGTGCGCAGCCGCGTGCATCTGCCGATCATCGCTGACGAGGCCGCGCTGCATCCGGACGTGGTGCCGAAGCTGGTGGACACCTACGACGGCGTGAACGTGAAGCTCGATAAGTGCGGCGGCATCATGGAAGCCTATCGTATGATCCAGATCGCCAAGGCGCTGAAGATGAAGACCATGCTCGGATGCATGGTCTCGACTTCCGTGTCGGTGACTGCGGCGGCGCACCTTTCGCCGCTGGTGGATTACGCCGACCTCGACGGCAATCTTCTCATCGCGAACGATCCGTACGACGGCGTGCGCGTAGAAAAGGGGAAGCTGATCCTGCCGGACCGTCCCGGCCTCGGCCTGACGCCGCGAAAGGCGTGAACGCGCGATGGGGGCAGGCAATCTGCCTCCTTTCCGGTCCCTTTGCTTCAAATCGGGTTATGATACGTGTATACGCCTTCACAGAAGGCGTTCACATCTCAGAAAGGGAACGCATGAAGGTCAACACTGGGGACTTGGAACAGAAAATCCGCATGGCGATCGGCTCAGCCGCCGCGGCTGCCGCCATCTTCGCCCCGCTCAAGTACAAGTGGAAGGGAGTACTTTCGGGTGTGGCAGCGGCCGGCCTGATCACCGGCATGACGGGCTACTCCCCGTTCAAACATGCCGCTCACTTAGGAAGAAGAGCGTAGCGCAGACCGGGAACGCAGGTCAGAGCCTGCGTTCCCGCCCTCCGTCGTCCTCCAAGATTAAAAAATCTGTTGCAATACTCCGGCGGGAACGGCTAATCTCGTACTTGCGCCGGTCGCTCTCGGCTTGCGTCGCAGACGCGCCGGCCGCAGCACTCGGAGCGGCCGGGGCGGGGGGATGCCGGCCCTGGCTGAAAAAGGAGAAACTGGAATGCGCCTCAAGATTCACCTCTCTCTTCTGATTTTGCTGTCGGGTTTTCTTTGCGCCGCGATTCTGTCCGGCGCGGCCCCGGCGGCGCCGGCGGCCCAGGAGTATCAGAGCCGCCACCCGGAAGTTCCTTACGTGCCGACCTCGCCGGAACTGGTCGAGCAGATGCTCAAGCTCGCGCAGGTCAAGAGCACGGACACGGTCTACGATCTTGGCTGCGGGGACGGCCGCATCGTCATCATGGCGGCGGAGAAGTTCGGGGCCAAGGGCGTGGGCGTGGACATCAATCCGGAGCGCATCAAAGAGGCCAATGAAAATGCACAGAAGGCCGGCGTGACGAAACAGGTGAAGTTTGTCGAGGATAACCTGTTCAACGCCGACATCCACTCGGCGACGGTAGTCACCCTCTACCTGCTGCCCGACGTGAACATGCGCCTGCGCCCGAAGCTGCTCAAGGAGCTCAAGCCCGGCACTCGCGTCGTCTCCCACAGCTTCGATATGGGCGACTGGAAGCCGGACAAGCAGATCGACGTGGACGGCAGCACGCTGTATCTGTGGACCATCCCGGCGAAATAAAACAGGGATTGTGGGCAGGCGGCGGCGCCTGCCCCTCCACAGATCCTAACCCGGCGACGGCGCGCCCAGTTCTTCCCGCCTGATGGTTTCGCCGTGCGCGCGCGTCTTGCCGAATTCGATGAGCGACTTCAGCCGGATGAGGTCCTCGTCCATTTCGCGCTTCGGATCGGAGCCGAACAGCGAGGCGATCGCGTGCCCCACCAGCCCCGCCGGCGGCGTGTAGGACATCCGCACCGTGATCCGCGTGGTGCCGTCGGGATTGGGGTCGAAGCGCACCGATCCCCGCGTATTCACCTGCGAGCCGGGAACGCTCCTCCAGGACAGAGACTGGTTCGGAATCTTGTCGATGATCTCGGCGTCCCAGCTCACCGGCACGCCGGCCGGCCCCGCCGCCACCCAATGCGACCGGTTGTTTCCGAGGTCGTGAACCTCCTTCAAGTGCGTCATGAATCGCGGGAAATTCTGGTAATTCGTCCAGAAGTTGTAGACCTGCTCGACGGGCGCGTGGATGTTGAGGGTCTTCTGGATATCGACGGCGTAGCGCCGGGTATCCACACCGAGCGCGCGCCCCAGGTCCTCGTTGCTGCCTGCGCGCAGCAGCAGGCCCGTGCCGAGCAGGGTGCAAAAGCTTCCGCGCACGCCGCCTTTCGCCAGGCCGCGGATGACGAGAGCGGCGCCCGCGATGCCGGCGCCCATGCGGACCGCCGGAGTCCAGTTCGATTGCAGCAGCTCCCAGCGCTGGCCGGGCCGCACGTGCCCGCCCTGTAGCGCGGGCGCGTCGGCCGTCGGATGCACCTGGAGATGGTTCTCGACGCCGGTCACGCCGGCGACCGAGGAAGCCGCCGTCGCCACGTGGTGCGCTTCCCGCTCGAGCACGTGACCTTCCAACCGAATGCGGCTTCCGTGCGCCGTCACCTGAATGGCGTGAGGATGCGAACAAACCCGCCCGATCTTCGCGCGAACCCGGGCGACCAGCACATCCTCGCCGGTCGGCCTTCCCTTTACAATCGACCGCACGCCGGCGGCGAAGCCGCGCGCGCGGTTTTCAATGTCCCGTGTCGTCTTGTCCACGATCTCGCGCGACTCGTAGATAGTTCTGGCGACCTTGTCGCGCAGCAGGGCGCGCCGCCGCCTCCCCCGGTTGGGGTCGGCAAAATACATCACGGCCGCGCCGGCGCCGAGCGCGGCCATGATGGTTTTCAACTTGCTCATAGAGAAGCCTCCTCTGCGTGATTGCAGCAATCATCCAGGCCGATGCTGCCTCCATTTTAAGGCAGGCCGCGGCGGGGGAACTGCGGAAAAATGATCGCGGAACCGGCGGGACAGGCGTTTTGGCCCGGCGCGTTCCGTGTTCGCGGCGCGGCAGGCGAAACCGCCTGTTCGGCCTCCACGTGCGCCGGAACGCGCTCGGCGAGAAGGAATTCGGCGGATTCGACGAGCGGCTCGGCGTGGAAGCGGCGGATCATCGGACCGCCGAGCAGCGCATTGGCGAGCGCCAGCAGGCTCATGCCCTGGTGGTGCGCCATGAAAGCGCGCACGATTTCGTGGTCGCGGTGGGGCGCGAGGCGGCGCGGGCTGTAATCGACGGATTCGAAAAAGCCGTATCGCCCGAGCCAGCCTTTGGCGGCCATGGCGCGCAGGTTCGCCGCGGCGCCCCGCGGATCGGCGGCCAGCGCGAGCATCGACGCGTACGGCGCCACCACCAGGTCGCCGGCGTCGCGCGAGAGCGCCGCCTCCGGCAGGCCGAACGCGCGATATTGGTAATTTCCTTCGCTGTCCCGCGACGCATAGGCCGCTTCGGAGATCCCCCAGGGCAACCCGCGCGCGCGCCCGTGCGCCTGCTGCATCTCCACAATGCCTTTCATGCTCTCGCCGAGCAGCGTGCCGCGGTAGCTGCGCGTGAACAGGCAGGGCATCAGGTACTCGAACATCGTGCCGCTCCAGGACAAGAGCGCGCGCCGGCCGCCGGCCCGGGCGATCCTGCGGCCGAGGCGGAACCAGGCTTCGTGCGAAATGTCGCCCTTGGCGATGGCCAGGAACACGGCGATACGGGCTTCCGACGCGAGCAGGTCGTAATGCGCCGCGTCGGGGCGGCGCGCGCGCGCGTCGTAGCCGATGCGGAGCAGCTTGACCTCGCGGTCGAACAGGAACGCGAAGTCCATCCGCCGGACGTACCGGCCCGCGGCGGCGGCGGTTCGCTCGAGCGTATCCGCGACGCGGGCGGCCCGCTCCCGCGCGCTCTCGATCCTGGGCAGCAGCTCCCTGAGCGTGCGGGCGAGCGCCGGGCGGCAGAGAGGCAGCGCGCTTTCGATCTCGGCGCGGATCGCGCGATAGTGCTGCGGCAGCGAGCGGAATGCGGCCGGCAGCTCAAGCGCCCGCATCAGGTTCGCCAGCGCCGGCTCGCGCGAGCCGACGCGCATTTCCTGCTCGAACGGGCCCTCCAGCCAGGGCGCCCGGGCATAGAGCTCCGCAAGCGCGGCGTCGATGCGCTCCATCAGCAGACCGTTCCAGAGACGCACGTTTGCGGCCTGCGCGGGATCGAGCCGCGCGCAGGCCCACTCGATGCGCTGCCCGAGCCGTCGCGCGATGGCGCGCGCCTCGGTGAGCGCGCTCTCCCAGGCGAACAGGTCGTGCGGGCGGTAGCGCAACTGCCGCGAAAGGCTCGCCAGCGCGCGGGCGATGCCGCTGCTGCGCGCCGCCGGAGGCAGCGCGCTGTCGAGCCGCGCGCAGTGGTCCTCGATGCCTTCGAGCAGCGCCTCGCTCATCACCGGGCCGCGCAGCAGTTCCAGGCAACCCTGTCTCACGGCGATCAGCGCAGCGGCGAGATTCCCGCTGTCGACCGTCGAGACGTAGAGCGGCTCGAGCGGCGCCAGCGTGCCCGTGTCGTACCAGTTGTAGAAATGGCCGCGGTGCCGTTCGAGCCGCGCGAGCGTGTCGAAAGAGAGCTCGAGGCGCGCCGCCGTCTCCGAGCGCGTCAGGTAGCCGAAATCGTGCGCCGCCAGATTCGCCGCCAGCAGCATGCCGATGTTCGTGGGCGAGGTGCGCGAGGCGACCTTTGGCGGATCTTCCTGCACGTTGTCCGGGATGAGCCAGTTGTGTTCGGGGCCGGAGAACTCGTCGAAGTAGCGCCAGGTGCGCAGCGCGAGCTGCCGCAGGAACGCCGCGTCGGCTGCGGAAAGCGCGTCGCGGCGGCGGGGCGGCCGGCTGAGCCAGAGCGCCAGCAGCGGCGAGGCGATCCACAACTCGAGCACCGCGATGCCCACGAAATCGGTCCAGCGCGCCGCCGGCATCAGGAAGCCCGCCGCAACCGCGAACACCACCGGGGCGAACAGGTACGCTTCGATCGCGCCGCGGCGGTTTGCGCCTTCCTCGACCTGCGCCATGGTTTCCCACTCGAGCAATTTGCGCCGCGTGATCAGCAGGCGCGCGAGCGTGCGCAGGATGGCGTCCGCCGCGAGCGATGCCTGAAAACCGAGGAACACGAGGCCGATGAGCGCGGCGGTCTGGCCCCGCGCCAGCGCGCGCGCCGACTCGCTGAGGCGCCCCCGCAGGAACCGGAGCGGCGTGCGGCGCGCGACGGCGAACGCGAATTCCAGGCAGGCGGGCGCCGCCAGCAGCGCCGCCGCCGCGGCCGTCGTCCGAAGCGCCGCGCCGGGCACGGCGAACCACCCCGAGAGCAGCAGCAGCACGAGCGAGATCTCGATGAGGCTGCGCCTCAGGTTGTCCAGCATCTTCCATCGCGAAAGCACCGGGAGCGGGTTCGGCTCGCTCTTGCCGCCGGGCAGCGGCACGCGGCGCGCGAGCCACGGCGCGATCTGCCAGTCGCCGCGCATCCAGCGGTGCTTGCGCTTCGAATACCCCAGATAGGTAGCGGGATAGTCGTCGATCAGCTCGACATCGGTCACCAGCGCCGTGCGCGCGTACTCGCCCTCGATCAGGTCGTGGCTCAGCAAGGCCGAATCCGGGAAGCGGTTGCCGAGCACCTGCTCGAACGCGCGCACGTCGTAAATGCCTTTGCCTGTGTAACTCGCCCGGCCGAAGAGGTCCTGGTAGACGTCGGACACCGCGGTGGTGTACGGGTCGAAGCCCGCATCGCCGCTCAGAAGGGATGCGAGGCGCGAGCGCGATGCGGACTCGATGCTTACCGAGACACGCGGCTGAAGGATCGTATAGCCCTCCCGCACCGTTTTCGTCGCCGGATCGACAAAGGCGCGGTTCAGCGGGTGCGCCAGCGTCCCGACCAGCTTCCGCGCTGCGCCGCGCGGCAACTGCGTGTCGGCGTCGAGCACGATCACGTAACGGGTGGAATGGAGCTGCGACAGATCGCCGAGCTTCGTGGGGAACGCGTCCGCCGTGCCCAGCAGCAGCGCGTTGAAGTCGGCAACCTTGCCGCGCTTGCGCTCATGCCCCATCCAGACCGATTCGCTCTGAGACCATTCGCGATCGCGGTGAAACAGGTAGAACGGCGCGCCGGGATAGCGGCGGTTGAGGCGCTCGATGCGCTCGCGGCAGTAATCGAGCAAAGCTTCGTCCGCCGGCATGGTGCGCTGCGGCGCGTCGGGAAAATCGGTGAGCAGCGCGAAGCGAAGATTCGGATCGCGGTTCGCAAGATAATGGATTTCCATGCGGTCGATGAGGAGCGCGGCCGTTTTGCGCGAGAGCAGCAGCGCCGGCGTGACGGCGAAGGTGCGGCAATCGTCGGGAATGCCGCGGGAAAATTCAAGCCGCGGCAGCTTGCGCGGCGGCAGGAGGCGGTGGACGGCGGCGTTCACCGCAGCGAGCGCGGCCTGGCTTGCCGGGATCAGGATCGGCAGCAGGAGCCAGGGCGGAGCCGGCGCGAGCGCGCGAATCGCCGCTGCCGCGATGCCCGCCGTCAGCGCGCAGACCGCGCCGAGGTAAAAGGCGGCGGGCCGCCGCTCGACGGCTTCGCGCCATGCGGCCGCGAGCGGCCGGCGATATCCGGCGCGGCGCTTCAGTTCCGCGAGCCCTGCGCCGAGCAGCCAGTAGCTCACGTGCCCGCTGTCCCCGGCCAGCTCGACGGCAAGCTCCGCCACCTCGACCTCGTTGAGCTGCGAGCAGCGCGCGACGGTCTCCACGGCGCGGCGGCAGGCGTCGCGCGTTTCGAAATCCGTTTGCGTATAGAGGCCCGCCGGGTCCCGCCGCAGCGCCCGTTCGATGGGTGAAATCGACTCGACGAAATCGCGCACGGACGCGTTGTGCAGATCCTTTAAAGTGTCGAGCGCCGCGGCCGTCCCGTCCTCGTCGCCCTTTTCGGCGGCCGCGCGAAGGTCCTCGATCAGCGCCAGCCGCATCATCGGGAAGAGCGCCCAGGTCTCGGCGAGGCTGAGCGGTTCGGCGGCGTATGCGGGGCAGGCGAAAGCGGCTGCTTCGCCGAAACCGCCGGCCGCGAGAACCTCGCGCGCAGCTCTATAAACTCGCGGGGCGCCCTGCTGTCGGGGAAGCCCGCGCCAGAATTTCTGCGGCAACGCTTCGCGCGTGTCGCGGATCTGCGCCTGCAGGAAGTCCCAATGCTCCGGAAGCAGGGCGCGCAAGGCGCGCTCATGCTCATCCAGGCGCGCGAGTGCGGGAAATTCGGCGCGTCTCATCGGTAGTTCGCCGCCTGCAGCTCGAACAGCCGCGCGTAACGCCCGCCGCGCTCGATCAACTGCTGGTGCGTGCCCTGCTCGCGGATGACGCCGCCCTCGAGCACCACGATGCGATTGCACATGCGCACCGTCGAGAACCGGTGCGAGATGAGGATCGCCATGCGGCCCTCGGTGAGATCGGCGAAGCGGCGGAAGACTTCGTATTCGGCCTCGGCGTCGAGCGCCGCGGTCGGCTCGTCCAGGATGAGCGCCTGCGCTCCGCGCACGTAGGCGCGGGCGAGCGCGAACTTCTGCCACTCGCCGCCGGAAAGATCGACGCCGCCCTCGAAGCGCCGCCCGAGCATCTGCTCGAGCCCGAACGGCAGCCGCTCGATGACGCCGTCGGCGCGGCTCTTGCGCGCCGCCTCGTGGAGCGCGCCGTCGTCGCCGATGCGCTCGATGCGCCCGGCGGCGATGTTCTCGCGCGCGGTCTGGTCGTAGCGCATGAAATCCTGGAAGATGATGCCGATCTCGCGGTGCAGGTCCTCGAGCCGGTAATCGCGCAGATCCACGCCGTCCAGATAAATCGCGCCCGCGGAAGGGTCATAGAGCCGCGCCATCAGCTTCACGAAGGTGGTTTTGCCCTGGCCGTTTTCGCCGACCAGCGCCACGCGCTCGCCCGGGGCGATGCGGAAATTCAGATTGTCGAGCACCAGCCGCCTCGTTCCGGGATAACGGAACGACACGCGGCGGAACTCGAAGCCGTCGCGGATGGGGCGCGGCGCCGGGATCGCGCCGGGCCGCGATCCGATGCGCGGCTGCATGGCGAAGAACTGCCGGAGATCGGTGAGAAACAGCGCCTGGTCCGCGATGCCGGAAAAGGTCGAGAAGATCGATTGTATGCGCCCGCTCGAACCGGCCAGCGCGCCCGCGAGGAACACGAGGCTGCCGATGGTCAGCGCGCCTCCGACGGCGCGATAGACCAGGAACGCGTAGGCCGCGTAATACCCCAGCGAACCGAGCAGCGCGAGCGCGGCGCCCCATCCGAGTCGCTCGAGCGCGAGGCGCCGCGTTTTCGCGATCACGCTGTCGCTCAGCTCCGCGTACCGGCTCTCGATGCGCCCGGCAAGACCGAAGATCTTTACTTCCTTCGCGCTCTCGCGGCTGGTGCCCAGCGTTCGCAGGTAATCGAGCTCGCGCCGGGCGGGCGTCACGCTGAACGCGAGCGAGTAGCCGCGGAACGCGAAGTGGCTCTCGCCCAGAAACGCCGGCAGCACGCACGCCACCAGCCCCGCGAACAGCCACGGCGAAAACGCGATGACGGGCGCGGCGAGCGAGCCCAGCGTGACCGCCTCCTGCAGCAGGCGCCCCATCGCGTTCAGCATGCCGATGCGGTCGATGGCCTGAACGCGGGCGCGCTCGAGCTTGTCGTAGAAAACCGGATCTTCGAACGACTCCAGATCGAGCCGCGCCGCGTGCGACAGGATGCGGAGGCTCGTTTCACGCGTGAACTGCTCGGCCAGCCGGCCGTCGCAGTAATCGACCGCGCGCCCGATTACCAGCCCGGCGCCGGCCAGCGCGAACTCCATCGCCACCAGATGCCACAGGCTCTGCGGCGCCGGACCGTGCGTCCGTACCGTGTTCACGACGGCGTCGATGATCAGCTTCGATACCCACAGCACGCCCACCGGCGCCAGCGCGCCGGCGATGCGCAATGCAATGCCCGCGGCGGCAAGGCCGGGCGCCGCCGCCCAAACCAGCTTCAAGACAGGTGGAATATTCCGTAATGCAGCAATCCGGTCTCGCATGATCGTGCGCCTCTCGCGTGTAATTTCTGCGCTCGCGTGAAAGTTCTACAGAGTGATTTTGTTTGTGGATACTACGGGCGAGTCATGTTGGTAAGTACAAATGCAATCGACGGTCCAGGTTTGTAGCCCGTGTTGCTACCTGGCGGTGGTGGCGGGCGAAACCGCCTGCCGCACCGCGCCAACGATGTGCCGCGCGGAGATGCCGTAGCGGTCGAGCAGCTCCTGCGGCTTGCCGCTGTGCGGGATCTCGCCGACAGCCATCTTGTGCAGCCGGACCCGCTCGCCCGCGAGCGCGGCGAGCACCGAGTCGCCGAGCCCGCCGTGCGCGTAATGGTCTTCGACCGTCACCACCACGCCGCCCGCCGCGCGGCTGTGCTCGATGAGCGCCTCGCGGTCGATCGGCTGGATGCTGAACAGGTCGATCACGCGCGCGCTGATGCCGTCCTTCTTCAACTCGTCATAGGCGGCAAGCGCCTCAAACAGCGTGACGCCGCCGGCGACGATCAGCGCCTGGTCTCGATCGCTCTTGCGCAGCACTTTGCACTTGCCGATCTCGAAGCGCTCGCCGGATTCGTAAATGATGGGCGAAGCGGGACGGCCGAGCCGCAGGTAGCACGGCCCGCGGTGCGCCGCGGCCAGCTCGACCGCGCGCCATGCGCTGGTGGCGTCCGAGGGATAGAGCACGGTCATGTCCGGCTCGGCCGAGAACATCGCGATGTCCTCCAGGCCCATCTGCGACGGCCCGTCCTCGCCGATCGAGACGCCCACGTGCGTGCCCGCGAACTTCACATTGTTGCCGCCGATCGCGGCCATGCGCACGAAATCGTAGGCGCGCGTCAGAAAGCAGCCGAACGTGGCCACGAAAGGAATCGTGCCGTGCGCCGAGAGCCCCATCGCCGCTCCCACCATGTTCTGCTCGGCGATATAGCACTCGAAAAAGCGCTCCGGGAACGCGCGCGCGAATTCGTCCGTGTAAGTCGAGTTCGAGACGTCGCCGTCGAGCGCGACGATGCGCGGGTTCGTCTTGCCGATCGCCGCGAGCGCGTCGCCGAACGCGCGCCGCGTCGCAAGCTCCTTCTCGCCGGGCTTATAGGGAGGCGCCGGCGCGGGCCCCGCGGCGGGCTCGACGCGCTCGCCGCCCGCAGGCAGCTTCGGTTTCCACGCGGGCACGCCGGGCTCGAGCCGTTTTTCGAGCGCGGCGATCACGCGCTCGGAGTCTTCTTTCTTCAGCGCCTGGCCGTGCTTTCCTTCCTTGTCCTCGACATCCAGCAGGCCCTTGCCCTTCAGCGTTCGCGCCAGCACGATCGTCGGGCGGTCCGTGACGTTTCGCGCCCGCTGGTAGGCTTCGAGCAGCTCCGGAATGTTGTGCCCATCGACGACAAGCGCCTGCCAGCCGAACGCCTCCCAGCGCCGCCGCATGGTCTCGAGATCGTGCTGGAGCAGCGTGGGCCGGCTCTGCCCCAGGCGGTTGACGTCGATCGTCGCGCACAGGTTGCCGAGCTTCCATGCCGGGCCCAGCTCCGCCGCTTCCCACACCGAGCCTTCGGCCGATTCGCCGTCGCCCAGCAGCACGTAGATGCGCTGGTCCATCCGCTGGAGCCGCGCGCCGAGCGCCATCCCGAGCCCCGCGGAAAGGCCCTGCCCGAGCGAGCCCGTGGCGACGTCGACGAACGGCAGCCGCGGCGTCGGATGGCCTTCCAGATCCGAGTCGAGCTGCCGCAGCTTCAGCAGGTCGTCCACGGGAAACGCGCCGGCTTCGGCCCACGCCGCGTACAGGATCGGCGCCGCGTGGCCCTTGGACAGCACGAATTTGTCGCTGCGCGGGTTGCGCGGGTCGCGCGGGTCGTAGCGCATCTCCGAGAAGAACAGCACGGAGACGATCTCGGCGGCCGAGGCGCAGCTTGTGGGATGGCCGCTGCCGGCCGCGGTCGTCGAACGCACGGAATCGATTCGCAGGCGCGTCGCTTTATCGGCGAGCAGGCGCAGTTCATCGGCGGAGTAGGTGGGCGACATAGCGATCTCGCGTTTCCCCTCGCTCACATTGTAACTGCGAATGCGCGCGCCGGCTGCCGGCATGTCCCGCCACGACCGGTTTTCGATTCGCGCGCGGCCACCGCAACTTGTTACGCCATGATGCCGTCCAAATGGTAAGCTCGCAGTTGGGGGGCCGGTATGAAATATGTTTCTGCCGTAGTTCTCTCACTCGCCATATCCGCCGGCGCTTTCGCGCAAGGCCGCGGCGGTGGCTTCCGCGGCGGCTGGCATGGTGGCGGAGGCGGCGGTGGCTTCCATAGCGGCGGCAGCGGGGCGTTCACCCCGCCGCTCTCGGTTTTCGGCACAATTCCGTTTCGCACCTATGGCTCTCTGGGCGGCTTCGGGAACGTCGTGTTTCCCGGCCTCGGCAACCAGCCGCCGATCGTCAGCCCGTTCGACTTTCCCTACACCTTCGCTACGAGGCTCGGCGTCACCATCGGCGGCGGCTCGCTGCCACTGCCGTTCGATCTTAACCAGGTGCAGAACTTCAACCAGGCCTTCGGAGGTTTCGGCTTCGGCGGAGCATACCCGGTTCCCTACCCCGTGCCGGTCGGCGATTACGGATACCCGCCGCCCGAGCAGCCGGCCAACGTCATCGTGATGCCGCCGCAGGCCCAGCCCTCCTCGCCAGTGACAATCAACCAGAACTTCGGGCCGGGAACGGCGCCGGCGACGACGGCGATCGCGCCGCGGGACCCGCCATCCTCCGGCGTCACGTATTACCAGGCGCCCAGCGCGACGCCTGCCGCACCGGCAACCGACGATGAGCCGATCTATTTGATCGCGCTCAAAGACACGACCGTCTATCCAGCCATCGGCTACTGGGTTCAAGGCGATGCGCTGCACTATATCACCCCGCAGGGCAAGCACAACCAGGTGTCGCTCGAGCTGGTGGACCGCAAGACCTCTGAGCGCCTGAACGAGGGGCGTCAAATCGATTTCCACCTTCCGCCCGGCTAGGGTGCGGACCCCGCCCACGCCGGCCGGCGACCGGGGTGATTGATGTAGGGCGGTTCTCCGGGACCGCGCGGGGGTTCCGACTCCGCCGGGACCGGTGGGAACGAGGGGATTCCATAGCGCGCTTTCTGGGGGATGTGATGAAGAAGATTGTTCTCGGCGTGTGCTGCGCCTTGTTGCTCGCGGCCGAGGCTCCCGCCCAGCTCGCCATCGGCGGCGCGGGTTTCGGAGCAGTCGGGGGCGGATTCAGCGGATCGCCCGGATTCGGCTCAGGTTTTTTCAACGCAGGCTTCGGTTTCCCGGGGTTCGCAGCTTTCAACGGCTTCGGCTTTTCGCCGTTCTTCTTCCCGTTCAACCGGTTTGCCTTCCGGCCCATCCAGGGCCGCACCACGTTTATCAACCAGTTTCCGTTCGGCTTTCCGTTCGGCTTCGCGCCCGGATTCGCCGGCGCGTTCGCGTTCCCGTTCCCGATTGACGGGGGTTTCTATGCGCCGTATTACGGCTACCCGGGCTATGCCATGCCGCCGGCCGGCCCAACGGTGATCGTCGTCGGCGCGCCGTTCGGCATGGCGGCGGAACAGCCCTACCGGCCGCCTCAGCCGGCAAAGCCGGTCACCACGGTGGTGAACGCGGCGAATTTGCCCCCGGCGCCGGCGCCTCCGAGCGGCCCACCGCCCCGCTTCTCGATCGCGCTCACGAATCATACGGTGGATAGCGCCGACGCCGCCTGGGTCCAGAACGGCGCGCTGTACTACTTCTCCGGTATGGGGCCCCAGAAATGCGTGCCGCTCTCGCAGGTAGACCGTGCCGCGACTGAAAGACTGAACGCGCAAAAGGGCCTCACACTCTGGCTGCCGTCGGTAGGTTAAGAGCGCTTGGGGACGGGCGGAACCGGCTGCCCTGCCATTTCAGGCGCCATTCCCGCGCCCGTGGACTATCATGGGGGCAGGGGAGTGGTGCGCCATCGCGCCACATCCACTCAGGGGAGGAAAATATGCCGATCTCCAGGACGGAGCTCGAGAACCTGATTGAGCGCAAAGGCGCAGAGTCCGGCGTGCTCAGCGTTTACCTGGAGGTGGATCAGTCCCGCGCAGCCAATCTGAATCGCGGCTTCACCGCCGCCTTGAAGGACCGGCTGCGCGCGATCGAACAGGAAGTCTGCGACAACAAGGCGAAAGGCGAATTCCAGGCGGCCGCGCAGCGCGCGCTCGAATACGTGAGCAATCACGACCCGCACGGGCGCACGCTGGTTCTGTTCTGCGCCGCATCGAACGGTTTTTTCTGGAGCAAGGACGTCAACGTCAACATTCCGACCGACGTGCGCTGGGACGGCAAGCCCTACGTGCGTCCGCTGTTCGAGGCGCTGGACGAGCATGAGAGCTATGCCGTCGCGCTGGCCGATCGGCAGGAGGCGCGGCTGTTCACGGTAGCGCTCGGGGAGATCCGGGAACATCCCCGCATCTCCTCGCCGGACAAACGCAAGCACATCAGCTCGCCCGGCACCGAGCACGCGCGCTCGCAGATGAACATACAGCGCAAGGACGCCGGGCATGCCCACTGGCACCTGAAAGAGGTGGCCGAAGCGCTCGAGCGGCTGTCCGCGCAGGTCCCGTTCAGCCGCCTGGTGCTGGCCGGGCAGAACGAGCCCGTTCGCGAGCTTCACGGCCTCTTGCAGAAGCGGCTGCAGGCCATGGTGGTCGCGTCGGTTCCGATGGAAATCGGCGCGAGCGCGCAGGATGTGCTCCGCGAGGTGCAGCGCATCGCGGGTGAAGTGGAACGCGCGGGCGAGCTCAGCGCCGTCGAGGAACTGATCACGCTCGCCGGAAAAGAGTTCCATGCCGTGGTCTCGCTCCCGCGCACGCTGGAAGCTCTGCGCCTCGGGCGCATCCGCAAGCTCGTCTACGCGCATGGCTACGCGCCGCAGGGCGTTCAGTGCTCGAACTGCTCTTCGCTGTTTCCGGAGAATACGCCCGCCTGCGCCTACTGCGGCGGCCCGGTGCAGCCGCTCTACGACCTGATGGCCGCGGTGGTGGAGCGCGTGGTCGATTCGGGCGGCGAAGCGGAAGACGTGCGCGACGCCGCCGCCGAACGGCTGAAGCAGGCCGGAAGCGTCGGCGCGTTCCTCAGGTTCTGACATACGGATGAAAACACAACTTCTTCTGACCATGGCGGTCGCGCTCGCGGTTTGGGGATCCACCCGCGAGTACGCCGACCCCGATCTGAACACCATCGTGGCCGAGAGTTATTCCGATCTCTTCAAGGCTCCGGAGATGGAGATCGCTCCGGCGAAGTTCGCGGAGTTCCGGCGGGAGATCGAAGAGCGCAGGAAAAACGAGCAGGCTCTGCTCGAACGCACCGCCCAAATCCTCAACGGCAGGGATGCGACGGCGCGCGCGCAATTGCAGACGCTGAACCTCGAAGCGTCGCGCGACTCGGAGAAGATGGCCCGCCAGCGGTCCGCGCTGCATTGCACGATCCTCGAGACGGAGCGGGATCTCCGCGTCAACACCGCGATGCAGAAATTCGGCCTGAGCGGAAGCGTCGAGGACGATCTGGCGAAGGTTTACCTCGCCGAGCGCTGGCCCGCGCGCAGGACGTGGATCGACCGGCAGGTCGCCGCCGGCAACGGGCGCAACCGGCCGCACGGCGATATCGACGACATCGGAATCCGTCGGGCCGACAAAGGGCAGAAGTACGACGTTCGCATCGGCCTCGAAGGCATACGCGAGATGGAGGGCGCCGGCCTGCTGCCGCCGGACTACCCTCAGGGCAAGGTGACTGATTACGTGCAGGCGCTCGCCAGCCGCATTGCCGCCAACTCGGACGCGCGCGTGCCCGTGCGCGTCACGGTCCTCGCCACGCCCGATATCGACGCCTTCGGACTGCCCGGCGGATTCCTGTTCGTCACCACCGGCCTGATCGCGAACGCCGCCAGCGAGGACCAGCTTGCCGGAGTGCTCGGCCACGAGATCGCGCACATCGCGGCCCGGCACGGCGAGCGGCTTACCGAGGGCCTCTCCATCCGCAATGTCGTCTCACAGGGCGCCGAGATGGCCGCCAACGTCTTCACCGGCGGCGCCGCCGGCACGGCGAAAAAATATGTGACGCAATATGGGTTTATGGGAGTCGGCACGGCGCTGAATTTGCGGCTGCTCGGAGTAACTCCGGATTTCGAGGCCGAGGCCGATCAGCTTGGGCTGCAATACGTCTGGCGGGCCGGCTACGATCCTCGCGGTTTCCTGACGTTTTACGACAAGCTGGCGTCCCAGCCGGGATCGCTCCGCGCCGTCAGCTTTCTTCATACGCATCCGCCCTATCCGGACGCGATGCTCGTAACTTTCAGCGAACTGGAGTATCTTCCTAAACAGGCGGCCCCTAAGGAGGATTCGCCGGAGTTTCACGAGATTCAGAACCTGCTCGCGGCGCGCCGCGAGAGCGAGAATGCGTCGGCAGCCGGCGCGGCGTCCGCTCCGGACTGCGCGGAGCTGCCGCCGGGAAAGGGGTCGAAGGTGAACTAATGGATAAACCGAAGCAGGTCCCGGCTTTCTTCTTTCCAGCGTGCCGGGCCGAGAAGGAGACTTACTGGCGCCCGCCGGTGGACGTGTACCGCATCCGCCACGGCTGGCTGCTGAAATTCGATCTCGCCGGCGTTCCCATGGAAGACGTCAGCGTTCACCTCGAGGGTTGCCGCGTCACGGTCGCGGGCGTCCGCCGCGACTGGGTGGCCGACGAGGACGCCGCCTACTACTCGATGGAGATCGCCTACAGCCGTTTCGAGCGCACGATCGAGCTGCCGTGTTCTTTTGCGAATCCACGCGTTCAGCTCGAGAGCCGGAACGGCATTTTGATGATTCGCATTGTGGAGGAATAACGTGGCCGATTCCGAAAACGTACGGTCGTTGCCCGTACTGCCGTTAAAAAACAGCGTGCTGTTTCCTTACCTGCTGATGCCATTGCAGGTCGGCCGTCCTGCGTCCCGCGCCGCCGTCGAAGCGGCCATCGCCACCGAGGAAAAGGAGCTGGTCATCGTGGCGCAGCGCGACCAGTCCAAGGACATGCCAGACTCGGCCGAGGACCTGTACACCGTCGGCACGCGCGCCGTCATCAAGCGGATGACCCGGCCGGCCGAGGGCCAGATGGAAGTCATCGTCCTGGGCGTCGAGCGCGTGGTGCTGCTGCGGCTCGAGGAAACCTCGCCCTACCTGCGCGCGCGCGTTCAGGCCTATCCGCTGCCGGACGAGAAGACGCCCGAGGTCGAGGCGCTCCACCGCGCGGTGACCGAGCTCGCCGCCCGCGCCATGCAGCTCGCGCAGCCCAACGTTCCCGTCGAGTTGGGCCAGTTGCTCGCCACCGCCGAGGACCCGCTGCGCCTGGTCTACCTGCTCGCGTCGATGATGAGCATCGAGCTCGCCAAGGAGCAGGCGCTGCTTGAAGCGCAGAGCCGCGGCGACGCGCTTCGCCTGATGCACACGTACCTCTCCAACGAGGTTCAGGTGCTCGAGCTGCGCAACAAGATCGCCAGCGAAGCGCAGACCGAGATGAGCAAGCAACAGCGCGAATACCTGCTGCGCCAGCAGTTGCGGGCCATCCAGCAGGAGCTCGGCGAGAAGGACCCCCAGCAGGCCGAAATCGAGCTGCTCCGCGAGCGGCTCCAGAAACTGGAGCTGCCCGAAGAGGTCCGCCGCGAAGCCGAGCGCGAGCTCTCGCGCCTCGAACGCCTGCCCCCCGGCGCGCCCGATTACCAGGTGATCCGCACTTATCTCGATTTCGTCGTCGAGTTGCCCTGGAACACGTTCACGGAGGATCAGCTCGATCTTCTGCGCGCGCGCCAGATCCTCGACAATGATCACTTCGACCTGAAGGACGTGAAGGAGCGCATTCTCGAACAGCTTGGCGTGCTGAAGCTGAATCCGAACGCGAAGGCGCCCATCCTGTGCTTCTTCGGACCTCCGGGCGTCGGCAAGACCTCGCTGGGCCAGTCCATCGCGCGCTCGCTCGGGCGCAAGTTCGAGCGCATGAGCCTGGGCGGGCTGCACGACGAAGCCGAGCTGCGCGGCCACCGCCGCACTTACATCGGCGCCATGCCGGGCCGCATCGTGCAGGCCATCCGCCGCGCCGGCTCGCGCAACCCGGTGCTGATGCTCGACGAGGTGGACAAGCTCGGCCGCGATTTCCGCGGCGATCCGGCCGCCGCGCTGCTCGAAATTCTCGACCCCGAGCAGAACAAGGATTTCCGCGACAACTATCTCGACCTGCCGTTCGACCTCTCGCGCGTGTTCTTCATCACCACGGCGAACACGCTCGACACCATACCGCGGCCGCTGCTCGACCGCATGGAGGTGCTCCGGCTGCCCGGCTACAGCGAGGAGGAAAAGCTGGAGATCGCCAAACGCTATCTGGTGCCGCGGCAGCTCACGCAGACCGGCCTGACGCCCGAGCAGTGCTCGTTCGACGACGACGCGATCCGCGCGATCACCAAGCGTTACACGCGCGAGGCGGGCGTGCGGCAGCTCGAACGCACCATCGGCCGCGTCGCGCGCAAGGTGGCCCTGCGCTACGCCGAAGGCAAGGGCGAACCGATCACCGTGCGCGCCGGCGATCTGATCGAGATGCTCGGCCCCGAGCCGTTCCCGGAGGAGGAGTTGCGCAAGGACCTGCCGCCCGGCGTCGCCACCGGCCTCGCCTGGACCGAAACCGGCGGCGAGGTGCTCTACGTCGAGGCCACTCTGCTGCCAGGCGGCAAGGGGCTCACCATGACCGGACAACTCGGCGACGTGATGCAGGAATCGGCGCGCGCGGCCGAGAGCTTCATCTGGTCGCACGCCGAAGAGCTCGGCATCAACCCCTCGGTGTTCCGCGATTCCGGCATCCACGTGCACGTGCCCGCCGGCGCGATTCCGAAGGACGGGCCATCGGCCGGCGTCACCATGGTGACCGCCATGGCTTCCCTGGTCATGCAGACGCCCGCGCGCAACGACACGGCGATGACGGGCGAGATCACGCTCACCGGGCTCGTTCTGCCCATCGGCGGCGTGAAAGAGAAGGTGCTCGCCGCCCGCCGCGCCGGCATCACCCGCGTAATCCTTCCCAGAGGCAACGAGAAGGACCTGCGCGAGCTGCCGGACGAAGTGCGCCGCCAGATGGAGTTCGTTTTCGCCGACCGCGTCGACGACGTGCTGCGGAATGCCGTGCCGGGCTACGCGGGGCAGTTGCACCGGTATATGGCGTGAGTTGCTGATTCCGGCCGGCCGCCGGCGGGCTCCGCCGGCGGCCGCTCCGCCCGCGTCATCGACACGTTCACTTCTTCTCCGAGAATTCCTGGTAAATCACCTCGACCAGACTCGGCCAGCGCCCCTGCTGCCCGCTGATCCCGAACGCCGCTTTGATCTCGTCGAGGGACTTGCCTTCCCCCATCAGCGCCTTCACCTTCGCCTGCCGGCTCTCGATCGAATCGGCCAGCGCCTCCAGGTCCGCTTTCGCCAGCGGGTCGTTGTGCCCGGAGACGTACTTGTCCGCGTTGAGCGCGATGAGCTTCCGCAGCGTCTGCGCATAGCCGGCCGACGTGCCGCCCTTCTGCCGGTGGATCAGCGGATCGCGCCCGAGGAAAGCCAGGTCGCCGATGAAGGCGATCCTGCGCTCCGGCAGCCAGACCACCAGGTCGCCGTTCGTGTGCGCCGGCCCGAAATGCAACAGCTCGATCCGCGCGCCTTCCACCTTCAACGAATCGCCGGCCGTCGCGATCTTCAGGTCCTTGAACTGGCCTTCGACTTCTTTGGCCGTGTTCGCGTGCGCCACGATGGCGGCGTCCTTCGGAAAGCCCGGGAGCCCGTTCACGTGATCGCCGTCGCTGTGCGTCAGCACGACGTATCTCACCGGATTCGGCGTCGCTTTGCGGATCTCCTCCAGCATCGCCTTTGCCGAGGCTTCGCTCATCTTGGCGTCGATCGCCACCACTTCCCTGGCGCCCACGATGAACCCGGCATTCGCGCCGCTGCCGCCCTTCACCCAATAAACGCCGCCTCCGAGCGCTTGGGCGCTCACCGGCGCTTCCTGCTGTTGCTGCGCGTGAATGAAGCCTGCCGCGCCGCCTGCCGCGAGCAAAACGATGAGTAAATGCGTCCGCGTGGTCATGCCGGGTATTATGCCGCATCCGGCGGCCGGTTGACAGCCCGCGTCCGCCGTGTTGGCTATACTATACGCAAGGGGGCGTACACATGACCACCAATCCACGTTGGCTGGCGCTGCCCGCGCTGGCTTGTTTCGCGTTCCTCGCCACGCCCGCGTTCGGCCAGGGCGGCAACGCCACGGAAGGCGCAAAGCTTTACAAGGCCAATTGCGCGGCTTGTCACGGCGCGGACGGCACGGCGCAAACCGCGATGGGCAAGCGCCTGAACATCAAGAGCTTCAAATCGCCCGAGGTGCAGGGAATGACCGACGCCCAGCTCGAGGAAATCGTAGCCAAGGGCAAGGGTAAGATGCCGGCCTACGAAAAGAAGCTGGGGGCGAGTGGAGTCAAGGACGTAGTCGCCTATATTCGCACTCTCAAGTAAGTCCGGCGCCTACGGCCGGTACTCGATGACGGCGGCGCTGATGTCGTCATTCTGCGCCGCCCCTTCCGAAAACGCGTCCACAGCCGCGCGCATCGCGGCGTGAAGCGCCTGGCAGGACTCGCCGGCATGCGCGAGGACCGTCTCGCGCAGGCGCTGGAAGCCGAAGTATGCCCGCAGCCCGTTGCGCGCGTCCGTCAGGCCGTCCGTGTAAAGGACCAGCTTGTCTCCCGGCTGTAAACACAGCCGCTGCGGGGAGTAAGTCGAATCGGGTAGCATTCCGAGCGGCACGCCTTCCGCCATCAGGAACTCGAGCTTCGATCCGCCGCGCACGACAAACATCGGCGGATGCCCCGCGCTGACCCATTCGACGGTCCCATCCGCGGAAACCGTCGAGTAGAACAACGTCACATACCGCTCGCCGCCGGTGCGCTCGTACAGGAAGCGATTCAGGTGGAACATCATCTGTTCCATCGAAAGCTGCGTGAACGGCGCGGTGACGAACATTCCCTGCAGCAGCGAAGCCAGCAGCGCCGCGCCCACGCCTTTGCCGGAAACGTCGGCCACCACCGCCGCCCAGCGCGTCTCCTCGATCTGCCGTATGTCCAGATAATCGCCGCCCACCTCGAGCGACGGCGTGTTCGAGGCCGCGGCGCGAAACCAGCCGGTCTCCGGCAGCGCCCGCGGCATCAGGCTTTCCTGGATCCGCCGCGCGATGTCGAGTTCCTGCTCCATGCGCTGGCGCGCCCATTGCTCCTCGAGCAGGCGCGCGTTCTCGAGCACGGTCGAGGCTTCCAGCGCCAGCGTCGTCAGCAGCTCGCGCCCGCCCGAGGACAGGTCCGCCGGCTTCACGCGCGAATCCATGTAAAGCACGCCCACCGTGTCCTCGGCCGCCGAAAACGCGCCGGTCTGCTGCGCCGCCGAGCCCGCGCGAATCTTCACCAGCGGCACGCACACCACGCTGCGCAGGTCCAGGTCCGCGATGGTGCGCTCGCCGCCCGCCGCGGCTTCCTCCGGCTCGAAGTTCATCGACAGGAACTCGCGCCGCTGGTTCAGCGCGCGCAGCAGCAGCCGGGCCGGCACGCGCAGGTCGCTCGGCGGCAGCGCGCCCGAACGCGACCGCGCCGTGCGGATTTCGAGCTCCTCGCCGCGCCGCAGCAGCAGGAACCCGCGCTCGCAGCCGGTCACCGCCAGCGCCGCCTCCACCACCGCCGAGAGCACGTCCTCAGTGGACAGCGACGTCTGCAGCGCCCGCGCCAGCTCCAGCATCGCGCGCAGTTTCGGCAGGTTCGCCCCGGCCAGGCCCGCGCCCTCCTTCACCTCCGGCGCCGCCCCGGGCCTCGCGGAGAGCGAGAACGTCAGCCGGTAGGAATCCGCGAAGCCGAACCCGACGCGGTCGCCGTCGCGCAGCTTCTTCCGCTTCACGCGCTCGCCGTTCACGAACACGCCGTATGTGCTGCCCAGGTCCTCGATCGCATATGCGCCGTTCTCGAAGACGATCTGCGCATGCTCGCGCGAGGCCCGGCTGTCGCGCAGCACGAGGTCGTTCTCCGCCAGCCGCCCGATGCGGAACGGCACGCGCTCCACCGGCACGCGCGACTGCGCGCCCGACGGGCTGAACACCACCAGGACCGCCCCGGCCGCCTCCATTCACTTGCTCCGCGGGCGCCGCTTCTTCGCGCGCGGCGCCGCCGCGCTCCGCGCCGCCTGCCGCATCTCGCGCTCCCGCAGCGTCTGGCAGTGCGCGCAGTAGCCGCCGATCTCCGTGCGCGCCACCAGGATCTCGAACCCGAAGCGCCTCTCGATCTCGCGCCGCAGCTTTTTCAATGGCTCCCCGTAGAACTCCTCGATCTTCCCGCAGCGCAGGCACACGATGTGCGCGTGCTCCTGCTTCAGCCGGGTTTCGTAGTAGTGCTGGTCGCCGCCGTAGTGCATGAGGTCCAGCTCATCGACGAGCTGTCCTTCTTTGAGCAGCTTCAGCGTGCGGTAGACGGTGACGCGGTTGATATTCGGGTCGCGCTGCTTGGCCAGGCGCACCAGTTCCTCGGCGTCCAGATGCCGTCCGGACTTCTCGATCAGCTCCAGCAGAATCTGCCGCTGCCGCGTCATCCGCACGCCCCGGCCCTTCAACGATCCGCGAATTCCCTCGCCGCCCATCGTTGCCACATTAGCATGCGGCCGGCCCGCCCGGCGCTCTCTCCGCGTGTGCACGTGAAACCGCGGCGCTCCGCTATCCGCGCGAACGAACCCTCACGGCCTCGGCCCGGCAATGCGGTGTGAAGTTGCGGAAGCACCTCGCCGCGCCGCGGCTTCGGTGCTGCCCTCGGCCACGGCCCGGCAGTATACATTGACGAGCCGCATCTGGTCGATGGTGGAGCAACGCGTGCGCGCGAGGGAAGGATGGCCCACCACGATCGCCATGGTCTCCGCGCGTGAAATCGCCACGTTCAGGCGATTGCGGCTGAAAAGAAACTCGATGCCGCGTGGCGATGCGTCGCCGCTCGACGAGCACATCGAGAATATGACGACGGGCGCCTGTTGCCCCTGGAACTTATCGACGGTGCCCACGCGCATGCCCTTGAGGCGCCTTTCGAGACGGCGCACCTGAAGGTTGTATGGCGCCACCACCAGGATGTCGTCCCGCGTAAGCCGCCGCCTCCCTCCGCCGTTACAGACCAGCGGCAACCCTGTCAGCTCACCCACGAGCTCAGCGATCCGGTCTTCCTCCTCCGGGCTCTCGTAAACATTGCCGTCATGCTCCACCGGAATATAGATGAGACCCGCGTCCCGGACCATCCATGCGGGGCGCCGTGCGCCCGGAGCCAGCACGCGCTCGGTCGTGTGGGGCTGATGACACTGAAGGCGGTCTTCGTAAACCGCTCCGGAAATGAACTGGCAAAGATTCGGATGCAGCCGCCACGTCTTCGCCAGGAAGATGCCCAGATCCGGCGGCACGGTCGCATGGCCTTCGAGCAAGTATTCGAGCGCCGACAGGCCGCTCTCGCCGGGATGCGACCCCTGGGTCGGCTGGGCCAGTTGCATCTGATCGCCGAGCAGAACGATGTTACGGGTGGAAGCAGCCATGGCGACCAGGCTGGCGAGCGAAACCTGCCCGGCTTCATCGACGAAAAGGTAATCGAGCGTGCCCTCCGCGGCTTCGCAACTGAACGCATACGCGGTCCCTCCGATGAGCTGCGGCAGTTCGGGGCTCTCGAAAAGGGCGCGCCCGGACCCGACTTGCCGGACGCCCGCCGGAACGCCCGCCATCTGGTCCTCCTGGCTGCATACTTTCACCGCGTCGAATGCGATCCCCGCCTTCCGGGCTGCCTTGCACGTCTCGGCCAGCAGCAGGTTGATCGCGCGGTGGCTGTTCGACGTGATGCCGATGCGCTTGCCGCGAACCAGTGCGGCCGCCATGCGCGCGCCCGTGTAGGTCTTCCCGCAGCCGGGCGGCCCCTGGACAGCCAGCGTGGTGTTTCGCATATCGCGGGAGACGTCCACCGCCGCCTTGAGGCTATCCACGCCGTCCGGGACGATCGCGCCTTCGGGACGATGCGGCAACCACGGGCGCCGGCGGTACAGAAGGTCCTCAAGCGCGCCCGGCAGCTCTCCGGTTTCGCGCCATTTCCTGACCACCCGCTCCACGGCGTCGGCCAGTTTGCTTCCGAGCGTAAGCTCGTCCGGAGTGATGCTCAGCCGCTCCGGCGGCGCGCCCTGCCTCTTGCTGATTTTGAGCACCACCAGGCCGCGGTCGAAGTCCAGACTCTCGACGTGCGCCGACCTGCGCCAGTCGTGCGCGAACAGGCAATCATCGCCTTCCCGAATCTTGGTTTCCTGGTCGGGATTGAAGGAATACTCGTAACCGAAGGATTGTCTGGTAAGCGCCTCCGGCGCGCGCTTTGTTCGCCGCAGCCCGCCGAGGCAGTCGGGATCGTCGATCAGCTCGTTCTCCTCCATCTCCTGCCGGTCAAAGCGCCGCCACCAGATCGGCTTTTCTTCGCGCCGGTGAAATTCGAGCAGCCAGGCCAGCAGTTCCGCCACGCGCATTCGCTCACCGGCGCCGCCCTCCGGCCGCTCGGAGGGCAAACTTCGCAGCAGCTCTTCGGCGAGAACATGCCGCCGCGCGCGATCGGTTTGCGGCTGTTCCTCGGTCTCGGCCACCTCGGCAGGGGCGGGCAGCGCAGGCCGGATCCCCGCCTCACGCTGGCGGTCGCGAAGCCATTGCGCCAGTTCGGCCGTGGAGCGGCAGTCCTCCTCGTTGTAATCTCGAATTTGCTTCAGAATGGCGGAGCTGGCCGGCGAATCGCCATCGGGAGCGATCAGCCAGCGCTGGTAAAACACCATGGATTCCGACGCCGTGCCGACCTCCCCCTCGCGCCGGCCGCGGTACAGGTGCTCCACGTACTTCAACGAATACGAAGGCTCGCCGATGGCCACCGCCTGCCGGACGATCTTGTACAGATCGACGAAGACCTCGCCGCGCAGAAGGTCGTCGGTCTCCTGTTCGCAGATGCCGTATTTGCCCATCAGACGGCGCAGCGCGTCCACTTCGTAATGGCTGTAGTGATAGATGTGCATGCCCGGGTTGGCAACCCAGCGGCCGTGAGCCCAGCGGACAAACCCCTCGAAGGCACGCTTCTCTTCCGCCGGGCTGTGCGCCCACCAGTCCCGGAACGTCAACTCGCCGTTGTCGTAGTGGCACACGCCGAACAGGTACTCGCGGCCATCGTCGACAAGCGGATAGCCCTCCATGTCGAAAAAGATGTCCGCCGCCGATGCGTCCGGGAGCAGGGCGAGTCCGAGCGGGCCGGCCGATCCGTCCGGCTGCAGCAGCTCGTACGCCGGCCTCTCGCGCCCCCTCGATTCCACTTGCAGTCGCGCCTGACGGCGGAGCTGCTCGAAGGTTCCCGCCGCCAGGCGCGGGATGCGCACGTTCCCCGCGGCCGCAAGCTGTGCGACAGTCTCAATCCCCGCGGCGCGCAGTTTCCGGATCTGCGAGGTCCGGATATTCGCCACGAGCGCCAGGTCGTCCCTGGCGGCCAGCTCTCGCTCGGCATAGCCGGTCCAGCGTCCGAGGTCCGTCAGCGGAGGAATCTCGGGCTGCCGGTCGGGATCGAAGGCCGCCTGCTGTTCCAGAAACGCGCGTTTGAGCGCCTGGTAATAGAAAAAGAAATCGTCCGTCTTGAAGTCGGCGGTTTCCGGGCCGGCGGCGCCGCGCGCTCCGAGCACCACCCGCACCGATTTCGGCCGGAGGCCCTGCAAACGCTCCAGCAGCTCGGCGTAAGCGCAGAGCTGAATCAGAAAATAGGGCTTCGGATGCCGCGCCAGCTTCGTATCCCACGGTTCGTAGGACCACGCGCCCAACTCCGAAGGCCGTTCCACGCGCACCAGAAAATCCGGATACCCGCCGAACTCGCCGTACTCCAGGTAGCCCTGATAGATGATCTCCTCGCCGCGCCGCATCGCGGCTAAGGTCTCGGCCAGATGCTCACGCTTCTCCGGCCCGAACGCGCACACTTTCCGCCCCTGGCTTCGAAGCGCTTCCAGAAAACCACGCTCGTGCTCCAGACCTTTATCCTGAATGAGCCGCTGCTCCTCGGTGTCCTCATCGGGCTCGGCCTCGGCTGGACGCTCCCAGGCATACCGGTCCATCCAGGTGATGAACTCGGACTGCATGTAATTGGTCAGGTCCGTGGGCGAGAACAGGTAACCGGCATCTCTCGGTTTCATGCCACCGTCGCTCCCGCTGGGACGATTTCGCCATGCGCCAGATCCCGCCTCGCCGCGCCTTGAAGCGCCGCGTAGCGCTCCGGATGGCAAGTCAGGATCACAAATTGCAACCGGGCGGATTCCTCCTTTATGAGATCGAGAATGCGCGCCAGCCGTTCCCCATCGGTGTTCACTAACGGATCGTCGAGCAGCAGCACCTGCCGCTCGTTTTGCGAAACCACTTCGGCCAGCGCCAGGCGCGTGGCGAAGTAGATCTGCTCCTGCTCGCCGGCCGACATCTCCTCGATCGGGGCTTCCGGCGCGGCCCCGTCCGGCTGCACGGAACGAGGAGCCATCGAATCGCTGAGTTCAATCCTGGCGAGGCGCTTGCCCGCGATGCGCTCGAGGATCTCGGTGGCGCGCCGTTCGACCGGTTCCGCCAGTCCCGCCAGCGCCTTCGCCTTGCTTTCCTGTATCGCATCCCAGAGCCGCTTGATGGCGTTTACGCGCAGGAGTTCCGCGGCACGTTCGTTTTCCAGTTGGCGGACGCGCTCCTCGGCCGCGGCCACGTCGGAGTACGGGCCCTGTGCCAGAATGGCGCGCATCGCGGCTTCACTTTGCTGGTAGGATTCGCGCGCCTGCTGCAATTCCGACAGCAGGCAATCGATCTGCTGCCCGAGCGCCGCGGCGCGCTCGGGAGCGTCCGCCGGCAAGCCGGCAAGCGCGGCGTCGATGCCGCGCAGGTCCTCTTCCGCCTTTTCGCATGCGCGCCTCTTCTCGTCGAGCTCTGCGCGGCGCTCGGCCAGCGTCCGGCCGTCGGCCTGCAACCGCGCGAGGGTCTGCTGCGCGCCGGCGAGTTCCGCGTCGTTCGCTGTGCGGTCGGCCGTCGCCTTGGCCGCCGCCAGTTGAAGCGCCGTGGCCGCCTCCTTGGCCTTGGCCCATGCCGCTGTCGCCTCTGCCTGAACGCGTTCGCGCTCCTGCTTTCGGCGAGCGACGGCGCTTCGCAGCGCCTCCAGATCGGGCTTCGAGTTCGCCCAGGCCGGCTCGGCGATCAGGGTCCGCTCGCAGTCGCCGGCGAGCCCGCGCTCGCGCTCCTGGAGCGTCTCCAGCGTTTCCGGCCCTAGGGCAGCCGCCAGCTCGGCGCCGGCGGTCACGAGTTCCCGGGAAAGCCGATCCCGCCGTTCGACGCGCTCCGCCAGATCGCTCCACCGAGCCACGCCGAATGGCGCAACGAGGTCCCGCAGCCGGGCTTCGCTCTCCTCTTGCCTGCGCCGCCACGCCGCTGCATCGGTGACCGGGCCGGACAACTCCAGCGTGGCGATGCCGGGGATCCGCAGCCTCAAACGGCCATCGCCCCGGGCGACGAAGGATTCCGCCCGCGTGAGCCGCACGGGACCGGCCGGCTCGCCGAGGAGAACTTCGGCCTCCAGGTCCGCCTCTGCCTGGATTTCCAAGCGCAACGCGAGCGCCTCGACCTGAACGCGCGCCTTGTCCGCCGCCTGCGCGGCAGCCTGAATAGCCGCCCATGCCGCCGCGTCGGGAGCATTGAGGCCCGCGATCGCCGCCTCCAACTCGGATTTTCGCTGCGCGGCGGCCCCGGCGCGCTCCAACCGCTGCCGGAGCCCCGCCAGCTCTTCGAGATTGCGCAAATAGGCAACCGCGGTTTCGACCCGGCGCTCCAGGTCGGCAAGCCCGGCATCGGGTGCCATGGCCTGTTCCCACTCTGCGCGCGCCAGCTTCTCTTTTTCCATTTGCGCGTCGCGCTTCTTCAAAGAGGCGCTCTCGATGTCGGCCAGCCCCGAGCGCGCTTTCTCGCACCGCGCTATTTTGGCGCTCGTCTCGACAATCGCTTCGATCTCGCCGCGCAGTTGGCTGTACTGCGCCTTTGCCGCCTCCAACGAACTCAGCGCGACGGTCCGTTTGGTGCGCAGCTCCGCCACCCGCCGGGCGATCGCCGACACGTCTGTGTGTTGCGCCCGCAGTTTCTCCAGCGCTGCGGCGCCGTCGCGATAACGTTCGCGCCCGGCCCGGGCGCTTTGTTCCAACTCGGCGACTCTTTCCAGCAGCGCCTGGGAGGCGGTCAGGTCATTGTTCGCGTCTTCGAGTAGAGCCTCGATGTCCGCGAGTCTTCCCTTCCTGATCCTGGCCTTTTCGTCTTCGCGCGTCCACGCGTTCAGCAATTCCTTCCGGACGGCCTGCTCGAAAGCAGCCCCGTGCTCGCCCGAAAGCTGTGCCCCGAGCATTTGCCGGATATCGGCCAGCGCATCGCCGCTGAGCGCCGGAAGCGTGCGCACGTCCTGGCTGCCGCACAGAACGGCCAGGAGCCCGAGCCGCTCGCCCGCTTTGTCCTTCGCCCTGGCCGGCTGGCTGCGCAGCATCGCGCGCACCTGCTCGTCCGCGCCTTTGCCTTTCGCGATGACTTCAAACTTGCCGTTCGCGCCTTTGCGTTCCAGCACTGCCTTCGGCGAATCGACGAATGTCTTGGATATCCGGTACACCTCGCCGCCGTCGCTGAAAGTCAAAGCGACCGACGGCGCCAGCGCCGTGCCGCGCGGCCGCATCTCGTCCGCTGCCGCGCCGGATGTGCTGTGATTCTCCACCAGCACGGTCTCTATGCTTTCCCGCAGCGTGGATTTCCCGGCGCCGTTAGGCCCCACCAGAAGGTTCGTTTCGGCCTGTTCAAACTCAACTTCCAACGGCCCTCGGAGGCCCTTGAAATTCTCGATGTGAACGGAATGAAGGATCACAGGGGCATCTCCTGCCATAGCCGCAAGAACCGGCGCAAAGCGGCCGCCGCCGCGGCATCCGGCGGCTCGCTCCGGGCGCATGCCAAAAGCTTCTGCGCGGCCTCGCGCAAATAGCCCTCCGGAAGCCGTTCGATCCAGTCCGGTCCGACTTCGTCGGGCACGAGGCCGCTCACATTGATCCGGCCGAACAAGAACCGCCCTTCGACGATTTCGATCAGCCGCGACAAGGCCCCGTCTTCCGTTCCGAACAGCGTGCCCGAGAGCGTGCATTCCACCAGCGTCCGCTCGGGAGCGGGCAGCCGCTCGAACTCCTCGGCCAGCTCTGCGATCCGGCCCGGATGATCGATCGCCTCCCGCCGCGAAATCCATTCCAGGCAGCCGGTCCTGACGACCTGGACCTGCGGCGCCGCGCCGCGGCGCGATATCTCCACAACCAGCGCGTTGCCGCTGGCAGTTTCGTCGAAAGAGGTCGATTCGTGCGTGCCGGAATAAGCCATGCGCACGCGGCCGTCCGGATCGGCGTACAGTTTCCGCGAATGGTGGTGCCCCAGCGCGAGGTAATCGAGGCCGCGCGCCTCGGCTGCGTTCCGGGGAATGGGAAGGCTCACGTCGCCGTAAGCTCCGTTCTCCACGCTGCCATGCCCCATGCCCACGGCGATCAGATCCGTTCTCGCATCGATCCAGGCCGTCGGGTCGTCACGCGAGTCGCTTGCCGTCACAGGACACGGATACAGCAATCCTCCCGGAATCTCGACCGGCGCCGGTTCGGCGAGTATGTGGACGTTGGGCTGCTCGCTCCAGGCCTTGTCTTCCCAGACCGATCCGGCAATCAACGGATCGTGGTTGCCGGGAATGACGTACGCGGGACAGGGCGCGGCGCCCAGGATCCTGGCTACTTCCCGAATCTTGAGGCGCTCAACCCCGTTGTGCTCGAACACATCGCCTGCGAGCAGCAGGAAATCCACCTTTTCAGCGCGCGCCAGGTCAACGACCCGGCGCGCCGATTCCAGCCGCGAAGCTCGTACCCGTTCGCCTTTTTCGCCGAACTGCGCGGCACGCATTCCGATCTGCCAGTCGGCAGTGTGCAAAAACTTCATTTCGGGGTCTCCGCTCTTGAGTCTGCCGGCAGGGGTGGCTCACCGCGCGAGCCCACTTCGAAAAGAGTGCAGGAGGTTGGGGCTGGCGGCGTTCTAACGCGAGCGCACCGCGAAGGAGATCTCCGCCGCTTGGGCGGGTGCAACCGAGCGTTTTGGCTGGGCATATTTCTCCGCGGCTTCGCGGTGCTGCTGGGCCACGGCGTTCCGAAGCGAGGCCGGGCTGAGCACCTCAACGTGCGGTCCATGTCTCAGGATGTCCATGAGAATTTCCTGGGGATTGCTGTAGGGAACTTCCAGTTGCAGCCCGCCATCGGCCCCGGCGGAAGCGCGTTGCCGCGGATGCCATTCCTCTTCGGCGACCCACCTGGCGGCCACCGCGTCGAACAGCAGCACGGCGGTGTGCTCGGCGGGGCCGGAAAATATCCCATACCCCTGCTCGCCGCCGGCCGGCGCCTCCAAGGCGGGCTCGTCCAGCACCGAAACCAGCCGGACCGCATCGATTGCAAACCGGCGCGTGGCTTCCTTCTCGTGGCACCAGCCGTCCAGGTACCAGTTGCCGCGATAGTAAATCACTCGCTGCGGCGAGACCACGCGGTCGCCCTCGGCGCCCCGCGATCGCGAGTAGTAGCGCATCCGCAACTTCTTCCGCCGCAGCGTAGCGTCGCAGATGGCTTGAAAGTGCTCGGGATCGACCGGGCGCCGTGGCGCCGCGCTGACCTGCATCCGTTCGAGAATGCTCTGCGCGCCGCGTCCGGACTTGCCCAGCAGGCCCCGCAACTTGTCCCGGAACGGCCCGAGTTGTTCCCGTACGAAGCCCGGCTGCAATTGATCGAGCAGCGAGTGCATCAGAAGCAGCGAGTAAACTTCGCGTTCCGTGAACCATAGCCCGGGCAGGTTGAACTCTGCAGCCGTGTACTTGTAGCCGCCGGCCTCGATGTCGAACGTGACCGGGGCGCCCAGCCGGTTCCGCATATAATCCAAGTCACGCTTGAACTGCGCCGGCGAGATCTCGAACATCTCGAGGATCTCCCGTTTGGACGGCGGCTTCCTCCGCCGGAAAAGGCGATCCAGTTTATAGATTCGCTCCATCTGGCTCATGGGCAGCTCCGGGCAAGCAGACCTCATAATCTTAAGCCTGCGCACCCGGAATGTCGATCCCCATGGACCATCAGTGTGTCCGTGTCCGGTCGGCCGCCGCCCTGGTTCCGGGCACGGATCGATCCGCATGAATTCGCGTGACCGCTCACTGGGCGCGCCGGCGCGCCGGGCGGCTGATGCGCGTATGGAATCCGCCGGGGCCGCTCGTTCCACTCGTCGTAAACGCGCACAGGTGAACATATCGCTGCTCGGCCCAGAGAGCGGCTCCCGAAACGCCTTCTCCGGTCAGCCGTACATCCTCCCCCAGGCCGACCGCCGGCTGGATCAGCGGCTTCGACTTTCCGACGTGGGCGAGGAATTGGGCCGCCTCGGCCGCCGTCGCCGCAGCCGAATGCGGCGCCTCCACGGCATCCAGGGCATAGCTTCGCACCAGTTTTGGAAGCATGGCCCGCATGGTGTGCGGGTGGTCCATCAGGTCCAGTCCCATCGTTTGAGAGCCGATCGCGAAGACAACGCCGGCCTGGTGTTCGGCCCAGGCAAAAGCGCGCAGGTAGGCATCGAGCGAAACGGCTCTGGAGTCGTAGATCGCCTTCATGGCTTGCGTCGGCGAAGCCGCGCCCAAGCGCTCGGACTTCGCGGCGATTTCATCCCAGATCGCCGATTGATCCGAACGCCGCGCGCCGCTGGCCGCGATCGAGTGGGACACCTGCTCGCCTTTGGCGGCGCGCGCTCGTGAGTACATGACGTGTGTCGCCGGTCTGAAATCGCTCGACTCTGCGCGCCAGCGGCCGGCTTCCACGCAGGATACCGGTATGACGATTGCCTGCTTGGCGGGCGCGAGAATCGTCAGGTTCACCACGCGGTTCTGCCTGGCGCCGACCAGTTCTTCGCCGTCCAGCAGCAATACCGGCTTTTCGCCGAAGTTTTCGAACCGCAGTTCCGGCACCGAGCCTGCGGCGGCGACTTCCGTGACGCGCGCACTGCCGCATGCAACCGCTTCCTCAAGCAAGGTGTAGCCGGGTTCCGGCGGCGCCGAGCCGTCCCGGAATAGCGGCAAAATTGTGAGGCCCCCGAAGTATATCGGGTCGCCTATGCTTGTCGATTCCAATTCCTGGGCAATCGTTCGCATCTGCTTTGAACCATCCTGGAGCCCAGTTTGCAGCTTGCGATGGCTCACAGAGCGAGCCAGGGTGGGTATGGGCCCAAGGCGGCCACGAAAAGCGGGCCCCTTGAGGGTGCGTGATTTGGCGCAGAGCGGCCTCCTGCGCGTTGAGAAGTGCTACTGTAATCAGTAGCCTGTCCGGCTGGAAGCCGGATTGCAAGCACAGTCCGAAGGGGAGGTTCCCATCCGATGCGCGATTTCAACGAGGCGCCGTTTCTGGTCATCTGGGAGGTGACGCGCGCATGCGATCTGGCGTGCGTGCACTGCCGGGCTTCGGCGGACCCCGCGCGGAATCCGATGGAGCTGACCACCGAGGAGGGCTTCCGGCTGCTGGAGACGATCCGGGAGTTCGGAGACCCGATCATGATTTTCACCGGCGGCGACCCCTTGAAGCGGCCGGACCTGTTCGATCTCCTTCGGAAGAGCGTGGAGTTGGGGCTGCGGACGACCGTATCGCCGAGCCCGACGCCGCTGCTGACGCCGGAGGCGATTCGCGGGTTCAAGGACGTGGGCGTGGCGCGGATTTCGGTGAGCGTGGACGGATGGGACGCGGCGTCGCACGACGATTTCCGGCAGGTGCCGGGGTCGTTCGCGCGGGCCATCCTGGCCCTGGAGGAAGCGCAGAAGATCGGGCTTTCGACGCAGATCAACACGACCGTGAGCCGGCACAATTACCGGCACCTTCCCGAGATCGTGGACATTGTGGACCGGGTGGGCTCGGACATGTGGGACGTGTTCTTCCTGGTGCCGACCGGGCGCGGGGCTTCGCAGGCGGAGTTGAACGCCGCGGAGTTCGAGGAAGTGTTCGGGTTCATGTACGAGCGGTCGAAGAAGTCGCGGGCCGTGATCAAGACGACCGAGGCGATGCATTACCGGCGGTATCTGGCGCAGCGCCGGAAAGCCGAGGGGTCGAACGGGAGGGCGTACGGGCATCCCGGCGGGCACCCGGGCGGCGAGAGCGCGCTGAACAGGATGGCCGGCATCAACAGCGGGCGCGGGTTCGTGTTCGTGTCGCGGACGGGCGAGGTGTACCCGAGCGGATTCCTGCCGATTTCCTCGGGCAACGTACGGCGGCGATCTCTGGTGGACATCTACCGGAACGCGGCTTTGTTCAAGGTGCTGCGGGATAGTTCGCAGTTGCACGGGAAGTGCGGGCTTTGCCAGTACCGGAATCTGTGCGGCGGATCGCGCTCGCGGGCGTACGCGCTGACGGGGGATTATCTGGCCGAGGAACCCCGCTGCGTGCACCAGCCGGCGGGGGCGGAAGCGGCGCTTTAGCGCGCGCCCGCTCCAGGCGTTTGGTTGGCGGGAAACACCTCGGGCCGGCGTTTGACATCGGCCGCGCGGTCCGGTAACCTTAATGGTTGCGAGATAAAGGAGCGGATTAGTCTGTCCATGAAGACCGAGTTTCCTTCCCAAAAGGAAATCACGCGCGCCTGGCATGTCTTGGACGCCGAAAGCGCAAGCCTCGGCCGGGTCGCCAGCCAAGCGGCTACCCTGCTGATGGGAAAGCACAAACCGATATTTTCCCCATTCCTGGACACGGGCGACCACGTGATCGTGCTGAATGCGGCGAAGGTGAAGCTGACGGGCCGGAAAGAAGAGCAGAAGATTTACCGGCGGCACAGCGGATACCCGGGCGGGCTCACGGAAGTGGGCGCTAAGAAGCTGCGCGCGACGCGGCCGACCCAGATGGTCTATGAAGCCATCCAGGGAATGCTGCCCAAAACGAAATTGGGCAAACATATGCTAAGAAAACTGCGGGTCTATCCGGGCGACAAGCATCCGCACCAGGCGCAGAAGCCGGTAGCCCTGGCATCGGCGAAATGACGAGCGGGAGAGGATTTTAACTAGTGGCGGCGCAGGTTCAATATCTAGGCACGGGCCGGCGGAAGAGCGCGGTGGCCCGCATTTTCTTGCGGCCGGGCAAAGGCCAGATCACGGTAAATGGCCGGCCGTTTGAGGAGTATTTCGTCACGGAAAGCTGCCGCATCGCGGCGCGCCAGCCGTTGCTGGCGACCGAGACGGCGGACCGTTTCGACGCGGTGATTCTGGCCAGCGGCGGCGGCCAGAGCGGACAGGCCGGCGCGGTACGGCTGGGCTTCGCCCGCGCTCTGGTGGAATTCAACGCCGAGCTGCGCCCGCGTCTGAAGCAGTTGGGCTTCCTTACGCGCGACCCCCGCAAGCACGAGCGCAAGAAGTACGGACAAAAGGGCGCGCGCAAGCGGTTCCAGTTCTCGAAGCGGTAATCGTGGTTGGTATGGCGTCCAGGAGATTCGGCGGCTGGCCCGGCATGGGCCGCGCCGCCGGACCCGAATGGGCGCAGGTTGTTGTCCTTCCCTTCCCCCCGGGCGCGCAAATTTCGCTTTGGACCGCGCGCGCGACGGGGCAGCCATTGAAAACTAAACAGGAGGCAGTTTGCCGTCAATTTCGATGAAGGAATTGCTCGAAGCAGGCGTTCACTTCGGGCACCAGACCAAGCGCTGGAATCCGAAGATGAAAGAGTATATCTTCGGCGAACGCAATGGAATCTACATCATCGATCTTCAGAAGACGCTGAAGCTCTTCAAGGAAGCGATGCGGTTCGTGGGCGAGATGGCCTCGCAGGGCAAGAACGTCCTGTTCGTCGGCACCAAGCGGCAGGCGCAGGAAGCCATCGCCGAAGAGGCGACCCGCTGCCAGATGTTCTACGTGAACCAGCGCTGGCTGGGCGGGTTGCTCACCAACAACACGACGATTCAGCGCTCGATCAAGCGGCTGAAGGAACTCGACGCGCTGGCCGCCGACGGCTACACCGGCCGGTCGAAGAAGGAAATCACGCGGCTGGAGCGCGAGCGCAAGCACCTGCAGATGAACTTGGCCGGTATCCGCGACATGCCGGGCCTGCCCGATTACATCTTCGTGATCGACTCCAACAAGGAAGAGATCGCGGTGCGCGAAGCGCGCAAGCTGGGCATCCCCGTGGTGGCCGTGGTGGATACGAACTGCGACCCCGACATGGTGGATTACCCGATCGCCGGCAACGACGACGCGCTGCGCGCGATCCGGCTCTTCGCGAGCAAGATCGCCGACGCCGTCATCGAGGGCCGGGCGCTGGCGACTGAGCAGGAATTCGCGGCCGAGCGCATCGTCACCGACGAGACGCCGATCGAGGAGATCCCCGAGTACACTCAGTACGTCGATCCGCGCTACGCCGAGCAGCTCATGTCCGAGAGCCTGGCCGACGAGGACCTGCCCTCGGTCTCGCTGCCGCGCAAGGGCCCCGGCGAAGAGACCACAACGGCCGAAGCGGCCCGCGAAGGCGAGCGCTAAGAGCGCAAGAAGACCGGTGAGAGGCGGAGAACCGGCGGCAGGCACGGGTTTCCGGAGTCAGGAAACCCGAGCGGGCTGCCCATTTTCCGGCCGTGTCCGGAAGTTGTCTTTTTTGAGCGACAGGATAAACAGGTAAAAAGAAAATGGCGGAAATCACCGCACAATTAGTGAAAGAACTCCGCGAGCGCACCGGCGCGGGCATGATGGAGTGCAAGAGCGCTCTGGTCGAGGCCAAGGGCGACCTCGCAGAGGCGGAAAAGGTGCTGCGCAAGCGCGGGCAGACGACGGCTCAGAAAAAGTCGTCGCGCGCGACCCGGCAGGGCATGATCGGCAGCTACATCCATCCGGGCTCGCAGCTCGGCGTGCTGGTCGAAGTGAACTGCGAATCCGATTTCGTGGCGCGCACCGATGAGTTCAAGGAACTGGTGCACGACATCGCGATGCAGGTGGCGGCAGCCGATCCGCGCTTCATCCGCAAGGAAGACGTGGACCAGGCAGTGCTCGCCTCCGAACGCGAAATCCAACGGGCGCGCGCGCTGGCGGAAGGCAAGCCCGAGAAGGTCGTCGATAAGATGGTCGAGGGCCGGCTCAGCAAGTTCTATGAGGAAGTCTGCCTGTACGAGCAGCCGTTCATCAAAGACAACACGATGACGATCGCGCAGCTCATCAACTCGAAGATCGCCAAGACCGGCGAGAACATCACGGTCTCGCGGTTCGTGCGGTTCAAGCTGGGCGAGCAGCAGGCGGCGGAAGCGCCGGAGTCCTCCGAGCCGGCGACGGCCTAATCCCGTGCCCCAATACCAACGCATTCTGCTGAAGCTGAGCGGCCAGGCCATGGCCGGCGCCGCCAGCTTCGGCATCGACGCGGCGCGCGTGAAGCAACTGGCGGCCGAGGTGGCCGAGGTGTCGCGCGCCGGCGTTCAGATCGGCCTGGTGGTCGGCGGCGGGAATTTCTTCCGCGGCGTGGCCGAAGCGGCGCGGAACATGGACCGCGTTACGGCCGATCAGATGGGCATGCTCGCCACGGTGATCAACGCGCTCGCGCTGCAGGACGCTCTCGAGCAGTGCGGAATCCCGACGCGCGTGATGACGGCGATCGCGATGCAGCAGGTCGCCGAGCCTTACATTCGCCGCCGCGCGATCCGTCACCTCGAAAAGGGACGCATCGTGATCTTCGCGGGCGGCACCTCGAATCCCTATTTCTCCACCGACACCGCCGCCGCGCTGCGAGCGCTCGAAATCCGCGCCCAGATTATCGCCAAGGGCACGCGCGTGGACGGCGTCTACGACAAAGACCCGCTCAAGTATTCCGGCGCAGTCATGTACCGGAATATTTCCTATGTGGACGTGCTCGCGCAAGGCCTCGGCGTGCTCGACGGCACCGCCGTTGCCATGTGCCGCGAGAACCGCCTGCCGATGGTGGTATTCAACCTGAATGTTCCCGGAAATATCCTCAAAGTGGCGATGGGCGAGCCCACCGGCACGTTGATTTCGTAACAACCGGCGCCGCCTGCGAAACCGGTGACTGGCGACTCTGTCCCAAGCGCCTTTTGCGCGTGGACAGAGCCGCCTGTCACCGGTTTCGCAAACGCCTTTTGCCCGGGGGACAGAGCGGTCTGTCACCGGTTTTCCCAAAGTGGCGATGGGCGAGCCCACCGGCACGCTGATTTCGTAACAACCGGCGCCGCCTGCGAAAACGGTGACTGGCGACTCTGTCCCAAGCGCCTTTTGCGCGTGGACAGAGCCGCCTGTCACCGGTTTCGCAAACGCCTTTTGCCCGGGGGACAGAGCGGTCTGTCACCGGTTTTGGAGGGGGCCCGGGGCGAGGCGGGCGAAACCGCCCCGCCCCAGGGCGCGAGCGGGTCAGAAGTCGAAGCGCAGGGTCATCTGCATGACGCGGGCGCTGCCGGCCGTGGTGGAGATCTGCCCGAACTTGGCGGCGCCGTTTGTCAAGGTGACCGACGGGTTCGAGAAGTTCTCGTTATTCCAAAGGTTATAAGCCTCGGCGCGGAATGACGCCGATTTGCGCTCGGTAATGCGGAAGCTCTTCACGAGCGAAGCGTCGTTGTTGTAGTAACGCGGACCGCGAAACGCGTTGCGGCCCGAGGTTCCGGTCGTGCCCGCCACGGGGTAGCTGAACTGGCTGTACACCGACGGGTCGAAGTAGAAGATCCCATTGCCCGTCCGGATGATGCCGCCGATATTGCGATCACCGCTGTAATCCGCATACGAGGTGAAGGTGCCGGGTCCCGTGACGCGGCCGGAAGAGACGCTGAACACGGAGCCGCTTTCCCAGATGCCGAGGATGCCCAGGCTCCACCCGCCGATGAGCGTATCGGCCCAGTGCGGCATGGCGCTGCCGAACCTGAGCCCCCGCCCCAGCGGGATTGTGTACAGCGCCTGGTAGTTCAGCACGTGCGGCCGGTCGTAATCGCCGCGCGCCCGGTTGAGCGTCAGATTGTTGTTATCCGGGACGTTGGTGAAGCCGTTGCCGTCCACGGAGCCGTTATCGATGCTCTTGCTGAAGGTGTAATTGACGGAGAACTTCAGCGCGCCGGTGTTGCGGCGCAGGCTGAGCTGAAGCGAGTCGTAGTAGGAGCGTCCGTCATTGGAGCCCCAGATCACCTGGTTGAACTGCGGGAACGGCCGCAGGTAGAAATCGGAGACTCCGGCCGCGGCGTACTTCGTGTAATAGGTGCGGTCCAGGGTGTTGGCGGCGGTGCCGAGCAGGCCCTGGCTGACGTTGGTGGCGCCCAGCGCCGTGATGGCGGCCTGAGGCGTGCCGAAAATCCGGACCAACGTGTTGTTGGCCGAGGGAGCGGTCCCATTGGCCTGGAACGCCTGCAATTCCTTAAACGCGCCCAGGAAATCGTTGTAGACCATAGGCTGGTTGATATCGCGGTCCATGAACAGTTTCACGCCGCGGTTCCCGACGTAGCCGCCTTCAACGATCGTGTTGTGCAGGAACTCGCGCTGGATGGTCAGGCTGTACTGATGCACGTAGCCGGTGGCGAGGTTCGGGTTGAAGAGCACGATCGAGGTGCTGCGGTTATCGAGCGGAGTGGTCAGGGGAGCGGCGCCGTGCGCCGGCATCGGGTTGGTCTGGCTGGCGCGCACATCGGCCCCGCCGGCATTCGGGTACGTCGTCTGACCCTCTGCAAATCCGGGGCTGTTGGAGTCCACCAGCGAGGTGGTTGCGCCGATGATGCGGTCGTAGAAGATGCCGTATGCGCCGCGGATAGCCATCCGGCCGGTTCCGGTCGGATCCCACGAGAAGCCGAAACGCGGAGCCAGGTTGTTCCAGTCGGTCTTGTACCAGCTCTTCATCGGCTTGACCGACAGATTGTTAGCGGGGTTGGTCGGCGACAATGTCGCGATGTTCGAGAGCGTCCCCTGGAGCCCGTTTTCCTCGGTCGGCGTTCCAAAGACCTCCCAGCGCAGTCCGATGTTGAGAGTCAGATTGGCCCGGATCTTCCAATCGTCCTGGAAGAAGCTGCCGGCATCGGTGAAGAGGTAATTGCGAACCGAAGGTTGGCCGGCCGGTTGATAGGTCTGGAGATTTGTGAAGAACGTCTGGGTGATGGTGCTGATGCGCCCGAGCAGATCGTCGTAGAGGCTCTGGAAGCGCGTCAGGTCGGCTCCGGTCACTCCGGGCGGAGTTGCGGAAGCCGGCACCGGGGCGTAAGCGGTGGAGAAGGTGGCCGTGGGCCAGACGCCGCCGTAGTTCCATCCATACTGCAGAACCCTGCGGATGTTCACACCGCCTTTGAACGTGTGCGTGCCGTGAATCCAGGTCATGTTCTCGGTGAACTCGTTGACCGGGGAGTTGCGGCCCTGTTCCGCGCCCGTGTAGAGCGGGTTCGTAAAGCTGGAGAACGAGTACATCAGCCCCTGCACGCGCTCTGGACGAAGGAAGGCGACGGCGGCGCTCTGGTGTCCGTAGCGGAACTCGTTGATGAGGTCGTTGGAAATGGTCCAGTCCCAGCCGGCCGCTATGCCCCAGCGATGACCGCCCTGGGTCCCCTGCGCCCCGCCCGGGAAGGGAGCGTCGGCGCTGTTCAGGGAGTCAATGGCGCTGTTCCTCTGCCAGCTATGCCGGTAGAAGAAGTGATTCGTCGAGTTCATGTTGTAATCGCCCTTGACCGTGAACTGGTCCTCGAGGCTGTTGTTCGGCTGGTTGAAGCGGAAGCCGGCGGTGTTATAACCGTCTCCCACGCTATGGTCGTTGGGCGCCGGAAACATGCTGAGAAGCTTTTGCACCGCGGGATCGATGCCCAGGTGCAGAGGATCGTTGGCGGCGATGTTATATGTGCCGCCGGACCAGGTGTAAATACCCTGCCTGGCCGAAGCGGTCGGAACGGTCCGGACGCGGCTGATCTGCTGGTGCGTGCGGCGTCCCTGGTAATTGCCGAAGATAAAGAGTTTGTCGTGTTTGATCGGGCCGCCGAAAGAGCCGCCGAAAATGTTCTGGATGAACATGGGGCGGGCTACGCCGGCGCTGTTGCTGAAAAAGTCGTTCGCGTTCAGGTCCGTGTTCCGGAGATACTCGAAAAGGTTCCCGTGATACTGATTCGTGCCGGAGCGCGTGATCATCTCGACCTGGCCTCCGGCGTTGCGCCCGTATTCGGCTTTGCCGCCGGCGGTGATCAGGCGAACTTCGCTGACCGAATCGGTGTTGTTCGCGGTCATCGAAAGTCCCAGGCGAGGCACCACGGCATCGTTCACGTCGATTCCGTCCAGAGTGGCGTTGTTACTGCCCTGGCGCAGCCCGTTGATACGCGTGTACGTGGTATCGCCCGGATTGATGGAGGTGCCGGGCGCGAAGTTGACGAGTTGAATCGGCGTGCGATTCAACACCGGAAGCGTGTCGATGTCGCGCATGGTGGTTGCGCGCGAGACCTGCGACTCGGAGGTTTGCACTGTCACGGTGTTGGCCTGCACTTCAACCACCTCGGTGGTCTGGCCCATCTCCAGGTGGATGTTCTGCGACACCGTCGCGCCGGCATCCAACTGGATGTTATTGATCGCGTACTTGCGGAAGCCGGGCGCCTCGACGGTCATGTTATACAAACCCGGCTGCAAAGCCGCCAGCACGTACAGTCCTTCCGAGTTGGAGGTCGCCTCCAGTACCAACTGCGTTTTCAGGTTAGTGGCCGTCACCTTAGCCTTCGGGACTACCGCTCCCGCCGGATCCAGGACGACACCTTCCAGACGACAAGTCTGGGTTTGCGCCGCCGCCATCGCGGCCAGCGTCAGTAAGCTAAACACAACCCATAACAGCCTGCGAAGACACATCTGTCTCTTTCTCCTGAGTAAGCTGGGCAGGGGAGCGCCGGGGAGCCGGGCACTTACAAACACACCTGGAACGTTACCCAATCCCGGGCGCATCACCTCTCCTTTTTGTCCCCTGAAACGATAAGACCGTCCCGCGCTCACCCCTGAAGCGTGACTGGTCCTGGGTTCGGAGTATGTCACAGGAAGAGAAAAATCAGATGCCTATCTTTTAGCCAGCGACGCGATCCACTCCATGGCGGCCTGGTCGCTCCAAAACCGCGGCCGGCGGCGGGAGATGAAGCCGACATGGCCGCCGTGCGCGGGCGCGAGCAGCTCGATCGCCGGGTTGCCGCGAAGCTCCGCGCACTGGAAAATCTCGAAGGGAATCACCGGGTCGTCTTGCGCCTGGATCAGCAGCGCGGGCACGCGGACGCGGTCCAGGAAGCGCCGGCAGGATTGCGTATCGTAATAGTCGGCGGCATCGCGGAAGCCGAACCAGCGCGCGGTGTAGCGGTCGTCGAACTCGCGCAGCGAGCGCACGGAATCGAGGCCATCGAGCGCGATGAGCCCGGGATGCGCGCGGGCGATCGCGCGGGCGCGGCGCTTCAGCCGCCTCAGGAAGCGCGCGTGATAGATGCGGTTCTGCGGCTGCTCCAGGCGGTTGACGCACGCCGCCAGCTCGATCGGCGTCGAGACCGCGCATACGCCGCGGATCAGCGAGGTCTCGCCCAGCTCGCCCGCCAGCTTCAAGGCGAGGTTGCCCCCGAGCGAAAAGCCCACGACGAACACGGGCGCCAGGCGCCGCACGATTTCGTGGAGGTCCGAGGTGAGGCCCGAGTGGTAGCCGCCGCGCGACAGCGCTTCGGCGCCGCCGCAACTGCGCAGGTTGACGCGGTGCGCCTCGAAGCCGGCTTCGAGCGCCGCGCGCGCCATGCTCAGCATGTAACCGGAGCGGCTGGAGCCCTCCAGGCCATGCACGATCACGACGCGCCCGCGCGGTTCGCCGGCGGGCCGTTGCTCATCCACCGCGATCTGCACTTGCGGCTCCGTGCGGTACAGCTTGCGCTCGACCGGGAACCGGCGCGTGTCCAGGCCGCCCGGCCAGAAATGCGCGGCGATGGTGAGCAGGTGAGGATTGCTTACAAGCGGTGTGAAGCGCTGCAAACCACAGTGTAGCGTTCGGCGCGGTTGCGGGATGGCGCTATTTCCCGCGAATCCGGCTGCAAGCCTCCGCCGCGCCGGCCGGATCGATGGCCTGGCTGCCTTCCTCGATGTGGCGGATGCGGCCCGCGCCGTCGATGACAAACGTGGCGCGGCGCGCCATTTTCACAACCGGCGCGAGCACCCCATACGCCTCGGCCACCTTGCCGCCCGGATCGCTCAGCAGCGGGAAGGCCGTCTTCAATTCCCTGCCCCAGCGCGCCAGCGTCTCGACGCTATCCGTGCTGATGCCGAAGACCTGCGCGCCCGACTCCTCGAATTTTCGGATGCCAGCCTGGTATCCCCGCATCTCCTTCGTTCAACCCGAGGTGAATGCCTTGATCACGAAGGCGAGCACGACGGTCTTGCCGCGGTAGTCCGCAAGCCGGACCTGGCGGCCCTGATCGGAAGTAAGCGTGAAATCCGGGGCCATGTCGCCGACTTTGAGCTTGGGTTGCTGGCCGGCGAGGCCGAAGGACATCCCGAGCGCAGCGAGAATCGCGGAGAATCGCATGGGAACCCCTCTCTTTCCGCAGAGTACTCCGGAGCGCCGGGCGGCGCAAGGGCTTCAGAGCGATTCGAGGTAGCGCGCAAGCTCATCGCGCCCGGCGGCGGGCAGCGGTGTGCCGTCATCCCACTTGCAGCCCGCCGGACCGGGCAGGACCTCGCCGATCGCAGCGGCCGGAATGCCGGCTGCCTGGAGCCGCGCGAGCGCGCCGGCGGCAGCGGCGGGATCGACGGCGGCGAGCAATGCTCCCGAGGCGAGCAGGCGCAGCGGATCCAGGCCGAGGGCAGCGCAGATGGCGCGAGTTTCGGGCAGCACGGGAATCGCATCGCGGCGTATGCGCAGCCCGGATCCCGCAGCGCCGGCCAGTTCGTGAAGCGCGCCGACGAGCCCGCCCTCGGTCGGATCGTGCATGGCGTGAACGCCGGTTCCCGCCCGCAGCGCGCGGGCGGCGGGCAGCACCGAAATTCCCGGCGCTTCCAGGCGCGCCGCGGCGGCATCGAGGATGCCGTCATCGATGCCGCGCGCCACCAGCGCCGCGCGGTGCTCGCGCGCCAGGATCGCCGCGCCTTCGATCGCGAGGCCGCCCGCAAGCAGCAGCGCATCGCCTTCGCGCGCGTCGCCGGTGCGCAGCAGGTTTTCGCGCGCGACGGTTCCGAGCAGGCAGCCCACCAGGACCGGCCGATCGAGGCCCACCGTCATCTCCGTGTGGCCGCCGACGAGCGCGATGCCGGCCTCGGCGCACGCGTTCTTCAGCTCGTCGAAGATGCGCTCGACCTCGGCCGAATCGATGCCGCCGGGCAGCAGCGCGGTCGCCATCAGCCAGCGCGGCTCCGCGCCCATGGTCGCCAGGTCATTGCCGTTCACGGCGACCAGGAACCGCCCCGCGCCCGCGGCTGCCAGCGTGATCGGGTCGGTCTTCGCCACCAGCAGTTCCGGGCCGCCGGTGTCGATGACGGCGGCATCCTCGCCCGGCGCGGGTCCGACGACAACGGATGCGTCCGGCCGCGGCAACCCGGCGAGCAACTTTGCGAGCAGGGCGGGCGGCAGCTTGCCCGCTTCGAGCCTCATGGCTTCGCGTCGCCGGCGGGCGGCTTGGATGGCGGCTCGCGCTTCGAGGTCAGCGCCTTGCCGGCATAGAGCAGGAAGGGCAGCGCGGTGCCCAGCAGCAGGTATTTCAGTTTCGGGCTCGAAGGCTCCGGCATGCCGGGCTGCAACACGCCGGTTTCATGAGTGCTCTCGACCGGACCCCCGAGGCGCATCTGCTTCCAGTCGTAAGTGAACTGCTTGCCGCAATCCAGGCAGACGACGTACGTGTCGCCCGAGGGCACGCCGGGCTTGCTCACGGGCGTGATCGGGCGCGTAAGCCTGCGGTGCGGGCAACGGAACATCAGGTTTAAGAGCGTATCGATCATCTGCGCCTTATTCTCCCAAATTGGCGGCCTCGAGGATTTGCAGCAGAAAGTCCGCCTGGTCGATTTCGTTCTCGCTGAACACGGCGACGCCGTTTTCGCGCAGCAGCGCGGCGGTGATGCCCGAACCGGCCACGACCCGGCCGGAGAAGCTGCCGTCGTGCACCAGGCGCACGCCGCAGGACGGGCTGCGCTCCTTCAGGACGGCGATCTGCGCGCCATGCTCGCGCGCGAGCCGGAGCGCGCGCTCCGCGCCGGCCTTGAACCGGCCGGTGAGGTCGAGCCCGGCCGGGTTGACGACTGCGCCGCCGCGGATCTCCGCCGGCGGGCGCGGCACGCCGAAGCCGGCCTCGACCTCGGGACAGACTGCGACCATTCTCCCTTCGCGCCGCCATCGCGCCAACACCGGGTGCTCCACATGGATGATCTCGCCGTTGTACCGCACCGGTTCGCCGAGCAGGCAGGCGCTCACGAGCACACGCATCACGTAGCCATGATAAGCGATCGGCCGCCGGCCCGAGCCGAAGCCGGCCGCGCGCAGCGGAAACCCGCGCTACCATCGAAATAGACCATGAATCCTGGAATCGAAGAAATTCGCAAGCGGGGGAGCCGTATCGTCGCCGAAGGCGCGCACATGCTGCCCGCCGCGGCGCTGATGATGGCCGAGGGCGTCATCAGCTCGCTCGACGATCTGAAAAAGCCGTTCGTCACGATCATCAATTCGCATACGAACCAGATCCCCGGGCACGCGCACCTGGACCGCATCGGCGCGCTGCTGCGCGAAGAGTTGAAGGCGCTCGGCTTCAACGTCTGGTACGCGAACGTCGGCGGCGCCATCTGCGACGGCATCGCCATGGGGCACTTCGGGATGAAATACTCGCTGGCCTCGCGGGAGCTGATCGCGGACCAGATCGAATCGATCATCGGCGCGCATCCGTGCGATGCGTGGATCGGCATCGCCAACTGCGACAAGATCGTGCCCGCGATATACAACGCGATGGTGCGCATCAACATCCCCGCCGTTTATGTGAGCGGCGGGCCGATGCTGGCGGGCGAGGGCAACACGGACCTCATCACGGTGTTTGAGGCCGTCGGCAAACACGCGGCGGGCAAGATGACCGAGCGCGAGCTGCGGAACCTCGCCGAACGCGCCTGCCCCGGCTGCGGAAGCTGCGCCGGCATGTTTACCGCCAATTCCATGAACTGCCTCGGCGAAGCGCTGGGCGTGGCGCTTCCGGGCAACGGCACGATTCCGGCCGAGCGCTGGAAGGCGGGCGGCGGCACGGAGCTGAACCCGGAGCGCGTGGAACTGGTGAAGCGCGCAGCCAGGGCGCTGAAGCGCTGTCTCGATGAAAACGTGCGCCCGCTCGACATCGTCACCGAGCAGGCGCTCGTCAACGCGTTCGTGCTCGATATGGCGATGGGCGGCTCGACCAACACGATCCTCCACGCGCTGGCGCTCGCGCATTCGGCGGGCATCGCGTTCCCTCTGGCGCGGCTCAACGAGATCTCCGCGCATACGCCGAACATCTGCAAGGTCTCGCCGAGCCGCCCCGAGGTGCACATGGAGCACGTCCACCGGGCGGGCGGCATTCCCGCGATTCTCAAAGAGCTCGACCGCGCCGGCCACCCGATGTTGAAGCTCGGCGTGCCGACCGTGGCGGGCAGGCTTGGCGATGCCGTCGCGTGCGCGCCCGATGCCGACGGCGACGTGATCCGCCCGGCCGCGAAGGCGTTCTCCCAAAGCGGCGGCCTCGCCGTGCTCACCGGCAATCTCGCTCCGAACGGCGCGGTGGTCAAGGTGGCGGGCGTGGCGCCGGACATGATGGAATTCGAGGGTCCGGCGCGCATTTACGAATCGCAGGAAGACGCGCTCGGCGGCATTCTGGCGGGCGAAGTCAAGGACGGCGAGGTGGTCGTCATCCGCTATGAGGGGCCGCGCGGCGGACCGGGAATGCAGGAGATGCTTTCGCCCACGGCGGCGCTGGTCGGCGCGGGCATTCGCGCCGCGCTGATTACCGACGGGCGCTTCTCGGGCGGAACGCGCGGGCTGTGCGTCGGGCATGTCGCGCCCGAGGCGGCGGCCGGCGGGCCGATCGCCGCGGTGCGTCCGGGCGACCGCATTTACATCAATGCCGCGACGTGCCGGTTAGAGCTGCGCATCTGCGAAAACGAACTCGCGAGGCGCATGCAGGCGCTGCCGCCGTTCGAGCCGAAGGTGAAACGCGGCTGGCTGGCCCGGTACTCGCGCCACGCGACCAGCGCGGACACGGGGGCGGTGCTCGATATTTAGATGGCAGGCGAAAGCGCCTGCCCCACCCAGAAAACCGGTGACAGTATACTCATTTCCCGATTCTTGAGCGCCGCTGCAATATCCATGTGCCAGGCCAGCTTACGCTCAAGGTGCGTCGCAACGCCCGAAATCGGAAAATGAGTATACTGTCACCGGTTTTCTGAGGCGTAGCGAATTGTGCGTCCTCCGGCGGAGCCTGTGCGTAGCTATCCTGTGAGGGACGATGCGGACCGCCATGACGACGGAATCGGACGCCACCCCGGCAGAGTGCCCGCCGTTTGCCGACATCGTGCGCCAGCACCAGGGCATGGTGTTCAGCATCGCCTGGAATTTCCTGCGCGACCGGACGCTGGCCGAAGAGCTGGCGCAGGATGTGTTCCTCCAGTTGCACCGGCATTTGCATGAGATGCAGTCGGCGGCGCACGTCGCGTTCTGGTTGAAGAAGGTGGCCTGCCACCGCGCGATCGACTGCGCGCGGCGGCGGAAGCTGCGGCCGCAGGTGAGTATCGAGGGCGTGCCGGAGCCCTCGATCCCGGCCGCGCCGGGCGACCCGCTGCTGAGCGATATGCTCCGCCGGCTGATCGGCGCTCTTCCGGAGAAGCAGCGGATGGCGCTGATCCTCCGCTACCAGGAGGACCTGGACCCGGCTGAGATCGCCGAAGTTTTGAAGGTGCCGGTGCGAACGATAAAGAGCCAGTTGCAGCGGTCGCTGGCGACGCTGCGGCAGAAACTGGGCCGGCGCCTGGGAGAAGAGATCGTATGAGCCGCTTGGATGACGAATTGAGGAACGCGCTCCGGCGGGAGGACCCCGGAGAGGACTTCACGAAGCGTGTGCTCGAGCGCGCGGCCGCGCTGCCGCCGAAACGAAGCTGGCGGGAGCGGCTGCTGGCTGTGTTCGGCCCGGCGGGAAACCGGTGGGCGGCCGGCGCGCTGGCGGCGAGCCTGCTCATCGGCGTGGGCGGCATCGAATACCGGCGGCAGCAGCGAATGCGCGCCGAGGGCGAGGCCGCGAAGGCGCAGCTTATGGTGGCGATGCGCATCGCGGGAAGCAAGCTGCGCCTGGCGCGGGAGAAAGTGATGCAGGTGGGAGAAGAGTAGCTGGGGGAGTTCATGAGAAAGTTACCGATTCTGCTATTGGCGGCTCTGCCGCTGTGGGCACAGGAGATCCGGCTGCCGCCCGAGCTGAACAGGCTGTCGGCCAAAGCGGTCGAAACCGTGGATGTCACGCTCGAAGGGCCGCTGCTTCAAATGGCGGCGAAGTTCCTGTCCAACGAAAAGCCGGACGAAGCGCAGGTGAAGGCGCTCATCAGCGGGCTGAAATCGATCCAGGTGAAGAGCTTCGAGTTCGCAACGCCGGGCGAGTATCCGGAGTCGGACGTGGAGGCGATCCGAAGCCAATTGCGCGCGCCGGCCTGGCAGAGGATCGTGGGCGTGGTCAGCAAGCGCGAGGGCGAGAACGCCGAGGTCTACACCAAGATGGTGAACGACAAGATCGCAGGCCTGGTCATCCTGGCGGCCGAGCCCAGAGAGCTGACCATCGTCAACATCGTCGGCACGATCGACCTCAGTCAATTGAGCGCGCTGGGCGGCCGGTTCGGCGTGCCCAGGGTGGAACTGCCGAGGCAGAAGAAGGACGACTGAGCCATGCGCGCCCGTATTGCGGTGGGATTTGCCGCCCTCGCGCTGGCCGTAGCCGCGGCGCCCGCAGGCGACCGGGACTTCGATGCCGTGGTCAAGGGAATCGAATCGCATTATGGCGTTAAGCGCACCAGCGTCCCGATGTTCGGGATGGTGAAGCTGATCGTGAAAGTGGCGCGCCCTTCGGGCGTCAGGCAGCTCGACATGGCGCTGTTTGAAAACGTGCCGCGCGACGCGCCGGACGCGGACGATCTCGACCTGGTGATCGAGCGCGCCGTCCCGGAGCGCTGGCGGCCGATGGTGCGCGTCCGCTCGCGCGATGGCGAGAGCTCGTATATCTACTACCGCGAGGACGGCCGCAACATCCGGCTGATGGTGGTTTCCTTCGACGGCGATGAGGGCAGCGCCGTCGAGTTATCGGTGCCGCCCGATAAGCTGGCCGAATGGCTCCGCGATCCGGCCGATCTGAACGGGCGCCTCGGCTCGCCGGACCGGGCCCATCGCGATCACAGCAAGGAATATTGAGCCCATGCGCGCGCTCCTGTTGCTTCTCTCGATTGCGGGTTCGGCGGCCTGCCAGCAGGCCTCCTTCAAGGTGGACGTAAACCTGGTGAACGTGGCCTTCACGGTGCGCGATTCGACGGGCGCGCTGGCGGGAAATCTTACGAAGGATGATTTCGAGGTGCTCGAAGACGGCGCGCCGCAGAAGATCTCGTTCTTCGCGCGCAGCCTGGATATCCCGCTGACGATCGGGCTGATCGCGGATTTCAGCGGCAGCCAGTCGCCGTTCATCAAACAGCACCACAAAGATCTGCAGGAATTCCTGAGAAGCGTGGTGCGGCAGCAGGACCAGGGCTTCCTGATCGTGTTCGGCAATTATCTGCGGCTGGCGAGCGACTTCACGGGATCCGTGGACGCCCTCATGCAGGCGCTCAACCGAGCCGAGCAGCGCGAGCTGGATTTTCCGGAGATCGGGCCCGCCGAGAGACGGTCTGCCGGAACGGCCTTCTACGACGCGATTTACCACACGTGCAATGAGCTGCTGTCGAACACCACCATGCGGCGGCGCGCGCTGATCGTCTTCAGCGACGGCGAGGACAACTCGAGCGCGCACCACATGCTGGACGCGATCGAGGCGGCGCAAAACTCCGACGCGGCCGTGTTCGCGATTCGCTATACGGACGTGCCGCGCGGCGGCCCGAACTCGCGAAACAAGTACGGCACGAGCGTGATGGCGCGCGTGGCGAAGGAGACGGGCGGCGCCGACTTCGACGCCGGGAGAGCGGACCTCCGCGCCGCGTTCCGGCAGATCGGCGAGGAACTGCGCTCGTCCTACGAACTGGCCTACGCCTCGACGAACCCCGAGCGCGACGGCCTCTTCCGCAAGGTGGTGATCCGTTCGAAGAAGCCGGGGCTCACCGTGCGCGCCAAGACCGGCTACTACGCGCGCTAATTCGGGGACAGGCTACGCAATCGCTTAATTCATCCAAAATTAATCCAATCCCGTCCTGAACTGCTCCGATCACGGCGCTTCCTGCGCCGCGGCGCCACCGATCAGGGTGCGGCAGGCAGGGTCGGCCTGGCCCGGGGAGAATGGGCTTACGGTAAACATGAAATTGGGAATTGCGTAGCCTGTCCCCGAATTACGTGAAGCTTAGCACGTCGATGCGGCCTTTGCGCTTCAGGACCGTGATGCCGACGCTGAACTGGTGGCGCTCGAGGTGCAAATCGACGGAGGCCTCGCCGATGCTCACCCGCCGCAGCTCCAGCTCGGGCAGGAACTCGGGCAGATAGGCGTGCTCGAAGCGCACCTGCTTTTCGCGGCCGTCGATGGTCAGCCCGAGGCAGGCCTGGATCGTAAGGAACGCCGCGCCGGAAGCCCAGGCCTGTGGTGAACAGGCCACGGGATACCGCGTCGGCCCCTCGCCGGCGCGCCGCCCGAAGCCGCAGAAAAGCTCGGGAAGGCGATGCTGGTCGAAGAACAGCGCCGCGTCGAACAGGCCGGAGAGCACCTTGGCGGCGCATTCCTGCAGGCCGTAGCGCATGAAGCCCCAGGCGATCAGTGAATTGTCGTGCGGCCAGACCGAGCCGTTGTGGTAGGACATCGGGTTGTAGCGCGCCTCGCCCGCGGCGACGGTGCGGATTCCGAACCCCGAATAGGAATCGGACTCGAGCAGAAGGTTGGCGACCTTTTCGGCATGCGCCGGGCTGGCAATGCCGGCAAACAGGCAGTGGCCGGCGTTGGAGGCGCGCACCATACACGGCTCTTTGCGGCCGTCCAGAGCCAGGACATAAGAGCCCAGCTCGTCGCTCCAGAAATCCCGCTCGAACTGCTGCTCGAGCAGGCCGGCATGCCGCGCCAGCTCGTCGGCGCGGCGCTGGTGCCCGAGCGCCAGGGCCAGTTTGGCGGCGCCGCGGCGCGCGGCGAAGGCATAGGCCTGCACCTCGCAGAGCGCGATCGGCGGCTCGGCCAGCCGCCCGTCGGCGTGAAAGATGGAGTCCTGCGAATCCTTCCAGCCCTGCTGCACGAGCCCGGTCTTCGAGCGGCGCGAGTACTCGATGTAGCCGTCGCCGTCCGGATCCCCGTAGGTCTCCATCCAGTCGAGCGCCCGCTCGATGTTCACCCAGATCGAATGAATGAAATCGAGGTCGCCGGTGCGCTGGTAATACTCGGCCGCCAGCAGCACGAACAGCGGCGTGGCGTCCACCGAGCCGTAGTAGCCGCGGAAGGGGTGCTCGCCGAGGGCGGCCATCTCGCCGCCGCGCCGCTCGTGCAGAATCTTGCCCGGTTCGGCATCCTGCTCGGGAAGTTCTTTCGAGGCCTGAGTGGAAGCCAGGAAAGCGAGAACGCCGCGCGCGACCTTCGGATCCACCCACAAGTACTGCAGCGCCGTGATGATGCCGTCGCGGCCGAAGGCCGTGCTGAACCAGGGTACGCCGGCATAGGGATAGAACAGCTCCGGCGTGCTGGTGATCATCATTTGCAGGTCGGAGGCCGAGCGGTTCACCCAGTCATTGAACTGCGAATTGGCGGTGTAAATGTGGCAACTGGACCCGCGAAGCTGCTCAATGGCGCGGTCGGATTCGAGCAGCGCGGCGTCGTAGCCCAGCACCGGCGCCACTGCGGGGCCGAGGTGGCAGGAAACGGCGATGCACAACTCCATCTCCTGCTGCGCTTCCAATTGCCCCGCGAAACGCATGCTGCCGGACGTGATCTGCTCCGCTGCCGGGCTCGCCTTGATGCGGGTGCGGCGGAGCACGCCGTCGAGCCCCTCGTAGGAGAGCACGATCGAGCCGTCCTCGATGCGGTCCTCGAGCCGCATGCCGCGCCGCTTGCGCTGGAGCCCGCGCACCTCGAAGATGTCGGCGAAATCGGCGTCGAAAAAAAACGTGCAGGCGAAATCGACCGGCGCCAGCCCGTAATTGCGTATGCGCAGCGCCTCATAACAGGTGGCGTTCCACAGGAATTTCGCGCGATACAGGTGCAGAGTGCCGCGCGGCACGAGGACCTTGCCGTTTTCGGTGCGGTCGGCGTTGGTCAGATCCACGGTGAGCACCGCGTTGTTTTCTTTGATGGCCGAGCTCAACAGCACCGGCCGCGTACCGTCGAACTGCAGCACGGAGCGCGAGAGATAGCGGGTGCCGTCATGGAAGATGCCGTGCTCGCCCGTGCCCGCGGCCTGAATATCCCCAAACCGGTCGAAGACGGCGAACGTCTCGTTGTGCTTCAGCACGCGGGTGCGGTCGTCGGCCGGCGCCGCGGGCGCCACGATATAGTATTGGTCCTGGACTTTGATTTCCTGTTCCGGCATGCGGCTCTCTCAGGCGGTGCGGGCCAGCCTCCCGGCTGCGAGCACGCGGCGGTAGACCTCGAGGTAATCGTCGGTCATGCGCGACACGGAAAAGCGGCGCTCGAAGGTGCGGCGGCACGCCTCGCGGCTGATCTCGGAAATCCGCTCCGCGGCGCGCACGGCGTCGTCGATTCCGTCCACGATGAAACCCGTCAGCCCGTCATCGACGACCTCCGGAACCGAGCCGCGGCGATAGGCAATCACGGGCGTTCCGCAGGCCATCGATTCGATCATCACCAGCCCGAACGGCTCGGGCCAGTCGATCGGAAACAGCAGGGCGCGCGCATTCCCGAGAAATTCCTCCTTCTCCGCTCCGCCCACCTCGCCGATGAAATCCACCAGAGGGTGGTCAAGCAGCGGCTGGATTTCGGCCTCGAAATATTCCAGGTCCGCGCGGTCCACTTTGGCCGCAATTTTCAGTCTCGTGCGCGCTCGTTTGGCGATCTCGATGGCGCAGTCCAGGCGCTTTTCGGGCGAAATACGGCCCAGGAAAGCGAAATAATCGCCGGGCTTTTCGTGAAAACGGTGCAGATCGGCGGGCAGGCCGTGGTAGATGGTGGCCTGCCAGTTGGCCCAGGGCAGCGGGCCGCGTTGCGCATCGGAGATGGATACGAGCGGGACGTCGTCGAATTCCCGGTACAGCGGCTGAAGATCGGGCAGGTCCAGGCGGCCGTGCAGGGTGGTCAGGTGCGGCGCGCGATGGCGGCGCGATATCGGATAGTGCAGGTAATCGATGTGAAAATGGACGATATCGAAATGGTGGATCTGCTGGGCGACGCACTCCAGCATCAGGATATGGTGCGCAAACGGATCCAGGCAGCGGGACAGCCGCAGCGCTCGCGGCGCGCACGGCACCAGGCGGGCGCTGGTAACCGAATCGCCGCTCGCGAAAAGCGTGACATCATGGCCCCTCTTCACCAGCTCTTCGGTCAGGAAAGAGACGACGCGCTCGGTGCCGCCGTACAAGACCGGCGGAACACTTTCGTACAATGGCGCGACTTGTGCTATACGCACGTATAAAGCCCCTCCTACCTTGATTTTAACCATGTGGGCGCCGGGCGCACTCTGAAACGAACGGTCCCGCTGTTGCGTATCGCGTCGCGGTTGGAGATCATGAAGCGGTGACGGATTCACGGCCGCAGTTCATGTCGGAGGCGATCGAGATGGCGATCGCGAATGTGCGCGAGGGCCGCGGCGGGCCTTTCGCGGCGATCGTGGCCCGCGACGGGCACATCATCGCGCGGGGCACGAACCAGGTGACCTCGACGAACGACCCGACGGCGCACGCCGAGATCGTCGCCATTCGCAACGCCTGCCGCGCGCTCGGCCGCTTCCAGTTAACCGGCTGCGATATCTACACGAGCTCGGAGCCGTGCCCGATGTGCATGGGCGCGATTTACTGGGCCCGGCCGTCGCGCGTGTACTTCGCCGCCACGCGCGCCGACGCCGCCGCGATCGGCTTCGAGGACGACTACATCTACCGCCAGCTCGCGCTCCCGCCCGCGGCCCGCGACCTGCCGCTGATCCAGATGATGCGCGAGGATGCGCTCGCCGCCTTCGCCGAATGGCGCGGCAAGCCGGACAAGGTGCTGTACTGAGGCGGGCGCGGCCGCGCAGAGCGGCGGCTTCCGCTTGCTGACGAGCGCGGCTCTGAAATACCGCTACAGAGCCGCGACCGCAAGGGAGCGGACCCGCGGTCAAAACACGAGCCGCGCGTCCGGCTGCCTCGGCGCGCCGGGCGCCTGCGAAAGGGCGTGCCCTTTCATGCAACCTTCAGCGGGACGATTCGGGCGACGCGTTTCATCACCGGGCATCCTGCTCTGCCTTTTTCAGATCGTAGGCAGCCTGCAGCCGAACCCAGGTCTCGGGCGAGCCGCCGAACAGACGGGCGACCTTCAGGCACATGACGGCGGAAAGCGGCCTCCGCTCTGCCAGAATATCGTGCAGCATTTGCCGCGAAACCCCCAGCGCCCTGGCCGCTGCCGCCACGGACAGACCAGTGGAGGGCAATATGTCCTCCCTGATGATTTCTCCCGGATGAACCGGCGGGAGTCCGTTCTTTTTCTCCATGGCTCCTCAGTGGTAATCCTCCAGGCGGATGTCAACAGCCGCCTCGCCGGACCAGCCGAACGTGATCCTGTAGTTCGCAGTCACGCGCACCGACCAGACCTTCGGCGTCCAACCCACAATGTTCATGTCTTCAGGTTTGCTGGCGGCATCGAGCAACTCCAGTATGCGCACGCACTTTCTGATTCGATCGGCACTGATCTTCCGCGTCTTTCCGGTGCGATAGAGTCGCCGCTATCGAAATGTGGCGTCCGGCGACCCACATTGGCGCTTCAGGCCCGAGTCTGACACGCGCCGTTCAGGCCCAACCCAGCCACCTCGCGCCGGAGCCGCTCCGAATCCCGTCCCGGCCCCCCGCAGGTGTCGTACCCGGATAAACTAAAGAGTAATGCGTGTTGTTGTCCTGCTTCTCAGCGCCCTTCCCGCGCTGGCTCAAACGATCTGCGGTCCGACCCCGACGTATTCGCCCTGCGAGATCGCCATCGAGCTGTCGAGCGCCGAGGCGGCCGCCAATCCGAATCCGTACGTCTCCGTGCAGATCGACGCCGAGTTCCGCTCGCCGCGGTACCGCACGTTCAAGCTGCCGGCCTATTGGGATGGCGGGCGGCGCTTCGTCGTGCGCGTGGCCCCGACCGACGCCGGCCAGTGGCTCTTCCGGCTCAGCAGCAACCTGCCGGACATCGACGGCAAGGAAGGCCAGTTCGAGGCCACCGATTCGAAAGCGCCCGGATTCCTGAAGCCCGCCAACGTGCATCATTGGGCCCTGGTGGACGACATCGTGAAAACCCCGCACTTGTGGATGGGCGACACGCTGCCCGAGCTTCCGTTCATGGACCGCGGGCTGTTCGACAAAATCGTGGACGCGCGCGCGGCGGAGAAGTTCACGCACATCCGCGGCATCGTGCTTCAGAGGCCGGGCAGCGCGGCGGAAATCTTCACAGCGGCGGACAAGCCCAATCCGGGAGCGTTCCAGGAACTCGACAGCCGCGTGCTCTCGATGAACCGGAAAGGCATCGTGGCCGATCTCACGCTGGCCTACGACGGCGCGCAGTTGACGAAGCTCTTCCCTACCCCAAACGACCGCGCCCGTTACGCGCGGTACGTTGCGGCGCGATACGCGGGCTTGCAGGTCACCTGGCAGCTCGTGGACCGGTTCGAGGATAGCCTGGGCAGCGACGCGTTCCGTCATGCTCTGTGGAACGCGACCATGGACGGGCAATATCCCACGATGACGCGCTCGAAAGCCGCGCCCGATCCCGATTCGCCCGCCGCGCGCCAGATGGGCTACTGGTTCGACCTGATGTCCGCCTCGCGGCACTGGGAACTGGAGCCCTACTTCGACGTGGACGGCGGACGGGCCATCGCGCTTGAAGGCGTCGAGTACCTGGTGTATGTGGAGAAACCGGGGCCGGTCGAGGTGCTTGTCGAGCAGCACGGGTACGATGTCGCCTGGTTCAACACGCTTACCGGCGAGTGGACGAAGGAGAAGAAGCCGGGCATAAAGAACGGGCGCTACAGCGGCAAGCCTCCCGACGACACGCACGATTGGGTGCTGCGCATCTCGCGCGAAGGCCACAAACAGTCGATGCTGAGATCCTATAAGTTCGATTCGCGGGAGACGCCGATCGGCATGCAGGAAATCGAGCAGAACCCGCAGAAGACGCCGTTCGAGATCGCGCAGCCCGCCACCGACCCGATTTCGGCGTCGAAGCCGCCGCAGTACGCGGCGAAGGTCACGCGCGACACGCGGGCGACCCGGCAGATGATGTGGCTGTGGACGGGCGAGGTCGCCGACGAGCACCAGGGCTTCCGCGTGCTCGGCAGCGGCGCCGAAGGCACGTTCCACATCCCCCAGGACCTTGCCACGAGCTATCCCGCGATGCTCGCCCTGCGCCTGTACGGAATGAACGCGAACGGCAAGGTATACTCGCTGATCAGGATCTACAATCTCGCCCGATGAAAACTCCCCTGATACTTGCCGTGGACACCACGAGCGAACGCGGCAGCCTCGCGCTCGTCGCCGGCGATGAAGTAATTGCGGAAGCGCCGATGCATTCCGCGGAAGGCTTCGGCCACATTCTCTTCGAGCGGATCGAGGCGCTGTTAAAAGCAAACTCGCGGACGCTCGCCGAGATCGATTGTTTCGCAGCCGCCGCCGGGCCGGGTTCGTTCACGGGCGTGCGGATCGGCCTGGCGGCCGTGAAGGGCCTGGCCGAGTCGCTCGGGAAGCAGGCGGCTGCGGTGTCGAATCTCGAGGCCGCGGCTTTGCTGGGCACGGCCCCGCTGAGGGCCGCAGTGCTCGACGCGCGGCGCGGCGAGGTCTACGCTGCACTGTATAACGCGGCGATCGAGCCGGTCACCCCCGAGACCGTCGCCGATTTTCCCGCCTGGCTGGAAACTCTGCCCGCAGCCGAAGTGGAGTTCATCTCAACCGGTTTCGCTTCGCTGGCCCCCGCGCTGCGCGGAACGCGCTTCGAGGGGGCCGCCGTGCGCGAAGTCGAGGCGCTGGCCGGCGCGGTTGGCCGGCTGGCGGCCCGCAGCCGCTGCGGGGATCCCGTTTCGCTGGACGCCAATTACGTCCGCCGCTCCGACGCCGAGCTGTTCTGGCGGGATCTCTAGGAGAAAATTCAGGTCAACAGCCGCCAATGCCCGAATCCCCCCGCGAAAGAGAACTGTCTCTGAGGTACTACGAATACCCCCTAAGGTAGGATCGATGGTGGGCGGAGGTGGGACTTTACCCTTCGGATGGTGGTACCTCTAGAACTCTAGGTTTAGTTCGGCGCAAGTTTCTCTTGCTCAGGCACTTACGACAGGGTTAAGATGGGTGGTCACCAAGTTTGGCCCTTGCTCGTGTGATGCGGTAGTAATAGCCATTCTAGGATCCGACCGGATTGAGATGATGAACGAATCGTCGATGCTCCAGTACGAAAGCACGCGGACTACAGACCACACTACGGAACTTATTCGAATTGTCATCGCAGATGACCACCCGATATTCCGCGACGGCCTTCGCAAGCTGCTCAGCCTGGAAGCCGATTTTGAGGTGGTCGGGGAAGCCAGAGATGGAAATGAAGTGCTCGACATCGTGCGCGAGAAAGAGCCGGATGTGCTGCTGCTCGATCTGCGCATGCCGGGCCTGGATGGCCTGTCGGTGCTGCAAAGCCTGAAAGCGGGCGGCTGCAGGACCAGGATCATCATTCTGACCGCCTCGGAGGACAAGAACGAGTTCGTGCAGGCGATGAAGCTCGGCTGCTCGGGAATCGTGCTGAAGCAGACCGCGACCGAATTGCTCTACAAGAGCATTCGGAAGGTGAACGCCGGGGAGATCTGGCTGGACTCGCACACCACGGCGGCGGTGATGCGGCAATTCGCCGCCCCCACCCGGATGAGCGGCGCGGAACGCAAGGGCCGCGAGCGGAGCCCGCTGAGCCAGCGCGAGCGGGAGATCGTGGCGCTGGTGGCGCAGGGATTTAAAAACAAGGAAATCGCGGAAAAGATTTTCATCAGCGAGCAGACGGTCAAGAATCACCTGCACAACATCTTCGACAAGCTTGGCGTTTCCGACCGCCTCGAACTGGCGCTCTACGCGATTCACAAGGGTTTTCACAGCGAAGGCGAAGCGTAGGGCCGGCGGGCGAGAAAAACCGGTGACAGTCACCTCTGTCCCCAGCGTCTCGGGCGCATCGGTTGACGTGCCTCTCGCCGAATTTCGCAAGTTTCCCGAAACCGCCTGCCCAAGGCTTCCGCCGGCGCCCGGTTTTGTCCGTCAACGGGCTTGCATTCCAGGGCGATCGGGACTAGCATCTTTCCTTGGAGGCCGGATTCAAGATGAAAACATCCATTATCGTGCCTACCGTTTTAGTCCTTCTCCTAGTCCCGCTTTTTCTTCAGGCGCAGTCGGCGATGCCCACGATGAAAGTTGTCGAGCCCGCCAACGGGAAACCGGGTGACGTGCTGACGGTGACAGGAGAAAACCTGGACCAAGCGAATGTCGCGAAGGTCTACCTGACCGACGAGAAAACCGATCTCGAAGTCGTAATCGTGGAACAGCAAGCCACGACGATCAAATTCAAGATCCCCGAGAAAGCGAAGCCGGGCACGCGGCTCGCTCTGATGATTTTGACCAAGGGCAAGGACCAGAAACTGATCGAGCAGCCGGTCAAGGTGGCGATCGACGAGCAGCAGCAGTAGGCGCCGCGGCCCGGCGGCCTGCACAGCGCCGACTGCGGCCCAGCCTCAGCCGGCCTTTCGTTTTCTGCGATAGGGATTCGAGATATACCCGCGCGATTCCTTCGCTGCGTCCGAGTCGGGCGCGAAGGCAATCGCGCGGCGATAGGCCTCGGTGGCTGCCGCGTGCTGGCCCTTCAGATCATAAAGCTGGCCCAATCGCATCCAGGCGAGCACCCCGGTATTCAGGTCCAGGTCCTCGGCTGAACGTGTCGCGGCGCGCATATCCGCCAGCGCCTGGTCGAGATCGTTGAACCAGAACCGGATGTTGCCCTTGGCGAACAGCACTTTCTCGATCTTCAGCCCGGCCAGGTCGGGATCTCCCGATTCCTTCAGCTTCTCCAGGCTGTCGAGCGCCGCCAGAGCCTTGTCCTTTTCGCCCATGTCGCCGTACATCTGCGCCATTTCCATAGGCAGCAGGTAGTTGCCCGGGAAGCGCGCGACCAGGCTTTTGAGCAGCGGGATGGCGCGCTGGGGCTGCTTCTCGCGCCGGTAGATGGCGCACAGCAGGATCTCGGCGTCGATCTTGTTGATGTCGCCTTTCTGCGCCACCATCTCGACCGTGCGGATGCCCTCCTCCTTGTCGCCGCGGAATCCGACCAGAAAACCGAGCACGCGCCAGGTGAACGGGAGGCTGCCGACCAGGTAATCGTGCAGGCCCTGCACCATGCGGGCGTCGATGAAGTTGGGATCGATCTCGGTGACGGCATTGTGGTCCTTGCGCGCGGAGGTTGCGTCGCGGAGGGCGTCGCGCCATGCCTTGCGGACGAGGAAGTTGTAATTCGCGCGCAGGCCGTAGGAGACGCCGCGGGCGTAAAGCGCGCCGATGTCGCGGGGGTTGCGGGCCAGACGGTCAGTGGCAATCCGGATGGCGGTGCCGATCGACTGGTCGAAACGGCGCTGGTCCTCGGGACTGGCGTCCACCTTCGGGCGGCGCAGGAACGGGTTGTTGCCGGTGACCAGTTCCGATTCAAGCGCGCCGGCGCGGAACATGTCGCGATAGAGGATCGCCTGGGCCAGGTGATTGTACGCGGCGGGATCCTGCGGCTGTTCCTTCACGAGTTCGGTGAAGCCGGCAATGGCCCGGTCGTATTGCAGATTGTAGAACTCCGTATAGGCTTTCGAGACGAGCGGCTCTTCGGCACACAAAGGCAGCCAAGAGGCGACGAGGGCGGCGCCCCAGCAGGCAAGGACGGCAGATCGCATTTCTGGAATCTATTCTAGGGCAACCGTGGCGCGGCAGGCGCCTGCCCCACCTTCGCGAGCGCCCATTGGGCGTGCTCGCGCACCAGCGGGTCGGGATGGGCGGCGAGCTTTTCGAGCGGCGCGCGGAAGGCGGGCGAGCCGCTGTTGCCCATGGCGACGGCGACGTTGCGCAGGAAGCCGGCGTAACGGGCGCGCTTGACCGGGCTGCCGCGGAACATCTGGCGGAACTCCTCTTCGGAGATGGCGGCCAGCCGCTCGAGCGGCGGCGCGATGAGCCGCGGCGTAAACGCCGGATCCGCGGCGCGGGGCGCCTTCCGGTTCCAGGGGCAGACCTCCTGGCAGATGTCGCAGCCGAAGACGTGATTGCCCGTGGCGGCGCGCAGATTCTCCGGGATGGCGCCGCGCAGCTCGATCGTAAGATAAGCGATGCAGCGGCGGGCGTCGAGCGCCCAGGCGGGCTCGGCGCGGCCCGTGGGCACGATGGCGGCGGTCGGGCAGGCGTCGATGCAGCGGCGGCAGGAGCCGCAGCGATCCGGCGGCGGCGCGTCCGGTTCGAGTTCGAGCGAGACGAGCGCCTCAGCCAGGAAAAACCACGAGCCGCTCGCCTGATTGATCAGGCAGGTGTTCCGGCCGATCCAGCCGAGGCCGGCGCGGCGCGCCCAGGCGCGTTCGAGGAGCGGCGCCGTATCGACGCAGATTTTCGAGTCGAAATCGCCGGCCTGCGCGTGCATTAGCCCGATCAGCCGTTCGAGACCCGAGCGCAGCACGTCGTGGTAGTCGTCGCCCCAGGCGTAGCGGGAGATCCAGGCGCGCTCGGCGGGGTCGAAGCGATCCGAGTGGGGCTCGGGGCCGTTGTAGAGCTTGCCGGCGCAGACGATGGAGCGGACGGAGGGCAGCAGCGAGCGGGCGTCGGCGCGCAGATCGCCGCGGCGGCCGGTGAGATAGCCCATTTCGCCGGCCATGCCGCGGGCGACCCACTCGCGGTGCCAGACCGCCTCGGGCGCCTCGCCGGCAGCGGCCACCCCGGCCAGTTCGAAGCCGCACTCCCGCGCCAGAGCTTTAATTTCCGCGCTCCGCATCTGATTCCATTTTCGCCAAGAGGCGCTTCCGTTAAAACCCCAAAATCTTCCGTACGACCTTGAATCCAAGCAGTTTGGCCGTTAGCGAGTGTTAATCGGGCGGGCTTCTCCTATAATGACACTGGCCATCCTTGGTACACCCCTAGGAGGAATTCTTAATTGAGCACCCAGACGTTCTCGCCCACCACGGCGAAGGGATTTAAAGTCATTCAGCCGGAAACCACATACGGCGGCAATCAGATAGAGCCGCCCCACAAGGGACTGCCCAAGATCACCCAATCGCTTTGCCCCGAGTGCACGCGCGTCATCGAGGCGCGGGTTTTCGAAGAAAACGGGAAGGTCCTCATGGAAAAGACCTGCCCGCAGCACGGCTATTTCCGCGACGTGGTGTATTCGGACGTAAAGCTCTACCTGAAGATGGAGAACTGGCACTTCGGCGACAACCGCGGGGTGGAGAACCCGGCGATCCCGAACGCGACGCGGTGCCCGGACCAGTGCGGGCTTTGCTCGATGCACCAGAGCCACTCCGTGCTGTCGAATGTGGACCTGACGAACCGCTGCAACCTGACCTGCCCGGTGTGCTTCGCGAACGCGAACGCGGCCGGATATCTTTATGAGCCGACCCTGGAGCAGGTGCGGCGCATGCTGCAGGCGCTCAGGAGCGAAAAGCCGGTCGCCAACCGCATCGTGCAGTTCTCGGGCGGCGAGCCCACCATCTACCCGTATTTCCTGGAAGCCGTGCGCATGGCCAAGGACATGGGCTTCTCGCACGTGCAGTGCGCCACCAACGGCGTGATGTTCACCGACCTCGAATTCGCCATGAAGGCGAAGGAAGCCGGGCTGCACACGCTGTACCTGCAGTTCGACGGCGTGTGCGAGGACATCTACATGCGCACGCGCGGCGAATCGCTGCTCGAGAAGAAGCTGGAGTGCATCGAGAACGTGCGCAAGGCGGGCATGAAGATCTGCTTCGTGCCGACGATCGTCAAAGGGCTGAACGATCACCAGGTGGGCGACATCCTGAAGCTGGCGCTCGAGAACATCGACGTGGTCAGCGCGATCAGTTACCAGCCGGTGGCGTTCACGGGCCGCATCTCGCGCGCCGAACTGGAAGCCAAGCGGTTCACGATGGCCGACGTCGCGCACTGCGTGCACGAGCAGACCGGCATCTGCGATCCCTACGACGACTGGTTCCCGCTCTCCTGCGTGGCCCCGTTCTCAAAGTTCCTGGGCGCGCTGCGCGGCGAGCAGATTCCGACGCTGACGCCCCACCCGCACTGCTCGATGGGCACGTACCTGTTCGTGGACCAGCACAAGAAGGCCACGCCGGTCACGCGGTTCATCAACATCGGCGGGTTCCTGCAAGACCTCGACATGATGGCGCGCAAGATCGGGCACCAGCGCTTTAAGCTGTTCTCCAAGGTGAAGACCTGGAATTCGCTGCGCAAGCACTATCGCGAGGAGTATGCGCCCGAGGGCCTGTCGTTCAACAAATTCCTGGAAACGCTGCAGGGGCTGATGGACAAGAAGTACGGCCGCGGCGAAAAGGAAAAGGAAGGCTTCACCTACAAGACGCTGATGGTTGCGGGAATGCACTTCATGGATTCCTACAACTACGACATCGAGCGGGTGAAGCGGTGCGTGATCCACTACGCGGCGCCGAACGGTCTGATTTACCCGTTCTGCGCGTACAACGCGGGCCCGACGTATCGGGAAAAGATCGAGCGGAAGTACTCGATGCCGCTTGAGAAGCAGTTGGAAATGCTCGGCCTGAGCTGCGATTCCTGTTCGGCCGAACCCACCCCCGAGCTGGTCAACATCGGTTAGTCCCCCGCCGGCGGCGCCGTGTTGGAGCGCGGCGCCGCCCTCGTCTGAGGCCGGCGCCGCGATCCGCGAACGGCGCGCATCACGCCGTCATCACCGAGTCGAAGCAGAAGAGACCGGTTTCTCGCGCACTAGGAACTGATGTTGGTCCGTGCTAGCCTTCGGGAAAGAGGTGTACCCAATGAAGCCTGAACGGTTCCACGAAGCTCACACCCACCAGCACGGCGAACAGTGCGGCCACATCGCCGTCATGCACGCGGGCCACATCGATTACCTGCACGACGGCCATCTGCACAACATTCGCGCGGACCAGGTGGAAGAGCACACCATCGACGTGAGCGAGCAGAATCCCGACCAGTGCACCCCGGCGCACCGCTGCGCCACGCACGAGGGATCGCACAAGCACGGCAAAGGATGCGGCCATGAGGCCGTGCCGCACGGAAATCACACCGATTACCTGGTGGGCGACCACCTGCACCACCAGCACGGCGACCATTGCGACGACCACGGCCGCATCCGGTTCGCCCGGACCAGCCAGGCGTAGCGGCTACTCGATCGCGCCGTCCAGGTAAGCCATGTAGGCGCACAGCAGGCGATACGTCTCGTAGTACTCGTCCATGTGGACGGCCTCGACGTTGTCCTGCGAGCTCTGCAGCAGCTTCTGCGTATCCGGCGTAACGGAATGCACGCAGAGAGTGGCGATCTTTTCTTTCGCGAACGCGCGCGAATCGTCGCCGTTCTCCGGCGCCGGCGCGGCCATAACCGGCGTCTTCAGGGCATTGCCGACGGCGGCGAGGATCGCCGTGAGTTTCTTGTCGGAGCCCTCCGCCCAGACCTTGGTCTGCGACAGGCCCAGCGAATCGAGGTTCAGCTCGGCCTTGATCCGGCCGCGTTCCTCGTTGCTCAGGCCCTTGACATAAGCCTGCGCGCCCTCCAGGCCGTTGCCCTTGCCGGTGAAGCCGACGAACACGAACGTGTGCTTGTGCTGCGTTTTGCTGAGGCTCTCAAAAAGGCTCGGCAGCAGGGATGCGCCGGTCCAGTTGTCCACCACGCCCTTGCCGTCGAAGTGCGCGCCCGCGACGATCACGCTGTCGGTGTCGCCCTTCAGCACGCAGACCACGTTCGACCCGAACTTTTTGACTTCCTCGCTCTTGAGCTGGTCGCCTTTGCAGCCGGCCTGCTCGAAAATGCTCTTCAGCGTCGCCGCGCGCTCGCCGGCGCCGGCCTGCCGCAGCCGCGTTTCGACCGATTGCCGCGCGACCGGAGTGAACTCGAGCCTTCGCGACTGCTGCGCCGGCGGCGCGGCGTTTTGCGCCGGCGCGGCCTGCTGCGCCGATAAAGGCAGTATGAATGTGGAAACGAGAAGCAGAGGTTTGATCATCGATTCACTATACATCAGTACGGCCTTGAAATCGTCCCGCTCATGGACGGCCGCCGGAACCCTCCCCGCTCACGCCGGCGCACCCGCCCTCCGGTCACCCGGGTCTGCTACGATACGGCAATGGCCGAAGCCACCCTCCGCGAAATCCGCGACTTCCTCGCGCAGAAGCGCCTGGCCGTCGCCGGCGCCAGCCGCAATCCCAGGGACTTCAACGCCGGCCTCTTCCGCAACCTGCGCAAGCGCGGCTACGATCTGGTTCCGGTGAATCCGCACGCTACCGAGATCGAAGGCCAGCGCTGCTACGCCCGCGTGCAGGACATCGACCCTCCCGTCGATGGCGTGCTGATCCTCACGCGCGCCGAGATGACCGAAGGCGTCGTGAAGGATTGCGCCGCCGCCGGCGTCAAACGCGTCTGGATGTACCGCGCCACGGGCCAGGGCTCCGTGAGCCGCGCCGCGGTCGAGTTCTGCAAAGCGAGCGGCATCACCGTGGTGGACGGCTTCTGCCCCTACATGTTCCTGCCGGGCGGCTTCGTCCCGCACGGGATTCACCGCGTGATCCTGAAGATTGCGGGCGGATACCCGGCCGCATAGCCCAGCGGGCGCGCCGGCGTGCCGGCACGGGCAGTTCGGCTTCCGTGGCAACTCGCGCTCGGCAGCGCCGCGTACGCTAAGCCCGGCTGAAGCCGCGCAGAGCGCGCGCCGGCAGGGTCACGATGGCCCAGACCAGCTCGAGCACGCCGCCCACTGCGATGCCCACCAGCCGGAACGGCAGCAGCAGCAGCCACACCAGCGGATACAGCACCATCGCGGCCAGCGCCAGCGGCCAGCAAAGCAGCAGCAGAATCAGCCACAGCACAAAGGTCAGCACCGGATCGCTCCTCTCGATTCCATACGCACGCCGCGGCCAAAAGTTCAGCGCGCCTTTACGCCCTCGGCAAGCTGCGACAGGAAACGCGCCAGCCCCTCGCCCGGGCTTTCGCACTCCGATTCGATCGGCTCGATCCCGCGCGCCCTCAGCAGCCGCTGCTGCACCGGGTTCGACCCGCTCAGAAAGATAAACGACCGCGGCCGCAGCGACCGCAGCAGCGAGCGCTCCCAAAGCCGCTGGAGCTTATAGAGCAGGTAGCGGATGTTGATATCCGACAGGCTGTAGCCGATGAACAGCAGGGGCCGCCCCAGCGCGTCCGACTGCAGCTTGATGTCCAGCGCGCTCTCGAAATCCAGCCGCTCGAAAAAGCTCGACTCCGTCAGCACGATCGAGTTGTCGTCGTCGAAATCGCCGTGGAATTTCACGATCTGCGTCACGCCTTCGCGCGCCTTCAGCAGGTCGCCCACATTGATGATCTTCGTGTATTCCTTGCCGAATTCGTCGAACGCCTTTTCGAGCCACCGGTCGTAGTTGGTCGTGTAAATGATCGGGAACTCCAGGTCCACGATCAGCCGGTGGATCTGCGACGACCTCACGTCCACCTCGGGACGGTGCCACGTCACGTCCATCCAGCTCCTGAGCGGCCCGAGATTGCCCTTCTTGAGCTTGTAATACTCGGCCAGCGACCGGTGGTCGCCGTAGGTGCGGAATATCGCGGGGTCCTCGCCCAACTGCCGCGCGATCTCCGTCACCATCTCGCCCGTCGTCGGCACGCCGACGTTCTTCGACACGCCCGCGCCCACGAACAGAATGGCGCGGCGCTGGCGGATGGCGTCGATCAGGTCCTCGTAGCTCACGCCCTCACCTTCCCGAGCACGGCGCACACGGCGCGGATGAAATCGGGCGTCGTGCCGCAGCAGCCGCCGATAAACGAGGCGCCCGCCTCGACGAGCGCCGGCACGTGCGCGGCGAACTCCTCCGGCGTCGTGCGATAAACCGCGCGGCCGTCCACCAGCTCCGGCGCGCCGGCGTTCGGCTTGATCCACACCGGCAGGCCGGCCGCGGCCTTCAGCCGCCGGCAAATCTCCACGTATCCGGCGATACCCGAGCCGCAGTTCGCGCCCACCGCCTCGGCGCCCGCCTCGGCCAGCGCGCGAGCCGCTTGCTCCGGCGTCGCGCCCATCATCGTGCGGTCTTTGTTCTTGCCCGAATCGAAGACCATCGACGCGATCACCGGCAGCTTCGTCTCCCGCGCCGCGCGCACCGCGATCGCCGCCTCCGCCAGGTCCGACATCGTCTCCACCAGCAGCGCGTCCGCCCCGCCCCCGGCCAGCGCCGCCGCCTGCTCGCGGAAGGCCTCGTACAGAGCCGCTTCCGTCACTTCCTCCATCAGCAGCAGCTTGCCGCTCGGGCCGATTGAGCCGAACACGCGCACGCCGGCGCCCGCGCCCTTGCGCGACAGCCGCGCGCCCTCGCGGTTGATCTCGACGCACCGCGCCGCGTGCCCGCCGAGCGCGATCCGGTTCGCGCGGAACGTGTTCGTCAGCACCACGCGGCTGCCCGCCTCCGCGTACGCCCGCGCCACCTCCGCCACGCGCTCCGGATGCTCCAGGTTCCACAAGTCGGGCAGTTCGCCCGCAGCCAGCCCGCGCGCCTGAAGCTCGGTGCCCCACGCGCCGTCGGCCGGCACCGGCCCCGACGCCGCCAGTTTCGCAATCATGCCGGCCTCCCGGGATTCAAATTCCCTTGACAAATCCGCCGTCCACGGCGATCGATTCCCCCGTAATGTAGCTCGCGCGCTCGGAGGCCAGATACACGACCAGGTCCGCGAACTCCGCCGGCCGCCCCAGCCGCCCCATCGGGATCTCCTGCGCCCACCGCGCGTGTATGTCGGCGTTCGAAACGCCGCCCGCCTCGGCCAGCCGGCCCGCCAGCTCATCCAGGCGCGCCGTCAGCGTGTAGCCCGGGCAGACGTTGTTCACCAGTACGCCGTCCTTCGCGTACTCGTTCGACAGGCTCTTGACCAGCCCCACCACCGCCGTGCGCACCGCGTTCGAAAGCACCAGCCGCTCGATCGGCTGCTTCACCGAAATCGAAGTGATCGTGATCAGCCGGCCCCACCGGCGCGCCTGCATGAGCGGCAGCACCTCGCGCGCGAAGTACACCGTGCTCATCAGGTTCAGATCCACGGCCAGCCGCCAGTCCGCCGCGGTCGTCTCGGCGAACGTCTTCGCCGGCGGCCCGCCCGCGTTCGTCACGCAGATATCCACGCGCCCGAACCGCTCCACCGTGGCGGCCACAAACTCCCGCACCTGCTCCTCTTGCGTGACATCCACCGGCCGGGCCAGAATCTCGGCGCCCGTTTCGCGCTCGATCTCGGACGCCGCGGCGCACAGGTCCGCCTCCGTGCGGGCGCACATCGCCAGCTTGGCGCCTTCGCGCGCCAGCCCGCGCGCCGCCGCCTTCCCGAGCCCGTGGCTCGAGGCCGCCACGATCGCCACGCGCCCCTTCAGTCCCAGCTCCATCACTTGCCTCGCAGGTACGCGTCCGTTCCGCTCAGCCAGTCCGTGCGGATCGGGCTGAAGATGTCCAGGTCCAGCGTGTCTTCGAGCGCAACCGCCTTGTGCTCCACGTTCGAGGGAATCGCCAGCACCTGGCCTTTCGCCACCACCAGCTTTTTGCCCTCGATCTCGAACTCCAGCGCGCCCTCCAGGATGTACGTGAGCTGCTCGCTCTCGTGCCTGTGCGCCGGCACCACCGCGCCCTTGTCCAGGAACACCTGCGCGACCATCGCCTTGTCGCCCGTGATGATCTTGCGCGAAATCTTCTCGTTCAGGACCTCGGTCCTGACCTCGTCCCACTTGTAGAATTCCATTGCCAGAGTCCCCTAGGCTTCGATTTTGGTGCCCAGCACTTTCAGGAATGCGCGCATCCACGCCGGATGCGCCGGCCACGCGGGCGCGGTCACCAGGTTGCCGTCCACGTGCGCCGCATCCATCGCGACGTCGATGAACTTGCCGCCCGCTTCGTTTACCTCCGGCCCGACCGCCGGATAGGCGCTCGCGCACTTGCCCTTCAACACGCCAGCCGCCGCCAGCAACTGCGCGCCGTGGCAGATCGCCGCGATCGGCTTCCCGGCGCCCGCGAAATGCCTCACGATCTCCAGCACGCGCGGGTTCAGCCGCAAATACTCCGGCGCGCGCCCTCCCGGAATCACCAGCGCGTCGTACTCCTCCGGCTTCACCTCGTCGAACGTGGCGTTCAGCGCGAAGTTGTGCCCGCGCTTCTCGCTGTACGTCTGGTCGCCTTCGAAGTCGTGAATCGCGGTCCGCACCGCCTGACCCTGTTTCTTCCCCGGGCACACGGCATCCACCTTGTGTCCCACCATCAGCAGCATCTGGAACGGCGCCATCGCTTCATAATCCTCGACGTAATCGCCCACCAGCATCAGAATCCGTTTTTCAGGCATTCAAGGCTCCTTGTCTTTCTTAGCACATCCGGCGTTTTGTGGCGCACGCTTCACTGCCGCGCTCATGCCGGGGCAACGAGCGCGTGCGCCGCGGAAATTTCCCCTGGAACTCCAGGCCCCCTCCAGCGTATTCACCTCAGAGGATGGCTTTATGCTCACGAAACTCCTGTGCGGCTTAGCCGCGATCGCAGCCCTGGCGCCCGCCGCGGAATGGACGAAAACGTTTACCGTCTCCGGCGCGCCGGAACTGCGCGTCGAAACCAACGACGCCGCCGTCCGCGTCCGGGCGGGCGAGGGCGGCCGGATTTTCGCGCGCGTCACGGTACGCGGCTGGGAAATCGGCGACGGGGGCGTCGAGATCGCCGATCGTCAATCGGGCAACCGCGTCGATCTTCGCGTGCGCGTGCCCAAGTGGAATTTCGGCTTCGGCATCCGCCGCTCCGTTCTGGTGGAACTCGATGTGCCGCGCGAGATCGCCACCGACATCGAGACCGGCGACGGCTCGATTGTGCTCGAAGGCGTGACCGGCTCGTCGCGGCTGGTGACCGGCGATGGCTCGATCGACGCCACGCTCGACGGCGCGCTCGAAGCCCGAACCGGCGATGGCCGCGTCGTCGCCCGCGGCCGCTTCGAGCGCGTGAGCATCGACACCAACGACGGCAGCGTCGAGGCCGAAATCCGCCCCGGCTCCCGCATCAACGGATCCTGGCGCCTGCGCACCGGCGACGGCAGCGTCCGGGTCCGCCTGCCGGACGACCTTGCGGCCGACCTCGACGTCACCACCGGCGACGGCAATATCTCCATCGGCCTGCCGCTGGCGATCTCCGGCATCAGGAGCCGCTCCAACATCCATGGCCGGCTGAACGGCGGCGGCCCGCCGCTCGTGATCCGCACCGGCGACGGCTCCGTCCACATCGACCGCCTCTGAACCGCACGGCAGCCGCCCGCGATCAGGCACAATGGGATTCGTATGCCCTCTCCCGAGCGGATTCGCATCCTGATCACCGGCGGCACCTTCGATAAGGAGTACAACGAACTCACCGGCCAGCTTTTCTTCAAGGACTCCCATCTGCCCGAGATGCTCAAACTCGGCCGCTGCGGCCTCGATCTCGACATCCGCACCCTCATGATGATCGACAGCCTCGAGATGACCGACGACGACCGCCAGATCATCGTCGAGCACTGCCGCCAGTCCCGCGAATCCCGCATCGTCATCACGCACGGCACCGATACCATGACCGCCACGGCCGCCGCCCTTGCCGCCTGCATCCGCGACAAGACCATCGTCCTCACCGGAGCCATGATTCCCTACAAATTCGGAAGCTCGGACGGCCTCTTCAACCTCGGCAGCGCCCTCGCTTTCGTCCAGACGCTGCCCCCGGGCGTCTACATCGCCATGAACGGCAAGTATTTCGCCTGGGACAACGTACGGAAGAATCGCCAGACCGGCATGTTCGAGCCGCTCGAAGTTTAGCGATTCGCAAACTTCGTGGCATCATATCTGGAATGGACTTGGTATCCGGCAATATCGGGTGGATCGAGGTGATCTGCGGCCCCATGTTTTCGGGCAAGAGCGAGGAGCTGATCCGGCGCCTGCGCCGGGCCGTCATCGCCCGCAAGCGCGTCCAGGTGTTCAAGCCACAGCTCGACGACCGCTACTCCCTGGACGAGATCGTCTCCCACGGCGCCATGCGCATGAAGTCCGAAGTGATCCAGAAGCCGCAGGAGATCCTCGACAGGCTCGACTGGCGCACCGAGGTGCTGGGCATCGACGAGGCCAACTTCCTCGGCCCCGACCTGATCGACGTCGCCACCCGCCTGGCCGACAGCGGCAAGCAGGTCATCCTTTCGGGCCTTGATACCGATTACATGGGCCGCCCCTTTCCGCCCATCCCCGAGCTGCTCTGCCTCGCCGAATCGATCACGAAAACCCTCGCCATCTGCATGCGCTGCGGCAATCCCGCCAAGCACACGCAGCGGCTGATCGCCTCCGATGAGCTCATCGTCGTCGGCGCCGCCGGCATGTACGAAGCCCGCTGCCGCCGCTGCTTCGAGCCCGGCGTCTCCAAGCAGGAGACCTTCGACTTCGTCCGCCCCACAGCCGCGGAAGCCCCGGCCTTATAGCGCTCCGCTCCGCCGCCGGTTCGGACCGTTCGGCTTCACGACGCGCGCCGCCCGGCCGGCGCAGCCCCCGGTACCGCCGCATTTTCATACACCGCGCCCTTCCCGCGCCGTCGGCAACTCTCTGATTTTCATAAATACTTCTTCATGCGCTACTCTGGATGTTAAAATGCTAGCAAACTCCCGAAAGGAGGAGAGTTGTTGTGATGGAATCAACTGCGCCCGCTCACGAAAGCGGCTCGGGTTGGAATTTGAAGATCGCGGTACTGTTCGGGGCGGTGATTGCGCTGCTGGCCGCCACGGTCTACCTGTTCGTTCAGTTGGACAATACGCGGACGGAACTTTCCACGTTCCGCAAGCAGGCCTTGGCGGAGATCGCAAATTTGCGCGAGGCTGCGTCGGTGAGCACGGCGACCAGCCGCAAGAGCATCGAAACCCTGCGTAGCGAGCTGGAGGATGCACGGAAACAGGCGGCCGTAGCCGTGGGCAAGGCGAAAACCGAGGCCCTGAACCGGGCTGAAACCCTGAACCGGCAGCTCGCCGAAGAGCAGAAGAGACAGCAGGCCCAGATGGCCAGCCAGATCTCCGAGGTCAAGCAGGCCGCTACCGACGCGAATACCAAGATCGGTGCAGTCAGCTCCGACGTTACCAGCGTGAAGACCGACGTGGCCAGCACCAAGGCCCAGCTCGATCAGACGATCAGCGAACTGAAGCGCGTCCGCGGCGATATGGGCGAGATGAGCGGCCTCATCGCCACGAACAGCAAGGAGTTGGCGGCGCTCAAACAGCTCGGCGATCGCAATTACTTCGACTTCAATCTCCGCAAGGAGAAGAAGCCGCAGCGCGTGGGCGACATTGCCATTGAGCTCAAGAAGACCGACCCGAAGAAGAACAAGTACACCGTGGTCGTGGTCGCCGACGACAAGCAGGTGGAGAAGAAGGATAAGGGCGTCAACGAACCGGTACAGTTCTTCGTCGCCAAGGCACGGCAGCCCTACGAGCTGGTCGTCAACGAAGTGCGGAAGGACCAGATTATCGGCTATCTTGCGACGCCAAAAGTTCAGGTATCGCGCTAGAACTATCGTCTGCTTAGTACTACGCGGCCGTCCGGCTCTAAGCTCCGGGACGGCCGCTCCCCTCCGCTCCGAAACGAATCCGGCCTCAAAATCTGTTAATCCGCGCAGCGAAGATTTTGCCCTCTCCGTATAGGAATTACATCGCTCGAAGCAGCCGCACTGTTCGATTTGCGCCGGATTATTGTGGTCCCAGAGTTGCTATCCTCGCCCGCAATGAACGCCAGGATCTCCAATCCCGCTCTTGCCGGGTTGTCCGGTGCAGTGCTCGCGCTCGCCGCCGGCGAGCTATTCCTTTTCGATGGCGTGCGGGCTCTCCGGAGCGAGACCTCCACCGTCCGCGCCTCACTCGTCTCGGAAGTGTCCGGCTTCCGCATGTCCACCTCGCTCGACGATGACGCCCGGGGCGAGCAGCTCGACTGGCTGCGGACGCAGGTGCGCGATGCCATCGCCGAGGTGCAGTCTGCCGCCGCCGCCACCAGCTCGGAAGTGCAGCGGTACGCTCAACGGCTCACGAGCCGGCTGGCTCTCAAGCAGCGCCGCGACCAGGCCGCCGCCTCCGCGGAACTGGACGGCGCCCGCGCCGCCGCCGAACGCGCTCACGCCGCCATCGGCGAACTGGCCGCCGCGCTCCACCAGACCCGCGCCTCCATAGCCGGCACTTCCTCCGGCATCGGCAGCGCGGATTCCGAGGCTCTTAATGTCCGGACCGATCTGGCGATGCTCCAGGCCGGCGCCGCCGAGAACGCCCGCGGCCTCGACCGCCTGAGGACGCTCAACGAGCGTGTTTACTACGACGTCGATCTGCGCAAGGGCGAGCACATTACCGCCGGCGACGGCATCATGATCGTCCTCCGCAAAACGAACCCGCGCCGCAGCGTTTACACCGTCGCGGTCGTCACCGGAAACGGGACCGTGGTCAGGGAGAACCAGGACATCAACGAGCCGGTCACCGTTTACGCCTCGACCCGCACGCAGCCCTATGTGCTCGTTGTGCGCTCGATCGAAAAGAACCACATCAAGGGCTACCTGTCGGCGCCCAGACCCACCTGGGTCGCCGCCGACTGAGCGTGGCGCGAGGCGGGCCCTGCGGGAGCCGCCGGGCCTGGCCGGTCCTTCACGGCGCCACCACCACCGGCGCCTGCCAGAAGGCCGCCTTCCGGCCCGACGGATCGAGCACCGTCACCTGGCACTCGTAGGCGCCGGGCGCGAACTTGCCGAGCGGAATCTCGAATTCCACCGGCACCGTCTGCAGGCGGTCGTTCAATCCGGCCATCACCTTCACCGGCCGCGTCTCGAACGCCTTTTCCCGGCCTCGGTAGAAGCTGACGTACGCCACCAGGGGCCGCATCGCCGCCGCGCCCTGCTCGTACGCGTGCAGGAACACATACATGCTGCGGTCGCCGCGGAACACGCGCGTCACGCTCGGAATCAGCTTCTGCCCGTCCCGCACCAGCGGGTTGGCCGCCCCCGCGTCCTTGTCCTTCGACGCGCTGTACAGCGCCTCCTTGAGCCCCACGCGCTGGCTGCTCAGCACCACCGAGCTCAGGGCGAGCCGCCTGTCCTCCTTGTTCAGGTTGGGAATGCGGAACGTGGTCTGATAGGTGCCGATGCGCCCGGTCTCGGCGTCCCGCGCCAGGAACTTGATCGTGTAAGTTCCCGGCAGCAGCGTGAAGCCGGTGTCGTAGACGATCGGACGCTTGGCCAGCTCGTTCGCCGTCGCGTCGCTCAGCTTCATGTCCACCTTGTCCCGCACGTTCGTCATCGTCGTGCCATAGGCGTCTTTGATCTCGCCGATGAAGTCGATCACCGTGCGCTCGGCCCCGCCCTTCTTCGCCAGCGCCAGCTCGCGCCCCGGAATCTTCACCGTGACCGGCACGTAGTACTCCGCCCGGTTCAACTGGAAGTAATCGATCTCCATCGCGATCGTGAGTTCCGTGATCGGGTCCGGCAGCATCAGCGCGTCTTCCAGTTGCCTTTCTTTATCGGCCGCGGTGAACTTGCTGAATTCCTTGTTGGCGAAGTAACCCTGGCGATAATCCAGTTTCGCTTCCGTTTCCGCGTTCAGCGAAATTCTGATGCGGCGGAGTTTTCCATCCTGGGCGGAATTCGTCGTGTAGTATCCGATGATGTAGTAACTCGGCACCGACTGCGCCGCCTGAAGGATTCCCCTCGCCAGGTCGTTCGCATCGAACAGAGCCTTCCCGCCGGTATCGCCGGCCAGCGCGTAGAGCGTGTCCTGCGACTGCTGAAAATTGGACACGTTCATCAGCGCGGCGGCGCCCGAGTACATCCCGATGTTGCCCGGCGAGCCCCGGGTCGCGTCGCCCAGCGGCGCCTGCGCCGTCAGCCCGCGCGCATCGATCGGCCAGAAGGAGACCCCCGCGCGCACCGCCGCGTTCACCGTCGCCCGCAGTTGCGCCTGGTTGTTCAAGCCGTTCAGCCTGAGGCCGCTGGCGAAGTAAACCAGCAGCTTCTTCTCGCTGAGCTGGCCTAACATGTTCGCCGCCGTCTGCAATGCCGATAGCTGCCGGTCCGTGTTGAAGATGTTGAACTCGCTGTCGTCCTGGCCGAAGGCCGCGCCCAGATCCGGCGTCGAAGCGTCTTCGGTCGATTCCCCGAACCCCTGCCCCTCGCCCACGATCATCGTCTCGGTAATGCTCAGCAGGCGGTCGCGATCGTCCGTAAAATCCTGCAGAACCTCGACCGAGGCGCCCGAATACCGCAGGATCGCCACCAGGTCGGACGAGCTCATCTGCGTCCGGATGAACTTCTGCGCCGCCGCCAGCGCGCGGTACTGATCCACCGGCGGCATGGCCGTCATATCGAAGTACAGCGCCAGCAGCCGCCGGTCCTTGTACCGCGTGTCCCCGGGCCGTTCGGGCGCAATTCGCGTCTTCCCGAGCTTGTCGTAGACGCGCACGCGTTCGGGCGCCGTTCGCACCGCCGGCGCCGGAGGCCCCTCCGGCAGCTTCTGATATTCGAAAAACCGGATCGTCTGCGGCACGCCGTCCTCGGTGACCGTGAAGTCTTTCGCGGTCAGCCCCTCGACCGGCGCGCCCTTCTTATCCGTCACCACCACCGTCTCGATCACCAGTTGCGTGCCGGTGGTGAAGGTCGGCGCGCCCGCCGCCCCGGGCTTCGTGTTCTGCCCGACCTGCTGCGCCGCCGCGCTGAACGCCAGCCCCGCAATCGCCAGCACAATTCGCACAATTCGGGGACAGGCTACGAAACCCCCAATTTCACCTCGTCCGTGCAGCATCCTCAGAACCTCACCCGCCACGTCGTCTGCAGGCTCCGCATCGCGTTCGCCGCCGCCGGCAATCCGAACTGCGCGCTGTTGATGGTCGTGTTCCAGGCTGTGTAGGCGACGTGATTCAGCGCGTTCGTCGCGTCCACGCGCAGATCCAGGTTGAAGCGGTCGTTCAACCGGAACGAGCGCGCCAGCGACGCATTCAGCGAGAACTGCGCGGGGCCGGTGATCGAATTCCGCCCCGCATCGCCCCACTGGCCCGAGGCGGGGGCGGCGTAAGCCGCGGGGTTCAGATAGAGGCCGGCCGGCGCGCGATACAATGCCGCGCCCGTGTAGTCCGGCCGGATCGTGCCCGTGACGCCCGTTCCCTGAACCGGCGCCAGGTACACCGGCGTCTGCGGCAGGCCGCTGCCCGCCGTGATCTGCGTCGCCACCGTCCACTGCTGCAGCAGCGCCGCTTTCCACCCGCTCATCAGCGCTCCCCCGCCCAGCCCCATGCCGGTCGTGTACTGCATTTGCAGGTTGAGCAGGTGCCGCTGGTCGAAATTCGACAGCGCGCGCTCGGCCGCGAGGTCCAGCCAGTTTTGCGCGATCGACAAGCGCGGCGGCGTGCCGCCCTGCCCGCCGAGCGCCGCGTCATCGTCGATCGACTTCGAGAACGTGTACTGCGCCGTCGCCGTGAAGCCTGCGCGCAGCCTTCGCCGCAACTGGATTTGCCCGGCCTGCCGCGTCGAATTTCCGCCCGAGACGAGGTAAGCGAATCCCGCCGGGCACCCGCCGCACGGATTCACCGCTCCCGCCGGATAAGTGTTCGGCAAAAATTCCTGCATCCCGTGCGTGCCTTTCACGCCGAGATACGTCGCGAGCATTTGCAGGGAGCCGGGCAGGTCGCGCTGCACGGAAACGTTCCAGTTCTGCGCGTAGCCCACGCGGAAATTCGGATCGATCGCGAACGTGTTTGCCGTCCGGATGCCCGGCGCCGTGAAGCCGTTCGCCAGCGTCAGCGGATTTGCCGGACTGTTCTCGATGCTCAGCGTCTTCGATAGCGGAGGCTGCTGCGCCATCTGCACCGCGATCGTCTGATACACCGACGTGTCGTAATAAATTCCGTAGCCCGCGCGAATCACCAGCGACGACGCCGCCAGCGGCCGCCACGCCAGGCCCACGCGCGGCTCGATGCCGCGCTTGTCGGGACGGACGAGCGATGCCAGATAACTCCCGTTCCGATTCGCCGCCACCACCGGCGCTGCCGCCGTGAACCCCGGAGCGATCTCCAGGTTCACCAGCCGCCCGTACAATTCCGTGATCGGAGCGCCATATTCCCAGCGCGCCCCCGCGTTCACCGTCAGCGCCGGGCTGATCCGCCAATCGTCGGTGAAGTAGGCGTCGTAAACCGATTCGCGAAAATACTTGTCCGCGTTGCCGAACGCGATCGAGCTCGCCGCGGGAATCCCCAGCAGGAAATCACCGAACGCCGAACCGGTCGCCGCGCCGGTGAACGTGAACGTGCCCCGCGGATCCTGCTGCGACAGGTAATTGAACTGCTGCCGCCGGAAATCCGCGCCGAAGGTGATGTTGTGCGACCCGCCAATCCACTGCATCGAATACGATACGCCGCTGGTCTGGTTGCGGTTCGACGAGCTCTGCTGGTCCGAGAGGCCGGCGATGCCGTTCGAAAACACCAGCGCCGGCGGACCCCAGTTCACCGGGTCCTGGTTGTTGCCCGTGATTCCCGCCTCTCCGGAAATGTTCTTCCGGTTCGCGAAGTACGGCGTGTTGCGCGTGGCCAGCCGGCTGTACTGGTATCCCAGGCTCAGCGACCACCGGTAGCCGAACCGGCGCCACCAGTTGGCGTTCGCATTGATTCCCAGCGCGTCCCGCGTGTCCAGAAAGCCGAACAGGTTCGGATTGTCGCTCCGCGTGCTTTCCAGAGCGAAGCCGCCGAAAATCTGATCGTTCCTGCCCACCGGCCGGGCAAAGCGCGTCTGCAGCGCGTCCTGGTGCGTGTTACTTACTATCGGAACCTGATAGTTATACCTGCTGTTACCCTGAAAATTCGGCTTGGGATACAAACTTAGTAAGTATGCCGCCTGTGGACTGATCGGACTTACATTCCGCTCCTCGAGCGTCGGCACAAGCGCCGATGCCGTCGTGGCGATCGTGTTTCGCGTCCACTGATATCCCGCGAAGAAGTTGCCCCCGTTCGTGAACAGGTGCGGGATCTGCACCGGCCCGCCTACCGACGCCGTGCCCGTCATGCGGCTATAGCCCGGCTTGGGCGTGTTCTGGCCCGTCAGCGAAAACGGCCGGGCATCGAACGCCGAATCGCCGAGGATGACCCCGACCCCGCCGTGATACAGGCCGCGCCCGAACATCAACCGCCGGTTGCCGAACGCCGCCGCCTGCGCGAACGGCGAGGCCGCGCCGTTGTTCACGCTGCCGTTAATCAGGAGCCCCTCCGCCGCCCGGTCGCTGAGGTCCTCTTCCGGCTGCGCCTGCGCCGCTGCCGGCTGCGCCGGCTGCTTTGATTGCGGGCGCTTCTCGAGCACCGCCACCTTCTTAGGCATCGCCGGAACCTGCTCCTCCGCCTCGATCTGCTCGAGCGGCAGCAGCTTCAATTCCCACTTCGCCCCGGCCGCGCCCGCTCCCACCGTAACTTCCTGCCGCGCCTTTTCGAAGCCGAACATCTCCACTTCGATCGTCCAGACGCCATCCGCCAGGCCGGCCAACGAGTACCGCCCCTCGGAATCGGTGATCGCGGAAAAGCTCTGGCCGCCCCGGAGCGCCGTCACCGTCGCCCCGGGAACCGGCAATCCGTTGAAGGTGACCTCTCCGCGGTGGTCGGCGCTCAACAACGCCGCCGCGGCCAGGAGCCCGGCCGCCAAAACCCGGAAGTAGAGGGCCACGACCTCAGTTCTCCGTCGGCGTCTTTTCGATGTGATCGACCACGATCATCTCCAGCGGCGCCTTGCGCGGCTCCAGCTTCAAGCCGTACTGCTGGACCGCGTCGAAGATCGTGCCGGCCCGCTCCGCGGGAACGTCGCCCTGCGGCCTCTCGGCCGCGCCCGGCGGCGGCCCGCCCGGCCCCATCGGCCCGCGCGGCATCGGCGGCAGGCCCCGCATCGTCTCCGGCGCGAAGGCGAAATCGAAATCGTACTGGCCCTGAATTCCCGTCATGTCCAGCACCGGGCGCTCCGTGAAGCGCGACAGCATATCCGCGATACCGGCCAGCGTCGCCGCGGGAGCCCTCAGGTGGGCGCCCTCCGGCCCCATCGCCATCATCATCGCGTTCCGCGGCACCGGGCCTCCATCCCTGAGTTGTACAGGCCCTCCCGGCGCCGGCGGCTTCACCGGTCCCGCCTTGTCGTTCGTCTCAGCCTCGGCCGGCTTCAGCTTCGGACCGCCCTTGCCCACCACCAGCGCGTAGACCGCCTGCTCCTTGCTGTCGCGATGAACCTGCAACCCGAACCGCTCCACCAGCAGCGCCTGGAGCATCTCCGGAATCTGGTCCTTCGACGCTCCGTCCGGCAGCTTCGCCGTGATGTCGAACCGCGTGTTCGAGATCCAATCCGGCCCTTCCACCTGAAAATCCTTCACGCGATACGCCGTGCGGATGAGATCCCGCAGCGCCAGGTTCGTGTACCGAACCATGCCGGCATCGGCGTTCACGCCCGCCCGCATCATGCCCATCTGCATGGGCGCCGCAGGCTTGATCGACGCCACCTCGAATTCCACCTTCGCGGCAGTCTGCTGCCCGAAAGCCGCGCCGCACAATAAGAGCAAAGCCCACAATTTCATGGCTACAGTTTGCACCATCTCCGACGTTCGGTGCGCAAACTCTGTGTAAGGAATGTAAAGGCGAGCCCTGCCCGCCTCAAGCCAGCTTGTAGCCGGCGCCCTTCACCGTCAGCAAATACCGCGGATAGCGCGAATCGGCCTCGATCTTTTTCCGCAGCCCGGCCACGTGCACGTCCACCGTGCGGCTGAGCGTCTCGCCGTTGATGCTCCAGACGTTTTCGAGCAATTCCTCCCGCGTCACCACGGCCCCGCGCCGCTCGATGAGGTACTCGAGCAGCCGGAACTCCACCGGCGACAGCGTCACCGGTTTGCCCGCCCGCGTCACCTCGTGGCTGCGCAGATCCACGCGCACGTCGCCAAACACCACTTTCCCCCCCGCCCGCCGCCACCCCGCCGCCCGCGCGCCGCAGCAGCGCTTCGATGCGCGCCATCAGTTCCACGGGCTCGCAGTTCTTCTGCACGTAATCGTCGGCGCCGAGCTTCAATCCCACCACGCGGTCCACCACCTCGCCGCGCGCGGTCAGCATCAGCACCGGCGCGTTCACGCCCTCGCGCCGCAGGTCGCGGCAGATGTCGAACCCGTTCTTTCCGGGCAGCATCACGTCCAGCACGACCAGATCGAAGGCGCCGTGAAGCGCCGCCTGGTATCCCGCCGTCCCCGTCTGCGTCCACTCGACTTCGTAACCTTCCGCCCGCAGGCGGTCGATCACGCCCACCGCGAAGGCAGCCTCGTCTTCCACGAACAGAATGCGCTTCATACCGGCAAATGCAGCGTAAACGTGCTGCCCCGCCCCGCTTCGCTCACCAGCGTCACGCTGCCGCGGTGCGCCTCGGCCGCGCTGCGCACCAGGCTCAGCCCCAAACCCGAGCCGGGGATCTGCGCCTCCACCGCCGCCCGGCCGCGGCTGAACGGCTCGAAAATCTCCGCCCGGCTCGCCGCATCGATGCCCGCGCCGCGGTCTTCCACGCTGATCCGCACTTCCTTCTCCTCCGCCGAATACTCCGCGCTCACGCGAATCCAGCGCCCGCTCGCCGCGTGCTTCTCCGCGTTGCTCAACAGATTGTCGACCGCGATCCTGAGCAGCTTCGCATCGCCCACGACAGGCGGCAGCTCCGCGCCGAGCGCCATCTCCACCTCGAATCCGCCGCGCCGCAAATCTTCGCGCCGCGCCTCCACCGCTTCTTCGATGAGCCGCTTCAGATCCACTCCCGCGCGCGCCGGCCGCTTCAGCCCCGAATGAATCCCGGCATACTCGAGCGCCTGCTCCACCATCTCGTTCAGCCGCCGGCTCTGCTGGTGAATCAGCTCGCCGTACTGCTTCACCTTCTCCGCGCCCGTCACCAGTCCATCGGCCTGGTTGCGCGAGAGCATCGAGATCGCCGATACCGGCGTGCGCAGCTCATGCGAGACGCCCGCAACGAACCGCATCTTCTGATCCGCCAGCCGCTGCATGCGCCGCGCCCCGATCGCCAGGAAGATAATCGCCGCCACCAGCAGCGCCTCCACGCCCAGGCTCGCCAGCAGATCCCGCCGCCGGGTCTGCTCGAATGCCTCGGCCAGCGGCATGCCTTTGTGCGCCACTTGCAGTTCCCAATGCCCCGAGCCGAGCAACTGCACTTCGGCCACGGGCGCCGGGCGCCTGATGACGGTAGTCGAATCCAGCCTCTGAACGTACGCGGCGACCTGGCCCGCGGCGGCTTTCGGCGGCACCGGCAGCGGAATCGGCGCGATCGCGAAGAACGGCTTGCGCACATCCGCGCGCACCGGTGCGCCGTACAAAATCCTCTCCGGCCGGCTGCGCAGGACCACCGTGAAGTCGTAGTCCCTCGCGGAGGTCTCGCCGAAGCTCCTACGGATCAGCCGCGGGAACAGCTCCTCGCGCAGGTAAGCTTCGTCGAGCCGCGCCACGAAACAACGGTCCCGGGCCTGCGCGAACATCCTCACGATACGCCGTTCATTGGAACCGCGTGCCGCGCTTACCGCGACGTCGAAGATCGGCGCCACCAGCGCCGGTTGCCCCTGAACGGGAAGCTCTGCGCAGTGCGGCGTCGGGATCCATGAAGGCAGCGGCGCGGTCTCGAACAGGCCGGACGGCGTCAGCCGGCGCACCTGCGGGGCTTCCAGGTAGTAGATCTCGGCGATCGCTTTCGGGACTCCGGTAAGAGGCTTGCCGGATCTGAGCGCCGCCCGCCCCTCGTTCCGCAGGAATTCCGCCGCCTGTGTAGCGATGGCGTTGAACTCGCTCGCAAACAGCGATGCGGACGTATCCAGGTGCTCTCTCTCTCGCTGCGCGTCCGCCCCTGCCACGCGCGTCGCCCACCGGGCTTGCAACATCGCCAGCGCGCCCAGCAGAATCACCAGCGCGCCGCAGACGGCTATCAGCACACGCGAGCCGAAGGCCTTTCCCATACCACTCTGAATTCTAGCGCTGTGGCCGCCCTACTCCAGAGGCAGCGCCGAGACCGTCAACTTCACCTTCCCCCGCCCCGCCACTTCCACTTCCAGCCTCTCGCTCAGCCGCAGATTCCCTTCGAGCGTCAGCGTGTAATGCGACCGCACCGCCTCGAAGATCCGCGCGCCCGCGTTCTGCTGGAGCGCCCGCCGCAACTCCGGCAGGTTGAAACTCGCGCCGCCCGTCTGCCGCGCCAGCCTCTCGAACATCGAGCGCTCCATCCCCGCCGCGTACACCGGGTAAATCGACACGCCGTTCCGCCGCGCCAGCCGCAGCACATCCGTCTCCGAGCTCCGGCTGTTGCCCTCCATCCCCGCCGTCAGCAGAATCAGCGCCCGCCGCAGGCTGCTGTGCTCGAAACCCCCGTCGATCGCGGCGTACAATGCATCGAGCACCAGCGGCGTGTTGCCGTACCTCACCGAAGCCGCCGCGCGCCGCAAAACCTCGCGGCTGCCCGTGAAGTCCTGAATCAAGTCCGCCGACGAAGCGAACGCCACCACCGCCATCTGCTCTTTGTCCTGCAACTGATCGATCAGGTTCAGCGCGAACGGCTGGACCACATCCCCCACCAGGCTCGTGTCGAGCAGCAGCATCACGTCCACCGGCCCGGCCGTGAACTCAGCCGCTTCCACGCGGCGCGCCGCCCCTCCGTCCTTCACCTGGAAATCGGCGGCCTTCAGATCCGCAACCGGCTTGCCGGTCTTCTGCTCCACGACGGTGACCAGCACGCGAGTCGAGCACCACGCCGGCAGCGCCAGCGCCGCCCAAATGAGCAGCATCCGAAACATGGTTAGTTCTGAGTGTTCGCCGCCGAATCGTCCGGCGCGCCCGACGCCACGCGCACCTGCGCGCCCGTATCCAGCCGCGCCACCTGGGTCGTCGCGATCGTTTCCCCTTCGTTCAGCCCTTCCAGAATCTCTACGTCCTGGTCGAACCGGTCGCCCAGCTTCACCTCGCGCGCCTGAACCGTGCCGTTGTTCACCACGTACGCTTTATACGACCCGAGCACGTAGTTCAGCGCCCGGAACGGCGCCAGCTTGATCTCATCGAACCGGTCCGTCTTCACGCGCGCCGTGGCGTACGAGCCGGGCTTCAGCGCCGTCCCCGGATTCGGCACCAGCGCCTCCACGATGAACGTCCGCTTCGTCTGATCCACCGTCGGCGAGATGCGCCACACCTTGCCCTTGAACACCCGGTCCTTGAACGCCTCGACCGTCACTTCGGCTTCCTGCCCTATCTTCACCCACGGCGCCATCCGCTCGGGCACCTCGATCCGCAGCCGGATGGGATCGATTTTCACCAGCGTGAACAGCGGCGTATTCGCCCGCACGAACAGGCCGACCGTCGCCTGCCGCTCCTTCACGTACGCCGCGTAGGGCGCCTTCACCGTGGTGTCCCGCACCTTCTTCCGCTGCAAATCGAGCTGCGCTTTCACCCGCTGCACTTCCTGGATCAGGTTGCGCGTCTGGTTGAGCGTCGAATCGTAGGCCGCCTGCGACGACTTGTATTTCGCAAACGCCGCGTCGTAGTCCTGCTGCGAGCCGATCTTCTGGTCCACCAGGTCGCGCGCCCTCTTGTACCGCTGCTCGGCGTCGAACAGGTCCGCCTGCGCCCGGCGAACCTCCGGGGTCTGCGTAATGTCCTTTACTTTCTCGTCCTCGCTCTTCAGCCCCAGCGTTTCGAGCGCCTGCCGCAACTGCGCCTCGTTCTGCGCCAGCAGGTAATTCTGCTCCTCGGCGTCGATCCGCGCGATCACCTGCCCCTCGCGCACCGAATCGCCCAGGTCCGCGCTCACCTCGCTGATGGGACCATCCACCTGCGCGCTGATGATCACCTCATCGTACGGATACAGCGTGCCGACCGCCTCCACCACGCGCTGCACCTGCCGTACGGAAACGGGAGCCACCCGAACCTCGATCGGGCCTTCCTGCCGCTTCGCCTGCACCGGAGTCTGTTTTCCGCAGCCGGCCAGCAGGACGAGCGCGCCGGTCATTAAGGGCAAGATGAACGGTTTCATGAACTCCTCAGTTTACATCTTTAGGCCATAACCGGAGTATTGAAATTGATCCGAAAGATATCCGGCGCTCGCTTTGTGCTCGGACGAACAGCCTAAGTCGCTTCGACGACCCTTTCGAGCGGCACATAGTAGATCGCGGCGCGACCATCGCGGTCGCTTTCGAAAAACAGACACTGGCTGTCGGGCGAAAACGCCGGCGCGACCCCTGCCGGATCGCTCGCGCCGTGCTCGCATACCGGCAGCTCCTTGCGGTTCACCCGCAGCACCAGCACGATGTACGGCGCCGCTTTGCTCCCGCTGGCGCCCGCGAACACCGATGCATTGCGATTCGGCGCGAAGCACACGAAGCTGGTCGCCGGCACGATGTCCCGCGCGGCGCCGCTCTTGAGATCCACTTCCCGAATGGCCCGCGCCGCCAGGCTCAGATAGATCAGGCTCGCCCCGTCCGCCGACCAGAACGCCGGTCCCGTCGCGCCCTCGGCCAGCGGCTTCTCGATCCCCGAAAGCCACAGCCCGCCGCTCTCTTCCCGCCGGTAGGCGACATCGCCGCTTCCCGGCCGCGGCAACGGATCGCGCAGCGTGCCCGCCCCCTCGACCACCGTCACCGCCGCTCCGTCCCTCAGCCTCACCCGCCGGATCCGCGACCCCGCTCTCCCGCGCTCGGCGAACAGCGCGAACGCCCCGTCCGCGCTCAGGCTCAGCCCGCCGGAGCGCTCCCAGCCGCCGGAAACGCGGTAAACCTCCCGGCCGCCCGCGCTGCCGAACGCCAGCCGCATCAGCGACGGCCCGTCGAAGTAGCAACATCCGCGGTCGTCCGCCAGCAGTCCCAGCGTCCCCCCGTCGAACTCCCGCGCCTCCGCCAGTTGTTCGAGTTCGCCCGTCGCCAGGTCCGCCCGGAATGGCTGCGCCGAACCCGTTCGCTCGCTCGTGAACAGCAGGAATCCGCGCCGCTTCGACACCGCGCGCAGCGAGCAGGAAGGCAAATGGGACGCATGCTTCGGATCCGTCAGCCGGAACAGCGGAAATTCGGTCGCCCTGTCGACAAGCCTCACCCGCTCGGAGGGGAACCGGCGCCCTCGGCCCGCGGCCGCCACCGCGGAAATCAGGAAACTGCGCCGCGTCCAGTCTGCGGCCATACCGGCTCGCTAGAACGGAAAGTACTTCCGCACCGGCTGCGTCGCCGGACGGTTCAGGAAGTAGCGCGGATTCTCCGGATTGCCGTGTTCGCGCACTTCATAGTGCAGGTGCGGCGCCGTGGCCCGGCCGCTCGATCCCACCAGCCCGACCACCTCGCCCTGCCGGACTTCCTGGCCCGGCACCACCGCGAACCGCGACAGGTGCGCGTAATACGTCTGCAGGCCGTTGCCGTGATCGATCACCACCAGCCTGCCGTAGCCGCCCACGAAGCTTGCCCGCAGCACCACACCGTCGGCCGCCGCGTGCACCGGCGTGCCGCTCGGCGCCCGTATGTCCACTCCCGTGTGGAATGCGCCTTCACCCGAGAACGGGTCCGAGCGCTCTCCGAAGTAGCTTCCCAACTGCCCGTCCACCGGCCAGATGCTCGGACGGGTATTCAATTGCCACGGCCGCTGATACCGGTGTGATGACGCCGAAAAGTTCGCCGTCCTCAGCAGATCGTACTCCGCCAGCGATTCGGAAATCGTCGGCACCAGCTTTCCCTCCGACGAGATATCGCTCGGCCCTTCAAGCTTCGCTTTCAGGCCATAGGCCATCGATACCTCGCTCGCGAAGATCTGCAGTTGCGCCAGTTGATCGCTCGTCTGGTGGTTGCTCTTCTCCAGGTTTTTGTAACTGGCGCGGAGAGTCGAGATTTCCTTGAGCAGCGAATTGTAATTGGCCGTTTTCCAGGCCATGCGCAGGTAGGAGGAGACGAACCCGAATACGGAAACGCAGCCCGCCAGAGCGAGCGCGAGCACCCCGTAAATCACGTGATGCGGTATGTGGACCCGGCGTAGCCTGCCGTGCAACGAATGCGCGAAAACAACGATGAAATAGTGCTGCTGCTGCTGCATGGAGTCTTTTCGCTACCGGTGCGGGCCGTTCCGCGTAACCACTCCACCCGCAGAAACTGAATTTTCTGGTACTTCCTATTAGTACGAAATTGAAACTGTAACAACTCAGGCGAAGGGTGTCAAGGCTCTTGTGCGGTTGCGGGGATAGGTTTGAGGGGTGGTTTCATGCGCTTTTGAGGGGGGTTGCCGCATGCCCCCTCGGGCGCCAACAGGCGGGCTCCTCGATGCACGGCGCGCACCAGGTCGCCCCTAGCGTTTCGGCAGCAAATTGTCCAGCCGGTCCGTGCCGTAGTGCGGCGTGTCGCCCGCCGGATACGACGGGTCCCTCAGCATATACAAATTCCATGCCCGGCCCGCGCCCAGGATCGGCCCCGACGTCCTCAGCTCGTAACGCTCGCCGCCGTCCTGAAAAATAATCGCGTTATCGCGAATCGCGCCGGCCTTTTCGAAGCCCTCGTGCGGCGTGAGCGACAGGATATAGCGCCCACGGCCCGGGATGTTGAACCACAGCGTGCCTCCGGGCCTGCTCGTCATCCGGAGATCGTTCGTGCTTTGCCCGTTCACCAGCAGTTTCGCCGGCTGCTCGAACGAGAACTCCAGCGGCCCATCGTCCAGCGTGAAATCGCGCGCTTCCGCTGCCGTGCGCGCCGGCGGAGGCTCTTCTTTCGACGACACCTGAATGTACTCCACGATCTTGCCGCGCCCATCCGGGGTCACCAGCAGATCAACCGCGATCGTGTCGCCGTTCTCCAGCACTTGCGGCGCGGGCAACTTCGGCTGCAACACTACGGTCGGCGCCGTCTTGAAACCCTGTATCTCATCCGGCCGGAGGCTGAGCGGTTCAAAGCTCACCCGGAACCGGTTCGGCCCCTCAGGCACGGCAACCAGATCGTATCCGAACCACTGATTGCTCGTCGGGTCGGCCACGTAACGCTGGATCCGGTCCTTCCGCACCACGATTCCTCCGCCCGTCCCCTTCTGGGTCGGCAACGGCGGCTCGGCCATGGTCGTAAAACGGATCACGACATCGCCCATCATCCCGGACGCCGACATCAGTCTCCCCGGCTGGTCCGCCCCCGGCAGCGCGGCCAGCAATGCCAGCCAGACAATGTTAGTTGTCCACATCTCCCCTCCTGATGATCCTCGGCCGTAACTCCTTCACGGGCTGATATTCGCGAAACGTCACATACTCCCGCGGCGCTTCACGGTACACCACGCGCGGCGTCATCGCGCGCCACAGGCCCAACGCAAGCAACACCAGAATGCACGCCGCTATAGGCGCCGGAACGCGAACCGATCGCCGCCACCACGGCGCGCGCTTTTCCGGAAACACGGCCGCGCGCAGCCGCGCCGGCGCCGCCGGCGCTTCCCACCGCCGCAGCATGCCGCGCAATTCGTCGTCCGTCATTTCATCGTCAAACATCTCGCACTTTTTCCTTCGGCCGCAGCGCTTTCTTCAGACTCTCCCGCGCGCGGTGCAGCCTCGACTTGATCGTGCCTGTGTCCGCGCCGGTCACCGCGGCGATCTCCTCCAGCGTGAAGCCCTCGTACTCAAACAGCACCACCGCCTCCCGCTGCAACGGAGGCAGCGCCGCCACCGCCTGCGCCACCACGGACGCAAGCTCCGCGCCCGGCCTCTCGACCGGCGCCGGCGCCTCTTCGAGCACCGTCTCCCCGTGGCTATCGCGAAGCTCCTTGAGCACCAGGTTTCGAGCAATTCCGAACAGATATGTTTTAATCGGTCCCCGCGAGGCATCGAACCGCCCCGGAGCCTGCACAAGCGCCAGGAAGCATTCCTGCGTAATGTCCTCGGCGACATCCGCCCGCATCGTCAGCCGGTAAGCGAATTGGAAAACCGCCTGATGATACCGGTCGAACGCCTCTTCCGCGGTCATAAGCAGGTCTCAGCTTACTATTACCGCGACGCCATCGAAAAGATACGGAAGACATCAAAACCGGGGACAGACGGGACGTTTTCCTCAAAAACCGGGGAAAACCGGGGGAAAACCGGGAAAACCGGGGGAAAACCGGGGACGGGGGAAAACCGGGGGGGGAAAACCGGGGACAGACGGGACGTTTCCTAAAGCCGAAAATGCGTTGGCGCCGTCCGAGAGTCACCTGAACTGCGCCTTGAAGTAGCAGTTCTTTTTGCGCGTTGCCGCCCAGCCAATCTGGCGGAAGCCGCTCCGCAACCGGCGGTTCCCCCTTGCCGGCGCCCGCCCCACTGCACAGCCACAGGCATGCCCAGGACGCCAGTGTCCGGCTCTCCTCCCCAGCCCTGACATCCGGGGCCGATCCCAGCCGGGAAACCGTGATGCTCGCGGAGTCTGCCTTTGGACCACAGCCGCCGAGGGAAACGTCCCGTCTGTCCCCGGTTTTACGCGCGCTCCGCTCGCGCGACTTCGGACTTCTTCCGGATCTCGATGTTCAGCCGCTTAATCTTCTGGTTTAACGTCGAGAGCGGAACTCGCAGATTTTCCGCGGCTTCGGTCTGGCTCCAGTTCACCTTCTCCAGATGCTCGATGATCACCCGCCGCTCGAAGTCGTTCACGATCTCGAACAGCGACGCATCGGGCGGCAGCCCGCCGTCGTCGCGGCGCACGCGGATGCCGCCCGCATGCAGCAGGTACTCGGGCAGCACCGCTGCGGTCACCATCGGCTGCGAAGCCAGCACCACCGCGCGCTCCACCACGTTCTCCAGCTCGCGAACGTTCCCCGGCCAGTT
>Ga0078972_1001349_pt1 | contig 92764 bp, 92 predicted proteins | sample YelNatPaOPGAMG01_FD_67568 | JGI IMG/M metagenome (GOLD analysis project Ga0078972, IMG submission 67568) | Hot spring thermophilic microbial communities from Obsidian Pool, Yellowstone National Park, USA - OP-RAMG-01 (SPADES assembly) (version 2) | ecosystem: Environmental > Aquatic > Thermal... | reverse complement strand
CGATAGGCGTCATGTTCATCGCGGGGATAATCGGTATACTGGACGATATTTCGAACATTCCTCAGAGAGTAAAGGCGATAGTGGTAGCCTTCGCGGCGCTTCCACTGATCATTGCCGGAACCGCAGAATTGACAATCCCATTCCCGTTCGGATTCGAACTTGATTTCTCAGGATCGGAAGCATTGAAACTCATCTTCTGGTTGATAGTCGTTCCCATCGGGATAACCGGTGCGGCGAATGCGATCAACATGTCCGCAGGATACAATGGGTTGGAGACAGGTCAGGTCGCGATAATCTCTGTCTCATTGATGATCGCCGCTATCCTCACCCAGAGAAACGCCGACTGCATATTGATATTCGCGGCGCTCGCAGGAGCCGCGATCGGCCTGAATTATTATAACGGATACCCGGCGCTCACATTCGTCGGTGATGTGGGAACATTATCGATGGGAGCAGTGATCGGTGCCGGCGTAATTATTGGGGGATTGGAATTTGCGGGGATAGTGGCAATATTGCCTGCTTTTTATGAGGCTTTTGCAACATTGTATTTTTCAATTATTAAAAAAATAGACCGAAAAGAGGCATGTGCAAAACCAATAATTGATAAAGACAATAAATTGCATCCGCCCAGCGGTGCTGAGAAATTTACATTGGCATATTACATCCTTCAGAAGAAGCCAATGACAGAAAGATCCCTTGTGAGGACTATCCTTCTGATGTACCTCATCTTTGGGATTCTATCTATAATACTTACTATCTTGTTATGACAACTGCACAATGAAAGTTTAGCCGTTTATATCCCCCTTGCTAACCTGGATTTCCAGCCCATGATACATCCGCACGAATAACGTCACGGATTGGATTAAATCAATGCGAACTAAACTTATGACTGAAAGAAGCGATGATAATTCAAATATGAAATTATGGTGAATATAATATTTATAATATTCAAATATGTCAGGAAAATAAGATATATAAGAACGGGGAATAAAGAAAATAATCCCAGTGAAAAAAATGACGAATATTTTGAAAAATAAAGAATTTGTATGGCATACCTTCACTAGGAAAGAAGAGTATGAATCGAAATCAAGAGATGAATTCGATAGATTTCCATCCTCAGCATCATCTCTAAGGGATCTGCGCCACCCAGTCGTCTCAGAATATATCATTGAAAAAGGCGTACGTATAGAATTTCCGAATAATAGTAAATTCGCCATATGTTTAACTCATGATGTTGATTTTATTAATAGCAGGATGCTAGCCAAAATTGCGCGAGAACTGCATCTCAAACCTAAATTGTGGGACTTGATTCATAAAACAAGAAAAACCTTTGGTTATTCCAATTCTATCAATGATATTATCAGATTGGAAGAATCCTATAATGCACATTCCACGTTCTTCTTGCTTCCCCTTCGACAGAATGAGCCTGATTACAATTATTCTATCGAAGAAATTAGCGAAGAAATTTCGGAATTAATCCGCTGTGATAAAGAGATCGGATTACATGGAGGGCATAACTCATATTGCAATATTGAAAAATTAGAAAACGATAAGAAAAGAATAGAAGAAGCAATAGGAAAAAAAGTATTTGGTTATAGAAATCATCGTTTAAGATTCCGAACCCCCTTAACTTGGAATATCCTTGAGCAAAAGGGGTTCAAGTACGATTCTACTTTTGGTTATGTTGATGCTATTGGATTTAGGAATGGCATGTGCCATCCCTTCAGACCATACGATCTTATGCAACAAAGGTTTATTGATATTATCGAAATCCCTTTAGTGATTATGGATACGACACTGTTTCATTATATGAATTTAAATGAAAATGAGTGTTGGCAAGTAATAAGGATGACCATAGATATAATCGAAAAGTATCAGGGTGCCGCGGCTTTCTTGTGGCATAATCATAATATACGAGGTTGGAAGGGAAGATTGTATAGGAAATTACTTTCGTATTGCAAAGAGAAGAAGGCCTGGCTTGCTTCAGGCGAAGAGATAGCAAAATGGGCAATAGACAGCGGATTTATCGAGTCGGTAGGTATGTATGAGGATTCTCGTAACTGATGCACATTATTACAACGCCTTGGCTGCGGTCAGAGCACTAGGAAGATCAGGAACATATGTGATATCATGCTCTCATAAGAAATTTGCTCAATCTTTTTATTCTAAGTATTCGATGAAAAATATTAGATGTCCTTTGCCAGTACACCCATCGTTTCCAAAATTCATCCGTGACATTCTTGATAAGATAAGCATCGATGCCGTTATCCCAGTAGGATATGACTCTACAATTTCCTTATCAAGAGATCTCAAGGATAGGGGGCTTGATGAGAGAATCCCGGTTGCTGATTGGAATAGCATGGAGATAGCCTGCGATAAGGAAAAAACGATTGATTTTGCAAGACACTTGGGAATACCGATACCAAAGACATTTAGAAATGTAGATGATGTCGATTCGTTTCCCGTAGTTGTGAAAGCAAAAAAGGGTGCGGGTAAAATAAGATATGTGAATTCAATCTCTGAGTTAAAGGTTGTATATCAACAAGAATCAATAATCCAAGAATATATTCATGGCGAAGGATATGGTTTTTTTGCTTTATTTAATCATGGTCGGGAAAGGGCGATATTTATGCATAGGCGAATAAGAGAATTTCCGACCACAGGAGGGCCAAGTACCTGTGCAGAAAGCATCTATGATGAAAATCTTTTGAGACTAGGTGTAAAGATCCTAAGAGCGTTGAATTGGCACGGAGTAGCAATGGTAGAAATGAAAAAAGACATCGAGACAGGCGAGTTCAAACTTATGGAAATAAATCCGAAATTCTGGGGTTCGCTGGACCTTGCAATTGTCTCTGGTATCAACTTCCCATACTTATTATCTAAAATGGCCATTGAAGGGGATGTTGAACCCGTTATGGAGTATAAGGCCGGCGTTAAATTTCGATGGATATTCCCTAACGAGATAATGTATATGATATCAAACCCGACATTCGTCCCAAAGTTCTTTTCTGAGTTTTTGGATAAGAACATTAGGACGAATATTCAAAGAGATGATTTATTGCCAAATATGTTTCAAGCAATAGCCATGTTGCCTGCGGTGTTGAGTCGATCTGTAAAGAGTGGTTTTAAGGCTCCAAATGGTATTCCGAGAGTGAGTTCTTAAATGTATTTTGATTTTCATATTCACTCAAGATATTCGTTCGATGCGCTTATGAAACCAGAGAAAATTATTAAAATCGCAAAGAAAAGAGGACTAAATGGAATCGCGATAACAGATCATAATACGATTAAAGGAAGCATGGAAGCAATAAGAATAACAAAGAACGAAGATTTTATGGTAATCTCGGGTGCTGAAATTGCCACCGATTGTGGCGATATTATCGGATTGTACATAGATGATGAGATTAAATCAAGAAAATGTTTGGAGGTGATTGATGAAATACATGCTCAAGGGGGTATAGTCGTTTTGCCTCATCCATATAAGGGCCACACATTGAATAACTTTTGGCTCAGCCAAATTGATTTAATAGAAGTATTTAATGCGCGATGCTCTTATGAGCAAAATGCGAAAGCCGTAAAGCTCGCTCAAAAAATAGGAAAGCCAGGAATAGCAGGCAGCGATGCACATCTTTCGAGCGAAATTGGAATATGCAAGACTATAATTGAGTTCAACAATGTTCGAGAACGATTAATTAACAGTAAAATCTCCATGATTGTTAAGCAATCATATCCATATAGAGAAAGCATAAGCCAGTCGATAAAATTTGGAAAAAATTATAGTCCGATTTCATTCTCGCTATATCTCGGACAAGCAATAATTAGGTTTCTCCAGAGAAAAAAATATTGATATTTTCCAAAACAGAATTAAGTACGCGAATATCTCATAATTACTAGAAAAATCTGATCAGGAGTATTCGATGAATCGAATAATGAAAATTAACCGAATCCATTGACGTAATCAGGATATCCTGGAATAAATTTCGAGATATTTTTTGGCTATATTCCTCCATGTAAAGTTCATCGATTCTTGGCGAATCCTGTTCGGATTCCAACTCGATTCTAAACACTTTTGAAGCGCATTTGCCAAATTATCTGGAGATGATGGCTTACATAGATAGCCCACTGTAGGATTAATAATATCTGGTATTCCTCCAACAGCTGTTGCGACAATAGGTTTTCCGCATCCCATTGCTTCTAATAAAACAGTAGGACAACCTTCTGCCAAACTTGGCAACACAAAAATATCGCAAGAATTAAGCCACAGGGGGATTTGATTATGAGGAATCCAGCCAACGAATCTTATGTAATTTTCGAGATTGTTGATTCGTACCAAGTGCTTCAATCGCTTTTCAAGAGTTCCTGTTCCAATTATCAAGCATAGAATCCCTTTCGTAGATGATATTAATTTTTTGATTGCAAGAATCAAATCACTGTGTCCTTTTATTGGTTCTAAATTACCAATTGACATAATGATAGATTTATTCGAATCCAACCCGAGCAACTTTCTACATTCTGTTGCATCCCTGGGTGAGAACAAATCATCGTTGAAACCATTTGGAATCACAGCGCATTGTTTGATAATTCCAAGTTCTTTCATTATCCGAAAATTGGAATTGCTTACTGTTGTAATATAATCTGCAGAATTTAATATATTGATAATGCGCTGTTTCCATATATTATTAATATACGGCAAACCATAAATATCATTACCATGAGCTGTTATTATGTGCGGGACTGAATGTCGAGCACTTAGTTTCATGCCGGCATATCCATATGGCCATATGAAATGACTATGTATGAGATCAAACTGAATATCTCTTCTCACAATTTCTCGATCTAATGATTCAATCAATATTCTCGCAAAACCTAAACTCGACCTCGGAATAAATCCGAATTTTCCTCTCATAAGAATAATATTTACATTGTCGGGTATCTTTCCGCTTTCGACAATGTGACTCTTTGAGTATTTCTTGATCTTGTTAAAAAACTTGAAATCAGGAAAATATCTTGCTAATTCGGCGATATTATCATAATACAACATTACATAAATTTCTTGAAAAAAAGATGAAATTGCATCTATTAATCCTTTTGTAAATGAATAATAATGCGGCGTTACGATTAAGATTTTCTTATTCATATTATATGCACGCTCTCCTTGATGAACAATCATAAATTTAATCCTGAAGGGGCTATTAATATTATAAATCTCCGCCGAGCAATATGATGATTTTTTGAAAATATCATCTTAGCTAAATGAAATTGCTCTAAATCTATCTTAAAATCCTCGCGCAAGATAGAACGAATTATGGATTGCGATAATGCCTAAATGATACAAATCACATAACAAGATAATTGAATTGGAAAGATGGGTCGGAAATCATGATTTGATGGCTATTAGGAAAATTCTCGATAAACCAATTCATAAAGGCAGCAATATCTATCTTTTCCTTCAGAAGTCGTTCTCTTTTTTCCTGCCATCTGGCTTTTAAATCAGAAATCTGAATCAATTCAATTGCCTTATCAATCGCCCTTTGCGGTTCTCCGTAATTGAAGATTAATCCATATCTTTTTTCGAGTTCCCTGAAATTACTCATATCCTTTTCTCCCACAAAGGAATTACACCTAATGGCAGGCGTACCAAGGATTCCTGCTTCGGTCACCATCGTCTGTGTATCGGCTATCAATAGAGATGAAAAAAAGATAGCATCATGAATTCTGTTCTTGGGAATCCTTAGCAGATCCTTATCGAACTCCTTAGGAACCGCTCCTTCACAGGAGACAAACACTTTTGTGTATTTTTTAAGTTCACGCACAAGCAAGAGCTTTTGTTCGTATGAAAAGCCGCGAATCTTTGCATCGTGAACTGCATCGAGGGCATTGAATCTCAATATGACATATGATTCTCCTTTATTTACCCCGATCATTTTTAAAATATCATTTCTCGGCACGAAATATCGTTTATGTAAATATGCCAACTCTTTGTAGCTTCTGATTCTGATATGTTTCTTGCCAAAATCATATGCAAACAACTCAGGAGTTATTATTGAATCGATAAATGGTTTATACATTTGAACTTCTATAGAATATATTGAATTAATGGGTGGCTCACTATCAGTGAATTCTATGCATGGCTTGCCGAAAATCAAAGATGCATAGGCATCATAAACTCCGAATCCTGCTATTATGTCAGGTCTAAACTTTCTAAGTATCTTCATCAATCTTAGAAGCCTCCCAGGAAAGGCTCGTATACTTCCAAGCACCTGCTGTGATTGACCATACGAATAAATAAGATAATCAATCCCCAGTGAGTCGGCCAGAGCAAGTGTTTCTCGATAATCTCTTATTAAAAATATGACTTTATGATTTTTGGAACGAAGCATTTGTGCAATGTTCTTGTAAAAATGAATTTGTGCAGGAGTGTTAGCAAATATAGCACATTTCATTCTGCAACCCTTACTAAGTATGAGTCATATAATTTTACGAGCAATCGTATTTTCGATTACGCACAGATATATGAATCGTTACAAAATTCAATAAACAAAAGCACCATAAATAGTTTTTTACTAATATTAATTAAGAGTCTCAGTCGAAATTTCTCTTTAATGTTTTTTGGACAATTTTATTCTCCTACGACTTCAGATCTTTCGTCGGTGCCTGATTAATAAAATAATCATAATAAATGTTATAATAACTATCGAGCAAATAATTGCAATACCTATAAGCTCAGATAATCCATCGTTAGACTGGAGGAAAGAATCATTTTGATTTAGGAAATCTTGTATCGTTAAATTACAATAGCTGATTTGCGCATATGAAACATTAATTGTACGGTTGATCCTTACGTTCTTCCAATCAAAATGCAAAATATATTGACCCGGTGGTACTACAAAGGAATAATTATCAGAAGTAGATAATTTATAATTCTCGTCTAACCAAACAAACGTTCCCTGAGGGACTTTACCAATAATTTGACCATAAATATGCTTAAAGCGATATTTTTCAATTGAAATTTTAGCTTCTTCCAAATTATCCTCCGTCATATTTGCTATTATTAGCTCCTCCATGGATGTGATCTTATAATTTGGCAGGCATTGCGAAAATATTTCTATTTTAATATATCTTGCCAATATATATGGCTCGAAAATAATAGCCTTCTCGGGTTCGAGTGAATTTATTACAAACCGTTTGATCGTCCAGCTGATATTATCATTTGATAAAGAAACTGTCCAATTTCTTGGCGATGTTGGGAACCGATTTAAATAACCAATAAAATTTATTGGCATCGATTCTCCTAAATCCACGAATAATTCGCATGGGATGACTCCACTCCAGTAGGAAAGATAGTCGCCATAATAATGCGCTCTCTTATCGAATATTTTCTTCATACTGTGATTAACTGGATCCACTGTACTGCTTGCATAATATGCGAGTGGAGAATATCCGGTTACCATCAGCTCCTTCATCCATTTCGATCTATGATACCAGGCATATATTTCAGGATCGCCACTGAGTTCCCATAGGATTCTAAAACAATTCATATGAATGTACATATAATCAGTCTGAACCGGGCCACCAACCTCAGGAAGCATTGAATAGTTCTGCCACATACCAGTATCGAATTCTTGAGCATGTCTTTTAATCGCTGTTATCCCATCGTTGAAAATTGAAAGCGCATATTCCGAGCCATTAAAATCATGCACATACTTTGCACAACCTACTGCATACATCATACCATTCAATATATGGGATGGGCGTTGAATGATTCTTGTTGCATTTGCTGCTTCTTCTTCATACCATACAGTTCCATCCCAATATGTTAAGAAGCCATGTTCGGTCATAGGATATCGATAAGACTTGAGAGCTCTCCAGGCAATCTCGAGGTCAATGTTATTCCCGAATAGAGCATAGGATTCAATCAATACGGCAATAATATAACCATTAGAAAGTGCTGACCAATGAGGAGACACCTTTCTATCAATTGGCATTGACGGGTTTTCCCAATCGTAATACCAGACGGAATGATCGCCGAACCGTTTCTCATTTTCTCTTAACCATCTTATCTGTGCTTGAAATTCACTAAGCGGTTGAGTATCATTAGTATTATACCAATATCGATAAATGTGAGCGGCATAACTTGCAATCAAGAACGGATGATACTTAGGACTGCCTCCTACATTGATCATAATAGTTCCATTAGAATCGAAAGACATTTGTGGATTGTTTTTAATGCTCAGCCAATTTTCCGAGACAAAATAAAGAGGATGGATAGAACAATTATAAAATGATTTGTTATAAAGCAAGGTCAGTGTTTTTCCGATTGAATTTCCTAGATTTGGCGAAGGATATGAAAAAATAGGAATTATCAATATAAATAAAGCTAGTAGTGTTGCAACTCTCCCTCGCGGATTGAAATCGAGCCTCAGTCTATCCCACATGGTTATCAAGCAATAATCTTTTAAACATCAATTTTATCAATCGCGGAGTATTTGACGATATTTGATATCAAATATATTCAAATTGTGATTTTCAATTCTTTATAAATATCATTTGTCCAAATTCATCTTCCCAAACAAGTTTCAATGCCGGATCCGATCGCAATTTCGAAATTGGAGGCAATAGGTTACCAATTGAATTAGAACCAACATTAGCGTCAGCGGCTCCAATAACAACAAGCGAAGCATTATATTTCTCAAGCCATTGCGAAGGTGTTTTTCCAGACATATAATAAAGTGATGCGACCATATCATGATATTTTTGATTTTCCGTGGACTTCAATTCTGTATGATAGTATGTACACATTACCCTGATATCGAAAAACGAATAAATTGCAGCCTGTGTTTCCGGTGTGGATAAGATAGCATCGTTGTCCTTTATGTATTGTTTGAGTTCATTAAGAAGACTGGTTGTCACTATTGGGAAACCTATTTGCCCAATTACGAGGGGCTTTGCCGCCGGTGTCACCGAGTCTCTAATTAATGGATCTATATTGGCTCTTGAGACAATTGCGATACAAACGAATAGGACAATAATAATAGCTATCATTTTATTCGTATTCCTCTTTAACCAGATTGCTAATGAGCTATATGTTTTTCCAATGACAGCGGCAAAATATTCCGAAAATGAAATACAGCTAATCGCGAGAAACAATGGTATAAAGTAAATGAAGAGCATTGATCGATGCGGAAGCAAAAATGCGAATAGATAAATGACTGCGAAAAAAGCATATGATGCAATGTAGAAATGAGAAAGAATCCTTACGTTGACATTCGCGTTATTACGGTATGCCAAAATTCCAATTAGAACCAATATAAAAAGCAATATGCCTGCCAGAAAACTCAGAACAGGAACAATGTCAGGAGATGGAAGCAGCGAAGAAAAAACAGGAGTTATTGCAAAGGAAGAATAATCATAACTCGAAGGAGAAAGGTTTGTTGCAATTACTATAATCAGGAACAATAATATGTAAAGCATTATCATTCGGTTGCTTACGGGGGCTAAGATGTTTTTTGGGACCACATATTCCGGGATTTCAATCAAGCCTGCTCTAATCTTGAATATGAGTCCCATGATTCCGAATGTAAACATTAATATAATGACCGCAATGAATACTGGGATTGAAAAAGGAAGCGGCAGGAAATATTCGATTCTATATAGCCCAGCATTTGCTTCTAATTCCGAAATCACTCTGTAATAATGAATTGCAAAAATAACCCCTGGCGTGATCAATATCACATATAATGGCGTGATTAGTCGATTAAAAAGGAAGGCCTTTAAGGAACTCAATGATGTACTAGCAATTGCATGTCTAAGCCGATAATAAGAAATCCCATAAATTAGGATTAACACAAATAATATCAAGATAGTAAATGTGATGAAACCAGATATATGTGTTAACCCATGCAAGATATTAACTATGAAAATTACAAGAAGATTTTTTGACGGACTTCCAATGCGCATATAATAACGCAGAAAGAATATCATTATCAATAATACAGAAATTTCAGTGTAAATGCCTCCGCCCAAGAACACTCCGCTTGAAAAGAGATATACATAATTGCTAGAAGTGGTTACGAAAACCTGAAAAAATGTTGCTTTAAAAAAGACCGCTAATAGTCCTACCCTGAAAGAGATAATATTTCCCAGCCAGAAATAAAGTAGAAATGTGACAAAAAACAAAAAAAATTTATAAACTATTGAAATCCCGAAGGGATCTAAGGCGGGAAAAAGAAGAATTATTTCGGAAATTATTATCGCATAGCCAGGAGGATATGGATCCAATGTTTCCGAGTTGTCCCAACAGTGCAACAGGTCAATCTCATTGTGAGCAATCGCCTTACCTCTATTGAATAATCTGATTTCATCTGCTCCTGGGATAATATGAGTCCCATAAAATACCATCAATAAACATATATTCAGTAATATGCAGATAAAAATAATTGAAATCACGAAGAATGTTCGCTGTCCGATCATCGAGTTACTGCCTCCAGGAAGTTGTTGAATTTATCAACTATTATATCCCATCGTATTTCTGCCAATCCCTTATAATTAGGTTCCCAAGAGGGAATTGTACGATTTTCGGCTAGAAAAATTAGTGCATCTTCAAATGCCTTTACAATATCTGAGATATTTCTGAAATCCACAATTCTCCAGCATCCACATTCGCGACAAATTCTCTCTATCTCAGAGCCCGATACACAGCAAGCGATAACAGGCTTACCGGATCCCAAATATTCTGCGAGCCTTGATGGGACCGTATCATAATGTGAAAGTTTTCCAGACCGGCTAAATACAAGAATGTCACTGTTATGAATTTCCATTATAAGCTGAGAATGGGAAATTTGCGGCAATATTTCAATACTACAATTTTCTCTTAAACCGCAAAATTCAAGTAAACGTTTTTTCCCAATCTTGCCGATGATTTTCAGTCTAACCATGTTCTTCATCGAGGGATTCCTTGAAATCGCTTGCGCAAATGCGTACGCAAATTCGATATTCGTCTCATCATAAATACTTCCAAAATGAAGAAAGGTGATAATATCCCTACTTCGATCTTGCTCTTGAACTGGTGTTAAAAAATCTTCAGGATCATAACCATTCTGCAACAACAACTTAGGATGATTGGGATAATTCTTATCGTAATCGGATTCAAAGTGTTTCGAAACAAATGTAAATCCTGACGATTTTCGAACAACCCAGTTCTCCAATTTTGTCTGAACCATTCTATGTAATTTTGAATATTCTCTGATACCTGGGTTTCCGACCCATTTATCAGCAAAATCTATCACGAATTTGATCCCCAATTTATTTTTTAGGATCGCTGCCAAAATATAGGCCGAAGGGGAATTGGATACAATTAATAATTCGATTGAATTGGTCTTAATTATTCGCTTAATCTTGCCGATATTTATCATTAGCCAAAAAAATGAAACATCCGGGATGAAAAATAAATTCAATATCATAGCAATCGCGTGTCTATTTGGAATTGGAGAACCGCCTAATTCGATGATGTTAACCTTACCATATCGATTCATGTCAATTATCAATTCGTCATCTGTGACCTCATTATCACGGGGCTTCTTAGATATGATCGTCACCTCGTGCATATTCTTTCTTAGGTATTTCGCTATCTTTGCAATTCGATAGGACTGGGCATTGACAATTGGCGGCGCACCTGAAGGGGATAATATTAGAATTTTCGTCGAATCACCTTTCCATGCGTTAACTTACGTATATCCAGATGTCTCTGGTTCATCCTACCCTATTGCTTAATCATTGATTTCTTGATTTCGTATCAAATCATACACTTCTTGATCTCTCATCTCGGCAGAGATCAAAAATTCCTTTTTATGCAATGTTATCACCAGCATCAGGATAAATATCGAAAGCCTGGATATGAAAAATGCCAAGGCGATACCTTCTGGTCCTGTGTAATTTAATATTGAGATAGATATGCATATGATATTTATTATCGCTCCTATGGTGCTAGTGAGCATAGGGACTCGCAGATTCCCGACGCCAACCCATACAGCGTCAAATATTGTTGTTAGTGCTAATAGCAGGAAAGCAGCTAACACGACTGGAAAATAAGCTTTTGAAGGCAGAAAATCCGAGCTGAATAGGATGGTTATTGCTAAATCGGGAAATATGAGCAATGCGATAAATGCAATGCCACAAATAATTAGTGTAAGGATGGAATAGTAGCTCAAACTTTTCATAATTCTAATCCTATCTTTCTCTTTTGCGACTGTTGGCATGATCACGAAATTTATTGCGGAAGGAACAAATGCAACGATCGAACCGAAAGTGAATGCGACGGAGAGATAGGATGCATTGAGACTCCCATAATAAGCTTGTACAAATGGGATAGCAAGATTAATAGTTGAATAATGAGCGAAGGTCATTGCGACAACAGGTAGCGAAAATTTCATCGCGCTTTTCACATAGCTATATGAAAAAAATCTCGGCAATCTGGGAATCCTCTTCTCGACGAACAACAAAATCGCAATAGCCGGAACAATCGATGCTGAATAAAGAATTGAAATTGTCAAGGCATCCATTGCAGAGGATAGTGTATAGCCAACAATGATCAACAATAGCAATTTAATGATTGCATTTGAAACTTGGAAAATAGATGTTGAGGTAAATTTATTTTCCCCTCTGAGAATTGATGAGATATAATCAAGGGCAACCATCGAAATTAGAAGAATGTAGATTTCCAATCTGTAGTAACCAAAGAAAAATAATATTAAAACCGTGATGATAATAAAAATTAACTGAATAAAAAGAGTTGTATCGATTATCCTCGCAACCTCATGTTTATCGTGCCAATGACTGCTTATCATTCTTGCCGAGTAGGTCACTGGACCTGAGTCAGAAAAGAATGCAGCTAGCGTTGCTATGGATAAAAGCGCCCTAAATTCGCCGTATTGCTCCGGCACTACGAACTTGGCAAGAAATATCACAAACAGAATTGCGACGATTCGACCGAAAAGCAGCGATACGCCCATAAGTGCCATTGCCGCGGAAGGTCGTTCATCGATCCGTCTCCTTCTCGCGTTCATTCCCGTCAAATCTGATAGCACCCCTGGATGTCTGGAGATTCTATTTCACCATCAAACATCTCCGTATAAGGAAACAAAAATCCGACCATCTTCGACTTATTTATTATCTTTCTCTGAAAGCTTGCTCGGTGCTACATATTTGAACAAAAAGAACCAGAAAATCGCTGTCCATATCAAGAATATTAGAATCCCGAGGTACTCATGAAACCAAAGAAGGGCAGAAGGCCCCCACCAACTTCCCGCAGCAACAGTCAAGCTGATTCTTATGATATTGGCGAACCATGCAAAAAGCAATCCGAGCAATAGCGTGATGATCAATCGGTTTTCCAATCTTTCATATGTGACCAAGAAATAGCTCATAAATGCAGAGAAGAAGATAATTACGGAATACAAGCCACTACATCCTAACGCGATTCCAACAGACCCAGAACCCCCGCCTGCAATCGGAAAATATATTATCGATGTACCGCTGGAGAAAGACGCAATAGCGTATACTCCGATGAGATTTGCAAACGCCGCCGCAGGAATTGTAACAAAAGCATGAACCAATGGCGATGTGGTAGCAGCATCGGGATCGCCAATATACAAATTATAAATTGCCAGTGGAAATATTAGCAATATCAGGATTAACACTAAGAATACAAAGATAAAATCGCGTTCCACAACATATTTCAAGGGTATTCTTGAATAAAAAATCATGAATATCGCTAAAGTTAACAAGAGATAATCTCCTTGACCCAATTCGGATCTGACTGAAATGAACTTATTAAAAATATAAACAAATATGATAATTCCGATTGAAATGATCGGAAAATATCTGATCAATTTTTTCTTCCATGTTAGCCAATATATCAATTTAGACCCGATAGTGTTTTCGTTTGAAAATGAAATGAATTTGTCTTCTCCGACGCGTGCTGACAAGAATATTCTTAGGATGATTAACGATATCCCTATTATCAGAAATATTAATTCCAACAATATATCTGGATGGAGAGACCAAAACGCAGTGTAAGCTGCTGCCAGGATTGAAAAAATCCCAATTATGGCTGAATAGTCAATGAACCTTTTTGAATAGAGAAAATCGAACTTGCCCAATCATGTCACCCAATCAATTTTGAGGCATATTTTATGGAATGATTGGTAGAGGTAATACAAAACCCTTCCTTACGGCTTATGGCGCCTATAACCCTCCTATCAGAAATCGATGCAGAGGATGCATCAAGTAGATAGGATATAATAGCCAGTGTTGATTTATACCAGCAAAGCAATATTTAGCCTTCGTCTCAATTGCGGTGTTTAGAAGTAACATGTAGTTTCCCCTTGCATCGAGGGTCATGGCATAATTTGAATATATTCAACTCGTTAATCCACCTATAAATAAAAGGTTTAGAATCGCGGTCTTGATTGAATGACAATACTAGCTGATCCCATCGGCATCATATTCTCTGCAATTTCCATTGCGATCACGTTCCTTTACATTCATTATGTCTACTATGCTGTGAAGGGTTTCAACAAGAGGAAGGCATCTCCGCGCGTCCCGCCGCAGAAAAGATTCGCAGTTCTGATCCCCGCTCGCAACGAGGAGAAGGTCATCGCGGATGCCGTCAGGAGCGCAATGGCCAGCAATTATCCGAAAGAGCTCTTCGACGTGTATGTCATCGTCGACGACTCGAACGATCCCACTGCCGAGATAGCGAGACGCGAGGGCGCCCAGGTGCTCGTGAGGGAGAACAGCTTCCAGCCGGGCCTGGGGCGAGTCCTCGAATGGACCTTGCCAAAGCTGATGCAGATGGACAGGTACGACGCGTTCGTCATCATCGGTGCGGACTGTGTCATCTCGAAGGACTACCTGCAGCTGATGAACAACGAGCTTGTCGCTGGCTACAAGGTCGTCCAGGGGCATCTCAAGAGCAAGAACCCCAAGCAGGACTGGGTGACGAAGACGATACACGCGGACTACACTGTCAGGAACAGGTTCTTCAAGCAGGCTCGGGTGGACAACAATCTGTGCGTGTTCATCGAGCCCGGAGAGTGCATCTCAGCCGACATCATCAAGAAATATGGCTGGAATTTCACGTCCGTCGCGGAAGATCTCGAGTTCACGTCGCATCTGGCATGCGAGGGAATAGCCGTCAGATGGGTGCAGGACGCGCTTGTCTACGACGAGAAACCGAACAGCCTGGCCATCGCATTGAAGCAGAGGAAAAGATGGATGACTGGCCATGCGGATGTGCTCGTGAGATACTCAAGAAAGCTCCTCTCCTCCGCGATAAGAAAAAGGAACACAATCGCACTCGACTGTCTGCTGTATCTGCTCTTCCCGATCTTTATGCTGTTGTGGTTCTTCGGTCTGATAGCGTTCGTACTGTCCGGCAGTAGGTTCACGCTCCTCGCGATCCTGCCGGAGCCTCTGCATGACCCTGCGATAGTCGCGCTGTTCAACATCTTCCTCGGCTTTTGGTGGGTGATCGTCCCGTGGGTGGCGCTGTATCTGGAGGGTGAGAACGCCTCGGAGTACTGGTACACCCCGATCACGATAATGTTCCTCTCGCTCGCCCAGGCATTCCTGTTCGCATACGGTATGTTCAGGCGCAAGGACCGCAGCTGGTGGCGGACCCCGCATCACGTCTCGCTGAGCGCTTCTCCTGCAACTCATATAGTTGATCCCGCCCTCGACCCGCCAGAGAAATGATCGCGTTTTCTCGCAGGGCTGCAGTTTCACCGCACCCTCTCATCCCCGGCCCTTTATAACCGCCGGACGCATAGAATAGGGTGTGATGGAAATCGAGCTTTCCGGGTCGCTCGAAATACTCCCCAGGAGCCTGAACCTCCTCGTCGCTCCCGAGGCCGTCGCTGCAGGCGCCCTCGAAAGGCTTCTGGCAGAACGGAGATACCTGCTGCTCTACATCTGCGGGAACTACTCGCGTCTCCTGAGCATGTTGAGCATCCGCAGCGCGGAGCTCGACATCCGCAGGGCGTTCACCGCGGCGCAGCTGCTGACGATAATAGAAGAGGCGCACCAGACGGTGGTCTTCGTCGAGCACGACCCGAGCCTGTTCGCCGAATCCGAGGAGCTCCTGGGATACGCCACGATGGCGTTCAAGGAGCTCTCCAGGGAATCCGCGGTCGTGATCTACTCGCCGTTCATGGACGACACGCTCAGGAGCTTCTCGAAGGTCGCGGACAGGGTGTTCTTCCTTGCCGACCTGTACGGGGAAGAGGCGCCGAGAAGGCTTTGGAGGAGAATCGGCTGGCAGGGGAAAAGGCGGGGAGAGCTCAGGAGCGGCTCGCAAAGCACGCTCGAGGTGTTCTGAGTTGGGCCGGAGCTTCGAGAGCACGCGCATGGGCGTGAAGGAGGTCTGCGAGAGATGGCTCAGGGCGAAACGCGCGCTGAGGAGAGAGGAGCAGCGATACGCTGACAGGCTCTCGGAGATGGCGAAGAGGCACTCCAGCGAGGGGTTCTACGCGTTCGACGACCCGCTCGAGGCCGCGCTGTTCTCCGTGCTCATAGAGATTCTCAAGGAGCTCGACAGGGAAGATGTGGATCCTTGATGCGACGTACAGGAACGGCGCGATCCAGCTCTGGGTCAAGTACAGCGGCACTAGGAGGCTCACGGAGGGGTTCCGCAGGAGCTTCCTGGTACACCTCCCGGACAGGCACGCGCATCACGAGCTGATAGACTCGCTCATCGACAGGTACGATGCTGAGGAGTGCACGATAATGACCATCCACGGCCCTCTCGCGGGATACCGCGTGTACGCCGGAAGGGAGGTCGCCGTAGCGATCGAGCGCCAGACGCACTTCACCGCGAAGCTGTTCAACGTCGATGTCAGGCCCGAGCAGATGTTCCTCGCACAGAGAGGGTTGTCCCCATGCGGCGGCTCGGAAGAAACGCGTTTCGAGCTCGATTTCGAGCTGCCCCTGACCGGCGTCGAAGTCGTGATCCACGGAGACCCGCGCTTCTGCAGCGAGATAGATCGAATCTCGATCTCCTCGGACGGCAGGAGATGGGATATCTCCGGGAGCGAGAGGAAGGCGCTCTCCGGCCTGATGAGGGAGCTCGAGAGCCTCGACCCGGACGTCCTCCTGTTCCGAGACGGGGATTCCTGGGCACCGGTGGTCGTCGAAAAGGCGAGGCGCTACGGCCTCTTCCCCGCGCTTAGCAGGACCGGAAGGTTCTCGAGGCTCGAGGAGAAATCCTACTGGAGCTACGGCAGGATGATGCACCGGACCGGAGCGCTCGTGCCGGAGGGGAGGATACTGATCGATACCTCCGAGAGCTTCTCGTACATCGAGGGCGGGCTGAGAGGGGTCGTACTCGCATCCAGGTTGACAGGGCTATCGCCGAACCTGACCTCGAGGTTCACTCCGGGGACGCTGATATCGAGCTACGAAGCGTACGAGGCGCTCAGGAGGGGGCTCGCCGTGCCCTTCAGGAAGAGCGACCCCGAGAGGACAAGGCGGTTCGACGAGCTGAGGTGCGCAGACAGGGGCGGGATGATGTTCCAGCCGGAGCCGGGAGTATACGAGCGCGTCCACCAGCTGGACTTCACTTCGCTCTACCCGTCGATAATAGTGAAGCACAACCTGTCGCCCGAGACCGTCGGAGCGCCGGACAGGAAAGGATTCCTCGCGGAGGTGCTCTCGCCCCTGCTCGAGCTCAGGATACGCGCCAAGCGGCTGAAGAGGGAGCGAAGGGAGTATGCGAAGCTCGACTCCATCCTGAAATGGATGCTCGTCACATGCTTCGGGTACACCGGCTACAGGAACGCCAAGTTCGGGAGCATCGAGGTGCACGAGAGCATCACGCGGATCGCGCGTGAGACGCTGATAGACACGAAGCAGATAGCGGAGGACATGGGGTTCAGGGTGCTACACGGGATAGTCGACTGCCTCTGGGTGAGCGACGGGCCGATCGCGGAGCTCAAGGAGGAGGTCGAGAGGCGCACCGGCCTTCTGACGGAGCTCGAAAGCTACGACTGGATAGTCTTCCTGCCGATGACCGACGGGAACGGGGCATACAACAGGTACTACGGGAGGCTGTCCGACGGGACGATGAAGACCAGGGGGATAGCGCTGAACAGGAAGGACTCGGCCGCATACATACAAGCGATGCAGCGGGACGCGCTCGAGATACTCCGCGAGGCGAAGACGAGAGAGGAGATATCGGCCCTGTCAGGAAGGGTCGAAGAGGTCTATACGAGATACCGTGACCTGCTGCGCCAGGCGGACGTGGGTGAGCTCGTCCTCACATCGAGGATCAGCAGGGAAGAGTACAACAGGAACTGCGCGCAAAGGGCTGCGCTCGAGGCATACAGGGAGAGGGGATTGGAGCTCTCCCCCGGGATGAACGTGAGATACGTCGTCAGGGACGTGAAAAGATGGATAGTCGACCCGGAGTTCGATGCGAGGGAGTTCGACGCGGGCTATTATCAGAAACTGCTTCAGAAGGCCTGGCAGGAGATAGAATACGCCCTCAATGCGTCGGAAGGCAGAACGGGGAAGCCGAGCTCGCCTGACATCACTCGCCTTTCTCTTTCTTGAGCTCCTTCTTTTCTTTGGCCAGCCGGAAGGCTTCCTCTATCAATTGGTCGAGCCAAAGCTCGTTGTAATACCTTGAAATGGCATCCGTGTTCATAGAGGGTCCCCGCATCATCTATCAGACCATCTGATTTATAAAGTCACATCATCATATATCAATGCTTTTGTCAAAAAAGTGTTCATTTGACCAATATTTCCAAATAATATCGAAATGTTTCCATTCCTGACGGATTCGAGCAAAAATTGGAATAGATTTCGAAGGTATCCGTCGCAAGTTGGATATATTGCAGGATTGTTGGGAGGAGCTGCATGCCGGCCGCGGAGATAGACGATCTGGACCTGAAGATACTCAGGATACTGAACTCTGATGCCAGGAAGAGCTACCGGGATATCGCGAGAGAGCTCGACGTATCGCTCACGACGGTCTCTAAGAGGATAAAGAGGCTCGAGAGCGAAGGCGTCATCGAGGGTTACGCGCCTATCCTGAACGCGGAAAAGCTCGGGTTCGACATCCATGCCATCATCGGAGTGAAGATATTGCACGGAAAGATACTCGAGACGGAGAGGGCACTGGCGAAAGACCCGGCGGTATACGCCGTCTTCGATTCTACCGGGGACTGGGACGCGATCATCCAGGCGAGGTTCAGGACAAGGGCCGAGCTGAACGAGTTCGTCAAGAGGGTGCTAGAGCACGAGAATGTCGAGAAGACCTATACACAGGTCGTGCTGAACGTCACGAAGGACGAGAAGAGGATACTCATCTGATATCCGAACCTCATGCTCTCGGCCGGACGATTATCCTCCCGTTCACGTTCAGCCCACCGATGTAATAATCGTACACCCCCGGGGAGTTGAACACTACTGACCAATACTCTCCCGGCGCGACCATTAAGCCGCTGGCGAACAGGCCAGACGGGTGCGGTCCGGTGGAATCCACATATCCGGAGATTATCGATATCCCGGGCGGCGGCGCCCAGTCCCTGTTCCTCCAGATCACCCGCGTACCCTCCTCGATCTCTATTACGGCAGGGAACGGCGCGCCGCTCGCGATGTCTATCGCCACTTCCGGGATGCCCGGAGGCGGGAAATAGACAGGAGGTGGCGGATGATATGCTTGTTGTTGCGGTGCCCCGAGCTCTGTATGCATCAGCTCACCGCCGCCTGCCACAGCTTTCGAGCGCCTGTGCGCCCTGAGGACAAATATGAGTGCTATCAGTGCTGTGAGGAACACTATAAGCAAGGCGAAGTTGAGCAGCCCGAGCTCGTCGACTATGAAATGCCTTATCGATTCTATGAGCTGGTTCAGGGGGTTTGCGGGGGCCATCACGGTCAGGGTCAATATCTGGGATTCATATGTCGTCCCGTTCACGACCGCAACCGCCTGTAAATACAGCTTGTCACCGATGTTCGGAGGCGTGACGACATCGTTCGCCGAGAACGTATGAGGCGTCCTGTTGCCGTACGCCATGCCGCTGATGTGCGTCATGCTGTCCGAGGAGTACCCCCAGCGCAGGTATGTCTGGTTTATCGGCAGCTCCCCGGCACCGCTGACCGTCCAGCTGACCGTGATGGTGGTATTGGCCCGGATGGAACTTGGGTAGTCTGTTATCGTTGCTGCAGGCCCGGCAACCGCCATAACGGCCTTTTTGGCGTTCACCACTCCCCAGCCCGTGGTTATGTCATAGCCCGGGGATGAGATGTCCGTGGCGGTCCTGTTCAATATATTTCCCACCTCGGACGGGGTCAGAGCCGGATTGACGGACAGCATCAAGGCTGCGACCCCTGCAACGAAAGGCGTCGCGGTCGAGGTACCAGAGAGCTCTTGGTAGCTATCGCCCGCCTTGCAGGACCAGATTCTCGTGCCTGGCGCCATGATGTCCAGACCCGGACCGTAATTGCTGAAGCTCGCGCGATGGTCCAGCTGGTCGCTCGCGCCCACGGCTATGACGCTCGGATAGGCGGCAGGATACGATATCCCGTACGACCCATCATTCCCCGCAGCGGCTATGCAGACGACGTTGTTGTTCCGCGCAAAGCCGATCGCGTTGCTCAGCACCATGGTAGGTGAATCCACCCCGAGGCTCATCGTGATGATGTCCGCGCCGTTGTTCACCGCATAAACTATCCCCTCGGCGACCGTCGCGTCAGTACCTTCACCGCTGTCGTTCATGACCTTGACCGCCATCAGCTTCACCTGGGCGACCCCGGCGATCCCGATAGCGTTATTGATGACTGCACCGACGACCCCTGCAATGTGCGTCCCGTGATAGATGAACTGGTTTGGCACCCAGGTTCCGCCCTCGTAGCCGTTCACGTTGTCGTCCATCGGATCGTCATCATCATTGATGAAATCGTGACCGTAATGGTTCGACGAGTCGCGCCACATGTTCGCCGTGAGGTCGTCATGTGTATAATCGATCCCAGTATCCAGTACCGCCACGACCACGGTCGATGAGCCCCTTGTGAACTCCCAGGCACCCGGCGCGTCTATCTTCTGCAGACCCCATTGGTAGATGGAGAAATAGGGGTCGTCAGGTGTGAACAGCACTTTTGCCTTTCGCTCGGTCTCCACCGCCAAGACCCCTACGAGCCGGTTCAAAGAGCTCTTCAGGCTGCCATCCCAATTCGTGATCATGACCGTCTTGAGCTCGGGGAGATACTCCATCTCCGAGCCGTGCGATTCCACCAGGTGCCTTATCGAGGATAACACGCTGGCATCGTAGATCGAGACGATAAGCCTGTCATTCTTCGCGGGATGCCGCTCATCGGCCGGTGATGCCATGACCATCGCCGATGCCAGTATCAATGCGACCGACAGCAGGACCGAAAGCGACCTCAAGTATACGAGCTTCGACACGCTTCACACACGCCCAGTGCGAACCCGCACGGTTTTTTCGCCCGAAATCTGCTGTCCCGTTAGGCGACTTTACTATTTAGTGATTGAGCCTTGGATTTCGGCATTTCCGTGCCAGAAATCACGGTTCGCACTCGACTGATAATTCAATCAGCCAAATGATATATATTTGCCGACCGGCTTCGGAGTCGCAATGGACCTGATCGCTGCGGTGATCTTCGGGATCATACAGGGCATTACAGAATGGTTCCCTGTATCAAGCACTGGCCATCTCGTGCTCGCCCAGGAGCTCATGCACGTGCCCGCCAGCGAGAGCGTCCTGTTCGACCTTATCCTTCACGCGGCGACGCTGCTGTCCGTCACGGTGTTCCTGAGGAAGGAGCTCGCAGAGATAGTCCGCTCGATGCTGAGTAAGAAGGGGTCCCTGGACCCTTCGGGGGTAGCCTCGAGAAGGCTCGGTTGGCTCGCGTTGCTCGCGACGATACCTGCGTTGATGACAGGTCTCCTGCTCAGCAGGTACCTCGAGGAGGTATTCGCCCCGGGCGCGACGGCGGTCGCGCTCCTCGTGACTGGCGTGATGCTCTGGTTCGCTGAAATGCCACGGCTGAGGAAGGAGCGTTCGGATATCGGCGTCAGGGACGCGCTCATCATCGGGCTCTTCCAGTCAGCGGCTGTTATCCCCGGGATATCCAGAAGCGGGTCGAGCATAGCCTCGGGATGCTATCTCGGGTTCCGCAGGCAGTTGGTCGCGGTGTTCTCGTTCATTTTGTCCGTACCGCTGATAATCGCCGCGCTCGCGTACGGATCTGTCTCTCTGGATAATACGCAGATCGAAATCGTGCCGACCGCAATCGCCACTATCGTAACATTTCTCGTCGGCCTTCTTGCGCTCAAGCTGCTGTTCAGCATGATCCAGAAATTCAAGCTGCGGCTGTTCTCGATCTATTGCTGGGCTGTGGGAATCATCGTTCTTTGCCTGGTTGGCGTCCAGGGAATCGCCTGAGCATCGATTAAAAAAAATAACCGTGAAGGAGAGAGCTGGATCACTTCTCCTTCTTTTCGAGCTCGTCGATGCCGAGAAGCGTCTTCTCGATCTCGACCGCTGCGGCTATCTTCTTCTGTTCCTCTTCCTTGCGTTTGGCCTCAATCTTGGGCCTTATTATGCCGAGATAGATAACAGCAACAATTAGTATCGCGACTATGAGGGCTATCAGCCACCAGTACTGGTCGAGGAACCCGGGCTTGTATGTGTAGGTTTTCGGGTTCGTCCCGTTCCTGTACTCCTCGAGATCCGTCCAACCGTCGCCATCGTGATCCGTGGTCGCATCTACGAGAGCGGTGCTCCCGAACCATTTCCTCTCCCACGCGTCCGCGATTCCGTCTCCGTCGTAATCGAGGGTCACGGAAACCTCGATGAGCTTCCAGCCGGTCGAGTTGTCCGGGAGCCTGGCGGTGACGTTGATCGTGTAATTGCCGACCACGTAATACATATATTTCAGGCTCGGACCCTCTGCATATAGTATCGTTCCCAGCTCGGTCTCTATCTCCCACCTGAAGTATATCTCGCTCTGATCCGGGTATGCTGGTACGGTGGCGTTATACCAGAACAGCTCCTCGGTCGCCACGAGATCCTGGAAGTTCCCGTCCGGCTTGGTGTTCTTCGGGCCAGCGACGACGATATTGACCGCACCACCCTGAATGCTCGCATCGGCTCGATCGCCCAGTCCGGCATCGAAAGAGACGATAAGCACCGAGATTATCGTCCCCGCGAAAAGAGCAAATATCGCGCATGCGGCCGATTTCTTCAGCATTGCCTCCATCATATGGTCTGCCCCCGATTCGCGTATTGCCCGGATAAACCCCGTTCTCCGTTAAAAAAATTTGCTGCACTCTGTCGGGAAAAAGCCATATCGCGATGGGATGAGTCATTAGGTCATGGATAGGATTATCTACCTGGAGCAATTGAGAAAACGATACGCATGAAGGAGATATACCTTGATATGAGGCGGGGCATCGCCGGAGACATGTTCGTCTCGGCAGCGTACGCGTTCATGGATCGAACCGGTCGGGAAGCTCTCCTCACAAAGAGCTCGAGGATAGCTGACGAGTTTGGACTCCGTTTCAGAATGGATCGGGTATCCCATCAGGGTCTGGAAGGATTCAGGATATCCGTCGATCGGCAAGGGATGGTCAAGCCGATAGGCGCCACGACCGCGAAAGATACTGTCATGCGGTGTTGCGATGCTGCGGGTATTTCCGAGGCATCCAGGCTGTACGCAGAAAAGGTGATAGACGATATTATCACAGCCGAGGCCGAGGCCCACGGGGTCAGGCCTGAGGAGGTCCATCTGCACGAGATCGGAAGACCCGCCGGTCTAGCGAACATCGCCTTGGCCGCGGTGTGCATGGATATTCTCGACCTCCACACAACCCCCTTGATAGGATCCTACATCTCAATCGGCGATGGGGAGGTCGATACTGCTCATGGCAGGCTGAGCGTTCCGACACCCGCGGTTGCTATTCTACTCGAGGGGCTCAGGTTCAGGTTCGGACCGTTCGGCGGCGAGATGGCCACCCCTACCGGCATCGCGCTCGTGAAAAACGCAATCACGCATCAGGTCGATTCCCTTCCCCGGGCTTCCAGGGAGGGCATAGGGTTCGGGACCAGGAATTTCGGGAGCGAGCCCGGGTATGTGAGGATGCTCGAAAAAGACGAGGAGGGCGAGTGAATGGGCAGGCTCAAGGCGGTCCTGTTCGATCTCGGGGACACGCTGATCAAGGAGATCGAGGGCCCTGCGGATATCAATACCACGGATTTCGAGGTGCTCGATGGGGTATACGACGTCCTCGGATATCTTGACGGAAAATACAAGCTTGCAATTGTATCGAATACGCTCACATGGGACGACGCAGCCGTGGCACAGGCTCTGAGAAGGAAAGACCTCCTGAAATACTTCGATGCTATCGTGACCTCCGTCGGCGCAAACAGCCGGAAGCCGGATTACGAGATATTCAGGAATGCCCTGTCGAGATTGGACGTGCTACCTCACGAAGCGGTCATGGTGGGAGACAGGGTCGATACCGATATCGTCGGAGCGAATCTCGCGGGCATCACGAGCATCCTGTGCAGATGGAACACGAGGTACCCGGCGGATTTCTCGGACGAGAACTCACTCCCGGACTACGTGATAGGCTCCATAAGAGAGCTACCCGCACTCCTGGATTGGCTTGATGAGGATTGAAGCCCGGGGAACCCGCTGCAGTTGCGCCTATTCCCTCCCGCTACGGGAATTTTTGAGCACTGTTATCGTATCCCTGTTAGAGATGCACATTTCCACATGCCAGGAGCTCTCGGGGTTTTAAATATGCATAGCCAGCAGATAGCCAGAAATTATTATATATTTACAATTCCATCAATTTGTCAAAGAAGGGATGCGCACATGATTAAGAAATTAATGAGTTTAGCTGCAGCTATATGCATAATAGCAACTGCGCTCATGGCGGTCAATGCGGCCGCTGCTGAGGTTTCGGGAAGCATACTCCCGCACGATCGCTCGGGAGCAGCGAAGAGCGTGTTCTTTACCGGAGAGAGGGTATATTTCAGCTTAGAATACAAGCTCGACGGGTATGACGCGGGAGACACGTGGTTCATAGTCGGCTTGGTCGATATTGTAGGAAACGACGTCGACGGCTACCGCTATGTGTACAAAGATGTGGCGGATTATTACAGCTGGGACCACGGCGTCAGCTTCCACATTCCGTGGAATCAGGAGACCGGTACCTACTACCTGAAAGCATGGTTCATGAACACGAGCCAGCTGATGTTCACCTCGCCACCGATAAAGATAATCAAACAGGGCATAGTGCTGACCCCGGCCCAGACCGCATATGCGCCGGGCCAGACGGTGAACATCGAGGTCACAGTGAACTACGACGACAAGATAAACGTGACGATCGAGAACAGCGAGGGGAAGATATTCAAGAAATGGTCGAACCAAGTGCTCGTGGATTATATGTGGAGTGATAACTGGAGCATACCCGGTGATGCGCCCACCGGACAGTATATCATTTGGGTCAACAGAAGCGTTGATAACGTGTCGTTGCTATGGGACCCGGTTTCACTGCGCGTCGAGTACTTCACATTCTACTTATTGATGGACAAGGCTGCATATCTGCCCGGTGAGACAGCCACTGTATCATGGGTTGCCAGATCTATACCTGATCTGATCCCGATAAGCGTCGCAGTAGATTTCAACATGACATACTGGGACGCATACAATGGGCAACAGAAATGGCAGAATGCGACCTTCACGACGAACCCGTTCAATGTCGTATTGCCGGCGAATGCGAACGTCCTCAATAATATCATGGTAGATGTAACCGCACACACGACCTATAACCAGACCAGCAAGACCATCATATGGATCGAGATAGAAGGCCTGGCCGTGAATATCTGGACAGATAAATGGTCCTATTTGGCTGGCGAAGACATATTGGTGACGGTCAGCACAATTGTTTCAGGCTGGTGGGGAGCACCCGTAGAAGGCGCGAACGTCTCTGTAGCTTGTTACGATGAGGAGATGAATCTCTTGAAGAACCTCTCCCTATCGAACTTGACGACGGGAATCACAGGGGTCACAAGCGGGATCATAACTATCCCGGCGGATATGAAGGCAGGTGACATCACACTTGTCGTCACTGCGAAGAAGCTGGGATACACGGTGACAGATGCGGCCATTGTGACCGTCGGCGAGAGCTTGATCATAGATGTGATTGTGCCAAAGACGTTCTATGTGGCCGGAGAGAACATTGACGTCAAGGTCAATGTCTGGAAGAACGGAGAGCCGGTGATACCTGACAGCGTGGAGTATTGGCTCTCGCTGGGCATCGGCATCAGCTACCCGCACACGATCGCCTCTGGACTGAACTTCACTATCGTCGCTCCGAGCGGTGTGGATAGTCCGGCCTGGGTGAACGTCCTCATAGCCATGGATCAGAACTTATACACATCGTCTTCGACGTCATTTAGGATCGCGCCGCTGCGCATAGAGCTTGGAATAGACAAGGGATACTATTATGCCGGTGACACGCTAACATTCAGACTGGATGTCTTCGGAGACCCGTCACCGTTCTCGTTCTCGTACACCATCTGGGACGATAATTCCGTGACGGTTGCCTCCGGTCCGCTGACCGTGGATGCCACCAAGGGCTGGACGACCTTCTCGTTCAACGTCCCGAGCGACAGACCTTCGAGCTCTTACACCGCCAGAGTCCTAGCGGATGACCATGCAGGGTTCCTGCTAATGGACTCGGTTAGTGTGAATTGGATAGGCGATTACATACTCGATGTCTGGATCAAGACCGGCCCCGCGTATGCCAGTGGCGGATTCGCACCTGGGCAGAAGATAACGGTCGGCTTCGAGATCAAGAAGAGCAGCGTCGACCTGCCTGACATAGGCCCGGTATACGCAACGATTGGTCTCGCTCAGGGAGAGCCACAATACGTGAATTGGGGGTGGAGCTATGGCCCGACGGTCGCCACGGGTGAGAGCAGGGCGTTCGAGGGCATGAGCGGCGAGCTCTCGATGGTCCTGCCCAAAGAAATTTCGAGCGGCAAGTACACCCTTGTCGTCAACGTCGATGGCTGGGAGGACTGGGAAGTGATAACCGTCGCCGCCGATGGTAACGGTTGGGACTCGAGCGTGGGCGGACTATCCGCAGCCGATCTCATGATGACCATCCTCATGATAGTCATCATAGTAATGCTGCTCTGGATGATGATTAAGGGCGGAGCTGCGGCAGCGCTCGGCGCAGGCGCGAAGAAACCGGAGATGCCCAAGGAAGCACCGCCAAAGCAGGAGCAGTACACGCCGAAATCGACCGTGAAATGCCCCGCGTGCGGCTCACCGATAGAGGTCGCGACCTCTAAGCGGCCAATAGAGGTAATGTGCCCCAAGTGCGGAACCAGCCAGATAATTAACTGAGGCCGTGCGCGCAAAAACCCCTTTTTCGAAACCTCTTTTCATTTTTCCGATATTTCCTTCTGCTGTAGGAGCATTATTGCAATAGGCTCATCATTAAAATATCCCGATGCAGTTTCGTCCGCAAAGCAAGAGATGATCGCTTGACTGACAGGGCTGCTGTGGTCGGGTTAGGCTATGTTGGCATCCCGCTCGCCTGCTGCTTGGCGCAATCCGGTGTCGAAGTCACGGGCATAGACATCGATGATTCGAGAGTAGACGCTATACGGCGCGGCGAGAACCCGTTGAAAGGCGAGGAGCCGGGCCTGTCGGAGCTTCTGAGAGAGGTCGTGACAAAAAAACTCCTCGCCGCGACGAAGGATTATTCCTGTTTGGGAAACGTGGACGCGATATTCGTTTGCGTCGACACGCCGATAAACAGGAAGAAAGAACCTGTCTATGACAACCTGTTGTCCGCGGTGAAACATGTCGGGAGGAACATGAGGAAAGGGGTTCTCGTGTCCATCGAGAGCACCATCGCTCCTGCAACGATGAAGACTAAAATCCTGAAGGTGCTCGAAAAAGAGAGCGGGCTCAAGGCAGGGAAGGACTTCTACCTCGCACATTGTCCAGAGCGCGTCATGCCCGGTAAGCTGCTATACAACCTCGTCAATCTTGACAGGATAATTGGAGGGTTCGACGAGAAGAGCGCGGAGGTCGCGGAGAGGTGGTATGCGAGGTTCGTCAAGGGCAAGCTTCACAAGACTGACATGACGACTGCAGAAGTGGTCAAGACAGTCGAGAACGCCTACAGAGACGTGCAGATAGCGTTCGCGAACGAGGTGGGGCTGATATGTGAGGTGCTGGGACTGGATGCGTTCGAGGTCAGAAGGCTCGTCAACACCTCCCCGTACAGGGACATGCATCTCCCTGGTGCAGGGGTCGGCGGTCACTGTCTTCCGAAGGACCCCTGGCTGCTTGTATATGGCGGGAGGAAATCTCATCCGAGTCTTATGCCGACCGCGAGGGCGATAAACGACCGCATGCCGGTGCACATGGTCGAGCTGGTCTCCGAGGCCTTCAGGGAGGCGGGGCTCAGGATGAGCAAAGGCAAGATCGTCACGATACTCGGATACTCGTTCCTCGAGAACTCGGGCGACACGAGGAACTCGCCGGCGAAGGTGATCGTGAGGCTGCTGTCCGATAAGGTCACCCTCAGGATACATGATCCGTACGTGCTCGACACCGAGAACCTCGGGATAACAAAGGACCTCGAAGCCGCCCTGAGAGATTCTGACTGCGCCGTCCTCGTCACGAAACACCGGGCGTATTCCGAGTTCGGCCTGGGCAGGATGGCGTCGCTGATGAGGCATAGGATACTGGTCGACGGCAGGAACGCGTTCGACAAGTCCGAGGCTATCAAGCTCGGGTTCGTCTACCGCGGTATCGGAAAAGGATGATCCAGCTCTTTACCCCAGAAGCTCCATCAGCCCTTCCCGGAGCTCCTTCCGCGGCTCGTACTCGAGTATTTCCCGCGCAAGCGCGATGTCCGCGCAGCTGTGGCGTATATCTCCTGGCCTCGGGGCGACGTGCTTTATCTCCGACCTGTTACCTGCCAGGCTTCTGACGGTCTCCGCGAGCGCGTTGATCGAGCACGCCTTCCCGGAGCCGCAGTTGAACGTCTTACCGATGGATACGTTCGCCTTCCTGATGACGAGATCTACCATCTGCAGGACGTCGCTGATGTGCACGAAATCCCTCGTCTGCTCTCCGTCCCCTTCGACCAGCAGCGGCTTGCCCTGTTTCGCCCAGCTGACGAACTTCGTTATCACCCCCGAGTAGGGGCTGTCCGGATCAGCCCGCTTCGAGTAGATATTGAACGGCCTGATTATGACCGTGCTGAGCCCGTATCCGGCCGCGAACGCCTGGACGTACTTCTCGCCGCACAGCTTGCTGGCACCGTACGGGCTCATGGGCAGGGTCGGATGCCCTTCATCTATCGGGATCCTCTGCGGGTTGCCGAATACCGCTGCGCTGCTGATATATATGAAATTCCGCGCTTCATGAAGGAACGAGTTCCAGAGCATATTGAGCGTGCCGATTACGTTGTTGGTCGCATCGAACATCGGGTCCTTCATCGACCGCTCGACGCTCACCTGAGCGGCGCAGTGGATAACCCAGTCCGCGTCTTTCAGGTAACTGCCCAGATCTCTTTCAAGGGCTATATCGACCAGTCTCGTGTTCTCCTTAAGCTCGGGATACGGACACGGCCTGTTATCGAGCCCGAGCACCTCGTGCTTCCTCATAAAATGCTCCATGAGATAGGAGCCGACTTGCCCGGATGTCCCCGTGACCACTATCCTCAACGCGCTCACACTCCTGGGAGAACTTCACAGCTCTATCGCTCGTCCCAGCCTGACAGATTCCATCGCGGCCCGCGCGACGCGCAGGGTCTCTGCGGCATCGGGGCCAGTGACAAGCGGTTCAGAGCCATCAGCGCATGCTTTTAGGAAGTCCGTCAGCTCGCGTTTCAGAGGTTCCTCCTTCTTGAGTGTTATCCTCCTGGTCTGATACTCCAGGCCGAGGTCAAACAGGTTTTCGGGGTCGAACTGCCGCAGCGAAGAGGTCCATATATCGACCGACTGATCTATGAAGTTGAGCTCGACGAATTGGTCGCTGCAGGTGAGCTCGAGCCCCCTGACCTTTGTGGGCGTAAGCCAGTTGACCTCGACGGTCCCCGCGATGCCGTTCTCGAACTCCATCACAATGTCCGCATGATCCTCGAACTCCTTGTTCTTGAACTTGCCAGCCGTGGCGAACACCTTCCTGACCTTCGAGTTCGAGAGATATCTGATAACGTCGATATCGTGCACTCCGAGGTCCATTATCACTCCGACATCCCTGACCCTCAGAGGAAAACCGGACACGCGTCTCGCGTGCGCGGATATCAGTGATCCGAAATTTCCGCTCTCCAGGTTCTTCTTTGCAAAGCTGACGATCGGGTTGTGCCGCTCTATCAGTCCTATGGCAAGTATGAGCCCCTTGCTCTTCGCGAGCGAGGAGAGCTCCATGAGCTTTTCCGGATCGCCAGTCGCGGGCTTCTCGAGCATCAGGTTGACCCCTGCATCGATCGCCTTCCTTGCTATCTCGTAATGAGTGCTCGTAGGGGTGACGATCGAGACTGCGTCCAGGCCGGACGCCAACAGCTCTTCCGGCTTAGCGAAATACGTCGTCTTGAATTTCTGCGCGATTCTTGTGCCCGTCTCAGCATTTGCGTCACAGACGCCTACAAGTTCGGCGATCTCGGAGAGAACGCGGACATGGTTCTGTCCCATCGATCCCGTTCCGATGACTCCTACACGCATGCCGGCAGCATCGATTATTAGGGTAATAACGATTTTCAGTTGGTTACCATGGTTCTCCATTAGAAAGATTTGATTACCAGCTAATGGAATTCCGTATCATGGCAGAAATGGACATTGAAAAGCTGAGACGTTCGAATAGACTGACCGCGTATCTTGGCATTCTGATAGCGATCGAATTCTCAGTACTATGGATAACAGCGGTGATTGTGAATGGCAACTGGCAGCTTGGGGTGAACACTCTGAGCGAGCTCGGAGGAGACGTGCCATCGAGATGGGTGTTCAACATCGCGGTGCTGATCGCTGGCTTTGCCGGCATCAGGTTCTCGTTCGGCCTTGCGAAGCTCCTTTCGGCTCAGAGGCTGGGTAGGACCGGGAGCTACGTGTTCGCCGTCGCCTCTCTCGGACTCATCTCGGTCGGTGTCTTCCCTATTGATACAGGCACGCCGCACACTGTTGCATCTATATTCTTCTTCACGGTCGCTGCGATAGCCGCGATAATCCTCCTCTACCCGTTCTATAAGCAATTTGGAGTCAGGAGCGCGCCGTTCATAACCACGGCCGCCGTGATACTCGTATCGTTCGTATCGCTCGTCACCACCCCTCTGCCGTTCGCGGAGGCGGTGACCGTTGCAGGCCTGCTGGTATGGGTCGCCGTGCTGTCGTTGCAGATTCTCTCGGATCTGAGAAAGGCTAATACCGGGACAGCGATATCATAGCGCAGAGGATAGTGAGGAGAATTGAAGAGATCCTTGATGGACATACTCGCCTGCCCGATGTGCAAGAGCCATCCTCTCGAATTGAAAGTCGATGAGGAGAACGAGAATGAGGTGCTCTCGGGCAAACTCACCTGCAAGAAGTGCGGGCTGGAATACCCAATAGAGGACGGCATACCTAACATGCTGCCGCCAGAAAGCAGGTAATAATAGCTATCATTCTCAGTCCTTGCCCTTTATCGTCGGGGATTCCAGCACCCATTTCAGCAGCTGCAGGCTTTGGGAGGCGGCTTCGCTGAAGTCCTTCTCGATGAGCTCCTTATCCTTCGCTGTTCGCACCAGCCCAGGCGGGAGCTCATATTGCAGCGAGAACGTTATGCTCGTGCCGTTAGTAGTCGGCTTGAACTCCCAGCCGCCCAGCACCTTGAGCCCCTGACGGGACCGGAGGATCAAACGCTGGTCCCTGACGAACTCCTGGACCTCCAAGGTGGTCGGGATGTTCGCCCCGCCGACCTTGAACACCGTGTCGAAGGCCGCCCCAGGACCGTATTGCACATACGTGACAGGTTCGATGTCGAGTATGTTCGACATGAAGCTCTTCAGATTACGCCAGTCGGAGATGTAATCGAACGCCTTATCGACCGGGCAGCGTATCACAATGGAACGCTTGAACTGCACGTATGGACCTCCTCTTCCGATACGAGTCCGCTCTTCGGGGGTGATTAACGTCTATTCTAATATTAAAAACCAAATTTCAAGATGACCCCACGTGATAATATCAACTCCCGCTACGATGAAATCTCGTTTTCTTATGGACAGAAATGTGCAATGCGACGCCCTGGGCAGGGGCGACGATCCAGGCATGCGAACGAAATCATCTCTCCATCAACCAAACTCACGAAGACGAAGGCTCGAAGTAGAGAGCATCGGGCTCGTAAGTGCATCATTGAAGCCCTGCTCGATGAACACAATCGTACAATGCAGGCCGCCCGGAAAACATTAGGTTCATTACTTCGGAATCGCTGACACCTACGGCCTGTTAATGGTGATAGAATGAAGATCCTCGTTGCGGACGAGATATCGGAAAAAGGCATCGCGATGCTCAGGAGCTCAGGGCATGAGGTCGATGTGAAGACCGGGCTCAAGGAAGACGAGCTTGCGAGCATAATCGCGGATTATGACGCGATGATAGTCAGGAGTGCCACGAAGGCGACCAGGAAGATAATAGAGGCATCGAAAAAGCTGAAGGTGATCGGAAGAGCCGGAGTCGGCGTTGACAACATTGACCTGGAGGCCGCCACCGAGAAGGGGATCCTGGTCATGAACGCCCCTTCGGGGAACATAATATCGACCGCTGAGCTGACCATCGGGCTGATGTTCGCGCTGGCGAGGAACATACCGCAGGCGGACAGAACGATGAAGGAGGGGAAATGGGAGAAGAAGAAACTCACCGGTAGGCAGCTGACTGGGAAGACCCTCGGGATAATCGGTCTCGGGAAGGTCGGCACCGAGGTGGCGAAGAGGGCTCAAGGTTTGGGCATGGTCGTGATAGCCTATGACCCTCTCATCTCCCCGGAACTCGCGGTGAAACTTCATGTCAGGCTCGTCAGCCTCGACATGCTCTTGGCGCAATCGGATTTCGTCACGATACACACGACGCTCACGGCGCAGACAAAGGATATGATAGGCGCGGAGCAGCTCTCAAAGATGAAGAAGAGCGCCTTCCTGATAAACACGGCGCGCGGGGGAATAGTGAACGAAGAGGCGCTCTTTAACGCGTTGAATGAGAAGAAGATAGCAGGCGCGGCGCTGGACGTCTTCGTCAAGGAGCCGCCGGATGACTGGAAGCTGGCCAAGCTCGATAACTGCATAGTCACCCCGCACATTGGAGCCTCCACAAAAGAAGCTCAGGAAGAGGTCGGCTCGGAAATTGCGGAGCAGATAGACCTCTATCTGTCAAAGGGGATAGTCAAGAACGCGGTGAACCTGCCGGCGAAGCTCGATCCGGCACTGATGCCCTATATGGAGCTCTGCAACAAGCTCGGCCTCATGGCAGTCCAGCTGGCGAAGAAGAACGTCAGCTCAATCGAGGTGAAGTGCAGCGGCGAGATAGCCCAGAAGGACACGAAGATACTCGCTGCCAGCGCGGTCGCAGGCCTACTCACCCCTCTGGTCGCGGAGGCGAGCGTGAACCTGATAAATGCGCTCCCGCTGGCGAAGGAGAGAGGGATAAACGTGGTGCACGTGACGAGCGAGGAATCCCCGAAGTACAAGAACCTGATAGAGGTCAGTGTCTCCTCGGATGGCTCGAGAAGCTGTGTCGCGGGTACGGAGATCGCTGAAAAGGGCATGCGCATAGTTCAGCTGAACAACCACAGCGTCGAATTCGAGCCGAAGGGGACGTTCCTGTTTATCGAGCACATGGACAAGCCGGGGATGATAGGAGCCGTCGGCACGCTGCTCGGGAAGAACGGCATAAACATCGCGCATATGGATGTCGCGAGAGACAAGCGCGGGGGCCCCGCAGTCATGATCCTGAGCCTGGACGAACCCGCTCCGGCCGCGGTGATAGAGCAGCTTAAGGATATCCCGAACCTGAAGGACGCCACGCAAATAACGTTGTAGGAAAATGCCTCGGCTCGGGCGGAGAGGGACGGAAAGACTCTCGCCGCCCTGGCGGAATACTTACTTCATCAGTTTTTCCATGGCGGCCTTGATGCCAGCCATCCCCTTTTCCACGTCCTCGGTCGCCGTGGCGAACGATATCCTGACATGGCCTCTCCCGGCCGCACCGAACGATTCACCCGGGGTGACGACGACTCCTGCCTCTTTCATGAGATACATCGCGAACTCCTCGTCGGTCATGTCCGCATCGAACTTCATGAACGCGTAGAACGCGCCCTTTGGCTTCGGTGCGCTCACCCCTGGGGTCTCAGCGATGTATTTCGATACTATGTCCCTCCTCTTCTGGAACTCCTCGATCATCCTTCTGACGGGCTCCTGCGGGCCTTTCAGCGCGGCGACCCCGGCCTTCTGAATGAACGTGGGAGCATGGGTTATCGTGTGCTGCTGGACCTTTGATATCCCTTTCAGGAACGGCTTGTCCGCAACCAGCCAGCCGAGCCTCCAGCCGGTCATCGAGTAGGTCTTCGAGAATCCGTTTATCGTGATCGTCCGTTCGAACATCCCTGGCAGGGAAGCTATAGAGAAGTGCTTCACGCCGTCGAACACTATCTTCTCGTAGACCTCGTCGGTGATGACTATCAGATTATGGTCTATAGCGAGGTCAGCGATCCCCCTCATATCCTCCTCGGTGTTCACCGAGCCGCAGGGGTTCGAGGGGCTGTTTAGCATGATGACCTTCGTCTTCGGCGTTATCCTCTCCGCAACCTCCTCGGGTATCATCCTGAACTCGTGGTCCTCCCTGAGGGGCACGGGTATTGCCTTCCCGTCTGCCATCGTGATGAACGGCACATAGCTCACCCAGGCAGGATCGGGCACGAGCACCTCGTCCCCTGGGTTAACCGTCGCGAAGACTGCCTCAAACAGCGCGTGCTTCGTCGGCGTGACGAATACGTTCTCCGCGGTGCAGGGAATCTTGTTCTCGTTCACCGTCTTCTCGGCGATCGCCTCTCTCAGCTCCGGTAAGCCCGGGGCATCTATATACTTCGTCATTCCGGCGTTGAGAGCCTCGATGCAGGCATCGACGATATGTCTGGGGGTCTCGAAGTCCGGCTCACCGACCGTGAACGATATGACCTTCTTGCCCTCCTTCTTGAGCTGACTGGCAAGCGCTTTCATCTTCATTGTGCCTGATTCTTGTATCCTGCCTATGCGTTCCGCTAACATCGCCAGCTGGTAGTCTCTGCATCCTTTTTATTCTTTTCTCGGAATCAAGCCCTCCTCCGGAGCCCGATGGACAGAGTTGTGCAATCGATAGCCGGGAGTTGCCCCCTCATGAAGATACACCCTTGCGATACTGGCAAGCGGCACTTATACATTCAGCAAGAAATATGTATCGAGATGGCATCGAGTGACTCATGAGTCTTCAGTCGGGCAAGCTCCCGCATCGCCTACTGCGGAAGATGATAGGATACCGCGGCGCGAAGGATGAGTCCGTCATCCTCGGCCCCAGGATCGGCGAGGATGCCGCAGTGGTCGATCTCGGGAAAGAGGTCCTAATACTCAAGACCGACCCGATATCGTATGCTACGGAGGAGATCGGCTGGTACGCCGTAAACATCAACGCGAACGACATCGCGACCATGGGTGCGAGGCCGAAATGGCTCCAGATATGCCTGCTCCTGCCGCCCGGGATGTCTCCCAAGGATGTCGAGAAGATATTCAGGCAGGTGGATATCGCCTGCAAGAGCCTCGGGATAGCCGTCACCGGAGGGCATACGGAAGTCAACCCCTGGCTGGATAGACCCATCATCGTTGGCGACATACACGGGATATGCAGAAAGGAGGATCTGGTACTGACCTCCGGTGCGAAGGTCGGGAACGCGATAGTGCTCACGAAGGGCGCAGGGATAGAGGGCACCGCAACCCTCGCGAGGGAGAAAAGGGCGCACCTACTCGGGAGATTCTCGAAGGCGTTCATCAGGAGAGCCGCGAACTACCTCTACGACCCTGGCATCTCCGTAGTCAACGAGGCACTGCTCGGGGCGAAGCTCGGGGCGACCTCCATGCACGACCCGACCGAGGGAGGGATACTCGTGGGGCTCTATGAGGTCGCCGAGGCATCGAATAAAGGCTTCCTTGTCTACGCTGACGAGATAATCGTCAGGAAGGAGACCGAGGCGCTATGCGAGTTCTTCGGCCTCGACCCGCTGGGCTTGCTGGGATCGGGCTCGCTCCTGGTAGCCCTGCCAAAGAGGAAGGTCGATGCGTATCTCGATGCCCTGAGGGAGGAGGGCATAAAGGGCTCCGAGATAGGCGAAATAAAGAGCAGAGGATACGGCAGGAAGATCGTCCGAGACGGGAAGAAGGAGCCGCTCAGATTCTCGCAGAGGGATGAGATACTCAAGGTGCTGTGATCGATTCGTAGGCCGCGACCAGCATCTCCGACGTAACCGTCCAGACACGTAGCATTTCCTTCCCGAACGACAGCTTCTCCGCTTCGAGACCAGAAAGATCACTCCTGAACTGGCCGCTCGGAAACCCGCCGATGACTATCGCCGTCCTCTCGGACGCCTTTGAGCATAGGAACTGCTTCGGCTCTGCCTGGACGCCCTCGGAATCGAGCACTATGACCCTATCGCATCTCTCAGCGCATATGACGTCTCGCAGTCTCCAGCCGCTCTCAATGGTCAGGAGAGGCTCTTCCTTGGAGGGTACAACTCGGTTCTGGAACAGGCTTTCCATAAGGCCGACGAACCTGTGGTAGCTGGGCGGGAGACGCGTCTCAGGAGATACAATTATCCGCTCATCGTTCCTCGTGTGCACGATGGTCTTCAATGCTCCGGCCCTGTTCAACCTCGAGTCGAGGCAGAGCATCAGGAAAAAATGTACAATGTCAGGCCGGCCACGGCGCTCGCCGTCCTCGAGAGCTCTCATCGCGGAGTGATGATAGCTCGCGTCCAGCAGGAGGTTGGACGGCCGCTTCCTGCGTTCCCTCGCGCACGCGAGGACGGAACTGTGCGTGAGGATCTCCTTGGGAACCAACTCGAGCTCCGATTCCCCGAGCACGAACACGAACCTCTCGCGCCCCTCACGAGACGACTTCATGGAGCCGCCCCTTCTCAATGCCGAGCTTTATCTCCTGAGCTATCCGTCTGCCGGTCGAGATGCCCGGCTGGATAAGGTCAGAATACGGCGACCCTGAAATGAACGGGTTCGTGCCCGCGACTATCCGTGCGGAGACCTCGAACACGACAACGTCCAGCTGATCCGTGACGATGCTCTCGACGCAGAACGGACCTATCATCCCTCCGAACCGGTCGAACGAGCTCTCTACGATGCGCTCTCCAACCTCAAAGAATTTCGGCAGTAGCGATTCTCTGGCCACGACCGGGACGTTCCCTGTGACCACGAACGTGGGGAAGAACCCGTGGCGTTTCAGCTCCTCGACTGATCCGAGCTTGTACATCTCATCGATATTCGACTCATCCCGCCTGTCCATGGACAGCAGCTCGAGCACCCCCTTGCTCAGCTTGTATCCCTGTTCCTTGAGCGGCGAGTAAAAGAAATGCACGTAATATCTCGTCCCGAGGATGTATTCCTGGATATGGTACTTCTTGGTGTGATCGATCCCCATCTTGAACTCCGGATAATCCTTCGCGATAAAGAACCCCCTGCCGCCCTTCGCGCCGTGGTATTTCACGAGCACGGGCCTGTCGATCTTCTGAGCGTCATCTATGAGCCGGGGCATCTTGACGCCCGCAGAGGTCAGCCATTCGCGTTCCTTCTCCCTGTCGGATTCCCATTCAAGGACATACCTGTTGCCGAAGGTCGGGACCTCCCAGGCCTCGAATACCGAGGGGGTCATGTACTCGACGAAGGACCCGTGCGGGATGACTATGACGTTCCTCGCGATCAGCTCATCGGTCATGTCGAGAAGCTGTGCATAGCTATCGACGTAGAGGAACTCGTCAGGCTTGCCGAGCGGGAAGGCATCATAGATCTTCGTCTTCTGTTGGACGGATATCCCAAGAGTCCTGAAGCCCTCCTGACGCGCCCCATGGAAAATCTGGAGCGAGGAATGGCTACAGGAGGTCGCGATTGTTATCTTTGACTTGTCGTACGATTCCAAAATACGCCGTATCTTATCTCTTGAGACCATTATTCGCGCATCAGGTTTTTCGATTTAAATCTTCTTCTCATAAAACTCGCTGCCGGTGACCGGCTTCAGCTATTAGACCGTCGGATACGGAGGTAAGACCTATATATAGGTCGGAGCGTTAGAAGCGCCTAGATATGAATGGCGCTCAGAAGGCCTATGCCGAAATCAGATGCTCCGGATGCGGAAAGCGCGCACACGTGATAAGCCCGATGGGCACGTGCGTCAAATGCGGCGGCATCCTGTTCGCGAGATACGATCTCGAAGGATTGCGGGGATTGTCCCGGGAGGAGATTTTCTCGGGGAACGGCATCTGGCGCTACTCTCGTCTGCTGCCGGTCTCGCCGAAGGACTACCCGGTCACGTTGGGCGAAGGCGGCACCACGCTCCTTAGGTCTGAGAGGCTCGGCGAGATCCTCGGCATGAGGAAATTGTTCCTGAAGAATGAAACCACCAATCCGACAGGGTCGTTTGTTGACCGTGGGACAGCAGTCGAGATCACCCATGCCCGGAACCTCGGTCACACATTCGTATCATGCGCGTTCTCGGGAAATCTGGCAGCCTCGGTCGCGGCATACGCGGCGAGGGCGGGCATGCAGTGCGAGGCGATCCTTCCTCCGGGAACGGACATCGGTAAACTGTATCAGATAGTCGCGTACGGCGCGCGGATAATCCAGGTAAAGGACCAGGAGGAAGCGGAGGAAAAACTTGTGGGGCTCGAAAAGGAGAGGCATTGCGTGACTAGCCAGAGCCCTTTCTTCCTGGAAGGGATAAAGACCTCGGGGCTGGAGATCGCGGAGCAGTCCGGCTTCTCGCCACCGGACAGGATCATCCTGTCGATAGGCAGCGGCGCGCATCTGACGATGATCTGGAAGGCCTTGAGAGAGCTCCAGGAACTCGATGTCATCGATGCCTCCGGGACGAAGATGACGGGTGTGCAGATCGCAGGCTGCGCGCCGATAGTCGAAGCCCTCGAGAAGAAGAGGCGCGCGACGTGCGACGGGAGGATATCACTGGCAAGGGAGATCGCGATTCAGCATCCGCACCTCACCGAAAGCGTGCTCGATGCGATCAAGACGAGCGGCGGGACGGCGGTCGCGGTCGACGAGATGGAGATAGTCGATGCCGTGCAGCTGCTTGCACGCGCGGAGGGGATATTCGCCGAGCCCTCGGCAGCGGCGACGATTGCCGGCCTTAGGGCGCTGCTGGATGCAGGCGAGATAGACAGGAGCGAAAGGGTCGTCTGCGTAATAACCGGCACGGGCCTAAAGGAGCCGATCGCTCCTCCGAGGGCGATGCGGAGACTAGTGGGTTCGAAGCGAGCAGCGCTGCGCATGGAACGAAGGATAGAGACGCTCGACCTCGGGAAAACGAAGGAGTGTATACTTGACCTTCTGCGGGAGAAGGACGATTACGGTTATGGCATCTGGAAGAGGCTTAGGGAAGAGAAGGGAATAGACATCAATGTGGTGAGCGTGTATCAGCACCTTTCCGAGCTCGAATTGGCGAACCTCATCAGGAAGAGCGGGATCGAGAGCTCCCCGAAGCGCAGGTCGAGGGTCTTGTATGTTCTTACCCAGAGGGGCCGATTGTATCTCTCCGAGAACCTGCGCACGAGATAAAGAACGCGTTACTCGAACCAGTCCTGTACGAGCTCGATGAACTCCTCGTCCTGGACAGGCATGAAGTCGTCATCGATGTACATGTCCAGGAGAACGGGATAGTCCAGCCTTCTGTCACCGGACTCAATAGATATCAGCATCTCCCCGCCCTCGCGCCTCATCGAGATCAGGAGCGTCTCGCCGAATCCCAGATCGTACTCGAGGACGAACTCGGCGTCCGAGAAACCGAGCTCAGGGTCCTTCCTGAGGCGGATGGACACCGGGGAGACCTCGAAGTTGCTCACGAGCGTCTCGTGCAGCTTCGCGACGAATATGAGCTCCTTATCGAGGCTGATCTCGTCCGCTTCATCGGTATCGTATCTCCTGCTGTCCCTCTGCATCCGAAGTACCGACAACCCTACGACGCACTATGCAGAAAAAGATTGCGATGGAGGAATCCTGCGGGCACATCATCTGAACAGGTCGATCCCGAAGGCCATCAGGAGCACCCAAAGGATCGCCGCCCTCGTGACACCCGCGAAGAAGTTCACGAGCCCGAACATCCTCCATTCCATCGCTGTGCCCTCCTTGTTGAATATCGAGAAGAGATAGATTGGGACGGTGTCAGTCATCAGAGGGATCGAGAGAATGATGTAGAGCGCGATGTAACCGTATCTTGCCACGAACGACTCGCACTTGTCAAGAATCCATTTGAAGCTCCTGTATTTGGACCATTTCCTGATGGCAGGCTCGACCTTCAATCCGAGAACAAACACCGCAAGGCTCCCGACCCCTTTCCCCGCCCCGAGAACCAGAGCTTTCAAGAAGTAGGGTACGGAGGGGTTCCAGATGAGCGCTATCTCGATCGGGATCGGCAGAATGATTGCGACCAGGATGGAGAAGACAAACAGTATCAGGAGATAAAATACCGGGTCCGTCTGGTTCTGTTCCAGAAACGCCATCAGATCTTCGAGGAATCCCATGGAAACCTTGGGTTTCTGAATCGGGCGCTCGATACTTCAAGTTTCTTCTGCCGGCCTCGGCCTGAGAGTGGCTTTTGACGGCTTTCGCACGCGCGAATCGTGTCTTAGCCAGATAATTAAAATCCGCTCGGAATAATTACATAAGCTATTTATTCTGGTAACTTCATCACCAATCGGGATGCGCAATGGCCAAGACTGAGGGAAAGAGCAGCGATTGGTTCGCCGAACTCGACGAAGAGCTTGAGAGGAAGACGCTTGATATCATGAAAGAGGTCACGGAGCAGACCTCTCAGAGGGCGGAGCTGAACAGGACTCTGCTCGAGGATTTCTGGAAGATCTGGATAAGGTTCAACAAGATCAACGTTCACCTCACCATAGAGCCCGAGTACTCGTCATTCGCGCATTTCGAGGAGTTCCCGAACGTCTGGAAGCTGAAAGATGATTTCGACTACGCCTCGCTGAATCACATCTCGCTTACCGACAGGACGCAGGATCAGGGGAGGGTTGGAGACTCCATCAAGGTCTGGTACTATGCGGTCGACAGCAAGGTCCATCTCCGGATGGTGTTCGAGTACTGTGAAGGGGAGCATTACTACAAATACGCCGGCTGGAAACGGATATTTAGCCAATATGTACTATATGATTCTCCGGCAGACTCGGTCAACCTGCAGAAGCTCCACGACGTGCTCGCAGACATCGTGAAGACCTGGTACGAGAGCCACCTGAGGCGAGAGAGGGACATCATACTCAAGCACCTGAAGGATAAGTACCCGAAAGGCGAGACGTTCACGCAGTGAGCGGAACGTCAAATTCTTTTATCCCGCATCCCCATCGGTCAGCCGAAATTAGCGATGAGCTTCGATTTCGACAGGATAGCGGAGGATTTCGATTCCACCCGGAGCTTCGACCCGAGGCTGATAGACACGGTCGCAGACGCTATACGAGCTGTGCTCGGGCCACGCGCGAGCGTTCTCGATATCGGCTGCGGCACTGGAAGGTTCCTGCTGCCGTTCACTCGCAAGGACATAAGGGCAGTCGGCATCGATATCTCGAAGAAGATGCTCGTGAAAGCGAAAGGGAAAGGGCTCGATGATATCGTCCGAGGCGAGGCTTCGCACCTGCCCTTCAAGGATGACGGGTTCGATGCGGCGTTCATGTCGAGCGTGCTCCATCTACTGGCTGACTGGAAAGGAGCACTAAAAGAGGCTTGCAGGGTGTCGCGCAGGGCGGTTATATCGATCGATTCTGGCATTGACAGGAATGATAATCCGCATGATATGTTCAAGGCCATCATGAGGAAAAAGGGGCTTGTCGTGCCGCAGATGGGGCCTTACGAGTCCGAGCTATGCGATGCCTGCCATCCTGACAGGAGGATCCCCTTACTTCCGTTCGTGGAGACAAGGGACAGAGGCGAGCTGCTCGCGGCATTCGAAAAGCGGACCTTCACATATCAGGCGGGATTGACCCCCGAACAGAACAGAGAATGCCTCAGGGAGCTCTCGCGTATCCTCACGGACGAGAAGATTGATATCCGCTGGAAGCCCGCGCTGATAGTCTGGGAGCCGGAGAAGCTCGAGACCGATATCGAGAAGGCTACTTTCTGCTACCCGCACTGAACAACCTTAAAGCCGAGAAGGCAATGCACTATCCGTAATAGACAGGTCGCATTCGGCGATGAAGACCGCGACCCGAAGGAGGCGATAGAATGAACGATGAGGATCTCTCCCCGCACGTCGACGAGATAATGGAGGCTGTCGGGGACAAGGTTTCTAGAGCGGAAGTGACCGCCGAGCTGAAGAAGTACCTGACCGTCTTCAGGCTCAACCTACAGACGGCGAAGAAGACCATCGTGAAGCGGTTCGGCGGAGAATCGGAGGCATACCCGGTATCGAACCGGAAAAAGCTGGGTGCGATAGCCCCAGGCGAGATGAGCGTGAACTTCGTCGGTAAGCTACTGAGCGTGAACGAGAAGGAGATCGACGGCAAAGGCGGTCGAAAAAAGATATACTATGGGCTGATAGGGGACGAGACCGCGGTCCTGCCGTATACAGCCTGGGAGACGGAGGGGCTCAAGCTTGAGAAGGGCTCGGTCATATCAGTCAGGAACGCGTACGCGACCGAGTATCAGTCCAAGGTCCAGCTGAACTTTGGTGCGAGGACCGGCATCAAGAAGGACGATACCACTCGGATAGAGGTGAGCGAGATACCCTCCGTGCCGGCGAGACCGGTGAAGATAGGCGAGATCGCGGCGGATTCTGGCAGGGTCGAGGTCACGGGCAGGATACTGTCTGTCGAGAAGAAGATAATCCCGGGCGAGGAGGGCCCCAGGGAGATATTCTCGGGCATAATAGCCGACGAGACGGGGAGGATAAGGTTCACCTGCTGGAGGGACGCCCGGCTGAAGCAGGATGACGTCGTCAAGATCTCGAGCGCCGCAGTGCGCTCATGGAAGGGGATCCCGCAGCTGAGCTTCGACGAGAGCGCCGAGATAACCAGGATAAAGGGCAGCTATCCGACCGCGAAGGAGCTCTCGACCAGGAAGTTCGTCGAGGTCTCGAAGCTCTCCGAGGGCACTGGCGCGGCGGATGTGACCGTGGCCGGGATGATACTCCAGGTCAAAGAGGGCAGCGGCCTTGTTTTCAGATGTCCTGAGTGCAAGCGCGTGCTGCAGAAAGGGACGTGCCGGATCCACGGCAAGGTCGAAGGCGTCGCGGACCTCCGGATAAAGGCCGTTCTGGACGATGGCACTGGCGCGCTCTCGGTCGTGATGAACCGCGAGATAACCGAATCGCTGCTAGGCATGAGCATCGACGAGTGCATCGAGAAGGCAAGGAGCGTCATGGACTACGATGTCATCCGCGGAATGCTCGACGAAAGGCTGACGACAAAAGAGGTGGAGGTCACTGGCAACGTGACCGTGGACGAGTATGGACCGATGATGATAGCCCGTGAGGCGAGGCTGATGGATCTGGACGTGCGGGAGAAGGCCGAGAAGCTGCTCCTGGAGCTGGAGGAGTCCGAATGAACGTCCGGGAGCCTGCCTGGCGCATGTTCTCGAAGGAGTTCAACGCGGCAACGCTTGACCTGACTTCCGGCGAGGAGAGGGCGCCGACCTACGTCGTGACCCCTCTCGGCGCCAAAGTGAACAGGGTGGTCGTCGTCGGGGTGATGACCGAGATCGAGAACATTGGCACGAAGGAATCGCCGATGATGAGAGCCAGAGTGGCCGATCCTGCCGGAAGCTACTATCTCTCTGCCGGCCAGTTCCAGCCTGATAGCCTGACCTTGCTGAAGGAGCTGAAGCCCCCGGAATTCGTCGCGGTGGTCGGCAAGGCCAGGGTGTATGCCCCTGACGATAACATCAGGCTGCTGAGCATAAGGCCCGAGACGGTCAGGAGATGCGGCCCTGAGCTTCGGGATTTCTGGGTGTACGAGACTTGCGTTTCGACCCTGCGAAGGCTCGAGATGATGTCAGAGGTCATGAAGATGCACCCGCCATCCGTGGAGGAAGTACGGAAGCTCGGCTATCCGAAGCTCTGGGCAGAGGGCGCGGTGCTCGCCGCGAACTATTACAAGGATATAGATTTCGAGGCGTACGAGGCTTTAGTGCTTGCGGCACTCAGGGAGATCGCCTCCAAGAGCGTCGAGGAGATCGGAGAGATAGATGTCGAGGAGTCCGTCGTGGCCTCGGACTCCGATGAGGTCGAGGTATCGGAGCTCGAGGAGCTCGACATCTCGGAAGACGAGGAGAAGACGGTCATCCAGCTAATCAAATCCTTGGACAAGGAGGGCAAGGGTGTCGCAATCGAGGAAGTGATTGCCGCTGCGAAAAAGAAGAATATCGACAAGGAGAGATTGGACGAGATATTCGCAGTGCTCATGGGCAAAGGCGAGCTGTTCGAACCCGTGCTTGGCAGGCTGAAGCTCGCCTGACCTCAGTCATCTCTCGATTGTTATCGATGCGTATCCGACGACGTCCCTCATCGGATGCACGTCCCCCGAAGTGGCGTATTTGAGCAGGGTCGCCTTTGTCCCCCTGACAGCCTCCATCATGATGATCGCAGGACCGAAACCGCACATCGTGATGTTGTTCGAGAAAATCGTCTCGTACAACTTCTTGCTGTCCAGGGAGAGGATAGCGTTGATCGCCTTGCCATCCAGCTCCTTGGCAACCCTCGCGGGCACATAATGCGACATGTCGCTGGATGCGATGACAAGGACATCATTCCTCCCTTGAATCGCCTTCCCGAGCTTCCTTCCCGCGTCCTTGAGCTCGTCGTAGTCATGTATGCCGACGCATATCGGGACGATCGTCGATTCCCAACCGATGTATTGGATGAACGGCAGCTGGACTTCGATCGAGTGCTCGTAGGCATGCGCGACATAATCCTCCGTGAAGCCGTCGTCGACGAGCTTTGAGACCAACTCGCGGTCGGTCCTGACCACGCCGAGAGGGGTCATGAAGTCCTCCTTCGTGACTGCCAGTCCCGCACCGTAACCTGTATGGTTCGGGCCGAGGATGACGACCGTTGCCGGTCTCTCCTGGGACCAGAGCTTCCTGTAGAGATGAGCCGCGACCTGCCCGGAATAGACATATCCCGCATGTGGCGCGACCGCCCCGACTATTGTCCGCTTCTCGATCCTCTTCGGGGGCTCAGAGTCCCCCGGCCCGAGGGGACCCTTGAAGCATCTGGTGATCTCCTCGATGAGTTCGCTCTTCCTGCCCGGATAGAACTGACCTGCAACTGCCGGTTCCCGCAACTCGAACAACTCCTTCAAGGGAACTATTGATTAATGTGCAAAAGAAACTTTTGCAGGGCCTTACGGGCGGGCGACCGAATCAACCTATTAATAGCCAGAGGATGATTGGGGGTCGAACGCGGCATATTCAGAGCAATAACGGGGGATAACATGGATTCGATACCGAGCGGCACGGCCGGCGGACCGATACCGCCAATCACGTCGTTTTCCGCGGGGTTCCATATCAGTGGTGCGAGACAGCAAATTCTGGGAGCAATCAATGCCAGGAGTCTCACGGACAGGCGCATCCCCGCGATTTGGGTGCTGCTCCCGATCGTCGTGTATCTCATTGGTTTCGTCGCACTACTCGTGATTATCGGACTGCAGTATTTCGATATCTTATCTCAGTTTTTGGCCGACCCGAACTACTCTCCGACCCAGGAGGAATTGCTCCAGAGATTCGGACCGGCAATAGATGTGGGAGTGTTGTGGTCAATCATTGCTTTCGCATTGTTTGCTGTGCTGACCTACAAGCTGATAACACGGCATAACGAGCACTTCGAGAGGGAGGCGCATCTCCGGATGGGCATACTCTCATTTCTCAGAGCTGCTGCGGGCTCCCCCGAAATGCAGGCGATGATATCATCCGAGATAGCGACAATGAACATGCTGCACAGCGACGCTTCATACAGAGAGCCCAGGCGCAATCCGATCCTCTGGGCACTCGTGATCGGCTTAATGTGGGTCCCGATCTTCGAACTCATCGCGGCAATCCTCAGCCTTTACATGTTCTACTTCCTGATGAAGGAGATTTGGGAGCACGACAATAGATTCCATGCATTCATGGCCCAAACATATTCCGCACTGCAGAAGCTCGGGTATTCTTTTTCCCCGGTCTTCGGCGCGAGACGGATTGAGAAAAGGTCGTTCGTCCTATATCTCGTGATATCGTTATTAACTATGGGACTGTTCGTCCTGTACTGGTGGTATGTGCTCGCGAAGGATCCGGGCGAGCATTATCGACAGCAATGGTCAGTCGAGGATCACCTCTTGAGCACCATCGCTCAGAAGTGACGACGGAAATCACAGAGACGCTTCGAAGTCGTCAATCGTCAGCTTGTAGTCCTCGTTGCTCTGAATCGTCCCCCGCGCCTTCAGGATCTCCCTTGCGAGAAGCCAGTAGATCATCGCGAGCGCACGTCTTCCCTTGTTGTTCGTCGGGATGACGAGGTCGACGTTTCGCGTCTCGTTGTTCGCATCGCACAGGGCTATGATGGGTATCCCTATGTTCAGCGCTTCGTGCAGGGCCTGCTCGTCCGCCGCGGGGTCGGTGGCGAGGAGAATTTCAGGCTCGACGTACTGCGGGAGGTTCGGGTTGGTCATCGTGCCGGGCACGAAACGCCCGGGAAAGACCTTCGTGCCAATTGCCTTCGCGAACACCCTCGCGGGCTTCTGACCGTACTGTCTTGCCGATACAACAAGTATCTTCTGGGGATCGTATCTCGATAGCATCTTCGAGGCAATCTTTATCCTCTCGTCGGTCTTCTTTACGTCAAGGACGTACAGACCGTCGTTCCTGACCTTGAAGATGAATTCCTTCATGTCTGCGCTTTTCTGCTGCGTGCCTATGTGGACGCCAGACGTCAGATAGTTCTCCTCTGGCACGAGCAGCTCCGCGGTTGTCTGAGACTCGTCCTCGATCGCCATCATGATTCCTCTCATGTCTCCCTCAGGACAGTTATCGGTATCACATTCTTCGAGAATTCCAGCATCGCAATCTCGACAGGATCGAACATTCCAGGCGGAATGTCTACCAAGATGGGTGCTCCGAGGCTTATTTGCAAAGCCCTGGCACCGATAATACGCGCTTTCTCGAAACGGGTATAATTCAGGCTATCACCTTGGTGTGGGTTTTCCCTTAAATTGATTCCGTTTATAAAGCTTTTGGATTGTATCTCCATGTTTAAACTCTACGGAAAGCGAGATTCTGGGATGATGAAATTTGTATCATAGTATCGCGCTTCTACAACGCCAGCGAATGTTGAAGTAATTTCTGGAATAATGAGACAGCTGGTATTTCATTCACTATTGCAATCATTTTCTTGCTTTCCTCACCTTCAACGCGAGAGAAGCGATCTGGAAAGATTATGCCACCCAGGCCGTCAAGGCAATTGTTTTTCCTTTCTGAGATCCTACTTGCGGGAAGACTGGCATGATTAATCATTTCATTGTAGATTTCTCTCCAATATTCGGTGTTCCATTTTTAGTATCGTACTTCTTGCAATGGGAATATCGATTCTGTCTATCGATCCATCTTGAGGAACCCGCGGAAGGCTCTCGCTAGCCGATTATTAGAAAAAGGATTAATCTCGGCACGAGGACCGCCGTTTCTGTGATAGAGCTGGTTAAACAGGGGAAATGGCATAAAGAAAAACCGATTCCGATTATCATCTTGGGACAGGCTCGTTATGAAAGTCCCAACATAAATCCGCGAGGATCGAAACGATTTCATTTCTGTCGAAATACGAAAAATGAGCGATCCTATCCCCGGCAAAGAAGACATGACGACGCTCCTCGGGGAAACTTTTTCTGATACTTTCGATTGCTATCTTGGAAGTTCTTGGAGATCTTCTACCCGTCCGATCGAGATTTCTGGTAGGATGATTGATCAACTGGCAGTATCATACCTCTCAAAACTGGCGTGTCGCAGGATACGCCCTCATGAGCGGAATACTGTCGAGCTGCATTCCGAGAATCACAAAATCGCAAGTAATTACGAAGACGATGCGTTACGAAATTAGTAACAAACGAATTTGCTTATGTGAACAGAGACTACACTGTTGCTAAGGGCGAAATCATGGCACCCAAAGTACCGAAGATATCGAAGGGGTTCCCGGGCCCGAAAGCGAAGGAGATAATAGAGCGAGATACGAAGTATCTCGTCACATCGACCAAGACCGCCCCGATAGTGGCCAAGCGGGCAAAGGGAGCCCTCATAGAGGACGTGGATGGCAACATCATAATAGACCTGTTCTCCGGCGTAGGCGTGCAGAACGTCGGCCATTGCCATCCAGAAGTCGTGAAAGCGATCAAGGACCAGGTGGACAGGTTCATACATATGGCCGGGACAGACTTTTATTACGATGTCCAGGTGAGGCTTGCAGAGAAGCTCGCCACTTCCGCTCCGGGAAGGATGGCCAGGAAGGTGTTCTTCACAAACAGCGGCACTGAATCCGTCGAAGCGGCAATCAAGGTTGCGAAGGCATACACGAAGAGGCAGACGTTCATCGGATTCATAGGCGGATTCCATGGTAGGACCATGGGGTCGCTCAGCGTGACGGCCAGCAAGCCAGTGCACAGGGAGGGGTTCTTCCCATTCATGCCGGGCGTATACCATTTACCGTACGCCTACTGCTACAGATGCAGATACAAGCTCGAATATCCGAGCTGCGGGCTCTGGTGCGCGAAGATACTAGAAGAGGTGTACTTCGACTCCTTCGTGCCACCTACTGACGTAGCGGCGGTCATAGCTGAACCGGTCCAGGGGGAAGGGGGATACATCGTTCCACCCAAAGAGTTCCTGCCATTAATCAAGAGAATAGCCGAGAAACACGGTATCCTATACATAGACGACGAGGTTCAGGCCGGGATGGGCAGGACTGGCAAGCTATGGGCAATCGAGCATTTCAACGTAATCCCAGACGTGATTGCCACGGCGAAGGCACTCGGGGGCGGTATGCCCATTGGCGCGACGATCATCGATGCAAAGCTGGACTTCGACAGGCCGGGAAGGCATTCGAACACCTTCGGCGGCAACGCCGTGGCAGCGGCGGCTGCCCTCGCAGTATTCAGGATAATCGAGAAGGAAAAGCTGCTCCAAAGAGCGCAGCGGCTCGGAAAGAAGTCCATGAAACGGCTCAAGGAGATGGAGGAAAAGTACGAGATCATCGGCGATACGAGAGGGCTCGGCCTCATGCTCGCGCACGAGTTCGTCAAGGACAAGAGAACGAGATCGCCGAACAAGGAGGCGAGAGACAGGGTAATCGAGCTGGCCTTGAAAAACGGGCTCGGGTTGCTGGGCTGTGGGAAGTCCTCGATCAGGTATCTTCCGCCGCTCGTCATAGAGGAGGATATCCTCGATATCGCATGGGACATTCTTGAGAAATCCATCAGAACTGTCTCGAAAGGCTGACATGTGCCGACTCTGTCAGGCAAAAATCATCGAATTCCTTCCTGTGGGATATTGCTTCTTTGGCACTGTTCCTGGGCCTGGGTAGACCGGACCTGTACGATGGAGCTATCCAAACCGCCTACTGGGTATGCCTATGGCAGGAATATACTTGATACCTATCCAGATCCTAAGCTGCCCTGCGCCTACGATAAGCGGAGAAAATCCTGCTTCTGGCTAAATCTGGATGACGGTCATGGCGGATATCGGAGATCAGGGGATCACAGGGGATTCATAGGCCGAAAATCCGCCCGGACCTGGCACCGGATAATGACATATATCAGTAAGTAGATTCCATTCAGGCGTTAGCCTACTCGGTAGAGGAGTGAAAAAATGGCAGAAACGATGTATTGCGTGAAGTGCAGGAAGAAAGTGAAGGTCGAAGCGAAGCCCGTGAAACTGAAGAACGGCCGGAATGCTCTGCAGGGCAAGTGTCCAAAGTGCGGCACAAAAGTCTTCAAGATGGTCGGCAAGAAGAAGAAGTAGGATCTTCCATCGTCTTCCTCGCGCTCCAAATGAGCGACCTGGTTCCACCAGAATCGGGTTGAATCCCAAAGCCTCAATTACTTTTTATTATCTCCTGATTCTTATCGCCCTTGTGCATGGGAAAAAGATATCCAGGCTGAAAGGGAAAAGTATCGACGAGCTATCGCACGAGGATATCGTACGCGCGTGCGAGGAGAATTACATCAACTACTGGAGATGCGTTGGAAGGAGCCCGAACGCTGATTTCTCGGAGGCCAACGGCATCACGAGATGTATCACCGGCATTCACCAGGATGTGTTCAACGTCGTCCTAAGATGCGACCTCGAGGGCGAGGACATCGAGGAGAAGATAGACAGAGCAATCCAGGAGTTCAGAGCCAGACGGGTACCGCTGCTCTGGCATACCGGGTTGACATCAAGGCCTCGGGACATCGGGAAGTATCTCGAAGCGCGCGGGTTCCCGCACGATTACGACCTCGCGGCGATGGCCGTGGATTTGAGCTCGATTGGCGACTCTATGGAGACGCGGGGAAGCATCTACGTAAAGCAGGTCGAAACTGAGGCCGAGTGCGCCCATTGGGCCGAGTGCCTTGTACGCTCCTGGGAGTCGCCATCGGACACTCTGCGGTGGATGCAAGATAACGCCTGCTTCAATCTTCGGGTCGAGAAGGAGTTGGGACTGAACCTGCCCAGAAGGATGTATCTGGGATTCCTCGATGACAGGCCTGCAGGAGCGTGCATGCTCGCGTGGGACGACGAGATCGCAGGCCTCGAGATGGTCGGAACCGTGCACCAAGCAAGATACAAAGGGGTGGGCAGCGCATTGGTGTTCAAGGCGCTCCTCGACGCCGCTTCCATGGGCTTCCAGTTCGTGGTCGTGCTGGCTACGGTTGAGGGTGTCAGATTATATGAGAAATGCGGGTTCAAGAAATTTGGCAAACTGCCTGAGCATTCCATGGACTTCTCGAAATCGTGATCCAAATCCGTTTTTCATTTCTTGAAAAGGTATCGCCGCTCGAGATCTTCCAGATCTTCAATCTCGCCCTGCGAGAGGTCATATTGCAATCCGATTTTCTTCAGGCTCTCATTGAGATTGATCGCCTCCGAACGACGAACGAGATATAGCCTCAGTAGCGAAGCGACGCGCTGGTATTCCTCAAACGAAAAGAAATGTTCGGATGCCGCACGCGCGGATATGAGATTCAATTCCTTCTTACAAGCCTCGATTTCTCTTGCGAGACTCATGATCTCCGCAGACATCTCATCATCGGTGCGCCTGGGACCGGACTCTTCGATCATCGCCTCGGCAAGCTCGACGCCGCGTTCGAACGCGATTTTCGCCGCCGCCAGGTCGGAGATGCGTCTTCTGCGCGCCAGTTTGTTGAGCATGCTCTTCAACCGATGGCTCATCTTGACCTCGACTATTGGCATACTCAGGGCCTCCTTGGTGATGCTTGCGTGCGCGCCTGATTGTCCCGAAGGACCACTTCCATCTCCGGTATTATCTTGTCGAAGAACTCGATGCCTCTGAGCAACCTTTCCGAATCCCTCTTGTAATCAGACCTGCATTTGATGCTCTGGGCAAGATTCTCGCTCGTCTGATTCAGGAGATGAGATATCGATTCCTTTGATTGGCGCATCCTTGCAAGCTCAATTGATAGAGTCGAGTCTCCTAGAAAACGCTTCGAATCAGATCGTTCACCCAATAGATCCTCCAGTCCCAAAATGAGCAGATTCTCGATCGTGACATCGATGAGTACGCCCTTGCTGGCTCTTAACTTCTCATACCTTGCATGAGTATCTGGCGTCACCTCGAAAGCGAGAAGCGAGGATCTCATCCTAACCCCTCTGATTCATCATCGATCTTGATCTCGCTCATCTCTTTGAGAATCCGCAGGCTCTCGACCGCCATGAAAGAGTACTCGAGGGTCGGCAGAGCCTGCTTCTGCCTTCCGAAACCTCCTGACCTGCTGAAGCAGGAGAGCACGAACTCCCTGCAGCCCTCTGGATCAATAGGCTTGGCGGATAATCTCTTCAGACAATCTAGTGCGGACCACACATTTTCCAGATAGGAAGTCGTGCCGGGATAGAATCCGAAACCGCCGTCCGGATTCTGGGATTTCTTGACCCATGAGACGATCCAGTTCTTCTCGTAATCTATCCTAGCTATCTCGCATACCGTGATGTACTTCTGACAGGTCGAGATATGCTTCAATCCCTTTGAAAGCGAATCGCTCAACGATTCTCTCCATCTATTTTGGAGGACGAGCTCGCGCCCGGCGTCTCTGCACAAGAGCACGTAATAGTAGAGATCCGTCAGTCGGGCGATCTTCCCCGCATCGAAGGAAGATAGAACCCTGTCCACCTTATCGATCACATTCTGAGCATGAATTATGTCCCCACTGGAGCGTAGCTGGTAAAGGTGCTTGAGAGAGGTATTCTTCCGAAGAGCGATGTTCTCAAGATAGGCGAGCGTCTTCTGATTCCTATAGTCGAAACCGAGCCTATCGAGGATGGAGAGCCCGAAATATGTCTCCTCGATGGAAGCTGGCGTGCATCTGGGATAATTGAACCCTCCAGAGGGGTTCTCCATCGATAGGACGAAGCCTATGAGCAACTCTCGCGTCTTCTCGTCGATCATATCATCATCGGTTTTCATTTCCGCATCTTGTCCGATATTCGATTCCCACATTTGGTATCAGCTTGCCCAGTAACGTCCTCAGTTGGAATACCCTTTGATAGCCTGATAATATTACCGAGGATTCTGAAATTGAGAAAAGAGAATGACGACGAAATAGCCCTTGCGAAAACCGTGGTGATTCGGGCCACATCGGACATCTTTCAACCGCCCTGGCGTTTCGAGCTTATCGGTAGAGGCTATCAGCCCTGCGTACGAGGGCGGTTAAAGGTGAGCCTCATCACCCTTATAGCATGAAAATTATCGCGACTATTTCAAGCTTGCAGTTTGACAATGCTCTTCGATGGCAATCTCAGGCGCTATTGAACGGATACCGATAAGAAATCGAGTAATGCCGATTCGGTGAGACATCGCATGTCATTAGTAAATCGACTCACCATAGGTTGATTCCGGCAATCCTCATCATGAAGATGGCGCCGAGCTGGATCAAGACGATGACGAAAATCGGCTGTATCCATGTGCAATTGCCAGCTACGTTTTTCCTGTCTTTCTTCGAAGTGGGTCGAATATCGCGCACGAGAGGATTATGATAATTCTGGCTATCGCGACGGCGAGAATCGCTCGTTTCATTTTGGGCATAAGTGCTCCACAATAGGTACATCTTCTTGCGCCTGGCTTGACGAGCTTTCCGCAGCTATTGCATTCCATGTATCCCTTGGAAAGCAATTGTTCACGCTCGTTGTCATTACGTTGCTGCTTTGCTATCGATGTCACCCCCCTGAGATATGTGGACGAATCCCTTGATTATTTTCCGCATTTCAAATCATTTCTCAAGATCTATTTCTATGACCGCACACCACTGCCTGATAATTCGATATGTTCAAACCACTCCCGATAGCCTCAGGACGAGCTGGATTGCGAAGACCCACATTATGATACCGAATCCCACCTTGATTATTTCCGACCGCGCCCTCACCATATATCGTGCGCCGATCTGTGCCCCCACAAAGACGGCAATAACGGTCGCGAGTATCAATTCCGCATCCAAATGGCCGACGACCGAATGTCCGATGACCCCGAAAATCGAGGAGAATATGACGACGAATGCTGCCGTGCTTGCGGATTCCTTCGTCGGATGCTTGCAGAGAAACATGAGGAACGGAACAATCACGATGCCTCCGCCGACCCCTAAGAGTCCTGATAACACTCCTACAGCGAAGCTGAACAGGATAATCAACGTCAACATCTTCGTGGTCGGCACGATAGGGCATTCCCTTTTCTCGTCCTTCTTTTCCCACAAAGTATAAACCATCCTTGCTCCCGCGGCGATAAGAAACACCACGAATCCCCACATCAGAATCGTCGAATCAATGTAATTCGTTGCTGCGCCGCCCACAAGGGAGCCGGCGCAGATGCCGGGGACGAACGCTGAGGAGAGCTTCAGATCAACCAGCCCGTTCCTGTAATAAATCAGGGTCGCGGAAACAGCTGTTACCAGATTCAGGACCAGCGAGGTAGATATCGAAACCAGCGCGGCGTATCCAAGGAGGAACAGCGTCGGAGTATATAGCGAACCCCCACCCTGTCCGAACATCGAGAATACTAGTGATATGAGGAATACCGAGATTATGGCAATCAGCAGTGTGACGTCGGCCAATCGATCATGCTCCCTATTGCATACCCTTCAACGTATCCAGCCGAGATTCCACATATCCGGAGCATGGGATGCAAAGTGGCTTTCCCTCCACTATGCGCGCGTATCGCTCGAAGACATACTCGCCGCAGTTCGAACACTTGATTTTCGCGAACGAGCCCTTCGGTCTGGAGAACTTGAAATCGGGGAGCTTCTCGACCTTGAACATCTTCTCCTCGGGTGCCTCCAGCACTATCTTGACCGCGCGCTCGGTGACCTCTGATGGTATATCGGACGGTTCCACGTTCCTTTTCCTGTACGCGAAGAACTCCTCCTTGCCCAACTCGTCCTGGAAGTCCGACTTCAAATATACTCTGATTGCTCCCTTGCTCGGTGCGTACACGATGGCCGCAACCTTACCGTAGTTGAGCCGTTCCATCATCAGCTTCCCGTATGTGCATCCTGTGGCGGCCATGAGACCGTCCATCATGCATGTCTGCGGATGGCCTACGCCCATCTCCGACAGTGCGAACGCACCGTGATCCTTTATTCTCTCGATACCAAGTTCACGCATGGCAATCATACCCATTCTATAGCCGATCGGCATGAACGGGCACCTATGGCCATGGAATTCCCAAGTCCATTCTGGCAGTTCTATCTCGTTCTTGTTTTCCATCTTTCTCACTTCCTTTTCCTTTTCATGCTTTCATTGAATCATCTTTTCCTATTGTTTTCTCCATGGGTTATTACGAATCCGCAATTCATACCGATGAGCCCTTCTTGGTCACATCCGCTTCCGCCGCTCGACGGAACAGCTGATAGAATGCGACAGCAGTCAGCATTTGAAAGACGAACCCGACAGCGATCGGTAGTGTCGCAAGTCCGGTGAGGCTCATTGCAGCGATACCTATCGCGAGGGGGAGATTCTTCATCCCTGAGGAATAGGTAATTGCTATGCTCGTGCCTCTGGCAAAGATGCCCCTGCTTGCAATGCGTGCCACTATGAACAAGATGGGGAATATCAATACGGTCGAGACAACCATGGGTGCTATCAGCTGCAAGTTCGCTATGATCGATGGTACGGCTGTGTTTATGGCCATGAACATGAGGAAGACGGCCATCGTAGCGGAAACAGCCGGCATTATCGGCAGGTATTTCTCGGCCTTAGAGCGCCTCTCCAGGTATTCGCGAAGAACAATCGCGCCTATCACCGGGAAGAGTACGGTGTACAACAGCTGCCAGAGCAGTTCCCACGTGTTTATCGATACGAACCTGCCTGCGAATAGGAGCATCAGAAAGGGGATTACGAAGGGCGCCAGGAGCATCGTGATCGCTTCGATGACTATTGCCAAGGGGACATCCCCCTTCAACGAGCCTGTCCACATCATTGCCATACCCGCGCAAGGGACAGTGCCTATCAGGATGAGCCCGATAGCGAGTTCGGGATAGTCGGAAAGCAGCAAGAGAGCCAATGACCAGCATAGAAGCGGGGCGAACAGGAAGTTCAATGCCAATCCGACGATTGTGCCCTTCCAGTTCTTGAACGCCTTTGCGAGGCTATCGAACGTTATAGTGAAGCTCATGGCGCCTATCAATACGATGATGATCAGAACATTGAACTGACGGATGAAAATCCCAGGGCTCGATGTGAAGCAGCCGATCAGTATCGCGATTATTAGCGTGCCTATGATGATGGCAGTCTAACGCTCCCTGATAATCTTGGCGTATCTGAGTATCGCGCTCATGTTTCAATCACTCCCCCGTGAGCATCCTATCGCCCGATCGAGAAAACGTTGCATCCTGAGTTCTCTCCGATTAGATACGTGACTCCTATTCGTTCAAAGCCTTCAATATAAGCTCCTTAGCTCTTCTGATCTCATCGTCAGAAAGATAGTCTACCAACGGTCTCACCGTGCCCTTCCCTATGTCCTCATGCAACGGCTTCTTTATCATGCCGATATCCCGCGAGAGCACTATGCTCTTTGACACTTTGAAACCGGCCTTTTCCACGACTTTCCGTGAGCATTCGAAAGGGCAACCATCAACGGTTATGACTCGTCTCGCTGCCCGGGTCTTCGCAAATACAGGTCCGACCTCCGTGGGAAGACCAGCGAGGCAACCTACCGTGACCTTCCTAAGACCAGCTTCCTTCACGGCCTCTGTGGCGGCCAGAGCTGCTGTGAACCCCGTGTTCGACATACCTCCGAAACACACGAACAGGATGTTCTCGTGCGTGTTTTCTCCGGCTTTCAGTTCCATTTTCATTTCTTCTCCCATGTCCATCACTCCTTTCCCATATCATACGAGCATATCATTCCGAGCTGAGTTCGAAACACGATCTCAATGCGGCTCCTGGATGCCGAGCATCCGCATCCTTGTCTTTGCGGAAATCCCCCGGATCTCCCCTTTCTTAACGAATATCAAGTCGTTCGACTTCACTCGCCACTCTCCATTGCCTGTCGTTATTGTTCCATCGCCTTCAAGAACGAGGAAGAGGACCGAATACGGCTCCTCGTGAGGAGGTATGCGCTGACCCGGCTCGAAGCATATCTCGACCACGTTGAACGCGGAGCATCTCAGCAAGTCGATCTTCCTGTGCGTTTTCGCATCGAACTCTGCGACTTCCTCGATATTGACAGGCTTCCCGACGCTTTCCGACTTCATCTTTACATCCCCGAAATTCTGGCCTTGAGCGGCTCGATCATGACGGCATCAGACTCCTCTCAAGAGGTTCCGTCTGAGAAGGATTATCGAAAGTGCGAGGAACAGAACGCCGTATATCACCAGGACGGCAATCCCTATCGATACAGAAACACAGGAACTTGCTCCGAGCGAGTATTTGAATCCGTCCACCAGATACGTCAACGGCGACGCATATGCCAGATATGCCATAGGCCCATGAATCTGCGCGAGCGGGACGAATATCCCGCTGATGAATATCAGGGGGAACCTGACGAGGGCGGACAACATCATCGTGTTCGAAGGGACTCTGCCCGAGGACGCGGAAAGCAGGGTTCCCAGGGCCGCGAAGCACAGATTCCCGAGAGCGAACATGACAACTAGCATCACGATATCGACAAGTTCTATGTCCAAGAAAGCAAGGCCGATCCCTGCGACAATCAGGCTGATCACCGTTCCGAACAACGCACCCGCGAGAATGTCCGCAATGACCATGGTCGAGAGGCTGACGGGATAGGAGAGCAGCCGCTCGAACGTCCCTGCCTGTTTTTCCCATGGTATGATTAGCGGCCCTACGGAAGACGCGGTGAAGAACAGCGACATCGCCAGGAAGCCCGGAAAATTCTCTCTCATGTCCAATTCCCGACCGATGAAGAACGCAAGGAACAGAAAGGCCGGGAGGAGCAGCCCGAATATCCAGACCGGTGCCTTCTTGTAATATATCTTGACGTCTTTCCAGGCAGTGACGGATATGCTCCGGAGGACTATCCTCGTGTTCATTTCGACCCCTCCGTGAGCTTGACAAAGACATCCTCGAGGCTCGGAGCGACGGTCTGGATCGATATTATTTTCAATCCGTGCTCTGCCCTGACTTCCATGATCTTTCGGATGGTCTTGTCCGGGTCATCCGTCATCAGCCTGAACTTGTCTCCCCATTCTTCGACAGCACCAGTAGCGCACTCTTCGAGAACGCATCGGTCGATCTTTCTATCGAACGATACCTCGACCGCCAGATTCTTCTCGTACGCCGATCTGAGCTGCTCCGGTGAGGAGATTGCGATGACCTTCCCGCGGTTGAGAATGCAGACACGCTCGCACAGCCGGCTCGCCTCTTCGATGTTGTGCGTGGTCAGGACTATTGAGCTGCCCCTCTTGTTCATCTCCTTGACAAGGTCGATGATTATCCGCCTGCTCTGAACGTCGAGCCCCTCGGTCGGCTCGTCGAGGAAGAGCACTGGCGGCTCGTGTATCAGCGCGCAGGCTATGCTCACGCGCTGTTTCATCCCCTTGGAGAAAGCGCGGACAGGGTCGTTCCTTCTGTCCCATAGTGAAAGCCTCTCAAGGAGGCTCTTTGAGCGAGAGCGACGCACGTCCTTCGGCAGCCCATAGTATCTGCCCACGAGCTCCAGGTTTTCCATTGCCGACAGGTCCGCGTATATATTCCCCACTTCTGGGACAGCGCCTATCCTCATCTTTGCATCGAACGGCTCTGAAAGCATGTCTATGCCATCTATCGTGATCCTGCCTCTATCCGGTCTCAGAATTCCGGTCAGCAGGCGGATGGTTGTCGTTTTCCCGGCTCCGTTCGGGCCCAATAGACCGAAGAATTCCGATGCTCCGACAGAAAAACTGACATCGTCAACCGCCAGAATATCGCCGAACCGCTTTGTCAGGCCCAGGGCTTCCACTCTTGCGATAACCGTCACTCTCCCATCTTCCATCCTTCTTCCGTGAATGTGAGCTGGAGCCTCTCCTTCGGCTCGAAATAGGGGCAGGTTTTCCCCTCCTTCGGCGGCTCGAGCTCGCAATCAGGATAGAGCCTACAGGTTCGGCAAATCGAGCTCAACCCACCCTTCCTCCTTCTGCCTTTCTCCGGGTCAGCGGTTTCCCGTCGGCTCCGTAATATCTCTTCCTGATCCAGAACGCCGCATTGACCAGGCTGATCAGTACGGGCACCTCGATCAACGGCCCGATAACCGCGGCGAACGCCACCAGCGACCCTATTCCGAACACGCCTATCGATACAGCGATGGCGAGCTCGAAGTTGTTGCTCGCCGCTGTGAAGCTCTGCGCGGTAGCGTACGGGTAATCGAACCTCAGCCTGATCGACAGCCCGAAGGACAGGAAGAACATTATCACGAAGTAGAAGACGAGCGGGATAGCGACTCTCACGACATCGAGCGGCTGGTTGATGATGTACTCCCCCTTGAAGGCGAACATGACCACGATTGTGAACAGAAGCGCGAGCAGGGACACCTTGCCGAGCACAGGCATGAGTTTCCCGTTGTACCAATCCGCCCCCTTTCTCGGCAGGAGCGTGTACCTGGTTGCTATCCCCATGGCGAAAGGTATGCCCAGGTATATCAGGACGCTCTGGGCCACCTCCCACATACTGATATGTATCTCCGTTCCAGAACCAGGGGATACCCAGTCAGAGGCGATTGCGACGAAGAAGTACGCGTAGAACGAGTACAGCAGTATCTGGAAGACAGAGTTCAAGGCCACAAGTATCGCCGCATATTCCGGATCCCCTTCGGCGAGGCTGTTCCAGACTATCACCATCGCGATGCACCGCGCGACGCCCGTAAGTATCAGGCCGATTCTGAAATAGACGTTGTCCGGCAAGAATATCCACGCGAGTGTGAACATGAGCAGGGGACCGACGACGTAGTTGAGGGTCAACGACGTCCCGAACATCTTCTTCGCTTCAGGCTGCCTCGGTATCTCCCTGAGCTCCTCATACCTTACCCTTGCCAAGGGTGGCCACATCATGAGTATCAGGCCGATGGCGATCGGGATCGAGGTCGTCCCGATGCTCAACTGATTCAGACCCTCTGCTATCCCCGGGACTGCCGCGCCGAGGCCGACTCCCAGGAATATCGCTATGAATATCCACGCGGTCAGATACTTGTCAAGGAAAGACAGCTTCTTCTTTGCTTTCTCGTCCTGCGTATCGGTTTTCTTCGTTTCATCCACCATCGTATCTCACCCTTCAGTTTGTCCGTACGTCGCCCTGAGCGAGCGTAACAGCTCCCTTAACGATGTTAAGGAAGGAAATGAAATCGCGCCTTCAGGACATTGTGATATGCAACCCGAGCACCCGACGACGCATCCGTAAGGATTGACCACTCTAGCCTTGCCTTCTTTCTGTTCGTAGACCCCGTACTGACAGAAGCCGACGCAGACACCACATCCCGTGCATTTGGCTTCATCCACCTGGGGGAACCAGGGAATCTCCTCCCGCGGTATGCCTTTGAAGGTCCGTTGACTCATGCTTTCAACCTACTTGAGGAGATAAGTTCCTTCACTTCCTCGACAGATGCCACGCGACCCGCGACGACCAGCTTTCCGTCGATTGCAAGGCCCGGCGTCGCCATAAGACCTCGCTCAACGATCGCGTCGATGTCGTCGACCTTTACTATCTCGGCGTCGATCTCGAGCTCCTTGACTGCCTTGACGACGTTCTGTTCCTGAATCTTGCATTTCATGCATCCGGTTCCGAATATCTCGATCCTCATCGTCATACACCCTTCTTTGATTCCCTGGCGTTTATGAACTCCCTCCAGACTGCCTCGGCATATTCCGCCTCGGCCGACCTGGGGACGTAATTGTATATCTTCACCTGCTCGAGCAGGAACGCTCTCAGCTCGTCATCGCTCCTGTCTTTCATTTCCAAGGCTCTCTTAATTATCAGATCGAGCTCCGCTATTCCTATTTCCAGCCCGCCTACCCGTATCTTTCTTACGTTTGCCTTACCTGGGCAACATGCACCCATCATCCTATCACCTGACGAACATTCCGAATGTCATGCCCGCGGCGATGCAGAAGACGGCCACAAGCATCACGTATGTCAACGTCTTCTTGTTCCCCATCACCCTCCTGATGACAAGGATGCTTTGAAAGGAAAGCTCGGGGTCTGCCAGCAGGTAGGCCAGCAGTGGTCCTTTCGCCATTCCCAAATCGAGCAGCATCCTCGCCACAGGGACCTCAACAAGCGTCGGGAAATACATGAATATGCCGAATGCCACCGCGATGGCGTTTGCCGACAACGTGTTGCTACCGAGATATTCTCCTATCACCTCTGGAGGAATCAGCGAGGAAGCTATTCCTGCGACGAACACCCCTATCAGCAGAAGTGGCAGTATCATCTTCGTGAAGAAGTAGGTCTCCTTCATCCATTCCAGATTGTCCTCTTTCGATATTTTCCTGAGCGCCCAAAGGACGGACAGCAGCACGAACAACGCGACGAAGGGCAGACGCAGGATGAGATCTATCGGGAGCGTGCCCGCTATCAGCACACCGAGCAGTAGAATGAATAGCACGACTGCACGGTGATCATCTGCCATATTCGCCAGCGTTCTCTTCTTCTTAGGTCCATCAGCAGGATTTTCTGCGGTGACCAGTCGTGTCAACGGGTTGTTATTGACATCCTGTTTTGATTCGGAACGCTTGACCATACCGAACAGCAACCCCATGAGCAACCCGATGACGATGCCGAAAACCATGGCGAGGATGCCTCGGGCAGTGGCTATGTCCCAGCCTATGAGGCTCCCGGTATACGTTATCGCCAGGATGTTTATCGCCGGACCGGTGAAAAGGAACGTGACTGCTGGCCCAAGCCCCGCTCCCTTCTTCCAGATGCCTGCGAACAACGGGAGTATGGTGCACGAGCATACGGCTATGAGGAGGCCTGCTATCGATGCGAGGGGATAAGATATGTGCTTCGGCGTGTCTGCTCCGAGATACTTCGTTATCGCCTCTTTCTTGAAGAGAGCCGATAGGGCTCCGGCTATGAAGAACGCAGGTATCAGACAGAGCAGAACGTGCGCTGACAGATATTCGATCAGGCCGTTGACTCCCGCAAGAAGCAGGTCGACCATTATGGTTAGAGCATCCATCGATCGGGCTCCTTCATTTCAACAAAGTTTGAAATATCAGCATGAGTATATAGGGTTTGTGGTTTCAAAAAAAATCAAAATGAGCTGCTGCAAGACAGAAGAGGATGCCATCGATCTCCCGCCCGCAATCAGCCGCAGCGTCGGAAAGATCGGAGGAGTGAACGGAATCGCACGGCTGTTACCCGATGATAAGACACTTGAAAGCATATCGCGCATGCACGAGGCACTCTCGGACATGGTCCGGTTGAAGATCCTCCTGGCCCTTTCTCTCACCGATCTCTGCCCGTGTGTCTTGAAGAGGATTGCAGACGTCACAGATTCGAAATTGTCGTACCATCTGAAATTGCTCGAGAATGCGTCCTTGATCGAATCTGCCCGTGATGGGAGATGGGTAATCTACTCGATAACCCAGAAGGGCCGAAAAGCCGTCGAGGAGATGAACATAAACCATCATTGAACAAAGCGGGCTCGGTGGGATTCGAACCCACGTCGTCGGCTCCGAAGGCCAAAAGGATATCCAAACTACCCCACGAGCCCTTTGTTGCAAGGGCGATGTATGAGAACCGTATCTAAAATGGTTTGCCGTGCTGCAACAATTAGAGGTAAGCGAAGCTGAGTGATGGATGACATTATAAACGGTTCCTGAGAGGACAGTGAGATACGGCTATGCCTTTTTCTGACCTTCTTGGCCGAGCTCTGCCTTGAGGAGATTCACGAGCCCGCCAGCGGAATATATCTTCGATATTATCGGCGAGAGCTCTTTGAAACTCATCTTGCAGCTTTCATCTTTCTTTGAAAAGATCACCTTATTGTCAAGGTCTATGCAGATCTCCTCGCCGTTCTCGAACTTCTTCGAGCACCCGGGACATGAGATGACGAGCATCCCCTGGTTTATCGCGTTTCTGAAGAATATCCTGCCGAACGACTCCGCGATAACCGCCTGTATCCCTGCGGCCTTGAGAGCCACCGCGGCCTGCTCCCTGCTCGACCCTATCCCGAAGTTCCTGCCTGCGATTATCATGTCTCCCTTCTTGACGCTCGAGGAGAATGATGGGTCCACGCCTTCCATCACGTGCTTTGCCAGATACTCCGGGGAATAATTGTCAAGATATCTGCCGGGTATGATGACGTCTGTATCGATGTTGTCACCGAACTTCCAAACGCGTCCGCAGATCATGTGAGGAACCTCCTCGGATCTGTTATCTTCCCCTCGATCGCGCTCGCAGCGACCGTTGCCGGGCTCGCGAGGAATATCTTTGCGTCCGCGGCTCCCATCCTGCCCCTGAAGTTCCTGTTGGATGACGAGATGCATACCTCTCTCTCGCCGAGGACGCCCTGATGGGCGCCCAGACACGGGCCGCATCCGGGGTTCGTGACCACAGCGCCTGCTCTCATGAGCTTCTCGATTATTCCGAGCCTCATCGCCTTGAGATAGACATCCATGGATGCCGGAGTGACTATCATCCTCGTGTTCCTGTTCACGCGTTTCTTCTCGAGTATCGATGCCGCCACCTGCAGATCATCCAGCCTGCCGTTCGTGCACGACCCGAGGAACGCCTGGTCTATCCGTGTACCCTCGATGTCTGTTACTGGGACAACGTTGTCCACGGAGTGCGGCATCGCGACCAACGGCTCGAGCCTCTTCGCATCTATCTCCAGCGTCTTGATATACCTCGCGTTCTGGTCCGGAAGAATCTCTCTCGGTGTCACCGCGCATTTCGCACCCGTCTCCGCAGCCATATTGCACAGCGTGAATCTCTCCGAGAGGGATGCTCGCTCGATATAGCTCCCATGGAACTCGATGCAGCAGTAATCCGCCCCCATAGAACCTATTTTTGACACCATCGCGAGCGCGACGTCTTTTGCGAAAACCCCCTTGCCCGTATTCCCGGTGACGATCAGCCTAATCGATTCCGGAACCTTCAGCCACAGGCTGCCCTTGGCCCATATGCACGCCATGTCAGTAGCGCCGACACCTATGCCTATCGCTCCGACGGCGCCGTACGAGGTCGAATGAGAGTCGGTGCCTATGATGAGCATTCCCGGCTTTGCCAACCCCTTCTCTACTAACACCTGATGACATATACCAATCCCAACATCGAAGAATTTCTCGATGCCGAGCTCTGCGACCATCTTCCTCACCGCGCGTTGCGTGTTCGCGGAGTTTACTGTGTTTGCGGGCACACGATGGTCGAGCACGATTACAACCGAAGAGGGATTGGCGAGCTTCGTCGCGCCCGTCTCCTTGAAGATCTGGTGCACCAGGTAGGCGTTGTCGTGAGACATCGCCAGATCCGGATACGCATCCACAATTTCTCCAGGTGAGACGCATTCTCTCCTCGAGGCTCTCGCGAGCACCTTCTCGCAGACCGTCATCGAGCTCATATTCGAGAGACACATATGAGGAAGGGGATATTCTAGATTATTGTGCAAACATGGCATGCAATGGCTTCGCAACACACTTGATATCATGCCTCACAGTAGGTTTATGTTCATACCAAGACCTATCTCGATGACGAATGAGGACGATCCTTCAGGGCAAACCCGGCACCGAGATGCTTCTCTTGGGTAACGAGGCGATCGCGCGAGGAGCGATCGAGTCGGGCATCGCTGTCGCGACGACCTACCCGGGCACACCGGCATCAGAGATAGGGGATTCCATCGCGAGGATAGCCCCCGATCTGGGGATATATTTTGAATATTCCGTGAACGAGAAGGTCGCGCTCGAGGTCGCTGTCGGAGCATCCCTCGCGGGGTTGAGGACAATTTCTAGCATGAAACATGTGGGGGTAAACGTCGCTTCTGATTCTCTTCTATCATTGCCCTACATGGGGATTGTCGGCGGACTTGTTCTCGTGAGCGCGGACGACCCTTCATGTCACTCAAGCCAGAACGAGCAGGACAACAGATACTATTCGCGCTTCGCAAGCATCCCGATGCTCGAACCTTCATCTCCTGCTGAGGCATATGAGATGGTCAAATTTGCATTCGAACTGTCTGAGAAATTATCCATTCCAGTGCTTCTGAGAGAAACTACGAGGATCGCGCACTCCCGAGGGGTCGTTAAGGTCGGCGAGCCGAAGAGGAACGACAGACAGGCCCGGTTTGACAGGGAGAGGAAATTCATACTGCTACCCCAGGTGGCCAGGAGGAAGCATGCAGAGCTGCTCGAGAAGATGGGGCAGGCCGAGGCGCTCTCGGAGGAATCGCCGTTCAACAGGATCGTCACGCTCGGGGAGAAATCGCCGTTCGGGATCATTGCCTCCTCGGCGGGGTTCAACTACGCGATTGACGCGTGCAAGGAACTCTCTCTGTCCGTTGACATCCTGAAGCTTGGGTTCACTCATCCTTTGCCGCGCAGAATGATATCGTCGTTCTTCAAGAGCAAGGAAAAGGTGCTCATCGTCGAGGAGCTTGAGCCGATAATGGAGAACGAAATTCGCGCGCTCGCCGAGCGCGAGGGGATAGATGTCGAGATCTACGGGAAGCATTCGGGACATCTATCACGCTTGTACGAGTATGACCAGGACATCCTATCAGAGGCAATAGGCACAATATTCCTCGGAAGCGCTCCTAAGCGGAGAGAAGAGGAGATAGCGTTCCCCGAGCTTCCCCAAAGACCACCTGTGATGTGCCCGGGATGCCCGCATGCGGTCACGTACTACGCGGTCAAGGTTGCCACGAAGGGTGCCGCAGTGTTCCCGAACGACATCGGATGTTACTCGCTTGGCGCGGTGGCTCCGTACAACATGGGAGACACGATGCTGTGCATGGGGTCGTCCATAGGGATAGCTGAGGGACTGTCAAAAGTACTTTCAGAACCAGTGATAGCGTTCATCGGAGACTCCACGTTCTTCCATGCCGGCTTGCCTGCCCTGGCAAATGCCGTCCATGGAGGGCATAAGATGATGCTCATAGTCCTGGACAACAGTACGACCGCGATGACAGGGCATCAGCCGCACCCGGGGACGAACGTCAACGCGTTCGGTGAGGCCGCACCAGCTCTGCGCATAGAGAAGATAGTCGAGTCATTCGGGATTGAGTCGCTACGAATAATCGACCCATATGATTTCAAGGACGCCGTGAGGGCGATCAAGGAGGAGTTCGAACAGAAGAGACTGTCCGTGATAATATCGAGGAGGACATGCGCGCTGCTCGAAATCGCGGAGAGGGGGAAGATACTCGGCAAGAGGAGAGCCATCGATCAGGCGAAGTGCAAGAAATGCGGCACGTGCGTCGATGGGCTCGGCTGTCCGGCGATAGCGAGACAGGAGAACGTCTACGAGATTAACGAGATACTGTGCGTCGGATGCGGCGTATGTGAGCAGATCTGTCCGCACGGCGCGATAGGGGTGAAGAAATGACGACGAACATATTCCTCGCAGGCGTAGGCGGCCAGGGGATACTATCGTTCGCGCGTGTCCTCGGAGAGCTTGCGATGATAAAGAAAGTGAACGTGCTCATCGGAGAAACACATGGCATGGCCCAGAGAGGCGGTTCGGTCATAGCGACAGTCAGGTACGGAGACGTCCATAGCCCTATAATCGCACGCGGCAAGTCAGATATATTGGTCGGGTTCGAGCCGCTCGAGGCCGCGAGATATGCCTACATGCTCTCTCGGACAGGGATCGCCATCGTGAACACAGAGCCGATAGTGCCGTATTCGGTTTCGGCGATGCGCACGAAATATCCGCCGGTCCAGACACTCCTGAAAATGATACATGACAGAGGAAACGTCGTCGTGTCCTTGAACGCTACGGAGATCGCTGAAAAGGTGAAGTTCCCGCTTGCGGCGAACTCCGTGATGCTCGGAGCGGTCGCCGCGACAGCTAAGATAGATGCGCAGTTGGATGAGTTCAGGCAAGCGATCAGGAAGACGGTCCCAAGGAAGATCAAGGAGAACTTGATGGCGTTCGACCTCGGCTATGAGCACGCCGTCAGAATAATTTCTGGAAAGAATCCCGAGAGCATCGGATGATTATTCAGAATCCCTATCATCCGACCGGTCAAAGTTTTATAACATGAAGTGCTCATAGGTTGCCTGCTGGGCCCATGGTCTAGGGGTTATGACGGTGCCCTTACAAGGCGCAGATCACCGGTTCGAATCCGGTTGGGCCCACTCAACTCATAAACCTATTTGATATCGTACCATCTTGCTTCCATCTTCCAATAATAATAATCGAGATCCAGTCTTTGGATTAGAAATCCAAGAAGAATCCCGCCGATTGCCATCAAGAAACTTGACAGAATAACAGAAGCAAGCAAGATACTCACAGCCAAACCGATACTTAATGGCAAAGTCCTTCTGTAATAGAATTTCTTTGCGCGATCGTAACTCTCAACCAGTTTCTCAGGCGGATATTTGCTCGAAATCACAGCCATCGAGATGGCGGCGGATGAGATGCATGCCAGTGACATTATATCCTCGGGATTCCTCTGAGGAGATACCGCTCTTATCACTTGCAGCACATAGTGTGGCGAAGATACGGCGTTCCTCAGCCCTTTTTCAATTTCGTCTATCCTGATCTGCAGGTATGAGGTATCGGCTTCTCTGCCATCGTGCGATAGGCCTAAGATACCTTTTGACACGCATTTATCCTGAATGTAGTGCAATGCCCTTCCAAGATTCTTCATTGCGTAGATGTAATTGCCGTGCAAATAACACGCCCTCGCTTCCCAGATATATTTCATTATGGTACGGGAGTCAGGATCATGATGGGAAACGCGAGCGGAATATAGCCTACCGCGAGGGCTAATCCGCAAAGTCCAATCAGGATATTTATCTGGTTCTATTGAACCTTCTGCCAATGCCTTTTCTTCTTCCTTTGCTAATCCTATGCGTTTAGCTATGGTTCTGGCGATTGCGGTATGCGTTTTCCACTTCATCTAAGCAACTTAATTATCCCTAATTTGACGAAATGATTTCTATCTTGTCATTATCAGAAGAATCGACGAAGACATAACTGAAATATACGTAGACACTCAGTCAACCGATTGGAATGAGCTTCAAATCGAGGATACTCGTTGGTCTGGCGAAGACGGGGTTCAACCTGCGCTTCTTCATTGCCCGTGCGACACACATAAAGCCGATAGGCAGGTTCATCGAGAAATCGTTCTTCGAGGAGGACCAGATGATCTATCTCCCGAAGGACAACATCGCGGAAAAATCACTTAAGAAGACGATGACCGTGAGCCTTGAGAGGAGCTTCGAACCTTCGAACGTCGTGCTTCCGTCGCAGATAGTCGAGCAGCTCATCAGGAGCTCGAAGTACCGCTTCATCATGAACTTCTGTCTCTGCAGGGATGCCAACCAATGCAAGGACTACCCGAAGGAGCTCGGCTGCATCTTCCTCGGCAGAGGAGCATTGAACATAGACAAAAAGTTCGGAAGGCTCGTCAGCGCGGAGGAGGCGATAGAGCATATCCGAAAATGCCGTGAGGCAGGCCTGGTGCATCTCATCGGCAGGAACAAGATAGACGCCGTCGTTTTCGACACTGGCAGGAAAGAGGACCTGCTCAGCATCTGTAGCTGTTGCCCCTGCTGTTGTCTCTGGAAGATGCTGCCGGATCTGAACACCGACATAAGCAGCCGTGTGACAAAGATGCCGGGCGTCAGGATTTTCGTCAACGACGCATGTACAGGCTGTGGCCTGTGCATTGAGAAGAAGATTTGCTTCGTCGGAGCGCTGAGCATGGTCGACGGCAAGGCATGGATAGATGAGGGGAAATGCAGGGGCTGTGGCAGATGCGCAGAGCTATGTCCGATTGATGCAATCGAACTCGAGATCGAAGATGCAGACTTTTTCAGAAAAGCCATTGGGAAAATCGAGCCCCTGGTGGATATAAGGGCTGAGTAAGGATCTTATTGATTCGATGTACATCATCTAACGCTTGTCTGCCACAAGGAGAAACGCGCCGCCGAGGGACAGGATTCTCGTCTCCACATTCTCAAATCCGACAGAACGGACATCGGTCGCGATCTGCGCCGGGGTCTTGAATTGCTGATAAGTGTTCCAGAGGTCGATGTAGAGATTGCGCTCCCACTCCCGCCTCACCTTCCTGGGAATTATCAATCTCGTCAGGAACGGCACGACGTAATGGAGATGGACGCTCATGGCGTATCTCATCGGCCCGCTGTCGTAGTTCGCGATGTCTAGCAATACGAGTTTCCCGCCGATCTTCAATACCCGATAGAACTCTCCTAAGCTCTTGAGCTGGTCTCGAAGGTCCCTGTACGAGAAAGAGCAGAAGACTCTGTCGAACGAGCAATCCTCGAACGGCAGGCTCTCGGCTTGACCGCGAGCGAACTCCGCGCTTTTTCCCACGCGGTTCATTGCGACACCCATTAACTTCTCCGAGGGGTCTATGCAGACCAATCTCCTGGCGCGCAGCAGCCTCGCAAAACTGCCCGGGCCGCAGCCTACCTCGAGCACATCGAGGTCAGGATTCGAGTATCTGGCTGCTTCCTTTCTCCATCTCTCCGCCTGAAGGAACGTCCCGATGTCGTTCATCTTGTCATAGTATTCGACGACCTTCTCGAGAGTGTCTATCACGTCGAGCCAATCCTTCTCATCCAGTCCTGTGCGTTTCAAGCGGATATCTCCGGTCTTGCATTTGGGTTGAAGGGATTCGTCCTAACGGACAAAGAGAAAAGATACGGGTATCTCGTCTGAAGATGCTGCATGTAATCGAGCCACTGGCCAATAATGAGCGCATAGGCTCTCCTGATATCGTTCTCGAGATGTGCGACATCCTCGGGAGGAAGATTCTCGAGATCCGCTCTCGCCTCGAGCTCCTCAGCCAGATGCGATACGGCCCAGAGAAGATCGGTGAAGGATTCGTGTTCGAGAAGGTTCGGGTTCTCGAGTAGTCGCAAGATGAAGTCGCGTTTCGAAGACAGCATGTTCCTGAGGGCCAGCAGCGATCTACTTGTGCAGGATATCGAGGGCGAATACAACCCTACGGATTCCTTGGCATCCCGGAACTCGCTCTTTGTCCATTCAGAGGATATCTCCAGCTTCTTGCGGATGATATCTACGCTCCTGTCAAGGGATATAAGAGCCCTCAGCAAACCGAAACCGATGGCGAAAAAGAACGCCCCTATCACCATGTTCATCTTTTCGAGTCTGGTAATCCTTTCCCGCTTCTGCAGCAGCTGGTCGATTATCAGCGTGACGACGAGGACCTCTATCGGGATGAACCCCAACTCCTCGACCAATAGAAATAGCTCCTCCTCGGTGTTATGAAATATCAGGTAATTGAGGACAAATATGAGTGCGCTGGTGAGAATCAAGACAATTGCGAGAGCCGTTTTCCAGCCAATCCTTCTCATGAAAGGATACCCAGAAAAAACAGATTCCAAGGATGTACAAATATCTATTCTCAGACTATGATGATCTGGTTCAGGCCTATTCATTTCCTTCCTTCGGAACGGGTGGATTGAAACCGAGCATGGAGCCAGTATGGAAAATCGAAGGCACGAGGAATCCGACCAACAACGGACGGCGAGAGAACGAAGCATTCGTCTCATGGATTCGTATGTCTAAAAGAGTCGCCAAACAATCTCACGATCTCTCTCGCGACCTTCTCCGCGCCGAAGAGGAGCACGTCCGTCGCAGGTACGGAGTATCTCTTCTCGTAATCTGCAATGACCTGTTCAACCTCCTCCTTCGTCATCCCCTGGTGATTTATCGTTATCGCAATGACCGGGGACTTCGCGAAAATCCTAATGAGCTCCATCTCTTCTTCAAGCGATGGCATCGGAAGATGCAGCTCTTCCTCGTGGAAGGTTCTATATTTCCTCTTCGGAGCGTGCTGCAGAATTATACCGTTCGGCGCTGAGGCGTTGACAATCGCCCTCGAGCCGGTGACATACGCGGGATGGCTAAGCGCCCCTTGGCCCTCAATGATGATGACCTTGGGATGCTCGGTTTCATATGCCCTCACTATCTCCGCCTCGAGCTCGCCGACAACATAGTCCCCGCGTATCGCATCCAGCGGTATCCCGTAATCCGCTCCCTGAAGCAGGCCTGTCTGGCCTGTCGCAACGAATGTCGCCTTCACATTCATTTCGTTGAGCGCATCGACCACGGCCCAGGCGGTCGTTCTCTTCCCGATGGCGGCATCCGTTCCGAGCACAGGTATCCTTATGCACGGCAAGTCCTTTGCAAGGTTCCGAAAGTATCTCAGCCTGTCCAACGGCGGTTCTTTGCGGATATCGATAATCGACGCGCCACTCCTGCTCGCAATGCTCCTGAACTCGGGGTCGTCTGCGAGGAACTCATGAAGCCCCGATATCACGTTGATACCCATTTCGAGCGCTTCCGCGATTGGCTTCCGGAAAGAAGCTGGCAGTCTTCCGCCTATCGTCGCGACTCCCACGATGAGATATTTCGGCATCTCACCGACAGCTCCGATGAGCTCTTTCAGATTGGAGTATACTCTGATTCCGTTCGGTTTTCCGTCAAGCAGTTGGCCCGCATCGGCCCCTGCGCATGTGCTATCAATGATGCCGACTATCCTGTACTTTCTCGATTTTCTCGCAAGGCCCGCGGCGGTCTTCCCCGGACCCTTGCCGAATGCCCCCTCGCAGAGCACTGCTGCTGTCTCCATCGCGATACCTATGCGGGGAAGACGAGTTTCCGATTATGTACTTTCGCGTTGGGAAATAGGTCCCGGCTCAGAACAGGTTCACATTCGTCGCCTTGAAGGTGAAAAATATCTCGTCACCGAGATGGATATCCAGCTCCCGGAATGCTTGCTTCGTCACGGAAGCGGTCATTTCAAGCCCGACATCCGCGGCCACGAGTATTATCGGCCCCTTTTCGGTAATGCCGATGACCCTACCTCTGAGCGAATTCCTTGCGCTGGATTTGATCTCCGATCTCGATATGATGATGTCCTCCGGCCTGATGGTCACGTGGACGTCACCCTCGATATCGACGGAGGAGGCTACCTCGACTCCCGAAATGTCGACCAGCGTCACACCGTTCAATCTTCTTGCTTTCCCTCTGTAGATGTTCATCGAGCCGAGGAAGCTCGCAACGAACTCGGATTTCGGGGAGCCGAAGACTTTCTCAGGAATATCTATCTGCACTATTATCCCCTCATTCATCACCGCGATCCTATCAGCCATCTCAGCGGCTTCCGCTTGATCGTGCGTGACATAGATAACCGGTATTCTAAGCGATGCTAATATTTCCGACAACTCCCGCATCAGATTCTCCTTCATGCTCCTGTCGATCGCGCTGAACGGTTCATCGAGCAAGAGTAATTCTGGCTCTGTAACTAGAGCTCGTGCAAGCGAGACGCGCTGCTTCTCCCCGCCGCTCAGCTTGCGGACTCCCCGCATAAGAAGATGATCTATCTTCAACCTGGTCGAGATATCGCTGACCCTTTGCTGTATTTCGGCTGATTTCATGCCTGCAGATCTCAGCCCGTACGCGATATTTTCGAAGACGTCCAGATGTGGAAAAAGAAGATAATCCTGATAGAGCATGCCTATCCTGCGTTTCTCGGGCGGCAGATACGTTATCTCTTTCCCGTTCATCACGATTGATCCGGCAATAGGCGTTCGGAAGCCTGCGATTAGCTCGAGCAGGAGCGTCTTGCCTGCCCCAGTAGGCCCAAGTATCACCATCGTTTCGCCATCACTGACGCTCAGGTTCACGTCCCTTAGGCGGAAGCCCCCGGCATCACAGCACAGACCGGAGACCTCGATCACTCCATCCCCTCCATCCTGCGCTTCCAGATAGCGGTGAAGGTTCTCAGGAGGATGAAAACGCCTACACAGATGAGTATAAGCAGTGCAGCGACTGGCATCGCCTCCGAGAGCCCGGAGCGCAGGGTCTTCTCGTATATGAGCGTCGGAACTATTTTCGGGAAGTACGCGATGATGACCACTGCTCCGAACTCGCTGACCGCCCTGGCCCAGGATAGAACGATCCCCGTGACGATCGAAGGCAACGAAAGAGGTATCGTCACGGTGAAAATCGCCTCAAGCCGCGATGCGCCAAGGGATCGAGCGACACTCTCGAGACGCTCATCGACCGCCTCGAACCCGTCCCTGGATGCATTCACGATGAAGGAGGCGCTGACGAACATCATCGCGGCGATGATCCCCAGAAACTCGTCCTCGAATCTCAGGTTGAGCGCATCCATCTCTGAGGAGAACAGGCCCATACGGCCGAATACGACGAGCAGCGCGACACCTGCAATGGTATGAGGTATGACGACCGGCAGGTCGATTATCCCCTGAATGATCCCCTTCCCCGGAAAACGCGTTCTTGCCATCACATAGCCGAGCGGTATCCCGAACAGGCAGGAGATTGCAGTGGCTATCAGCGCTCCCCCGAAGCTGACAGCAATGGCGGATTGAACCTCGGGATCGGCAAGCGCAGACGCGATTGATAACGGGTCCTCGGATAAGACGGTCATCACCAACGGGAGTGCGATGAAGGCCAACAGGAGCGCCCCCATGATCGAGAACAGTACGGTTATCGCATCGGGCGATTTGCGTTTCCTTGTCATGACTCTCACCTTACAAGCTCACTCAGCCCTCTGGGTACATATGTTTTCCAGTAACCCGCATAGGACGGATTGATCGGCTCAAGGCCGGCACTTCGCAGGACCTCTTGTCCTTGCGCAGTTATCAAGAGCCTGACGAATTCAACGGCGAGAGCTTCGTGCTCCGCATTTTTCGGGATTGTCACTCCGTAAATTATCGGAGCGCCGATAACGATCCTGACTTTACTCGGATAGGGGTTATCGCAGAATTGGATCACCCTTACCGTCTCGTAATCCTCCCAGAAGGAGGTATCGTTGAAGTTGATCTGCCGCGGAAGCTCGAGATAGCGCATTCCAGATGAGCTATGCCTGATGGCAACGCTCCGGTAAATGAAGAGATAGTCGATAGAGCCCGATTCGAGGGCGCTCGTGAGCTCAACCTCGGCGCTTCTCATCATCAGCTTGCTGGTATCGGTGACGACCAGCTCAGATGGGATTGCAACAGTCATCACGCCGTCTGAGACTGTGACGTTCCTGATGTTCGTGTTCGCCATCACGAGATCATCGAATATCGCTCTGTCGTCGTAGTACCGCTCCGCGAGGAGCAGCAACATCATCGTCCTGTAGCCGCACGGATCGTTGTTCGGGTTCGAGAAGCCGAATTTCACGTCCGGCCTTCGGAGGATGTCGTACCAGTTGGACGAGTTCAATTCGCCTGCGTACATGCTCTTCGCCGTGAATGCCAAAACTAGACTGTTCCTGGCGAATCCGATGACGAAATCAGCTGTTTTCTCGGTTACGTTTATCATCATTGAAGGGATCAACGAAAAATCGGCTGACGCGAGGACGTCGCATGGTTGACCGAGGTCCGTTATCCGCCTTATCATCTCCGCGCTTCCGCCTGAGCTGATGCGGACATCAATGTTAGGATGGGTCGACTCGAACAGGCGCTCGAGGTCATTACCGTCCGGCATGTCACCGAACGGCTCGGCCAAACTTCCTGCAACGAATACGTTGAGCGGGATCCTTTCCTGACCAGGTTGCATGAATATCAAGGTAAGGATAGAGAATACAAGGAGAATCCCGTTAAGCAGCGCGATTTGTATCTTCGTGCTTCGTCTCATTCTTTCATTCCCGTTCGATATGCTCGAACAGACATATCGATAGACTATTTATGATTTATTCCAGGGAAAAACCGAAAGAATAGGGTCAATAAAGCCTGACGACAATGGACATTCCTTTTCGAGCCATCGAACCCGATGGAGGAAGGACCGCGAAGCCGTCGGCATCGACCATGCTTGTGATCGCGCTGGACTCCTTGAATGTGGGGACCGCGAGTTCGCCCTTGACGCGGACTGGCAAGATCAGCTTTCTGTCCTTAGGCAGACGCACATTGGCTGATAACCGAAGCTTCAATTCCCTGGTTGGCGAATCTGGCATCCTGCCCATCCGGAGCACCATTGGACGCAGGAAGAGATATGCATTCGAAAGACATGAGGTCGGATGTCCCGGCATGCCGAGCACGAGTGTCCGCCCTATCCTGCCCAGAAGCGTGGGCTTGCCAGGCTTTATCGCGACGCCGTGGAAGAGTATCTCTCCTTCCTTTTCGATAACCTTGGCGAGCAGATCCTTTTCTCCGACCGAGCTACCGCCTGACAGCACGATGATGTCCGCGTCGGTCTGAGAACTGATCGCCTTCGATATGCTTTCCTCGTCATCCTCTACTATCCGCGCGATGCGCGCATCCGCACCGAACGAGGATGCGGCGGAGAATATCGTGAACGTGTTCACGTCGTATATCTGGCCGGATTTCAATTTCATACCAGGTCTTACGACCTCGTTCCCAGTCGGCATGACCACGATTCTCGGTCTCCTGTAGACCCTCACCGCGCTCCTCCCAATGGCCGAGAGAGCGCCGATCTTTGCCGGTGAGAGGCGATCGCCCTTTCGGACGACCACTGACCCGCGCCTGATATCCGAACCGGGAAGTATCACATGTTCGCCTTTGCTTACAGGCTGCAGCACTTGGACCGAACCCTCCCGGGTCATGTCAGCTTTCGTGTGCTCGACCATCACGACCGCGTCGGCTCCTTTCGGGAGCATTCCGCCAGTTGCGATGGATACACACTCGCCCCTCGAGATGGATATCCTGGTCGGATCGCCCGCGAAGACTGACGATTTTATCCTCAAGGCGACTGGATGTTTCGGCGATGCGCTTTGGACATCGACGGACCTGACCGCGTAGCCGTCCATCGCCGACCTCGCGAAGGAGGGTACGTCGATACCGGCAGTGACATCCTCGGCGAGGACACGCGCGAGGGCCTCCTCGAGGGGGATGGACTCATCGTCCTCTATGGGGACAGAGTTCTCGATGCATATCCTGATCGCCTTCTCGAGCGATATCGGCTTCCAGAACGATTCAGGATAGCTCATCTGTTTGCCTCCGATAGCAGGTGCCCCAGCTCTGGAGCTATCAATTTCTCGGTAGCGAGCCTGACCGCCGCCGTAGAGCCGGGCAGACAGAAGACCGCCTTTCTCTCCACGATGAACGCCATAGCCCTGGACAGCATCGCCGCCGCGCCGATCTCTTCATAGCTCAGCATTCTGAAGAGCTCCCCGAACCCGGGAAGATGCTTCTCCGAAAAACTCGAGAGAGCCTCGATGGTGTTGTCCCTCGATGTTATCCCGGTGCCTCCGTTGAATATCACCGCCTGGATTTCCGGCGACTCGATGCACTGGCGCATCACAGCGCTTATCTGGGATGGTTCGTCCTTTACAATTTCATATCTCTTGACGACATGACCGTGCGCCTCGAGGATGGATATGATCTCCCTACCTGAGGTATCAGTCTCCTTGCTTCTCGAGTCGCTCACCGTTATTACCGCGCATCTCACATTCTGCAGCGCCTTTTTCCTGTGTTCCTCGGCTCCCAATCACCCACCACCTTTCTTCTTGGAAACGACCCTGATTTCGGATATCATCGTCTGGGGGTATTGCCCATTCTTGTCCTTCTCGAGATATTTCACCATGTCCCAGACGTTCAACAGCGCTGCGGTCGTCGCGACCAGCGCCTCCATTTCGACCCCGGTCTTGTAGTTCGCGGTCACGCTCGAGCGCACGATCACGCAATCCTCCGAATTTTCGAGCTCGACGTCGATCGCTGTCAGCGGTATCTGGTGGCAGAACGGCAGGAGCTTGCTCGTCTCCTTTGCCGCCTGGATCCCCGCAAGCTGCGACGCCTCGAAGACGTCCCCCTTCTTTACCCTGCCCGTGCGTATCGCGTCGATCGATTTCTTGCTGAGGAATATCTTCCCTGTCGCGATCGCGGTCCTCTTCACGTCCTTCTTGCGGCTTACGTCAACCATTCTCGCCACGGCTCTCACCTTCCACCCATCTCTCCCCCTGGTCGAGAAACTCCTGCTTCCAGATAGGGGTTGTCTGTTTCAGCCTTTCTATGATCTCCCTGCACGCATCGAACGCCTCTTTCCTGTGCGGCGCCGAGACGGCGATGACGACTATCACATCGCCTACCCCTAGCTTCCCTGTCCGATGCTGCACGGCAATTTCTCGAACACCGTGTTTCCTCATGACATCATTCGCTATTCGCTCGAGGTCCTCGACCGCCATCAAGTCATAAGCCTCTATGTTGACGCCCCTTACAGGTCTGCCCTCAAAGTTGTCCCTCACAGTCCCCACGAAGACAGATATGCCTCCGCAGTCCGGTCTCATGACCTTCCGAATGACTTCCGATACGTCTATGTCTTCACTAGAAACCCTTATGTTCACCATTCGTTCCTCCTCCATCGGGATCACGTCCAATACGGTCTTCTCCTGCTCATGCACGACAGAAAAAGCTCAGATAGCCGATCTGGACCCGCACCTGAGCGGAGCGCGCCGAGGACGTCGAGATGCCCGTCGTTCTCATAGAGGCATCCTTTCAGCAGACCGTCGCTCGTGAGCCTTAGCCTCGTGCAGTTCGAGCAGAAGGCGGAGTTGTGCATCGATCTGACGACCTCGACAGTCGTCTCCCTGCCGTTCGAAGTCAATCTGTATTTCGCCCTCCGATGGAGCTCGTTGTAGGATATCGATGATGCTTCCGAGGCGAGCCTTGATTCCAGCTCCTCAAGTGGGTAGTGATGTCTCCTAAAGTATTCCTCATGGCACCCGGAGCGGTCGGCCGCCAATTCTATTAGCTGAAGTATCGCTCCAGTTCTCGAGGCGAACTCGATCATCTCCGGGATCTCGTCGTGATTCACGTCCCTCAGAACAACCATGTTGACCTTTATCGGCTCAAGACCGGCATCGCGCGCGACCGCTATCCCCGATTTCACCTCTTCGACGCATTCCCTGCCAACTATTTTCCTCATCGTCTCGTTCGAGAGCGAGTGCAGACTGATGTTGATCCTGTCAAGGCCCGCCTTCTTCAGGCTTCTCGCATACCTGTCCAGGAGGATGCCGTTCGTCGTCAGGGATATCTCTGCCACATGCGGCCGGATCGCCTCGACTATCTCGCAGATATCCTTCCTGAGCAGAGGCTCTCCGCCGGTGATCTTGACTTTTCTCACCCCGAGGGAGGCCGCAACCGAGACTATGGTGCCTATCTCGTCGGGCGACATCTCCGTTCTCGCGGGCAGCTGGCCTTCGCGATGGCAGTGAGGACAGTTCAGGTTGCATCTCTGGGTGACCGATACCCGGAGACCCGTGAGCACTCTACCGTAGTTATCCTGTACGGATCGCATCTCTCGTCCTCGATATGCTAGCTTAAGCGTATCGAGGGGATATAGATAGATTTTCCGTTTCGGCGAGCCCGGCATAGCGTATTTCTATTACAACCTTGATGACGATGCGATGCAGGTCGGGATAGTCGGGAAGCCGAACGTCGGCAAGTCGACGTTCTTCTCGGCGCTCACGCTGGCGCCAGCGCAGATCGCCTCATACCCGTTTACCACGATCGAGGCAAACAAGGGTGTTGGATATGTGAGAACGAAATGTCCGCACACCCTGAAGGGCATTCCATGCAATCCGAAAAACTCTCACTGCGAGAATGGCGTGCGGTTCGTCCCAATAGAAATACTCGATGTCGCCGGGCTTGTCCCGGACGCGCACAAGGGCAAGGGGCTCGGGAACAAGTTCCTGGACGACCTGCGTCAGGCGGACGCTCTTATACATATCGTTGATGCGAGCGGGTCGACCGACTCCGAAGGGAACGTCGTGGAGAGGGGGAGTCACGACCCGCTCCAGGACATCGAGTTCCTCGAGAAGGAGGTCTCCTATTGGATATTCAACATCATCGGGAAGGGGTTCGATAAGATCGCCCGCCAGGCGAAGCTTGCGGGTACCAAGGTCGAGCACCTCCTCCATGAGAAGCTGACAGGACTGATGATAACGGAGGCCATGGTGGTCGCCGGCATGAGGAACGCGAAGCTCGACCCGGACCCGACCCATTGGGAAGAAGATGATCTGCTGAGGTTTTCCAGGGAGCTGCTCAAGGTCGCAAAGCCAATGATAATCGCCGCGAACAAGTGCGATATCGCGCCTCCGGAATTCGTCCAGAAGCTGATGAAGACCGGAAGATACGTCGTCCCGACTGCCTCGGACTACGAGCTGACCCTAAGGAGAGCCAGCAAGGCGGGCCTGATAGACTACTCGCCGGGGGCGAGCAGCTTCACGCTGAGATCGCCAGAGAAGCTGAACGAGATGCAGAAGTCTGCGCTCAAGAAGATCTCCGATTGGCTCTCCGTGCACGGGAGCACGGGCGTCCAGGAATGCCTCGAGAAGGCCGTGTTCGAGATGCTGAACCTGATTGTCGTCTACCCAGTTGAGGACGAGACGAAATGGACAGACAAGGACGGAAACGTCCTGCCGGACGCATATCTCATGCCGCGCGGAAGCACGACGAAGGACCTCGCGTTCAAGGTCCATACCGACCTCGGGAATAACTTCATAAAGGCTATCGATGCGAAGACTCACGTGACCCTCGGCGCCTCGCACGTATTGAACGATGGCGATGTGATAAAGATAGTCGCCAGGACGTGATGGCGATGCCGACTTGGGACATCAGGATCATAGGCTCATCCTACCGCCGTGAGGGCGACGAGGTCGTCGTGCAGGTGTACGGCCGCACGAAAGAGGGGACCTCGGTCACCGCCAGATATTACGGGTTCGAGCCGTACTTCTACGTCGTCGAGCCGACCGAGCAGGCGATTGCGATGCTCGAAGACGACGAGGAGAACGTGAAGCGGGTCGAGAAGGAACCTGTGATGCTCTTCCTCGACGGCAGGGAGGTGCCCTGTCAAAAGGTCGTGACAAGATACCCGTTCGTGGTCCCGCAGGTGAGAGAGAGACTGGTCAATGCGGGCTTCAAGGTGCTCGCGGCGGACATACCGTTCCATCTCAGGTTCACCTACGACCTCGACCTCGGATCGTGCGTGAGGATCCATGGCGAGCCTGAACCGGAGAAAAAGGAGGAATACACGACGGACGAGGTTGTGAGAGCGGAGAAAATCGAGAACATCGACCCGTTCTACCCGCCATTGAAGATATTGAGCTTCGATATCGAGAACTCGATACTGGACGGGCACCTGATCACCCTCTGCGGGGTTATCAAAAAAGCGGAGAACGAGCCGCTGAGGACCTTCCAGCTGGAGGGGGACGAAAGGGAGATCATCGAGGGGTTCGGAAGGGTGATAGACGAGGAGGACCCGGACATCATAACGGGATACAACATCGACGGGTACGACATACCGCAGATACTCGAACGCGCGAAGAAGCTCGGAATGCCGGAGCTCAACTGGGGTAGGACCCAGGGGAGCATACGGCAGTTCAGCAACAGGTTCTGGAACATCGACGGCAGGATAGTGGCCGACGCGTGGTGGCACGTGAAGAAGAACATAAAGCCGAAGCAGGAGACCCTGAACGCCGTCTCCCAGCTGCTGCTTGGCGAGCAGAAGCTCGACGTGGACCCTTCAAAGATAGACGAGGAATGGAAGAACGATCCCGAGAAGGTGAAAAGGTACTGCACGAAGGATGCCGAGCTCGCCCTCAGGATCTTGGAGAAGATCAAGGCCGTCAAGAAGGCGCTCGACCTCGCGACCGTGACCAAGCTGCCGCTCGCGGATGTAATGAGCGGGACCACGTCGCTCCTGATAGACTCGATACTCATCAGACGCGCGGACCGCGCGAAAGTGGGCGTGCCGATGACTCAGCGCAGGGAATACGAGGAGCAAATTGAGGGCGGATACGTGCACGTCATCGAGCCCGGGCTGTATCACAACGTGGTCGTCCTGGACTTCAAGTCGATGTACCCATCGCTGATAATCGCGAAGAACATCTGCTTCACGACGATAAGCGAGAAGGGGGAGATCGTCTCCCCGACTGGTGTGAGGTTCCTGTCGAAGGAGCAGAAGCCAGGGCTGCTACCCAGCATTCTGAGCGAGCTGATGCTCGAGCGTGACAGGCTCAAGAGGCTCATGAAAGAGGCGGCGTCGGAGGAAGAGAGGGAATACTACCGGGGATTGCAGGAAGCGGTGAAGATCCTGATGAACGCCTTTTACGGGGTGTTCGCGTCCTCTTTCTACAGATTCACGGACCAGCGGATAGGCGCGAGCATCACCGCGTTCGCCCGCGAGACCATCCAGGGGGTCATCCGGCAGCTGGAGCAGGAGGGCTACAGGGTGATCTACTCCGATACCGACTCGGTGTTTGTCCAATCGCCTCACCGGGAGCTCGAGAAGACCATCGAGTTCGGCAAGAGCCTCGCCAAGAAATTCTCCGAGGGCGGAGTCAGCCTGGAGTTCGAGAAGGTCCTCGAGCCGTTCTTCTCGCACGGCAAGAAGAAGAGGTACGTGGGGAGAATGGTCTGGCCGGAAGAAGGGATCGTCATCAGGGGGTACGAGACCAGGAGGACGGACTCGTTCGACTTGCAGAGCGAGACGCTCATGGGGATATTCGAGCGGATACTCGCAGGGGACATGGAGGGGGCAGTGCAGTATGCCCGGGAAAATATCCAGAAAGTGCTCAGGGGAGAGGTCGAGACGGAGAAGCTGGTGATATCCAGGAGCGTGAAAAGCGACGAGTACTACAAGGCCCCGGACAGGATGGCGAACGTCCAGGCAGCCAGGAAGCTGGCGAAGATGGGGTACGAGTTCCAGCCCGGGATGAAGGTCTCTTGGATTGTCACGAACAGCCGGAAGACGCCGCAGGAGATCGAGCCCTATGTGGCGGGCAGGAAGTTCGAGGGGAAACCAGACTACAGGTATTACGCCGAGCGACTGGCACAGACTATCGTCAGGGTCACTGACGTCTTCGGATGGGACGAGCAGCGGCTTCTCACAGGGGCGCAGCAGTCGACCCTGTTTGACGTGACTAAGCCCGAAGAGAACGTAAAGAGGTCAAAGGTCAAGAAAACCTCTAGCGATGTGAGTCTCGAGGACTTCATGTGAGGGCACACTCATCATCGCTAAACAGCGTCAAGCACGAGCTGGAATCCCGATGGGAGATAGAGATAACTAAATACAATGACGACGCTAATGTGAATGGGTATTGACGATGAAAAAACCGATATCGAGCTCCGGGTTCGATATATACTTCAGGGCGAGCTATCAGAGGGCGAAGAAGAGAGGGAGCACGCACAAAAGGCACCAGACCGGCGCGAGGAGCCATCGGCGCGAGCGAATCGCGCAGACGAGAATCGCGGACATGAAGGACGACGAGATGGCCGAGCCTCCGGTCACCCCGAAGGACGAGCGGAAGATCTGGGATTGAATCCTCCCCGTAGAAACCCTGCCCAGCGGGTGAATCCACGCGCCGGCCAGCGCGTGCCTGCATACAAACCCTTAAATATGGCATCCCTTTTGTTCAGCCGCTAAAAGCGACCGCCCATGCGGGGATGTGCGCCAGGCGTGAACCCTGTGGGCGATTTGGGATCCGGTGATCCACTATGTCAGAAAAGGAGACTGCAGTATTGGCGGACGAGGCCGAGGGAAAGAGAACCGAACCCGCCTCCCGGAACATGTACGGTTTTATCCGGGAGAAATGGAAGCGCCCGGACGCCGATGAGGACATGAAACGGCTCATGCGGGAGAGGCTCATCCAGTGGCGGGACGAGCCGAGCTTTGTCAGGATAGAAAAGCCGACCAGGCTGGACCGCGCGCGGGCGCTCGGGTATAAGGCGAAGCCCGGGTTCGTGATCGTCCGTGCGAGGGTCCGGAAGGGCGGCATGAGGAAACACACTATCAGAAAAGGCAGGAAGCCGAAGAAGAAAGGCATCGATAAGATAACGCTCCGTAAGAGCACACAGGTCATCGCCGAGGAGAGGACGGCGAGGAAGTACCCGAACATGGAGGTCCTGGCCTCCTACTGGGTCGGAGAGGACGGCAAGCACAGGTGGTACGAGGTCATCCTTGTCGATCCGATGCACCCCGTGATAAAAAGCGACCCGAACCTGAACTGGATATGCGACCCTGCCAACCGCGGCAGGGCCTTCCGAGGGCTGACCCCGGCTGGCAAGAAGAGCAGAGGGCTCGTGAGGGGCAAAGGCATCGGGTTCGAGAAGGTCCGCCCCTCGCTGAGAGCACACAAGAGGCATGGCAACTAGCCGAACAGGCTTGCCATTCTTCCTTCTATCTCCTCTTTTGTCATCCCGATTAGCGGGTAAAATACCGGTACGCCAGGCAGGAGCTTCTCCCGGCTCTCGAACTCCTCGAGGGTCCACCCGAGGGAGATACCCGCACAGTTCTTTAGCCTCAGGAGTTCCAACGGGTCCGTGCTCTCGATGAACCCGTTCCACCAGGGGTTCCAGGGCTTGAGAAGCTCTATCTCCTTCGGCGTGAGCTCCGACTGGTTCACGAGGATCGTCGTGCAGCCCCGCCGCATCATGAGCCAGGCGGCGAGAAGCGATTTCCTGTCCTCGATGATCGCGAGCACGCGGCCCTGGCTGCGCAGCGGGAGTCCTCCCGGGCCCGGTATGTTCTCTGTGAACACGAACGCCCGGTTGTTGCGCACCTCGATGAATATCTCGAAGTCGGGCTTATCGAGATCGACAGTTATCCCCAGCCCTCGGGTCGCCTCGAGAATCCTCTCTCCGACAAGGGCTGCAAGTTGCATGCTCGAATAGGCGTGCTCCCCTGTCCTGCGCGCCCTGACGGCAAAGCTCATGCCCTGCTTGAGGCGCGTCGAGGCCAGAGAGACTGCGAGCCTGGCTATCTCCTCGGGCTCGGCAGGGCACTCCTCGACCGGGCTGAAGGAGACCACCCCGAAGGTCTTTGAGAGGATCTCCATCGTCCTATCGGGCGAATCTGTACTTGCGAATATCCTTCCACGTTGCCTGTCGAAGAGGCAGCTCACGCCGGCGTTCTTGTGCGCGAGCATCATGTTCTCGACAAGAAGTTTCTCAAACCTGTATCTGACTGGCTCGCCTTTCAGACCTGTCTCGCCGTATCTTATAAGGATGTTCGTCACGCTTTCTCGAAACGGGTTAGAGCGGATTTATGGGTTTGCCTGAAACACGGGATGAAGGGCGCGCATTATTCGGATAGTTTTCGATTTCCGGCCGACTATTTCGATTCGTTACACGTTTTCCGGGTCGGCGAAAAACCGGGCGGCCAGGAAGGGCGGGACACGGGGTGCATAGAAAGCTTATTATCGTGAGATTATTCTCGGTATAAATGCCGGGGATTCTTCGCAGTAGTAGAAGTCCCCGCAGAGGGATAGAGTGAGACTCGGAAAAATCGAACTGAAAAGAGTTGTTGATCCTCCGGGACCCAAAGCCCAGGAAATATTGAAGAGAGACCAAAAGGTGCTCGCGCCATACAACAGGCCGTTCTACTACCCGTTCGTTTGCGAATCTGGCAAGGGCGTAATCCTGACCGACGTCGACGGAAACGAATACATAGACTTCAACTGCGGCCTCGGCGTGATGTCAATCGGACACTCCAACCCAGAGGTTGCAAAGGCCGTCTACGAGCAGATGCAGCGGCTGGTGCACTACTCATACACCGACTTTTATTACAGATATGCCGTCGAGCTCGCGGAGAAACTGATCACAATCACGCCCGGGAAATTCCCGAAGAAGGTGTTCTTCAGCGGCAGCGGCGCGGAGAGCGTTGAGGCGTTCGCGAAGATAGCTCGCTGGCACACGAAGAAGCCATTCTTTATCGCGTTCACGGGCGCGTTCCATGGGCGGACCATGGGGGCGATCGCATTCACCGCCAGCTCCCCGGTGCAGAAAGCGGGCTTCTTCCCGTACATGCCCGGCGTGGAGCATGTGCCGTATGCATACTGCTATAGATGCCCGTTCCACCTCGAGTTCCCCCAGTGCGACTACTGGTGCGTCGATTTCATCGAGGAATGGCTGTTCAAGAAGTTCGTGCCTCCGGAAGAGGTGGCAGCGTTTTTCATCGAGCCGATACAGGGTGAGGGCGGGATCATAGTACCCCCCAAGGATTACCACAGACGGCTGAAGAAGCTGGCAGACAAGTACGGCATCTTGTACGGCGTGGACGAGGTGCAGTCCGGCATGGGAAAGACTGGGAAGTGGTTCGCGATCGAGAACTTCGGCGTAGTGCCTGACATCCTGACATCCTCGAAGGCCATCGCGAGCGGTATATCGCTCGGCGCCACGGTATGCAGAGCCGAGGTACTGGACCTCCCGCCGGGATCGCACTGCACGACTCTGGGCGGTACTCCCGTGGCTTGCGCCGCATCGCTCGCGACGATCAGAATTTACGAGAAGCAGAAGCTTCTGCAGAACGCCGCGAAGCTCGGGCCGTACCTGACGAAGCGATTGAAAGAGATGATGGAGGAGTCGAAGATAATCGGGGACGTCAGGGGCATAGGCCTGTTCCAGTGCTTCGAGGTCGTCAGGGACAAGAAATCGAAGACGCCGATGCCGAAGGAGGCGAAGATGATCATCACGAAGGCCTGGAAGAAGGGCGTCGTCGCGGTGACCGCAGGCGAGTCCTCCATAAGAATCATGCCTCCATTGATAATCACGAAGGACCAGCTGGACGCCGGTCTGGAGGCGCTCCAGGCAGCCGTGAAAGAGATGGAGAAGGAGCTGAAGTAGACTCTGGGAAAAGGAGGCGGGGATGGTGAACGATCCCCCGCCCTGATAGTTCGTTTAAGCTTGCAAAGGAGGTAGAATACGATGGCAAAGAAGTCGTCCAAGAAGAAAGCAAGGAAAGTCGAGAGGAAGCCTGGTCTGAAGAAGGGGCCCTACATCAAGGTAGTCCCGCCAGGCCCAAAAGCGAAGGCCGCGCTCGAGAGGAAGAATAAGTTCGTAACGACCGGCATGAGCACGAAGCTGCCGACGAACCTCCTGAAAGGAGAAGGGCCGTATCTTTACGATACGGACGGGAATATATTTATCGACTTCTCCGCGGGGATCGGCGTGCACAACTTCGGCCACAGACCGCCATCGGTCGTGAAGGCGCTGAAGAAACAGGCGGACAAGCTTTGGCACATCTGTTACATGATCTCCCTGTATGATCCGTACACGGATCTGGCCGAAGCGATGTGGGAGATCAGTCCGAAGAAGCAGCTCACGAGGAGCATCTTTTTGAACAGCGGCTCTGAGGCGAACGAGAACGCGCTCAAGATCGCAAGGGCGTACACGAAGAAGCCCTGGATAGCGTCGTTCAAGACGTCGTTCCATGGAAGGACGATACTGGACATATCCCTGACTGCCAAAGAGAAGCCGTACAGGGACGGCTTCGGGCCGTTGCTCCCGAACGTCCTGCACCTGGATTACGCGTACTGCTACAGGTGTCATCTGGGAATGGAGTACCCCAGCTGCAACCTCGCATGCGTCGACAAGATAAAGGAGACGTTCGAGTCGCCGCAGTACAACGGCCAGATATGCGCGTTGTTCGCGGAGCCGGTCCAGGGAGAAGGAGGCTTCATGGTGCCCCCGCCCGGGTACTTCCAGAAGCTGTACAAGATCTGCAAAGACAATGGGATCGTGTTCATCGATGACGAAGTCCAGGCCGGCATGGACAGGACCGGGAAGATCTGGGCGATCGAGCACTGGGACACCGTTCCCGACATCCTCGTGTCCGGCAAGGCCATAGCTGCTGGCATGCCTCTCGCGGGTGTGACTGGCAGGGAGGAGATCATGAGCTCTCCGTATCCGGGACAGCTGGGTGGCACATACGGCGGAAACCCGCTGGCGTGCGCCGCAGCGCTCGAGTGCATCAAGCTCGCCAAGAAGAACCTCCCGAAGGTCAAGGACGTCGAGAAGGTGCTCAAAAAGCGCCTGAATGACTGGAAGCAGGAGTTCGAGGTCGTCGGGGATGTACGCGGGCTCGGCGCGATGTACGCATTCGAGCTCGTGAAGGACAAGAGCTCGAAGGAGCCGAACCCGGACCTCGCGAGCAGGATACAGAAGTACTGCTTCGAGCACGGGCTGTTCATACTCACGGCCGGAACCGTGAACCAGGTCATAAGGTTCCTGCCGCCGGTAACGACGCCAATACCGGTGCTCGAGAAGGGGCTTGATATAGTCGAGGCGGCGCTCCGAGAAGTCAGCAAGTGAGAAACACCAATCCGCAGGGGCTCATTTGCCCCTGCTAAATTGATATTCCTTTCTTCCTTGTACTGCGATGGTATGGCTTGTTGCTAGAGCCATAAACCTTCCCAATGAAGAGGTCGTCTGCGTAGACATAGCATGTCTGATACGTCTTTGACGTCATCTTTTCTTCAGGATCGTACGCGACGCTGTCGATAGTGAGTATATGAACTGTTTCTTTCTCGATCAAATCACCACAATCGAGAATTGGCATCTTCTTGAGTAATCATTGTATCTGCATTGAACAGGGAGAATCGGTAGGATATTTACGCATCAGACTGTCCTGTTCGTTATAATATATTGATGAGTCAAGAAATCTGTTCACATCTCTTAGATTGCATTTTGAATGCGCCACCCAATACTATGCATGAAAGCAGAAGAGGCCGAACAGCCACAATCAGTCAGGGTGCGACCGACGCAATGCTTATATAATTATCCTGCCATAGGATTATCCAACAGTGGGATAATATGAGGTTCTACGATCGAGAGGTGGAACTAGAGGCATTGGACAGAGCATGTTCGAGCAAGGGTTCCGAGATGATCGTCATCAGCGGAAGGAGGAGAATCGGGAAGAGCAGGCTCGTGGACGAATTCCTCAGAGACAAAGAGCACGCCAAGGTATTCGCCGTCCCGAAGGAAGAGAGGCAGGTGGCGAACGACTTCGCGGACTCCCTGAGGGACGAATATGCTCCGACTTTCAATAATGTGAGAGAAGCATTGGCGTACTTCTTCACTAAGTCAAGAAAGAGAATACTGTTCATCGATGAATTCCCGAACCTCATGGAGGTCAACCCCGCTTTGCCCTACGAGTTCCAACGGGCGTGGGAGGAGCACAGAAATAACGTGAAGAAGATACTCATCCTTTCAGGCTCCTATGTCGGCATGATGGATAGGATATTTACGCGCCAGAAGGCACCGTTGTTCGGCCGTGCGAGCCATACAATCTTGCTGCAACCTCTGCCGATAAGAGTGATTTGGGAGATGCAAGATGACATTGGTGTGAGCACCCCTTTGGATAAGGTTCGCAACTACTGCATATTCGGCGGGGTGCCTTATTATTACGAACTCATCGAGAAAAGAAAGTGCAAGAATGTGGTGAAGGAGCTATTCTTCGATGTTGACGCACCGCTCAAGGAGGAAGGCCTGAATGTGCTCAGGCAGGAATTCGGCAGCGCGTACAAGAAATATTTCTCGATAATAGAAGCGATCGGAGCTGGGTTGGTCTCAGCAGGCGAGATTGCCAACAGGCTCGGCGTGTCGCAAACGACGCTTTCAAAATACATCATATCCCTGCAGAGAGACTTCAGACTGATAGAGCGGATAGTCCCATATGGTGAAAATCCATCGAGAAGCAAGAAAGGCGTCTACTCGATCAAGGACAATCTAATTGCATTCTGGTTTGCCCATGTGTATGGAAAAACGACCTATCCGACCGACTTGGAACTGGATGAGTTCGTGAGCCGAAGATTCGAATTCTTTTGTGCGGAATTCCTCGCCGATTTTCTCCGCAATGCGGGCGAGCGGTTGATAAGGACTGGTAGATGGTGGGGTCAGGTGAGAACGGACGATGGCACATTCGAACAAAGAGAAATAGATATCGTGGCAGAAACGAACGAGAACCTGTATCTGGGCGAATGCAAGTGGACGCGCGAGAAGATGGGGAAGAAAGATCTTGCGCGTCTGGTGGAATCTGGAAAAGGATTGAAAACCAGGAAACCTGTCAAATGGGTACTATTCTCGAAAAGTGGCTTTACAATTCGAGAGAGTGATGGATCTATGCTTTTCGACCCCAAACGAATGGAGAACGAGATTGATGGCTTTTCTTGACCTTCCCTTAGATTCTTGGCAATTCCACGTCAGGGATCGTGCGCGCATATGATACCAATCGCGAAGAATATCAACGATAGTCGTCACATAAGTCGAGATGCTCATTATCGTACTCGCTACGATTCTGCCGGCCATTCCAATCGCCCCTTCCTCAGCGTTGATGGAAAATCAATACAGCTGAGCCCCGCACCGCCTGCAATACTTATATCCCTTCTTTCGTTTCCCACATTCCGGACAACGATCGGAAAAATAATATTTTGTGCCCCCTGTTTGTTGTATGAGATCGTAAACTGGACGCCAATATCTCAGCCCCTTCTTTCTCCTTAATCTCCAGTCGGCAATCTTCATGACTGGTATCAGATTGCCGTTGATGTCTACCTTACAATGCTTGAATGCAATATTTCCAACAACCCAGGGAAAACCGAGTGCCAAAAGAAAATGGAATAATCCTATTCTCCAGTCTGAAGGCCATACCCATTTTCCGTTTAGATGGCGGATCAATACCTCGCCAAAATAAAATCCCTCGGAACAATATGCATCGATATGATTGTATTTTTTCCATGGAGAATCTCTGAAATGTTCATTGATATTATATTCGTCTATGATTTTCAAAGAATCTGGCGAAAAGTCTAATTTGTACCCACACATTTCATAAGATTTAATAAATTGTTCTACCAACCAATGGAAAGACGCCATAAATAACTCAAGACCCCGCAACCCCCTGTTCCACCAATCATCGTTTATACTCATCATTTTCTGATCTCGTGGTGATTCTGTCTTTATGTCCCGATCCTTTCTATTGTGTGAAGTCATATCAGACATACGATGGAACCTCGGAATTCGATTTGTCGGCCCACTGACGGGACGTCTCAATAAACCAATGCCTTCCCAATTCCTCCATAGCCAGTCGGATTGCAAGTTTGTAGTATGATGCTAGGCTTGATTGTATCAAATTCCCGGCTTTGGTTCCGAGCAATTCATCAACACTTTCAAAATAATCTCGAGCAGATCTCATGCCTTTCTTTGAAACATCGAACCCCCTTTCCGCCCATTGCGCTCCAGTTCCTTCGCCAGATCCGCCCAATCGGTTCCAACTCCTTTGAATATGTTTTCCTAATGCCTTGAGTGAATCTCCGGCGCTCTTCATCACGTCGCCGACTTTGCCGACAGCTTTATTAGCAACAGTCTTGACAGCATTTATCGCTTTGCATCCGTAGCTAACAGCCTTCGAGATGACACCCTTGCCTGCTGATATCGTCTTCGAGAGCGCACTTACGACTTTCGACCCCATACTTGCTGCTTTTGCACCTATCCCGATGCTTGCCGCTAGACCGAATGTTGCCCCCTGTCAATGCCCCGGTGAGTGCCCTCTCTGCAATGCCTGCGAGAATGTCCTCCGGGTATCTTCCGAATATGCAAGCAGGAACTGGCCGGTCGCGATTATTTAAAACATTTACAAATAAGTGAATGTTATTTATATTACTTCGGCACTGGTTATTATCATGGAGCCCGCATTCGAAAGGATCGCGCGATTGCTTCTCCTTGAGCCGAAGAAACATTGGACCGGCATGGAGCTCAGCAAGCGCAGCGGATACTCGGCAGCCATGACGAGCCGCATACTCAAGCAGCTACGGCAAGACGTGGTAATTGCAAAACCCTACAAGAACAGCTTCGTATTAGTGGAGCCTATCAGGCTTCTCATGCTGTGGTCATGCAAGCGCAAGTTGCCCAAACCGATCTACGTGAGAAGCAAGAAGAATGACGATGAGTTGGATAGGATCCTGGCGAAGGCGAGAGGAGCTGCTGTCACGCTGTTCAGAGCCGCGTGGCTCAGGACGCAATACATGAAGACCTCATCGTATGAGATCTACGTCGAGCCCGACGAGGTGGGATCGCTTGTCAGGCGCCTTGGCAGGATTTCAAAATCGCCCGAGCGCATCTCGATTTACCCCGCGGAGGACATCTCGGTTTTCTTGGGCTCGGAAAGAATCCGCAATGTGCCTGTCGTGTCCCTGCCCCAGAACTTCGTCGATCTCATGAGCATCGGAGGATCCGGTCCCAGAGTTGCGCTTCAATTGGGAAACGCGACAGGATTGTTGGGGGTGTGACGACGGACATCTACGAGACATCGCAGGAGACGGTGAGGGAACTGCTTGGCTCGGGAGCGGACATCTGCATGATCGGAGGCTGGGCGATCTGGGCGTACAATCCTTACAAGTACTCCATGGACATAGACCTGGTTGTGAAGCCCGAGGATCTGTGGAAGGTGCGTGAAAGGCTCCTTGAGCTGAGGTTCAATGAAACGTCGGGCGGCCATCTGGCGAAGAAGGGGTTCAAGAAAGCGATGGAGGGCGGAGCGATCGAAGTGGACATCTACGACGGCAAGATCGGCCCGCTCAGTGCGAGGGAGGTGCTCGAAAGGAGCGTTGTCAGGGATCTATTCGGATTCAAGGCGAAGGTTGCTTCTCCAACGGACCTCGCAATACTCAAGATCCATGCTTTGACCGAAAGGCGGGAGTCAAGCAAAGGGCAGAAGGACATATCCGATCTCATTGCGCTTCTGCTCGTCGCGCTCAGGGAAATCGATGTGGACCGTCTCAGGAAGACGATTCCGAAGAAGGCTCTCAAGGATGCCGTCGCGCTCTTGACATCCAGTTACCAGCAATCTTCGAGATTCTATCCTCTCTCGATGTCCGAATACAGAAGGCTCAAGTCGCAGATTGAGAAATGGATTTAGAGTTTCATCGATCCGACATCGTGAGAAACATCTCTGAGGACCTTCTCTTCGGATGAAGAAAATATGAAAAGGTCGAGATACTTTTTCATTCAAGGTGAGGCCATCAATACAAGGTATTCCTCAGAAGGGATTCTCACAGCACCTGAAGGTGGATATTGTTGAAATATGTGCTTGATATAAACCGAAATAGAGATCGTCCCCCTCGTAAACACTTGCATCCCCTAAATAGCGACTGTCAATAGGATTTTTCATATTCATCGCCAGTCTCCAGTTGTTCGGAATCGCTCATAAATTTCAAGAATAAGATGAGTATCGATTGTTCCCAAGAACAGGCAATTGGCAACTACTCATCTATTTGGATTCATCTTCAATGATTTGAACTCTCGCGGGACCTATTGGATAGATTTTTCCATTTCTCACATCCCACTCGCTGAGTTTGCTATTCTCTGATTCTGCTATTCCTTGATCTATTACATAAGCAGCTATCGGGGCGCTGAGTTCGCTCTCAACAAAGCCATGGAGCTCCTTTTCTACATTATCTGGATTGCGAAAATCAATTATGACGAATCTTGTAGACAATTCCTTCTTCGGTCTATTCCTTTTTCTGCGAAAATTATGCCACCATTTAAAAAAAGGCGATGGAAAAGTGACTTCTTTATCAAGCTTGACAAGAAAATCGTAAGTCCTACTGGGAAATGGGTAGATCAATAGCCTTCGGATGATCTCCCCTTCAAGAATTTCCTCTATGAGACTCTTAATCTGCACCCTTTTGCCGATATATCTGGTCGGATCGAATTGCCCAGATGATTCCAGCATATGAACTGCCATGTGACGAATATACTATAAATCATTCGATTATTTCGATGTCAACTTCTTTAGCAATCGTAAAAATATTACCGGCAAAAACCTCATTAATCCAGTCGAGATTGATATCCCAGGGATTTACTCCCTTAGCAAATCCATCTATAC